>Ga0307513_10002148_pt1 | contig 27570 bp, 26 predicted proteins | sample 15_EM_MG_FD_202174 | JGI IMG/M metagenome (GOLD analysis project Ga0307513, IMG submission 202174) | Populus trichocarpa ectomycorrhiza microbial communities from riparian zone in the Pacific Northwest, United States - 15_EM | ecosystem: Host-associated > Plants > Roots > Unclassified | place... | reverse complement strand
CTTCCTTGTTCGGAATAATCTGCACCGCGCCGCCTTCCAACACGGCCACGCAGCAGTTCGTCGTTCCCAAATCTATGCCGATAACTTTGCCCATAATCTTTAGGTTTCAAGTCTCAGGTTTCAAGTTTCAGGACTGAGGTTTGAGGTTCTTCGTTCTCTAACTCGAAACCTGAAACTTGAAACCTGAAACCTTTATTTCGTTGCCACCTTCACCATCGCGGGACGCAACAGCTTCTCGCCGAGACGATAGCCACGCACGATCTCTTGCATCACCATATCAGGCTCGAACTCATCGGTCTGTTCGGTGGCGATGGCTTCATGGACGTGCGGATCGAAGGGATGCCCGACCGTCGGCACTTGCTCGATCCCCAGACTTTCCAACACGCCGTTCAACTGCTTGCTGATCAACTCGACCCCGTGCAGGAAATTCCTGAACTCCTGCGACTCCGTCGCCTCGACCGACGACTCGGCCTCGTGCGCCCGCCGCAAATTGTCCATCACCGGCAACAACCGCGCGGCCACATCGGCGACGACGCGGTTATAAGTCTCGCTGCGTTCGCGCTCGACGCGCTTGCGGTAGTTGTCGAAATCGGCCTGCCGCCGCGCCGCGAGGTCTTGCAACTCCTGACGCTCGGCGCGCACCTTCTGCAACTCCGTCTCGACCATCTCCAACTCGGCCTGCGCGGCGAACAACTCGGCCTGCATCGCCAGCGCGGAATTCGCGCCGCCACGCGTTCCCGCGGGATGCGCGTTCGAGCGTGCCTCGCCGTTCGTGCCGTTCGCGTCGCTGGCGTCCAGATGGCGGTGCGTGTCCTGTTCGTCACGCCCTTCGGGCACGTCGGGGGGCGGCGGCCCGCCCGCCGTGTCGCGGTCGTCGGCGTCGTCCTTGCCCTGTTCGCTGTCCTGCTCCGCGCCGCGGTCGATGCGCCGCTGCATCTCTGTCTCGTCTTCGTAGATCGAGGCGCGTCCGAGTTCGTCGGGCGTGGGCGCATTGTTGTCGTCGTCCGCCGCTTCGTTCGCCGCGTGATAATCGGCGTCGCCCTCTTCATCTACAAAGCGGACGGGGATACGCTTGGGAGCCGGGCTGTTTTGGTTAATCATTTCCATTCGACCTTGATGACCCTCTGTTGGCGTGGAGGGCGGAGCGACGCGACCCGCTCCGCCTTCGGGTTTAGACATGCGCGCTGTCTTCGCGCATTATACGTTCAATCAATTGCGAGACGTAGCCGACGACCGCCATCATGCGTTCGTACTCGATGCGCATCGGGCCGACGACGCCGACCGTGCCCGCGATGCCTCCCGTCCCGATGTGATAAGGGGCGGTGATGAGCGCACAGTTTTGCATCGAGGGCGTCGTCAGTTCGCGCCCGATCTGGACGCGCACGTCGCCGAAGGCGCGCTCGCGCGTGATGCATTCGTTCAAAATCTTGACGAGCCGCGTCTTCTCTTCGAGCGTGCGGAACAACTGGCGCAGCCGTGCGATGTCCGTAAAATCCGGTTTGACCAGAATGTTCGACGCGCCATCGACGTAAACGTCGCCGGTCGCGGCCTCTTCGCCTTCCAGACTCAACTCGCACAGCAGCATGGCGTTTTGCAGCAACCGATCATAGAGAGCCTTCTCGGCGCGCATGAGTTGGAGAATCTCCGCGCGAATCGTTTGCAAATTCTTGCCGCCGAACTCCGTGTTCAGATAGCGCGCCGTGTGTTCAAGCTCCTCCTGCGTGAGCGGTTCGTCAATGCGGATGATCTTGTTCTGAATGATGTTCGGAGCGAAGACGAGCACGACGAGGATGCGCCCGTCGGTCAACTGCACAAACTCGATGTGCTGCAAACGATTGTCCGCCATCGGCGGCGAGATAACGATGCCGACGTTCTCCGAGAGTTCCGACAGCAGGTGAGAAACCTTTTCCATCAGGCGATTCGGGGCGGTCATATTACCCTCGCCCTGTCGGATGCCGAGCAGGCTGTCGATTGCCGCCGTGTCGGCTCGCGACAAACGCGCGTCGCCGAGCATGTGATCGACGTAATAACGATAACCGAGGTCGGTCGGGACGCGACCGGCGGACGTGTGCGGCTGCTCGACGAGTCCGGCCTCTTCGAGTTCGGCCATCACGTTGCGGATCGTGGCCGCGCTCCAACCCGCCGCGCCCGCCAAACGTTCCGACACGGTGCGCGAACCGACCGGCTCGCCCGTGCCCAGATGCTCTTTGATGATGGCCGACAACACGAACTGAGCGCGCGCGTCGGGCAGCCGCTCGGAGGTCGTCGCTGATGTGGAACTACGATTTACCATCTGATGCTTGAAGGGAGACGCGGAGGCGTTGCAGGTTGTTTCGAGACAGGCGGGCGAAAACCCCGCCGGGTGTCAGTTCCATCATTACCGCCGCGCCTAAAACCTGTCAAGGTTGAATTTTACAGGTCTGACACGCGTCTTGCGCCCGAAGTATAGCGGATGTGGGAAACGCCGCGCAATCGCGTGCCGCCGACATCCCATGCGCGCCGCGCCCTTCCCGCCGCGCAACTCAATTTGTAGATTTCACAAGAGTTAGCGTCGCAAAGCGGCGTCCGGCCCCCTTCCAACGGTTAAACTGCTCTCCACCATAGGTTTAACCCCTACCCTTCGCAGCCCTCCGGTTGCCCGGCAACCGCTCCCTGCTCACAATTGATGCTTTATAAAAGGCTTAGCGGCGGGCGCAGAGAGCGTCGTTGACGCCCCGCCGGAGCACTCGTAATATAGGGCTGCGCTCGGACATCAGTCGTCTTCCCCGGCAGGAGCTTCGGATCGAAGTTTTTTCGTGAAGTCTCCGGCCAATTCACGGTCGCTCTGGTTCGCATCAACTCGTTTCCCGTCAGCGCAGAATTTAATTTTCCCATGTCAGCCGCGCAGACACATCTCAGCCCCCTTTTCGTGGATGCCTTCCGGCAGCTTGATCGTCATCACCCGACGCCGGAAATAGAAGTTCGCTTCTACCCGTATGCCGGGCTGAACCACACTATTCGCTCGCGCTCCGGGCGCATCTACGTTCGCATCTCCGACATCTTTCGCGATGCGCCGCCCGGAGTGCAACGCGCGCTCGCCTTCATTCTCGTCGCTAAACTGCTCCGCCGCCCGACGCCGCAGGTTCACGAGCGCGTCTATCGCGACTATGCAATTTCGCCGCAGGTACAGCGCGCCTCCGACATCGCGCGCCGCCGTCGCGGTCGCCGCACGGTGTCAACCTCGCGCGGCAGTTATCACAATCTCGACCGCCTGTTCGCGCGCCTCAATCGTCGCTACTTCGACGACGAGATGGAGAAACCCACGCTCGCGTGGTCGCAACGACGCACGCGCCGCATTCTCGGCCATCACGACCCGTCCGACAATACCATCGTCATCAGCAAGACGCTCGACGCGCCCGACGTGCCCGAGTGGTTCGTCGAATACATCCTCTACCACGAGATGTTACACATCAAGCATCCGGCGCGCGTCGTCAAAGGCCGTCGCTTCTCGCACACAAAAGCGTTCCTCGCCGAAGAGGAACGCTACCCGCTTTTCGACGAAGCGCAGGAATGGCTCGACCGCGTCGCACGCCAACGCCGCACGCAGCCGTTACCCGCCCGCGCCGCCTGAAAGCAACATTTATCACGCCGGAATTTTTTGAAACTTTCTCCCCCTCTCGCCGTTATTACAGACAGGAAGGTGGGCTCCTCCGAAGAGAACGGGCGAGCAACAAGCAGACGTTACCAACCGGTAACATTTGCAAGTTGCTCGTCCGTTCTTAATTGGTCAGCAGTCAGTTGTCAGTTGACAGTTGTTCAATCCAATTTTTAGTAACTCATGTGTATAACCACAAACAACTGACAACTGACTACTGACAATGGACGACGGGCTATTGACACTTCCTTGACACGCTCAACCTCTCGTGATTTCATGCCTTATATTACGTCTTAAAATTCGTTCCGAAGTTTTGTAAGGAGATTCCACATGGGCGAGAGTGTTTTCAAGGGCGTCGAGATGGTCGGGACATCCGACCAGAGTTTCAGCCATGCCATCGAGGTGGCTGTCAATCGCGCGCGGAAGTCGTTGCGCAATCTCTCATGGTTCATCGTGAAGGAGCAGCGCGGCGGGCTGCAAGAGGGGCGGCTGGAGTATCAGGTGACGCTCGAAGTCTATTTCAAATTGGAAGCCGACGGCGGCGACGGGGCGGACGACTGAGATCGTTTTCAGCCAGCCTGTTTCAGCACGTTTCGCGGCTGGACAAAGCGCGTAGACGCTCGCTAGACTACGCAGTTTGCGACACGGCCTGAGTTTCGACCGGGCGTCGTGCGCCGTCTAAGCGGGTAAATGTTTCGATACGGAGCAAGAAAACTTCATGGCGATTCCAGCAACACAAATCCGGCGCGGGATGGTAATTCTCTTCGAGGGCAATCTGTGCAAGGTGATTGATTTTCGGCATCACACGCCCGGCAACCTCCGCGCAATGGTGCAGACGAAAATGCGCAACCTGCGCACCGGCGCGTCCTTCGAGCACCGCTTCCGCTCCTCCGATACGGTGGACAAAGCCTCGCTCGAACAGCACGAAATGGAGTACATGTACTCGGACGGCTCGCAGCACCATTTCATGAACACGGAGAACTACGAGCAGACCGCTTTGACCGAAGAAGACCTCGGCGACATGGCGCAGTGGCTCATGCCCGGCATGCGCATACAGGCGGAGTTTCACGAAGGCCAGCCCATCGGCATCACCCTCCCGCCTTCGATGGAACTCACCGTCACGCGCACCGAACCGACGCTCAAAGGCGCGACCGTCTCCAACGTCAACAAACCCGCGACGCTCGAAAACGGCGTCACCGTCACCGTCCCGCCCTTCGTCAACGAAGGCGACCGCATCCGCGTAGACCCGACGGAAGGCCGCTACATCGAGCGTGCCAAATAACACCCCGGTTTCAAGTTTCAGGTTTCAGGTTTCAAGTTCGGCAAACGTGTTACGGCTTCTAACCTGAAACCTGAGACTTGAAACTTGAAACTCCGTGTACCTTCTCTACAGTCTCCTTCTCACCTTCGCCATCTTCGTGCTGCTGCCGCTGTTTCTGCTCGACGCCTTGCGTCATGGGAAATACGTGGCCGGGTTGCGCGAGCGTCTGGGCGACGTGCCGGAGGTTGATGCGGGCGGGCGCGAGGTGGTCTGGTTGCATTGCGTTTCGGTCGGCGAGACGCAGGCGGCGCGGCCTCTGGCGCGTGCGTTGCTCGAACGATTCCCTTCCCACGCGCTCGTCGTCTCCACCACGACACTCACCGGGCAGACACTTGCGCGCGAAGTTTTCCGTGACGACGCGGCTGCGGTTTTTTACTTTCCTTTCGACTGGGCTTGGAGCGTGCGGCGTTCCTTGCGCAAACTCAAACCCTCGCTCGTGCTCATCATGGAGACGGAATTGTGGCCGCGTTTTTTGCGCGAGTGCCGGAAGCGTGACGTGCCCGTCGCGCTCGTCAACGGGCGCATCTCCGAGAAATCTTTCAAGGGCTACCGGCGTTTGGGAGGCTTCATCGAGAGCGTTGTCGGGTCGCTCACGCTCGCGGCGATGCAGACGGAGGCCGACGCCGAAAGAATCCGCGCGCTCGGACTCTCGCGCGAACGGACGCGCGTCACCGGCAACATCAAATTCGACGCCGACACGGACACCGGCGAACAGGTTATCACTGCCCAACTGCGCGAGCGTTTCGCGTTTGACGACATGCGCCCGCTCGTCGTCGCCGCCAGCACACACGCACCCGAAGAAGCGATCACGCTCGACGCGTTTCGGCAAACGTGCGCCGCGTTCGATAGCGGTAAACGCCCGCGCCTGCTCATCGCGCCGCGCCATCCCGAACGCTTCAACGAAGTCGCCGCGCTGCTCGAAGCGAGCGGCCTCTCGTGGGCGCGTCGTTCGAGTCTGCCGCAACGAGACGACCGCGCGTGTGATGTCGTCCTGCTCGACAGCATCGGCGAACTGCGCGGGGTCTATCCGCTCGCCGCGCTCGTCTTCGTCGGCGGCAGCATCGCGCCGACCGGCGGGCACAACGTGCTCGAACCAGCCGCCGCCGCCCGCTGCATCGTCACGGGCGCGCACACCTTAAATTTCTCCTCCATCATGCGCGACTTTCTCGAACGCGACGCGCTCGTGCAGTTGCCCGCGCTCACCGAGACAGACGCGCCCGCCGCGCTGGCGCAAATTTTCGGCGAGTTGTTAAATACGGACGAACGGAGACGCCGCACCGGAGAACGCGCCCGCGCCGCGCTCGAAGAGAATCGCGGCGCGACCGAGGCCACGATCAAACTTCTCGCTCCACTGTTTGAACAGAGGTCGGAAGTTAGAGATCAGAGGTCAGCCGGTAGTTGAGACAATGCCGTCACCTGAACTTCAACCAAGAGCCTTTCAAAGTTCCCCTTTGCGCCTTCGGTTTTCCTTCTTTGCGCCTCCGGCGTGAAACTGCTTTTCTCGCTGGAGGCGCAAAGTTAACAACGAAGGCGCAAAGGGTTGAATGGTTGCGCGCGGATTGGGATAACCTCAACCCGTCAAGCCCTGCCCTTTATGATTCAGTTACCCGACTTCGTGCTCGCACCGCTTGGCGTCGCTTACGGCGCGGCGGGGAGCGCGCGGCGCGCACTTTATCGCGCGGGCGTGTTGACGGTCGAACGCGTGGCTGCGCCGGTCGTCAGCGTCGGGAACATCACGGCGGGCGGGACGGGCAAGACGCCGCTCGTCGAATGGCTGGCGCGTGCGGCGGCGCGCGAGGGGCGGCGCGTCTGCATACTCACGCGCGGCTACGGTCGCGCCGACGCGGGCAAGCGGGTCGTCGTCTCGGATGGAGAACGCGTGCTGGCCGGGGCGCGTGAGGGCGGCGACGAGCCGCGCCTGCTGGCGGAGAGTTTGCGCGGGCTGTCTGTCGCCGTCGTCAGCGATGCAAACAGAGTCGCGGCGGCACAGTGGGCGTTGAAGAATTTGCGCAGCGAGGTGTTCATCCTCGACGACGGATTCCAGCACCTGCGCATCGCACGCGACCTGAACATCCTGACGCTCGACGCGACCGACCCGTGGGGCGGCGGGCGACAGCTTCCGCGCGGGCGTCTGCGCGAACCGCTCGGCGAGATGAAGCGCGCGGATTTAATCGTCATCACGCGCGCGGAACTCGCCGGAGACGTAGAAGACCTGCGCGCGCTCGCCGGGAGTTTGAGCGGCGGTCGCCCTGTGCTCGTGGCGCGAACGGCCACGCTTCGCATCACGCCGCTCGTCACGACGGCGGTTGAGGCGTCGGGCGGCGCGCACGAAACGAACGAAATTCCGCAGACGCCCGGCGACGGTATCCCGCAACCGCTTGCGGCCTTCTGCGCTATCGGAAACCCGCAGGCGTTCTTCGCACACGCGCGCGGGGAAGGTCTTGCGCTCGACCACACGCGCGCGTTCACAGACCATCACGCGTACACGCAACGCGACGTTGACGATTGCGTGCGCGAAGCCACGCGGCACGGCGCGCGGGCGTTGCTGACGACGGCGAAAGACGCGGTTAAACTTCGCGCGCTCGACTTCGCGCTTCCCTGTTACGTGTTGGAAGTTGCGTTAAAGTTTGACGACGAGCAGAGGATGCGCGCCATCTTGAATGAATGTATCTCGCGCCGCTGACGTGCTATGACAAGTTGCTGACGGGTGGCGGCGGGTCTGACGCCGGGCTGGCTAGCTCGGGCGGCGGCGTCGCTCGCGGAGAAGGCGGCGGCGGATCATCGGGCGTCGGGGTAGCTCTCGCCGGTGGCGGAGTGGGGTTGCGGCGCGGGGTCGCCGTTGGTGTGGCAGTCGGTTCGGTTTCTTCCTCTTCTTCCGGCGTGTTGGCGTTCCCGTCGTCCGGCGTGGGCGTTGCCGAGGGCGTCGCCTGTGGAGTCGGGTTCGGGTTGACGGTCGTGGCGTCTCCGCCCGTCGAGGTTTGTCCGGGCGCGACGGCGGGCGTCGGCGTACCGGCCACGGGCGTGATGTTACTTTCTCCCGCGCCCGTCGGCGACGCGCCCGGTTGCACGGGCGACGCGTTGGGGTCGGCGGTGAGCGGTTGCGAGTTATCGTTCGCGGGAGTCGAACCGGAGTTGCGCTGGTAGGCGAAGAAGACGCCGAGCAGCGCGATTAACAGGACCGCCGCCGGGATCATGATGCGCCACGGGTTGAAACTCGCGGCGGGCGGCGGCGTTTCAAAAAGCTCAGGCTCGTCCGCGACGTAAGACCGTTCGCGCGGATGCACGACCGTCGTCTCGTCCGCTTCGGTGCTGGTCGTCGCGCGCGACTCTAAAGGCGCGGTCGGCACGACGATGCGATTCGTGTGGCTCTGGCCGGGTTGCGCATTTTCGCTCGTCGCCGCACCTGTCGCCAGCACGGGCGATGCGTCGGTTGCCGCGCTGGCGAGGGCTTCGGCCAGTTCGCCCGCGCTCTGTTGCCGCTCGTCGGGCAGTTTTGACAGCGCACGCGCGATGACTTCGCCCACAGAGGGCGGCAAATCTTTCCGCTCATCGAGCACCGAAGGCGGGACTTCTTGCAGGTGCTTCAACATGATCGTCGTCGCCGACTCGCCCGTGAACGGCACATGCCCGACGAGCATCTCGTAGAGAATGACGCCTAGACTGTAGATGTCGGAGCGCGCGTCTATGTCGCTCGCCTGCGAACACTGCTCGGGCGACATGTATTGCGGCGTGCCGATGATCAAATTGGGCGCGGTGAGTTCGGGGTCCGGGCCTTCGGTTTCCAGAATTTTGGCGATGCCGAAGTCGAGCACCTTCGCCCAGTCGTTCCCGCCGCCCACCTCTTCGAGCATGATGTTGTCGCTCTTGAGATCGCGGTGGACGACGCCCTCTGCGTGCGCGGCGTCGAGCGCGCCGCAGATTTGCTTCGTCACTTCGACCACGCGTGCGAGCGGCAACGGGCTTTCGCTGCGGATCACTTCCTTGAGCGTCTTCCCGCGCAGGTATTCCATCACGAGAAAAACGATCCCGTTCTCGGATTCGCCGAAATCCGTGACGTTCAGTGCGTGCGGGTTGGAGATGCGCGAGGCGGCTTTGGCTTCGCGTGTGAAGCGGGCGACGATCTTGTCGTCGGCGGCGAGCGAGGGGTGGAGCACCTTGATGGCGACGGCTTTTTCCATCAAAACGTGCGTCGCGCGGTAGACCGTGCCCATGCCGCCTTCGCTGATACGTTCCTCGATGCGGTATTTCCCGGCCAACGTCTGCCCGACCAAAGCGTCGCCCGTCTTGACTAGAACAGTGCCGTCAGCCGGGCAGAGAGTGGGCGCGTTCTCATAAGTCTTTCCGCATTTCGGACATTTTTTCATTAAACGCTATCGCCTCGCACAAACGATTCTAAAGGAGTTTCTTTGATGAAGCGTATCATACCGCTACGGACACCCCAAGCTAAAACTATACCACGCAAAACTGAAGCCACACGCCCGGCAACTCCGCACTCCCGGTTTTTCTTTTAACTTTTCGTTGATCTTAAGTAATCTTGCCCACGCACGTAATTCAATATACGTTTGAAGGCGGCTAAACGTTTGGGTAAAGAACAGCTACTCGTGATCGGCGGCGTCGCAGCCGGACTGGCGGCGGCCATGCAGGCGCGCCGCGCCGCGCCCTCCCTGCGGATCACCGTGCTTGAAAAGACCGCAGACATTTCCTACGGCGCGTGCGGCCTTCCCTACGTCGTCTCCGGCATCATCCCGACGCTCGAACGCCTCGTCCTCCACACGCCCGAATACTTTCGCGAACGGCACGACATCGACGTTCAACTGCACACGGAGGCTCTGGAGATTCTGCCCGCGCGTTCCGTCGTGCGAGTGAGCGCGAACGGCGAGCGGCGCGAAATGGGCTTCGACAGTCTCGTGCTGGCGACGGGCGCGTCGGCAGTCTGCCCGCCGCTGCCGGGACACGATCTCGCGGGCATCTTCGTCCTGCGCCAACTGCACGACGGGCGGCGACTATTGCAGTTCATCGAACGGACGCGACCGCGCGCAGCCATCATCGTCGGCGCGGGCTACATCGGCCTTGAGATGGCCGAAGCCTTTCGCGCGCGCGGGCTGGAAACAACGCTCGTCGAATCGTCTGACAAGGTGATGATCACGCTCGGCGGAGTCTTGCGTGATCGAGTGGTTGACGAACTCCGCGGGCGCGGCGTCGAAGTCGTGTTGGGCGAGCGAGTAGTTGCCTTCGAGGGGCGCGGCGAACAGGTTGCGCGTGTGGTCTGTGAAAGCGGGCGCGCGTTCGAGGCGCAGGTTGTGGTGATTGGCGTCGGGGTGCGTCCCGCCGTCGAGATCGCGAAGGACGCGGGGCTTGAGATCGGAGAGAGCGGAGCGATTGCCACCGATGCGAACCAGCGCACGAGCGCGGCCAACGTTTTCGCGGCGGGCGATTGCTGCGAGACGCTACATCGCGTGTCGGGGCGGCGCGTCTGGATGCCGCTCGCGCAACCGGCGGTGCGTCAGGGTTGGGTGGCGGGCACGAACGCGGCGGGCGCAACTCCCGAAGCGCGCTACGCGGGCGTCGTCGGCACGAACGCCGTCAAGGTTTTTGATCTTGAAGTTGCGCGTGCGGGATTGTCTCTGGAAGAAGCGCGTGAGGCGGGCTTCGACACTTCCGTCATCGAAGACGAATCACCGACGCGAGCCGGTTACTATCCCGGTGGCGCGAAAATCCTGACGCGCGTCGTCCACGACAAAAGCGGACGCCTGCTCGGCGCGCAAATGGTCGGGCGCGAAGGCGTCGCCCAGCGCATAGACGTGTACGCCGCCGCGCTCCACGCCAATCTCAAGATCGAAGAACTCAATCACCTCGACCTCGCCTACGCCCCGCCCTTCGCCCCGACCATCGACCCGATCCTCCGAGCCACGAAACCAAAGACGTGAATCGTAAATCGTGAATAGAAGAAAATGGTTCTTCTCTATTCACGATTTACGATTCACGATTTACGGTTCTTCAGTTGACTCTGATGCGGACGGCGAAGTTGCCGCCGTTGTCGCTGTAGTCGTCGTCGTTGATGGCGAGGATCAGGTGGCCGTCAGTCTGCGCGTTGAAGGTCAGTTGGTTTCCGATCAGGAACGCCTGCGTGACCTGCCCGTTCGACGCGCGGATGAAACCGATGAGCGCGCCCGGTCCTGCCGTCGGCACCGGACGCGTGCCGATGATCGAGCCGAAGCCCGTGGCGCGACCGCCCTGCGGCCCGACCTCGCCGATGCGACGCCCGGCGATGACCGTCCCGCTCGCCGTGATCGTCACCTGCTCGCCGCTTCGCACTTCGACGCCCGAATCCATGTCGCGCGACGTGCCGGGCACGTTGATGCTCACCTCGCGCGGCGCGCCGACGCGACCGGCATCGCCGGTTTCCCGGTTATCACCGCCCGGACGACGCGAGCGCACAGGGGCGGGCGAAGTCTGGCGCGTGCCGAACAAGTCGTCGTCGTTTTCGGCATCGTCGTTGTTGTTGCGCGAGGCCGTGTTGTCGCGTCGGCGCGGCGTGAGGTCGCGTTCGGTGCGAACCTGCACGGTGTATGCGCCGCGCGCGTCGGAGTAAGTGCCGCGATTGGCGGTCAGGTAGAGGCGACCGTCTCTGTCGGCCACGAAGTCGCGCCCGATGCCGATCTCGATGATGGGTGAATCCGGCTCGTTGCCGATTGCGCCGATGAGCACGCCTTCTGCGGAGCGTGGCAGCGGGGCGGTCGGGTCGGTCGAGCGCAGCCCGCCGGGTGTGATGCGCGAACGCCCCGCGACGATTGTGCCGTTGGCCTTCACCGACACGCGCTCGCCGCGACGCAAGTCCACACCGCTGTCAATCCAGTTGGCTTCGAGGCCGACTTCCACTGTGCGCGACGAGAAGCGCGCCTCGTCGAGCGAGCGGCCTTCGATCTCAACCCGCTCGATCTGATTAGGACGGAAGAACTGCACCTCGCCCTGTTCGGCGACACCGCCCGTCGTCGTGCTTCCCGTGCCGGTCGCAACGCGCACGGCGAATCGTCCGCCGATGAAGCCGAGCACGGTTCCACGCACGGTGCGCCCGTCGCGCAGATAGATCGTGTCGGCCAGCGTGAGCGGCGCACACACGATGATGCACAGTAAGGCAAGAATTATCTTCTTCATATTTTTCACCTCTCAAACCCGGAGTTCTACGAGCGCAATGTGGTTTCCTGAAATTAAACTCATGCGGCTGTCACCAGCGTAAGCTTGCCAGCCGCGATCATTCACGGAAGAGAATCTCAACGTGGGGGAAAAGATGGCTTCAAGTAAGACAGCTTGGAGGACAAATGATGATGGGAGATTACAACGAAGCGCAGAGGCGGGCAAGTATAAGGCGGCAAGCCTACGGCGGCGACAACTCGTCGCCAACCGGGCTATCGCTCGAAAAAGTGGCGGCTAAAAAAAACTTGCGGGCGCGCTCCGTTGAAAAAGAGCGCGCCCGCAAGCGTTGTCGTGTGGTGACGGTCGTCGCGTTTAGCGAACCGCCGCGAAGACGATAACCAGCGTGAAGATGACCAGCGTCTCGATGAATGCCAGACCGATGATCATCAGAATCTGGATGCGGCCACCCGCGCCCGGATTGCGCGCCGTGCCTTCCGCCGCCGCCGCCGCCACGCGCGACTGTCCGATTGCGCCCAAGCCCGCCGCAATCGCGAAGCCGAACCCGGCGGCCAGTTTCGCATACTTGGCGACGCTCGATTCGTTATCGGCGGCCACCTGTCCTGCCTGCGCGAGCGCGGGCATGGCGGCCATCAGCACGCCGACCACGGCGAAGAATGCCATTCTGAGTTTATGCATTTTCATCTCTCCTTTTCAGAGTCGAATGTCAAAAGAGAGGATCGGTGAACTCCGCCCGGCTATTGAAGCGTTGCACGCGCTCCTTATGATTTCGCCAACACCCGGTATCCACCGCCCCTCTTACAACGGCGCTCCAGCGATGCCGACATCCGCCCACTTTCAAACAGCGAAAGTTATTATTCTCCGCGTGCCTCTTCGCCTCTCACTAGCCTAAACGATTTTCTCCCCCTCGGTGTTTCCAATCTTCCACGCCCCAACGCGTGCGGGCGCGTTTCCCCACACCGCTCAAGACGCCATAGACACAACGATGAAGGAGGAACGATGAAGGATGAAGACAGACAAAATCACTTGTCTTTAATTCATCCTTCATCGTTCCTCCTTCATCGTTACTTTTACAATGCCGGGGCAACGATCTCGTCGCCTTCAATCGGCTGAAGTTGATTGCCGTGCGCGTCGTCGTGGTCTTCGTGCGGCGCGTGCGAGACTTCGCCGATGTAGATCATCGAGAGCAGCGTGAAGATGAACGCCTGCATGACCGACGCGAAGACGCTCAGGATCATCAGGATGGCGGGGAGCACCCAGTAAGTGTAGGGTGCGCCGACGCCCGCTATGTTCACGGCCACCTGCTCGTCGCCGAAGATGTTGCCGAAGAGACGCAAGCCCAGCGAGAGCGGGCGCACGGCGTTACTGATCAACTCGATGATGAACATCGCAGGCCCCATGATAAACAGGATCGCGCCGCTGAAATAATGCACGCCCGCGAAGTGGCCGAGATGCCCCATCAACCCGTTCTCTTTAATCCCGATGTAGTTGTAGTAAACGAACGACGTGATGCCGAGTGCGAAGGTGACGGAGGTGTGCGCCGTCGGCGGCATGAACATCGGGAACAGCCCCATCAAATTCGAGACGAGGATGAGCAGTGCGAACGTCCCGACAACGGGAAAGTATTTCAACCCGTGCGGCCCGATGATGTTCTCCACCATGTCGCGCACGGCGAGGACGGTCACTTCGAGCGTCTGCTGCCCGCCGCTCGGCTCGTCTTCCGAGAGATACTTGCCCTTCAAAATCCAGATGATGGCGAGCGTGATGAGACACGCGATGATGAACATCACCGTGTACCATGGCACGGCGTTCTCGACAGTGTAGGGACCGAACACGTTCGCCGCCGTCGTGTCGAAGTGTTTGAAGACGTACTCGTTCCACAACGGCTCGGTGTACTTCACCTGAAAATTGTGGATCGGCTCGCCGATGAAATGATTGACCGCTTCGACGAGCGGCGGCGTGTGGTGTGCGGCGGCCTCGCCGCCCCCGTGAGAAGCGGCGGCTGTCGGAGCCTCGGTGTGCGCCGCGCCCTCCTCGCCATGCCCTTGCAGCAACCAGAACATTATTTAGTTTCCTCTCGATGTATGATCACGAAATAAGCCTGCATGAAACCTTCCACGAGCGCGGCGACGACAAACGAACAGAGGCCGACGAGCATGGCCGTCAACGAAGCGATGTCGAGCCAACTGGCGGCAGCGACCGCGAACGCGACGATGAAGTAGCGCGTGATGAAACGCACGATTTTGAGTTTCGGTCGTGCGCCCGTGTCCGACGCCAGCGCGAACGCCGCCATGATGGCCGTCCGCATCCAATGATGATTCAACAGAGAGAGCGCGCCGCCGATGAACAGTCCCGCCGTCACGCGCCACGGCATCCACACCGCGCTCACGACGACCGCCGCCGCGACCGTCCACGTCATGACACGGAACAGCCGCTCCGCCATCGCGGACGCATCTTCGCTCGCCACTTCCGGGTCAAGCGCGCCGCTGTCTGCAATTTCATTCATCGTAGAACGCTAGATTCTACATGCTCGAACGGCGGGCTGTCGAGTTGCGAAATTTCGTTAGTGGGTCGGCTTCAAGGTTGAACTATATACTTAGTCCGAGTTTTTACGTTTGCTCATCAGTCCGGCCAGCCCCAACACTACCGCGAACACAAACGAGACAACTCCGAGTTTCACGTATAGGTATCTATGCGCGAGATACAGGCTTCTGCTCAGGTCACTTTCAAGGCCGGGGAAAGCCCAACTATACGGGTCATAAGAAGAGAGATGGAGAAACAATCCGATGAAAACAAGCCATACCGCCAGAGCAATGGCGGCAGCGAACAAAAGGCGTGACCGCGTTTTCCATAGTGACGCCGCGTAGAAAATTCTTCACGAAATCCTCGACATCAGGCGGATGAACTGCATGAAACCGGCCACCGAGCCGAGCAGGATGCCCGCCACGATGAGCCACGGACTCGTCCCCAGCCAACGATCCAAAGCCCACCCGATCAGCAGGCACGACACGATGGAAAACGCCAGCGACAGCACCGCCCCGTAAACCACGCTGCTCTTGCTGTTCACGTTCTGATCGTCTCGCTTCGCCATATCAGGTTTCAAGTTTCAGGTTTCAGGACTGAGGGAGTTTCAACGATGAGGTTTCAAGTTTATCGAACGCTTCCGGCTTCCGGTTTTTAACCTGAAACCTGAAACTTGAAACTACCATTTCCCCCGCGTCGCATAGTTCTTCGGCAACTCGTAGAGGAGAGCGCGGCGCGAATGGCGCATGGAATCGTGGATGAAGCAGACGTGCGTACACCAGCAGGTTTTTCCGCCGTCGATGGCGGCGAGTTCCGCCCCGCGATTCTGGCTGTCCCAGAGCGCACCGAAATCGTAATCGTAATCCGAGAGCGTGGCGAATTTTTCGCGCAACTCGCAGGCGCGCACGTCTCCGTTGTAATCGATCACGGCGGTCGTCTCGCCCGCCGTGCAGGGGAAAGCCCACGGGGTCTGACGGTCGAAGTTGGCGAGTTGGGTGCGGTAGTGCGTCGTGATCGCGCCGACGTAGGCGATAGATTTGACGAAGCGCGCGGTTGCATCGTCCGCCGCAAACATGCGTTCGCCGTAACGCTTCGTCAAAGCCGAGACGCGCGTGTACATCTCCGGCAAGACTTCGGGCGGCACTTGTTTGATCGACGCGCCCGCTTTGGTTTCGCCGCGAATGAGGTTGAAGTAGTGGCCGTCGAGTTGGAAGTTTTCCCAGAGGTACGCGGAGAGGCGTTCGATCTCCGTATAGTTCTCGGCGCAGACGACGGTGTTGACGTTGAGACGGAAACGATCCCCGTACTTTTCTTTCAGAGGATAGAGCGCGCGGATGCAGTCGAGCGTCTTCTCCCAGTTGCCGGGTACGCCGCGAATGCGGTCGTGCATCGTGCCGTAGCCGTCGAGCGCGACGTTGAGATAGAGATCGATTTTCGGGTTGTCGCCGAGCGCGCGCCCGACGGCTTCCGCGACGTGCGCTTTGATGATGGCGTTCGTCGGGATGATGACGCGGCGCACGCCGTTGTGGCGCACGAAGAGATTGATGATGTCGTTGAGATCGCGCCGGAGCGTCGGCTCGCCGCCGGAGAGCCAGAGGTCTGTGATGGGCGGCATCGTGCGCGAGACTTTTTCGATCTGCGCAAACGTCATGTCGCCCGATTGGTTCAACTCGTCCCAGTAGAAACAGGTTTCGCATTTGGCGTTGCAGCGCGAGGTGACGAACAGGATCACCGTGCCGAGACGCCGTTCGCGTTCGGTCGAGCGAAGCAACTGGAAAAGTTTGACAGCCTTGTTGGACATGATCTCTAAGCGCGGCGCGCGGCGTCTCCGGTCGTCCTCGCGGCTTCTGGTCGTGTTGCGTTGTCGATGATGACAGTTTCCGACGGCGATTTCAATTCATAGGTGATGCCGCGCCAGCGTATCCGGCGCGAGAGAGCGGCGGCGAGCGCGTTGTAGAGAAAGAGCGCGGACGCGAGCGGCCACAGCAGGACGTGTGCGGCGAGCGTTTGGGCGCGCCATATTTTCTCCTCCGGCGCGAGCGCGAGCGCGACCGCACGCAGGCGCAACAGGGCTTTCGCCGAGCCGAGCGCGAAGATAGAAGCGACGAGGGCGAGCGGCAACGCGTAAGGCGTGCCGCGCCGGAAGCGCAGGAGCGTGAGCGCGAGGCCGCCGTAAAAGACCGCGACGAAGAGGAAGTTTGAGATGAGCACGATTCGCCACAGGTGCGGCGCGTAGACACGCGTGATCCTGAGTTGGCGCGTGGTGAATTCGAGGAGCGCGCGCGGGCTGCAAACTTCGTGAGAGGGCGTCAGGCAACGCGGGACGAAATGAACGGGGAGGCGCGCGTTTTGGAGCGCGCGGGTGAGGGCGAAATCGTCGGACAGTGTGCCGCGCCAATGTTCGACCATGCGGAGACGGGTGAAAGTTTCACGGCGGATCGCGGTCGAACCGCCCCAACAAAAATTCGCGCGCGAGTTTTCGCCGAGCGCGGATGCAATCGAGGCGTTCCAGACGGCGCGCAGGTGCGAGGCGAAATTATTTGAAGGGATGAACCAGCGGTAGCCGGTCGCCGCGCCGACCCGCTCATCCGCGAGCGGCGCGACGAGCGCGCGCAACCAGTCGCGGCGCGGGCGCGCGTCCGAGTCAACGAAGACGAAAACTTCGCTGCGAACGTCGGCCACGTTCACGGCGGCGATAAGGTTATGAACTTTCTGGCCGCTCTCCGATGCCGTGCCCGCCACGACCACGCGCGTCAGCGGATACCGGACGTTTTCCCAAAGCCGACGTACTTTCTCGATGATCTCCAATGCCGGATCATCGTCGCTATCGACGACGAAGATAATCTCATAAGCCGTGTAGCCCTGCCGGAAAAGCGTGTCGAGATTATCCTGTAAACCTTCGTCCAGCCCGCGACATGGGACGACGACGGTGACGAAGGGCGTAAAGTCGGGCGCGGGTGCGGAGAGTTCGCGGCGGAAGTAGCGTAGATAACGCGTGCCGCCACGGAGCGAGACGAGGGCTTGCAGGAGAAGCAGCGCGGCGAAGAAATAAAAGATGCCCATAAAAAACGAAGGCGATGCTCTCACGAGAACATCGCCTTCCGCAAACCTGACTACGGACTTTGGACCGTCATCCGGAGTGGAGAGTCAGTTTACTTCAGGGCGAACACGCCGGAGACTGCGCCCGTCAACGAAGAGACGAGGGTCTGCGCGAGATTGATGAAAGGCTGCGGGTAGACGCCGATCAAGATGACGCCGACGACGGCGACGACGAGCGCGGTGCGCAACGCGGGCGACAGCGAGAGCGGGCGCGCGTCGGCCACGTCGTCGCCGAGATACATCACGCGGATGAAGCGAACGTAGTAAAAGAAGGAGACGACCGTGTTGAGAATCGCCCAGACGGCGAGCCAGATATACCAATCTTTGCCGTCCGGCGCAGCGGCGCGTTGAAGCAGACCACCGAAGAGAAACCACTTGCCGATGAAGCCGCCCGTCAGCGGTAAGCCGCCGAGCGAGAGCATGAAGATCGTCATCATCAACGCCATGCCCGGCGCTTTCTGCCCCAGCCCTTTGAGGTCGTCAACGTTGTCGCCGATGATGCCGCGCCGTCGCAAACTGATGATGACGCCGAACGCGCCGATGTTCATCAGCGTGTAGACGAGAAGATAGATGACGAGGCCGACGTAGCCGTACTCGTTAGCGGCGACGACGCCGAGCAGCAGGTAGCCCGCGTTCGAGATCGACGAATAGGCGAGCAGTCGTTTCGCGTTCACCTGCGTGACCGCAGCCCAGTTGCCGACCATGATGGTGATGGCGGCGACGAGGCCGACGAGCGGCGCCCAGTCTGCGCGCATCCCGCCGAGAGCTTCGAGAAAGATGCGCGCGAAGAGGGCGAAACTCGCGGCTTTCGAGCCTGTCGAGAGAAAAGCCGTGACGGAGGTTGGCGCGCCTTCGTAAGCATCGGGGGCCCACATGTGAAACGGCACGGCGGCGATCTTGAAGAACAAACCGGCGGCGACCGCGATCATGGCGAGCAGCAGGAGAGGCCGGAGCGGCACGCCGCCGGCGAGCGCGCCTTCGATGGGCGGGGCGTTCAGGATCGCGTTGACGCTTCGCGAGATGTCGCCGAGGTTGGTCGAGCGTGCGATGCCGAATAGCAGCGACATGCCGTAGAGCAGGACGCCGGAGGAGAACGCGCCGAGCAGGAAATATTTCATGCCCGCTTCGTTGGAACGTCGCTCGCGCTTCGTGAACCCGACGAGCACGTAAAACGTCAGAGCCATCAACTCCAGACTGATGTAGAGCGAGATCAGATCGTAACCGCACGCGAGAAACATCATGCCGACGGTGGCGAACAAAATAAGCGCGTAATACTCGCCGTGTTGCTCGCCCTCCACGTCGAGATAACGCAGCGAGATGGCGATGGTGAGCGCGGCGGCGAGGAGGAAGATTATCTTGAAGACGAGCGCGAAGCCGTCTATGCGCACCATCCCGTAGAAAGCGTCGAGCGGCAGGTTGGCGCGGTTGGTCTGCCAGAGCAGGAAGAGTGAGACGGCGGCAAGCGCGACGCCCGCGAGGGCGAAGTAAGCCGTCCACCTACGCTCGCGGCGCGGGAGGATGACTTCCATCACGAGCACGACGCACGCGCTGAGCGTTAAGATCAACTCCGGCACGATCAACTGGAGGTCGCGCACGCTGAACAGGGTGGTAGTGTTGGCTTGAAGCAGCATAAGCAATAATGATGAACGCGGAACGATGAACGATGAATAAAAGCGGCTGCTTTCAGTTTATCGTTCCGCGTTCATCCTTCATCGTTTACCTTTCGGCGCGCGCCGTCGTCGGCGTCTGGGGCGCGCCCGGCTGGAACGGGTAGTCCGGCCTCACCTGCCGGACAACGGCGTTGACGGGTCGCTGGATGTATTCGATAAACGGCGTCGGGTAGACGCCGATCCAGAGCGAGAGCAGGACGAGCGGCAGCATGTAAGCCCACTCGCGCCCGTTCATGTCGGGCAAGTTTTCGTTCTTGGGGTTGTCAACGTGGCCGAAGAACATGCGCTGGTAGAGCCAGAGCATGTAGCCCGCGTTGAGGATGATGCCGAGCGCAGCCCACGCAGCCCACCACGGCTGCGCCTCGAATGCGCCGCGCATCGCCAAAAATTCCGAGATGAAGACGCACAGCAGCGGCAATCCTATCGCCGTCATCGCCATCGCGAGAAAGACCGTGGCGTAGCCCGGCATGACGTGCGACAGCCCGCCGAACTCGGAGATTTTGCGCGTGTGCCGTCGCTCGTAGATGATGCCGACGAGCAGGAACAGCGCGGCGGAATAGATGCCGTGATTGATCATGTGGAGCACCGCGCCGTTCAGTCCGTTCGGGTTCAAAGCGAACAGCCCGAGCATCACGATGCCCATCGAAGAGACAGATGAATAGGCGACGAGTTTCTTCACGTCGCCGTCTTTGACGACGACGAAATACATCGCGGCGAGCGCGCCGTAGATGATGCCGATGATGGCGAGCGTGACCATGATGTGGCGCACGCCGAACGTTGCGCCGAAGACATTGAAGTAGCTCAAATCTTTCGCGGCTTCGGGAAACATCGGCAGGTTGAAGCGGAAGAATCCGTATGTGCCGAGTTTCAGAAGTATCCCGGCGAGGATGACGGAGCCTGCGGTTGGCGCTTCGACGTGTGCGTCCGGCAGCCACGTGTGGAACGGCCACATCGGGACTTTGATCGCGAAGCCGATGGCGAAGGCGAAGAACAACAACACCTGCATCGTGCCCATCGGCAGCACAGACCCGAGCGCCTGCAAGAACATGATGTTGAACGTGCCGCCCGCGCCCGCCGCCGCCCGCGCGTTGTCGAGGAGCGTGCGCGCCTGTGTGCCCGTCGCCGCGATGTTGTCCATGACGGCGGGCGTGATCGTCGAGGTGAGCGAAGCGTCCTGCGTCAGGAAGTACATCTTCAAGACGCCGAGCAGCATGATGACCGAGCCGACGAGCGTGTAGAGGAAAAACTTGATCGCCGCGTAGAGCCTGCGCTCGCCGCCCCAGATGCCGATCAGGAAATACATCGGCACGAGCGATACCTCGAAGAAGAGGTAGAACAAGAACAAGTCCATCGACGAGAAGACGCCGACCACCGCCGCCTGCAACAGCAGCAACAGCACGTAGTATTCCTGCTCGCGCTTCCCAATGTATTCCCACGAAGAGAGCGCGGCGATGACGCCGAGCAGCGTCGTCAACACGATGAGCAGGACGGCCACGCCGTCAACGCCCATCTGGTAGCGCGCGCCGATGATCGGAATCCACTGGCAGTCTTCGATGAACTGCATCCCGCCCGCCGCGCGGTCGTAGCCGACGAGCGCGAGCGAGACGATGAAGACCAGCCCGAACCACGCGGTGGCGAAACGCTTGATCGCCGTCGCGTTATCCTTCTTGAACACGAACAGGATGATGAGCGCGCCGACGAGCGGCAGCCACGTGACGATGGAGAGCAAGTAAGGAATTTTCATGGTTTAGTCAGTAGTCAGTGGTCAGTAGTCCGTGGTCAGTTGTTTGCTTGTCGCCCGACTTGAAGGTCACGTTTCAGCGAGTTCGTTACCCGTCACAAACAACGGACAACTGACCACTGACGACGGACAACGCTTTATCTTCCGCGCACTAACCCTAAGATGTCGCCGCTGAAAAAGAAGATCACGGCGACGACGAGGCCGAGCACCATGACGAGCGCGTAGTTGGCCGTCAGACCCGTCTGCGCCGCGCGCAGGAGCGGCGACATGAGACGCCCGATGAATCCGGCGACGCCGTTGACCGCGCCGTCAACGACGAGGCGGTCGAAGTTGCCCGTGTATTTGCTGATGCGCCGCGTCAAACTCGCCGAGCCGTTGACCGCGCCGTCAATTCCCTTCGAGTCGATGGCGTAGATGCCGCGCGCCGCGTCCATCGTGCGGCGCGTGAAGAGGAGGCCGTAGAGTTCGTCCACCCAGTATTTGTTGTAACTCGCGCGATAGAGCGCGCCGAGACGAGCCGCCCACACTTCCGGCAGGCGCGGGTTCTTCACGTAGAAGAGCCAGCCGAGCAACATGCCGATTCCGGCGGCGACGAGCGAGATGATGATGAACAACCACTCCGCCGCCGTGTGGCTGCCGAGCGATGCTTCGGCGGCGTGCGCGAGGTTGAAGCCGGTGTCGTTGCCGTAGGGCGACGGGTGGCCTCCTCCTGCGCCCGCGCCGGTCGCAGCGTGCGGAACTTGCGCGGGCGCAGTAGTGGTAGTGTCGGAGTGCGAAGCGGGCGCGGCGTGCGGCGTCGCCGGTTCGCCGTGATTCTGCGCGATTGCAGGCGGTTCGCCGTGCGGGTTCGTCGTCGCGTGTTCCGCGCCTGCGCCGTGCGGCGCGTTGAACTGCCGCGTCGAGGGATTCCAGATAACCGGCTCAAGCCAGTTGACGATGTTCATGCGCCCGCCGACGTGCGCGCCGCCCGTGAACGCGGGGCTGATGCCGACGAAGCCGCCGACGACGGCGAGCACCGCCAGCACCGCGAGCGGAACCCACATCGCGGGCGGCGACTCGTGCGGGATGTGCGTGCCGTGGCCGTGCGCGTCGGCATGGATGGCGGAGGGCGCGCCGTGCGCGTCGGTGTGCGCGTGCGCCGCCCCGGCGTGCGGCTCGCCGACGTACTCGCCGGGTTCGTGGCGCGGTCGGTCGCCCGCCGATTCGATGTGCGCGTCGTGCGTCTTGCCCGCGTCGTCGTAGCCGTGTGCGTGCGCTTCGTCGGCCTGCCCTCCGGCGGGCACGTCGAGGAAACGCTCGCGTCCCCAGAAGGTCATGGCGACGAGGCGCGTCATGTAGAAGGCGGTCAGCGCGGCGGTAAACGTGCCGACGAGCCAGAGCAACCAGCCGTAAGGAATGAGCGTGGTCGAGGCCGCGTTCCAGAGAATTTCGTCCTTCGACCAGAAACCCGAAAACGGGATGATGCCGCAGATGGCGAGCCAGCCCGCGAGAAACGTCAGGTAAGTCTTCGGCATGTACTTGCGCAGGCCGCCCATGCGCCGCATGTCCTGTTCGTGGTGCATGCCGTGGATGACCGAACCCGCGCCGAGGAACATCAGGGCTTTGAAGAAAGCGTGCGTCATCACGTGGAAGATGCCGATGACGAACGCGCCGACGCCGCATGCGAGAAACATGAAACCGAGTTGCGAGACGGTCGAGTAGGCAAGCACTTTCTTGATGTCGTTCTGCGTGATGCCGATGGTCGCGGCAAAGAGCGCGGTCAGCGCGCCGACGACCGCGACGACGAGCATCATCGTCTGCGAGTGCTGGAAGATGACGTTAGTGCGCGTCAACATGTAGAGTCCGGCTGTGACCATCGTCGCCGCGTGAATGAGAGCGGAGACGGGCGTCGGCCCCGCCATCGCGTCGGGCAACCAGACGTACAGAGGTATCTGCGCAGACTTGCCGCACGCGCCGACGAAGAGGCCGAGCGCAAGCCACGACATCAGACCGAACGTGCCGAGCGGTTCGATGGGGTAGCCGGAAGCCGCCGTCATCACCTCTGTGTACTGCGTCGAACCGAACGTGGCGATGATGCCGAAGACGGCGAGGGCGAAACCGAAGTCGCCGATGCGGTTCGTGATGAACGCCTTGCGCGAAGCGTCGCCCGCCTCCTTGCGGTCGAAGTAGTAGCCGATGAGCAGGTACGAACACAGACCGACGCCCTCCCAGCCGACGAACATCATCAGGAAGTTCGACCCCATCACGAGGATGAGCATCATGAACATGAAGAGGCCGAGGTAGGCGAAGAAGCGATAGAACCCCGCGTCGCCGTGCATGTAGCCGGTCGCGAAGACGAAGATGCAGAGGCCGACGCCCGTGATCACGAGGATGAAGATCGACGAGAGCGGGTCGAGTTGATAGCTCCATTCCACGTCGAGCAGCGCGCCCACGCCGCGTCGCTCCGTTTCCTGCGCCACGATAACCGCGCCCGGCTGCGTGCCCGTCTCTCCGGCTATCTCACGCGCCCGCTCGCCAGCCTTCGCGCTCGTCGCCATGCGTGCGCGCTCGCCGTTGCCCTGCGTGAGTTCCGTCGCGCCGCCCGGAATCCACTTGTAGACGAATGCGCCGTCCTGACTCGTCACGTAAGGCTGCGGCCACTGCGCGTGCCCGCCAAAGCCATACGAATACACCGCCGCGACGCCCAACAGAAACGCCAGCGCGACCGAGCCGACCGCAATCGCGCCGACTACGGTTTCCGAGAAACGCAGCCGACGCCCGAGCAACCCGTTGACGGCGGCTCCGGCGAGCGGCAAAAGCGGAATGAGCCAGATGAGTCTGTGCATAATGAGCTATCAGCTATCAGCCGTCAGCTTTCAGCTTCACACGTTCGCCATCGGTCTTTGCTGATGGCTGATGGCTGATAGCTGACGGCTGACCGCTCTCTGTTACCACTTGAGCAGATCAATCTTGTCAACAAAGATGGTTTCTTTGTTGCGGTAGAGCGCGATGACGAGGCCGAGGCCGATAGCGGCTTCGGCGGCGGCTACGACGATGATGAAGACCGTGAAGACCTGCCCGGCGACGGCGTTCATGTTGCCGGTGTCCTGCAAGTAACGTGCAAAGGCGATGAAGTTGAGGTTGGCCGCGTTCAGAATCAACTCGATGGACATGAAGATGACGATGATGTTGCGGCGCGTCAGCACGCCCGCCACGCCGATGATGAAGAGCAGCGCGGCGATCACCAGAAACTTCGACAGGTCTGGCTCAAGCACGCCCTGCTTGATCATCTGCCAGCGGCTAACCGTGGCTTCCTGCCAGACGAGCGCGAGCGTGGATGCGATGAAATTATTCATAGAAGAATCACTGTCGAAAGGGATGGGAAAATTGCTTCATTGATTCATCGGGTTATTGATTCAATGAAGCAATGGATCAATCTCCCCTCGCTGTTTCGATGTCGTCGGTGGCCGCTTCCTGTTTGGTGGTGCGGGCGAGCATGACCGAGCCGATGATGGCGACTAAGAGCAGCACGCTCGCGATCTCAAACGGCAGCGCGGCGAAACGATAGAGACTCGCGCCGACGAGTTGCGTGTCTTCCGAGATGCGCGACGTGCCGGTCGCCGCCAGACGCAAATTCTGTTGACTCTCGCGCCGCTGGCTCGCGGCCTCTTCGCGTTGCTCACGGGTGGTCAGGTTATCGCGGGCAAGCAAGCCTTCGTAACCCTGCCGGATGGCGTAGATGAAGCCGAGCGAAAGCAGCACGAGGAAGATCACGCTCGTCGCCACCTGCGCGGGGCGGTTGAAAAGCATCTCGCTGCCGCGCTCCTCCGCCCCGACGTTGACGAGCATGATGACGAACAAAAACAGCACCATCACGCCGCCGACGTAGACGAGAATCTGCACGCCCGCGATGAACTCCGCACCGAGCAACGCAAAGAGCGCCGCCACCGACACGAGCGTCGAGATCAGGAACAGGGCGGAATGGACCGCGTTGTGCGCGAGGATGGTCAACAACGCTGCCACGAGCGCCGCTATCGCGAAGACCCAGAAGAAGACCGCTTCCCAGCCGGAGAGTGTCATAAGGTTTCAGGTTTCAGGTTTCAGGTTTCAGGTTTTCAACTTGAAACCTGAAACCTTTTATGATTCGTATTTGACCGTCTCGCGCCCCTGTTCGAGCATCTCGCGATTCCAGACGAACCCGGCGCGCGAGTAGGTGGCGAGTTCAAATTCCTGCGTGAGTTCGAGGCAGGCGGTCGGGCACGCCTCCTGACAGAGCGCGCAGAACATGCAGCGTGAGGTGTCGAAGATAAACTCGTCGAGCACCTTCTTCTTGCGCGCCTTGCCCGCCGTGACGATCTCGATGTCCATCGGGATCACGTCAATGCAGTCTTCGGGACAGGCGAGCGCGCAGAGGTTGCAGGCGATACAGAGCGTCTCGTAGGTTTCGGGGTCCATGTTGAGACGCGGCGCGCCGTGGAAGCGCGGCGCGACTTCGGGGCGCACCTTCGGATATTGCTCCGTGTAAATCCCCTTGCCCGACACCGAATCCTTATCCGTCAACGCGCCGATGTTGAACTTCAGCGTCAACTTCAACCCCGAGATCAAATCGAAGAGAAAGAAACGCTTCAACTTCTCTTTCCACGTCGCCTCTGGAACATAAACTTTCGGCATAAAAACCTCTTGAGTTACAGGTTTCAAGTTTCAAGTTTCAGGACTGAGGTTCTCCGGTTCTTTAACTTGAAACCTGTAACCTGAAACTTGAAACCTTTCATTCCGCCGCTGTCGCCGTGCTCGCCACGGCTGTCTGACCTTTGGGCGGGCTGGCGAGTCGAATGCCGACGCGCTGCTTCTTCAAGTTGAAGTCGCGCGCGCCGTGGTTGATGTATGAGAGCATCCCGGCGGCGACGAACACGCCGAGCGCACCGAACGCGATCATGATCAGTTTGCCCGTCCCGGTTAAATTCACGCCGCGCGCCAAAGATTCGACCGTGTTCAGGCCGCGCCAGCCGTCGAGCGCCTGCACGGTGAAGATGGAGATTGCCGTGAGCGTGATGTTGAGCAGCGCGGCAGGGATCATCCACTTCCAGCCCAAGTCCATCAACTGGTCGTAGCGGTAGCGCGGGAACGTCCAGCGCAGCCAGAAATAGACGTAGAGCAGCACCGCCATCTTCGTCAGGAAGACGACGAGGCTCAGGGCGACGAACAGGTGCGGGTAATTGATGCCGAGTTTCCACACTCCGGGGAAGTACCACCCGCCGAGGAACACCGATGTCGCGATGGCCGAGACGACGATCATCGCCGCGTACTCCGCCATGAAGAAGAGCGACCAGCGCATCCCGGAATATTCCGTGTGGAAACCCGCGACGAGTTCCGATTCCGCTTCCGGCAGATCGAACGGCGCGCGGTTGTTCTCCGCGATGCCGCTGACGAGGAAGATGATGAAGCCGAGCGGCTGGTAGAAGATGTACCAGATGGAGTCCAACCCCTGCGCCGAGACGATGCCGGAGAGCGAGAGCGTCCGCGCGAACATCAGCGCGCCGATGAGCGCCATGCCCATCGCCACTTCGTATGACACCATCTGCGCCGACGAGCGCAAGCCGCCGAGCAGCGCATACTTCGAGTTGGAAGACCAGCCCGCGAGGATGAGAGCGAGCACGCCCACAGACGAGACGGAGAGCACGAACAGCAGGCCGATGTTGATGTCCGTAATCACGCCCCAATCCGGCGCGAACGGGATCACGACGAAGACGACGAAGGCCGCGACTACCGAGATGAACGGCGCGAAGAAGAAGATGTAAGTGTCTGCGCGGTCGGGCTTGAGGTCTTCTTTGGTGAGCAGTTTGATGGCGTCGGCGATGGGCTGCAACAGTCCCCACGGCCCGACGCGCATCGGCCCCAGACGCGCCTGCATAAACGCCGAAATCTTGCGTTCGAGATACGTCGCATACGCAGCCCAGACGGCGATGCCGGTGACGACCGCGCCGATCTGTATAAACGGCCAGACGACGTAATTGATCGTCTCCTGCCCTAGCCGCAGCTTGAGCAGAAGTCCGTTGATTAAATCCGGCGGCGCGAATAATGCGAGCATGTCCATAAGAAGTTTCAGATGTCGATCTCGAAAGTGCAGTCGTGGACGGACTTCAAATCAACCAACTCATAATCGCTGTCGAGCGTTCCGGCACGGTCAATGACGAGGTAGGAAGACCACTCGCCGACGGCGAAGGGCGGCGTGTGCCACGTGCCCTTGTGATACGCGTAGGGCAGACGCCCGTTGACCAGAAACGCTGCGATCTCTTCGACGGCGGGCGCGTCTCGCTCCGAGGGCAGCGCGACGCAGATGATTGACTGCGACGAAACGAGCGGCGAAAAGACCTGCATCGTTCGCCTGTGCCGCGCCATGAATTGAAACTCGAACGCGCGCCGCTCGCTCGTCGCACCCGTCAAACTCGGC
>Ga0307513_10002146_pt1 | contig 27590 bp, 6 predicted proteins | sample 15_EM_MG_FD_202174 | JGI IMG/M metagenome (GOLD analysis project Ga0307513, IMG submission 202174) | Populus trichocarpa ectomycorrhiza microbial communities from riparian zone in the Pacific Northwest, United States - 15_EM | ecosystem: Host-associated > Plants > Roots > Unclassified | place... | reverse complement strand
AGGAGCTCTAATATGCTTCCAGCCTTTCTCTTGGCCCTGTCAGTACCGCTCTCCGAGAGCTCCTTTAGTGCCTCTTCAGCACCAAACTGCTTAGCTAAGATCAACTGCTGTGAATCACCAGTGCAAAGCGACCACAAGATTGCTACAGCATTCTCTCGGTTGCGTTGAGATCCAGTCCTGATGACCTCTATCAGAACAGGAATCGGGTCAACCTGACCAATTGCTACCTTCCCTTCTTGATGACCTGCAAGGATGGCAAGAATTGCCAGTGCTTCATCCACCATTCCTCCCCCAGCATCCCTCAACAACCTCATCAGGGGTGGCACAATACCAGCCTTTACAGCCCTAGCCTTGTTTCCCTGATAAATTGAAAGATTAAAGATAGCAGTAGCAGCATCCTTCTTTCCTCTTGGAGTCCCATCACAAAGCAACTTTATAAGAGCTGGGATTGCCCCAGCTGCCCCTATTGCCACCTTATTCTCATCTATCACAGACAAACTGAAAAGAGTTGCGGCTGCATTTTCCCTGGCCTCCATGCTTCCATTTTTTAAAACATCAACTATATCAGGAATGGCTCCCGCATTAACAATGGTTCCCTTGTTAAGGTCATTTATGGAAAGGTTGAGAAGCGCTGTAACAGCATGCTCTTGGGTTCGAGGATCTGTTGAGGATAATAGCTCCACAAGGAGTGGAACTGCTCCTGCTTCAGCAATGCAGACTCTGTTATCCGCATTCCTCTTTGCTAATAAACGAAGCTCTCCAGCAGCTGATCTTTGTTGTTCCAGACTACCATTGCCCAATTTGTCTAATAAGGTAGTGACTGCAGCTCGGTCACAATCTGACATGCTGCTTCCTACTTTTTTGCTTCTACAAGCCCCTGGCTGTTTAGGAAGCTCTACTCCATTGCTCTCACACCATAAAGCAATCAAACTCTTCAAAACATAGTTCGGTGTAAGCGCAGTATGCAAAAGGGTCTGCTGCGTTTTTGGACATGTCTTATGGCCTGCATCTAGCCATTTTTGGATGCAGGATCTTTCATATGTCTGGACAAGGAAATAAACGATTAATGAATAATGGCTACTAACAAAGATGCAAAGCTGTAAACTATAAGAGAACTTGTAGAAACCTGTCCGGTAGAGACAATAACAGGATCTTTCATCAGTTCAAGAGATATTGGGCACCGAAAATCATCTGGGATAACAGGAGATCTGTGTTTAATCATACCCTTTCCAGCCTCAGCAGAATCAATTTCAGGGTTTTCTGTTTGAACATAGTCCTTTAACTTCTTAAAGAGGGATGCCATCTTCTTGAACCAGTCTCCTGGATCTCCACCACTTGCAATAACCAGTTCATGGAAAGCAAGGGATTCTTTCTTTAGATCATCGATAGTCTGGAGATGCAACTTTTCTGAAAGTCTTTTTAGTATTGCACGGTCAGGATCCTTTTCTCTCTGTGCTATGGCCAAATCAACTTCCAGTTGATGATCTTGGAGTTCTTGCCTTCCCTTTGCTCTTCTGAATTGAGCGTGCACAAGTTCAATCTGGAAAAAAGCAGTGGATATAACATCAACTGACAGCACTAAAATTAAGCAATCCATTGACTAATTTGAGTCATCATCTTGTGCCAAAATCATTCTTCGGAATATCTCATGATGTGCACAAATAAAATGGAAAAGGAGGTTCTTGTAAATATGCTAAAAAAATCAATTTGGTCATAAGATTACCTGTTCTTGAACTTCCTCTGATAAATTGAGTTTGTCGTAAGGAATCTCACCCAATGCTGCTTCAATTTTTTCTGTAATCTGGTTGATCTTATCTGCTATGTCGTCCCTTTGCAAAGTCTGCATTCCAGACATGGCTTCATTTAAATTTGGAAACTTGGATCTAAAGAATCATGTTTGCAAATGAAAAAAACTGCTAAATTTGATACCAACACCTTAATTTACAGACTTGCTAATATCAATTCATTCAACCTCAAAAACTGAATGATCAAGTTCTAAAACTATCAATGAAAAGAAAAAACCAAAGTATTTGTTGCAGAACACCAGAAGCATAGCATAGCATGGGAAGATGATGGGTATAATCAGAATTCCAAGAAATCATGCAATCCCGCCACGAACTAAGGATGCTGATTGCAATATCCTAACCGTGGGACGAAAAACACAAAAATATGGGAGGTGGTCACAAAATTCAGTGACAGACATTAGCAATTGCACGACTCGACCTGTATTAGGACAACTTTGTATTTCCAGGTCTGTTCTTTCAATTCATCGAGAATTTTACAGATGATTCTTATGTTTTCAGACACGCACAGCTATGCATTCAGTTACTGATAAAACTAAAAATCAGGAAGTTCATAATCAAAGTCCTTAGCTTTCGTTCTATTCTAAATCAATAATATCTCCATACATCAAATATAAGAAAAAAGAAAAACTCAAAACACATAACTTCCATCCATTTTCTCAGAAACCAAACAGAAAATTGAGGTAAATAAACAAATAAATGAAATCTTCCACATAAAAATTATCCAATAGACAATATAATTTATCCTTGAACAGAGAATAATTAAACCATAGTTCCAACTCATAGCTAACAAAGAAGAAAAAACAAAGAGCTTAATGCTTTCATTTTTCTTGTTCCTTGTAACCAAACAGAAAGGACAAAAAACAGTACCTGATACACCTTGCTTCCTTCAACAACCGATTTGAGAAGTTCCTTAGCAGAATCTAAAACGGTTCTCAATAATTCAAATCCTTTAGTCTCTTCTTCACTTAGCTCTTCATTATTATCCTTCAATTCCTCAAACATAGGGCTCAATAGCTTAATCCTACGTACCAAATCGCCATGCGTCTTTTTAAAAACATTTCTACACTCCGGTAACCCAGAAATCTCTTTCACTGAGTCAACGAGTCGACTCAGCAACTCAGAACTCGGATCTCCCGTTAATGACATGAGTATAAGACTGAATTGTGCAAAAATAGCCTTAAAGTGAGGATTTTGAGAGAAATAAAAAAGACCCGGATGACAAAACCGAGTGAAGTTACATGGGTTTCTTTCAATAAATATATGGAGTCTTTTATAACTAAAGTTAAGCCAAAAACCAAGGTCAAGATACAAACTTCAGGCTAAAAGCTGAGGAATTTGAGGGAAATAGGAGAGACCCAGATGAGAAAGTTGAGGGAATGAAACTGGGTTTTAATGAATTGATAAAACAAAAAATGAATGGACAGTGCTTTAAAAGGAACGTTTATCAAAGAGAAGCGTTAAACACCATGGAAGTGAACAGGTTTTTATGTGAAAGCATGAGAGTCTTTGATTTTCGGCAGAGAGAGAGATGGACAGTTTGGAGCTGAGCAGAAAGTTCTATTTTTGCTTCGGCTTGGAAAGAAAGGTAAGAATAAATAAATAAATAAATAAATGTGGGATTTAATTTTTTCTCGTTAAAAAATAGAAGTGGGGGTGATAAGGGAATTGCAGTATCGGTTTAATTCCTGTTGAGACTTGGAAAAAAAAAGAAACTGAGGGAATGATGAGATCATTACTGACCAAATTTATGGTGCGATTTGTGACACAATTGTCCTTGAGAATGTAATGTATGATTGTACTGATATTTTATTTTGTGTTTTTGGCAATAATGTAGAATGGACTACCGTTGATTAAAATTATTTAATATCTCTCCGTGCAGCACATATCTTTTTACTTGGTCTGGAGAAATAATTACGTGTGGATTAGAAATTTGGAAGTGATTTTAGAGTTAGGATATCTTTTGATAAAACAATTAAATGATTCACTTTTTTTTTGTTATGTTTTAGAAGTTTGTTTTATTTAAAAAAATATTAAATTAATTTTTTTAATTTTTTTTATAGTTTTGATGTAGAAATATCAAAATAAAAAATTATTTTAATATATTTTTAAATATAAATTATTTTTAAAAAATAATTCGTATCATAATATCAAACATACATGATATTAGATTGACTTTGCAATCTATTAAATTAGAATATATTAAAAAAATAGAATAGAGAAGACTTGTTCCCGTCCAAACTAAGCCTCCAAGTAAAAGTGTGTGTGTATATATATATATATATATATATATATATATATATATATAAAATAGATATTCAATTAGTTGTCCCTTGACAAAGTCTTATCCTTCATTTTATTAATGGATAATTTGTTAAATATTCCATAATGTTTCTTGATTGCTATAGAAAATAACTATTAAAATAGCTTTTTATTTATAAATTTTGAGTTTACGAGGAGATAGCTGTATGGGATGTTAAAAAAATTTTGTTGTCAAATGAAAAGCTATTTATATATTTTTTTGAGAAAAAACATAAAATAAAAGGAAAATTTTTAACTGCTTTTTAAAAAAAATTTCTATAAAATAACTCATTAAAATGGTTTTTTCCATTGAATATCACATGAAATAAATAAATAAAAGCTAAATAATATTACACAAAATACTATAGTAATTATTTGACTCTTTCATATGATTTTTGTTACTAGAGATGCCCCTAGCCATAAAGGTATTTTAATGAACCCAGGGCATGCAGGAAAAAACAAATAAAAAAATGGAAGGGCATTTCTGCCTCTAGGGGAAACCAGTTGGCAGGCCCAACAGCCTGTCCAGTGGCGCGTCATCGTCACTGCTGGTTTCTCTTCCCGCTCAGAAATGTCAATGGACGGTCAGATATAACCTCAAACCTACCCCCAGAGCCTCGGCTTGGCTTGGCTTGGCTATTGAGTCGCTAACCCAAAAATTCAAAGAGAAGACAAACAAAGTTTTGCACAGACCATACAATAATATCAAAGTCATTTTTTTAATAATTTTAAAAATATATCACCTAGTATATTAAAAAAATTAAATATATATTTAAATCCAAAAAATAAAAATATAAAAAACATTTCTTTAACCATCAGGCTTGCATCTTGGAATTATATGTAGTTTATTGTCAATTTAACCTCGATGAATCAATAATTTAGAGTCCAAAATAATTTTAAAATCTAGGTAAGTTCTTTAAATTAAAGTTGTCTGACACTGATTGTTGATTAGTATAAATTCTTAAAAAATCTTACATGAAATAATCATGATATTAGAAAAGTCATTTATATTGCTTGAGAAGGAATGTTATATACAATAATGGTGTTTGAAAAACCATTCCACGACGAAAAATTCCAAAATACTGCATAATGTTACACTGTTAATTATGTTCATGTATTATTATAATCTAATTTAAGATTTTCTAAAATTATTTTTGTATTTTTTATTCAAAAATCCAGAAAAATTCAAAAATTAACTTTGGAGGTAAATTTTCAGAACTCATCGTGAATCTTGGATGACAAAGAAAGTGCAGGTCCGTTGTTCACCGAGAAAATGTTCAAAGGAATTAGTGAATACATTTCAGTGTTTGGTTGCAAACGAAAGTAAATAAAATAGAAATAAAAGATATAAGAGTAAATACATCATTTGGATATGCACACACTTTTTGCCTACAATCGGATGCACTTAAGATTTTGAGAGAAAAAAAATGAAGTTTTTGAAATGTTTTTAAATTCTCTAACCCAAATTAATTTTTTAATTCTTTGAATTATATTCTATAAAATAAAAAAATGAAAAAAAAATAAATCTTTTTTTTTTCCAATGCATTATATTTCTTTTCCAACAAAGTAACAAATTACTTGTATATTTATAAATTTTAAAAATCATTCTAGGTATTTCAAATTTTCAAAAATTTGAACCCTAACCTGATTTTCTTCAACATTATTCTGGAGAAGCACTCAAATTTTTTATTATAATGAACCTAAATTTAACCTAAAAAAACCTTCATTTAGCTCAGCTAAAAGAAACACCCGTCTCCATTAGATTCGGCCATGGAAAGGACTTATCCTCTCACTCTTTTCACACTCATTAGATATATAAAAGTTCTTCAAGAATTCACCATATTTCCATCAATATTAATATTATGTAAGATATAGTGTATAAACATCATTTAAAGACCCATCATATTTTTATCTACATTAATATATATATTAGAGATATTTCCCACAAATATTAATACATGTGTTAGGGATATTTTTTTTCCTCTTTAATACTATTAGAACAATATTATAATTTAATCTCTTCTTTCTATAAAAAGACTTGTGAGTTATAAATATATATTTTTTAAATAAAAAGTTCAGAATCTTCATTTTTTATTACATATTTATTCTCAGGGTATCTATCTTTAATATTATTGTATTTTCTCTTAAAAAATCATCAACTTAATCATTAAAGAGTCCTTAAATTCATCAAAAACAATCTTTTTGCAGGTATCAGGTATTGCCTACCAGCTATCTTGGCTAGAAATAATAAAATAGATTTTCAGAACCAAAAAACTAGTAAATTATTCAAGATATAAGCCTCGTTTTCAAATTATTTGAATTTTTTTCGATATCATCACATTCTTTGATTTTTTTTAAAAAAATATTTTACCCAAATTAGTTTAGAAAATTATTCAATTCAAATTTTCTTGAATAGTATTCACCCCTAAGTAGACTGACATTTTTCCCTGAGTCTACCAAACCATATATGAAAGAATAATTACATGTATAATTAAAAAAAAAAAAGTGTCCACGACATGAAATCATTCAATACCAAATTATCAATCAGCACATGGTTGAAACTCTGTGCAATCATGCAAGTAAATTGCAGGATTGTGTCTACTACACTAATCGCACGACAAACTTACTACTCTACTACCTCTCCTTTGTGATTAATGTTTGCTTGTTCACAATTTCTATAGATTCTTCAGGTAGAAAAGAAGCCTTCGAGACTGCATTATCCATGTTGTCTTCTTCGTGATCGAATCGCACATATCCGACTCATCAAGTCTTATTATTATTGGACAGCTTAATTTTTCTCTGGTCCAGTGTTTGGTGTCTGTTCATCCACCTAAAAAAATTAATGTATTTATGATTTTTTTCCCCATAATTTCATTACAACTTGGATATTCATTTGCAGAAGAGGCATTGCTTGCCATGAAGTCAGCATCACTTCATTAGTTCATTTGTACTTGTCGAGCTTTAAATGAAATTGATAATCAACGAAACTTCTTGATGGATGTTTCAAGGCCATGTCTTGTTCGCATACAACATCCGCCATAAAGGGATGCAAGTAATAAATTTCGCTTAATTTTGAGAAAAATAGAAAGTAAGGCTTAGATTTAATCTTAGTTGGCTCAATTTATGATTTGGTATCCAAGAACACTATTGGTAGTAATTTTTGTTAACGATCTTTTTTTTTTATATATATATTATTAATGTGAATATCCGGGTTAATTTGTACACATTTCAATTAATCCTACAGACCTTAAAATTAACGATTATATAAGTTTTCAGTGACTTTAAGATTTGTGAAACTCGAATTGATGATCTTTAAAAAATAAATTTAGAACCTAATCAGTTAAGTTATACCTCTCAATACAATTCAATCAATTCAATCTTAATTTTATATCTCCATGCTGTACATGTAGACATTCCATTAAGTTAATGGAAGGGGACAAGGATTCAAACCCATACGAGTTTGAAATCCATTTTAGTACTTCCTTCAAAGCTTGTAAAAGGGACAAAACCTTAGCCACTCACAAGATTATAATTATAACCCTTCTCTCTCTCGTATAAACATTTTTACTATTATTATTTATAATTAATCACGGCCTGAAATGACATAATCCTGTAATAACATTGTAATACTTGGCTATGATATTGATCCAATCAAGCAAGCTTATCGTGTGCCTTCCATCTTGAAAGTCTCCATCCACTAGTTGTTCGTTTAAAAGAAAAGGGAATAAGTATTTAAAGTTATTTCCTTTATTTTTTTTAAAAATAGTAAAATAATAAAATCATTATTTGATAAGAAATATTGTGTCTTTCACATCTAAATATAGGATAGAGGATTCCCACTTAACTTTTATATATAAACTAAATGCATATTCTTATCTTAGATACTGTATTTATACTCGAATTGTTTGTATTCACGAGATGTTTTTTAAGTAGAGTGTTAGACATGATATTTACCACAAAATGTGGGACCAATTTGTAATTTGGACAAAACACTTCGACATATATGAGAAACACGTTGCACCATAAGCAAGCAATCCAAGTCGAATAAAAGAAACCTTAACAAAAAGGGAGTGTAACAGCCATTAACGACCTTGCAATCAGCTAAAAGAGAGAGGAAAAAGAATCAATCCTGGTAAAACCCCAATTACTCGTTCTACATTTACAGTGTTAATTACACCTTACAGTATCTCAACAAGAAGGTCATGGGTTGCTCCTCTTCTCTTCCAGGCAAATCCCTAATTTTTTTCTTTGTGGGTCTTTCAATTCTATTGAAAGCCATAAGTTCCAACTCTTGGGTTATGATTTTATTTTGATATTATTGTAAATTAAGTGGATCAAAATGCAATTTTGATGTTTGATCGCTTTGATTTGGTTGATTTATTGAGTTGGAAGGGAATTTGGGAGATTAGTGTGTGATCGGGGAAATGGGTTTTTGGTAAATAGGGTTTGAGAAAGTTTTTTGTTGATAAAATAGTTCAGTATACTGACTTTTTTGAGGATTTTTGCTAAATTTTCTGTAAAGGTAGAAATTTTGGTCTTCTAGTTTCGGTGGCTGTTTATTCTGGGTTTTGGTTGTTAAGCAAGTATTTGATATATTGATTTTATTTGATAATTGTGGCTAATTTTGGGTGTTTCCGTTGGGGAAAATGTATGTAGATAGAAGTACTGGGAGGTTGGGCGGACTTAACAATTCAGAGAGTGGAGTGGTTGATGCCAAAAACCTACGTGTGAAGGTAAATTTATGGGCTTCAGATTTTAGACTGGTTGTTGTTTTTATTTTTTCTGTGTGCGATTTGGTTGGACAGTCTTAAAATGCATGCGGGTAAGGTAGCAAGTATTGAAGTGGGATTAGGCTAGCAGCTGATACTATTTGAATTTTTCATAATTTTTTGGGGGGCTGACTTGATCAGGATTGCTCTAATTCCAAGCCGTTTGAGGCTTTTGGCAGCTGTTGATGAAAATGTGCATCGGCATCTTCTTTTTCAGACCGCGGCATTGTGTTTGAAGCTGTGACTAGTGGACTTTTGATCCAAATAGGAAAGATGGTTGCTATTTTATCATGTTGGCCGTTCTTTTCTTTATTTTGGTTGGGCTTGGGGGAGTTAATGGTGGTGCTTATGACCACTTTGTTTTTATCTTTTGTTGTGGTGCAGTGCTATGTGCTCTGTTTGAATTCTTGAATTAAGTTTTTACTTTTGGGAAAAAAGTTGTTCTTAGCCTTCATGCATACAATCTCGAACATTTCTCAGGTTGTTTCTGTGAATCATTCTGCTAACTTCTGTAGTCATATATTGACTAACTTTGTTACAGTTAGCTGATGATATAATATACTGCAGTTTGCTCTAAATTTAAGTCTCTCTAGGTTTGCATAGAATCTGATTCAGAAAGATGGTTTAAAAGGTCAAATCATATGTCTGCATGTCATGCATGGTGCAACTATACGTTTTATATGTAACTTTGGACCATCAAAATACTCATGATTGAATATACATTGTAGGAGGAGCATTTGAACCATCTCTTGATTTTAATGTCTATGAAAAATCAAATACAAACTACTTGTGTTTTCAAGAACAATGATAAAGCATATCACACTTTTCAAAGTGAATACAGCTGACTTTTCATTCCAATGCTGTGAACAGTTGGTTTTGTTAGGGGATTCTGGTGTTGGTAAAAGCTGTATTGTTCTTCGTTTTGTTCGTGGTCAGTTTGATCCAACATCCAAGGTAAGGAATCCATCATTCTTTGCCATTCATTATTTGAGCCTCTCCGCCTCTTCCTCCTCCCTCCCTCTCTCTCAATGCGCGCGCGCACACACACACACATAGACATAGGCTCTAGAAGGCTAGAACTACTCTTTGAAAAATTTATTTAGATTTGTTGGTTTTAATTTCCAGGTAACTATTGGAGCTTCATTTTTGTCACAAACGATAGCATTACAAGATTCTACAACAGTTAAGTTTGAGATATGGGATACTGCAGGACAGGAAAGGTATTATTGGGCCAAGTGTTTATTCTGTTCATCACCCGCACACGTGTGCACAGATAGAAGCAAACGAGTCCACTTTTGAAATTCTTTGGAAAAGTTTGTCTTCTAATATTTTTTTTCTCCTGGATGACCCTCCTCTTCACCGTTTCCTTCATGAATACCAAAGCTCTGATTGATTTTTGTTTCTTGCTCAGGTATGCTGCACTGGCACCACTATATTATAGGGGTGCTGCAGTTGCAGTTATTGTTTATGATATAACAAGCCCAGAGACGTTCAACAAAGCACAATATTGGGTGAAGGTAGTCTGCTTGGATCCCGATTTCATCCTCTCTCTCTCCCTCTCTCTCGCACACATCCCGATTTCATCCTCTTTCTCTTCCTCTCTCTCGCACACATGCTGACACATCTATGTGGGTGATGAATTTGGCTTATTTAATTTAAACTATTGCTATATTGCTCTCAAACACCATATATATATATATCTAAAAAAAAAATCTGTATGCAAAATAAGTTTTCCCATTCTGAGATGTGAGCCTAACATTTTGAAAATTGAAACAATTATTCAACGGCATGAATTCAGAATACAGAACAAAATTTCCTTAAAACATAAACCAGAGGCCACCAAAATCTGTTAGATGATTAGGAGTGTTTTAATATCTTGTTACAACACAAGTTGTTTTTACTGTTCATTTAGCATTTTGAACGCTATTTAAAAACTCTTTTATCAGAAAATTAAACCCCCCCCCCCCCCCCCCCGTCTCTGCGTGTGAATTTAGTCAGAGATGTTTCATAGACTTGTTAAGTATGTTTACCTTTAGCATTTGCTTAGTGATATATCCTCTTCTTCTTTATGTGAAAGTTTGTTTTTGTGGCTTATAACCTATTGGGTACCAGGAGCTACAAAAACATGGTAGCCCTGATATAGTCATGGCTTTAGTTGGTAACAAGGCTGATCTTCAAGAGAAGCGAGAAGTACCCACTCAAGTAAGTCATTTATTGTGATTCTATCTTTCTTAAGTGCTGAATATATTTTAAGACATTTATTTATTGTGATTAGATCATTCATTTTTTTTTAACACATTTTTTATGTTTATATATGAAAGGATGGCATTGACTATGCGGAGAAGAATGGGATGTTCTTTATGGAGACATCTGCAAAAACTGCAGATAATATAAATCAACTGTTTGAGGTACTTTTAACTATAGTTATCAGACCTGATCCGGGGTTGACCTGGCTAAGAAGCCGGGTCCCGGGTTACACGGGTTCACCCAGGTCAACCCGGAAAGATTTAAAAAAAATATTTGAAGTTTTAATATTTCATATGCAAAATTTAAGAAATAATCCATGTAAATATATGTTATACATGTTATAAATAATGAAGTTTAAAAGATTATTTCAAAAGGTTTTGCATCCTATATTGAAAAAATTACTATGTTAATATGTTATTCTTTTAAGTTAAAGTATTTAAACCAATTTTTTTTTTTCCTTTCACATTGAAAAAATATAACTTTTTTTTTGTGAATATAGAGTATATATACTAAAGGACTTCAAATCTCACATTGAAAAAATAAAATATTCTTCTAGTATTTATATAGTGAACTTTGAAAAGGGTTAATAACCAATTAAAAAATATATAAAAAAAGGGTCTCTAGTTAGGAGAAAAAATATATTTGAAAAACAAAAACTGGGTTTCATCAGGTTGCCCGGGTTTTGCTAGGTTTTTGCTTATCCCGGTCTTTTACCTTGCCTGGACTAATCTAGCCACCGGGTTCCAGGTCGACCCTTCTAACTATGCTTTTAACACAAACGGCATGTTTTATTTCTGTAGCATGATACTACTAGAAAAATCATTACTTTATGCATCGCATGTGACTCTGGTCAATTATAATTAAAAGGTTCCACTTTTATAATCTGACAACCTCATCAATTTTCAGGAAATTGCTAAGCGACTTCCACGACCTTCCTCAACTTGATTGCAGAACCTTGAAACTGAATGAACTAGATTGCCTCTGTTGTTACAAGAAAACCACTTGCCTGTATCAAGTCTCTGTATATTTAGACATTTGCTATATTCTGTGATTTGAGTGTCAATTCAGTTGAAAACTTATGCTCCCATTTATTACCATGAATAACACATACAGCGTGTTGACTTGCAGCCCACAAGTTTATGTCCATGTGAAAGGACTGCATAACAATGTGATTTAAGCACACCATCCCGTGGATGCTCTGCTTCTGGGAATGGGAATCTGGTTTTTGTTACGCATTCTAGAAATTCATTTCGTAACTGACGGTGTGTGGCTTAGTAGATGTAAATCTTCCGGGGTGGGAAATGAGTCCTACTTCAAACTGAGGGAATGGAACAAGCAACACTGAAGAAACTATTTACCCCCTCCAGTTATCTTCTTCAGACTTTAGCATGGTATTTGACGAGATAAAGGTGTGGGAGATCATTTCGTTTCTCCTTTTTAATCACACGGGTAAGATAGGTTATTGCTGAATGCATTGCAAGGAATACTGAAGTTAAACTAATCTGATCTTTGGGCTAAGATAATGGTATAGGTCTTATGAAATAATTGAAGCTATCAAAGATTTAGAAGGCCAGCCGAGGAGTTACCCCTGTTGAAAGGTTAAACCAATGGTAGTTTTGCTTTCGTCTATACAATTTAACGGTTTTTGTAGTTTTAAGAACACTGCTCATTGGAGGCCGTACGGACATGGCAACAGCTGAATCTGTTGACCTGTTTGTCTGTCTGGATCTCCACGCAAGCTCAGATAATGTCAAAGCCCTCATCATGTTCTGTTTGCCACACCACTCGGTTGTGAAAACTTACCTGTTGTCATTTTCTTGCTGCCCCTTGAGCAACTTGTCGAAAACCCATTTTCTATTAGTTTCTGCGGGTCCTTTTAGCCGCGGCAACTAGTTTTTCATGTCTTAGAACTGGCCATGTCCCGTTACACCATCTCTTGAATCGATCTTCTTGGAACTAGCTAGGATTGGAGTTGTGGAGCACATAACAGGAAGTTTCTCTTTCAAGTTAATGAAACCACGAACAGAAAATAAAGTTTGTTCCGGGACCTAAATTGTTGGCGAAACCTGACATTAAACTACAGTTTCTTAATCCCTACAATACCCTCATGTTTCCTTGATAAAGCACAATCTGAAGAGGTATACAGGTACAATGGGAGACTTGAAGACTGATTATCGGATGACACTGTTCAAGCTAAGGCAAAGACAGTACCAAAAGAAGATGACTTTTGAAGAACATGTTGGAGATTGTGAGAGTGCAATGAAACTTTTACGGATCAGTGGAAACCGAGACGTAGACAATGGTTTGGGCACGCACGTTCGATGGTATTTCTCTTAGATGCGCCTGCTAGGTCCATTGTAGAAGAGTTCTAAAGTGGTTTTGGATAGTGATGCATGATAATTATCTAACACACAAAGCTCCCTTATACATCGATGTCAGGGACAGGGCCATATGACTGTTTCAGTCAGTCATCGTCCTGTCTTCCGTGTTCAATCCATCAAGTGCATGAAAAAAAAAACAAAAAACTCAATGGGCAAGTGATTTTTAAGATCTACCAAAGGCATGTGCAAAAATTAAGTTCCTTTAATTTTTCTTCTTTTTATATATATAAAAAAGTCTTTGTCCCTCAAAGGCAAACGCATCTCTCACTGGGTACACCTACACGTAGAGTCTAACCATAGCATTGGTGTTTTGATGGCTAATTTGACATGTACAATAAACAATAAAAGTGCCTCTAAATTAGTTCATACATGGTATTTCTAATCAAGTTTTATTGATTTGACTAGTGTAATGGGATTCTCGAAATTAACTAGATGGTTGCGGGAGTTTGACTTTCCTTCGTTCTTGGATCAAAGAGAAAATCAAAGACATTATTACTCTGCAACTGGCAAACTAAAACTAGATCCGTTTCACCTAGTCTCCTCTCGTCACATCACATTTAAAATCCTTCTGCTTTGCACATTTTCACTTCCTTGATCCATGCCATTCTATTCTTCAATGGCAATCAATCTTTTCCGTGCTGAATCGTTTAATCAGATAAAGATTAGGCTCTGCAGCAACCTCACTTTCTCACAGTCACACAATTCAAGATTGTATATGATCATGTGGGCTCTAGTTCGCAAACTAATCACACCTTGATTGATGCAAAACCATATAATAATACCGAGTGATTCAAGTATTTAATAACACTAAAAGTTTTGTTATTCAGAACTGATTGGAGAATATACTGAACATTAAAACATACACAAAAGGGCCCTGACTAGTCTATACTACTATCCCGAAACAGGGCTCTTATTTATGATAATATTGCACATGGCATCCTAAGCTTGATCCAATTAAAGCACCATATAGCAGTATAGTATCAGTAGGGCATACCAGTACAGGGCATGGTGCCTCGTCTCCCATTTAAGTTATAGGAGCACCTGTCAGAAGAAGAAAGAGGGGAGCTGCATGGTTAACATGTCTGGGCAATGTTTGGAGCTCATGAAAGGACTAACCAACCTCCCAGGCGACAAACCCACCTGAAGCTTAGAGATAAAATGGGGTCCATTTTTGGAAATAGATTTTGATTTTAGAAAACAGTTTGGACTTGTTGCTTTGATTGTAGGGTTCCACTCGTTTAAGTCTTGATAGAACCTCAATCTTGTCAAAACCCAATCTTCTGACTGTAGGAGGTGTGGTGGCCATCAACTTTTTAATTAGGACAAATTATGCTCTGAGAATCTTGAGTTAGACTCATAATGACATTGACTGACAAGTTTTGGGTGATACAGGAAGAGATATCCCAAGACGTATAGCATGCCAGATAATTTTATGGAATATAACATTTTAATTTTACAAAGCTTGCCCCTTCATTTGTGTGGTCTGCCTCATTTCATCTCTCTCTCTCTCTCTCTCTCTCTCATCAAGTTGTTCTTTGAATATCTAATTTAGAAGAAAAGGGATTGTTCTGTTTCAAATTTAAATTGCAATGATGTGTGTGAATAGGGCATAATCCATGGTAGGTATATAGATGCACTGAAATTAAATTAAGATGAAAAAATTCATTTCATCATCAAAACAAAACAAAAGACAGAAATCATTAATTCAACGAATAAATTGAAGTCTGTTTTGCATTGAATTTGTTTTTACTCTTCAAATTATTATTTTTTAAAAAAATTAAATTAATATTTTTTAAAAAATACTTTTTTGAAAACTTTATGGTTATGGTGTTGATATTTAAAATAAATAAAAAAATTATTTTAATATATTTTTAATTAAAAAATACCTTTAAAAAACATCATCCACAACATCACGTAATGAGACCTCGTGACTCACACACAGGAAGTAGAGCTCCCATCGAACACAAAAACATCCTCCTTGTGTTCCTTCGATATTTCTACGTACACACAAAATCTGTTTTGCTTTTGAACAAATTAGAATTTTCTGTCCAAAGTTCGCGGTTCCTTTCAAGTTCTTAGAAACAAAAGTATAACTAGATCATGACATCCTTGAATTGGCATCTGTTTTGATTTTTGAATTCCCATTTAACCTAACTTCTGTGGGGCAGGCTTCTCGGGACATGTCTTTGAGGAACACACGACTGAGCTACGATAATGGTGGGAAACCCTATCTTATCCTGTATAAGGGTAGATACCCATCATGTCTGGAGGCAAATCCATAACATCTTTCATGTATTTTGACCATTTATATAATTGGGTGCTCAAGAGAATTTGGTGGACCCCTTCCCAATCCTGTTAAGCAACCTAATAATATTCGGACTTGAACTTGGAACAAGCGACAATTTCTTCCAGCAATCTTGTTACTGTTCCATCTAAAATTATGATGAATGGTATATATAATTGGGTGCCAGCTGTGTGCGTGTGGAAATGGTGCATTAAATGGGAATATGAAATCACTTTCTTTGGAAGAAATACGTTCCAAGACGTGGGAAACAAGGAAGGGAAGAAAGAATTTCAGCAACATGCAAAATAAAAGAGACTAAAAAGAGGGGGGAAAATAAATTTCTAGTGTTTGAGAATATAGTAATAGTTATTTTTTAAAATATTTTTTATTTTAAAACATATTAAAATAATATTTTTTTATTTTTTAAAAATTATTTTTGATATGAGCACATTAAAATAATCTGAAAACATAAAAAAATATTAATTTTTAAAGCTAATAAAAAAATAAAATAAAATAAAATTTTTTTAAAAGCAATTCTAAAATATAATGTAAAACACTATCAATTTGTAACCAAGGTAAATCGATAAGAATATCCTTGAGCTTTAAGATCGTTCAATACAATCTTTATGTCTCCGCATACTCTTTTTTAACAGACCCTTTGTGTATTTTATAATGAAAATTGGATGAAAATATAAAAATAAATTTAATCTTGAAATAAAATTAATATTAAAATTAACAAAAGAATTAAAAAAATAAGAAAAACTTGAAAAAAAGAAGAAGAGAAACTCATTAAATTTAAACATATTTGAAAAACTAGCCTATCATGTTGCAATAATAGGTTATAGTGCCTGTTTGAAAGAGTGATTGAGATTTTTGTTAAAAGTAATTTTTATTTAAAAATATATTAAAATAATATATATATTTTTTATTTTTTTAAATTTATTTTTAACATTAGCACACCAAACCTATTAAAAAACAAAAGAAATAATTTAAAGCTAAAAAAATAAAAAAAAACTTCAAAAATAAAGTTGGACCGCAATGCCAAACACCGCCCTTATCTATTCCTACATAAATGATACATAATTCTATATAAATGTAGTTTTTCAAGTTATTATTTATTTATTTCCAATGCTTTTCACTTATTTATTTATTTTTTATATTTAATATTCTCTAGGGCTTTTGAATTTTTTTTTTCTAGATTTTCACAGTTATTGTTTTCTCTTGTATTTTGAGGGTATTTTCATCTTAAAATTGTGATAAAATATATGTATTCTTTCAAAATTGTTTGTATTTCCAAAGCCAGTCATACAATACAAAATTTACAAAAGTATATATCATAGTTCTTTTTTCTATTCAATATAAACACTACTATAAAATTAGTAAATAGAAACGGAAACACCAACAAAATATTTTTGTCGGTAAATTGTCAAGAATTTTTTTGACAGGATATGCCCTCACAGTATCCATCGGTAAACACCGATGTAAATATTCTCTTGGTCTATACCGAGATAATTACAATGAAAAAAAATAAATAAAAAAACTAAAAAATACGATGACGTGTTGTTTTTATAGATAGAATTACTGACATATTTAAATTCATCGATTAAATCCGTTGGTAAATCTATCTGTAATATTTAATTTACAACATAACAAGCTCTCCCTCCCTCACTCATTTCTTTTTTTTCTCTGCAACAAACAACACAACACCCCCTAGTTTTATTACAAATCAACCTTCCAACAAATCCAGCTATCCCAACACTCAGTTTGTCAGCATCCACGTTCTGATTCAAATCTTATTAAGGATTCTCTACTTCAAGTAAGCAAAACTATTCATTTTTTATTTGAACACAATTTTAAAATTTTAATTTTATTGCATATTTTTGTTGTATATGTATTTTGTCTAGGAGTTTACTTTTTATATAAGTTTTTCCCATATAAATTTGTTATATGAATGTATGATTTGTACATGTTAGGGTTTGTTTAAGATTTTTTTAAATTATATTTGTTTATAAATTGATAAAATTTAATTTAAATTTGTAACTTGAGTGTTTTGTGATGAAATAAATAATGATTTATTTAACTGATTCGTTTTATATCTTGTCAATTTTATTGTTGAATTAAATTTTTTGGTGGATGTATAAAAATTTGAATTTATATAGATAATTCATAATAAATTAGTTGTATTATTAAAATAATTTGAATAAGTTTGAGTTGATTTGCATACAGAGAATCATATGTTCCTCACGAGATCATGGTAGAAAGGATGGTTAGATCAACTTGTAGTTATAACAACGTGCATGAAGTTGTAGATGACAATAATAATCCTTATAGGAACATGGTTATGGATGCAATGAGAATGAATCAAGGTTATGTCGATCAATGTTCAATAGTAGATGAAGAACCTGATATAAACGCGATCGAGGTTTTTTTTTTCTTTTATCTTTTGAAAGACTCCAACGAGCCATTTATAAGATGAGTACATAAATCATAGTAAATTATCGGTCATAACACTGGTGTTCACTATCAAATCAGATAATGGGTTGAGTGAGGCCTGTTACAATATAATTGTTGAACGAGAAAAAAACATTTTACTTGAAAGGAATAGGCTGAAAAAGAACTTTTATACTGTTAAATGCATGATAAAACCCTCGACCTAGGACACCAAAAAATTAACATGCATGTGTCCAAACTCCTGCATGTTGACTACCTTGAAAATGCAGAATTAACCGAGTGCAGAACATGTAGGTATGCTCGTTATAAACCCAGATCTGGTAGGAGAAGGACTCTTGTCACACATACAAAACTTGGATACTTCTCAACCAAACATGGATTGATTGTATTTGAACTTATATATTAATTGTTATAAATGAAGACCCGCCTCCTTCTCCTCTTCCAACGCCTCTATTATAGATTAATTGTACTTGAACTTAAAAATATTTAATTTTGTAGTAAATATTTGATTTTTATATTATTATTTTTTTAACAGATTTTTTTATTATTATTATTACTGACGAGGTTAACGACAGACGAAGTCCGTTGGTATATTTCAGAGAGTTAAAAAAATATTGCAAATGCCACTGTCACTATTTATTCATTGATGAAATAACAAACGGTTTGTTTATTAATGGTTATATGTCAAATTCATCAAAGGAAATATCTACGGACAAAACAAAAATCATTTATGGAATGATATATGATTTTTTATTGGTGATATATTATATTCAATGCTATAAATACCGATAAAATAAAGTGAGTAAATTTTTCTGTGGCATGTTTTTTCTGTTAATAAATTTATCTATAAAATTACTACTGATAGACTCACCAACAAACCACAAATAACGAACAAGATTTTTTCCTACCGATGATTTCAGTCCATGAACCTGTTAATAAAATTCATGTCGACAAATATAAATATTGACAGAAAATTTGATCTGTAAATTCAAAATTATGATAGTGAGATTGAATAAACACCAAGCTAGCAAATACAATCAAAGTCAAGTGACATGATTGATAAAAATTATCTCACTTCTCAAATTATTAGAGGCTCGACTATGCTTCATTTTATATATGTGGAAAGCGATTATACTCTGGTGTATGAAAGTTTAAAATAACTGTGATAAAGAATGATAGACGTACATGTTCTAGCAGAAGAACAGTACGCAGAGCTTTGAGAAGTTTTAAATTTAAGCCTTTTTTTTTAATAGAAGAAACATCATCTGCCTCCCTAAGAATTGCTCATCAAGCCATCATCCCCACGACCAACACTAGCATAATCTAGTTTACTCGATCTCAATGATCCTAATATTCTTTCATGTTAATTTCCCATCTAATTTCTAAAAACTTATTTCTGTCGACTGTTAACTTGGAAAAGACTGATCAAAATGAGAAATCCAAAGGTGTTTCTTCTCCATTAACAGTCACTGATTGAACTTATTGTGTCTCATGCACCCTAAGCAGAAAAGATTCAAATCTCCCACGAGAACTTCACGTGTACAAGCAGGTTCGGAAGGCTTATAAGCCACAATCTGCTGGTCCCATTTTCAGAAAGACACCATTTGAAGTGATTGCAATGAGGATTTGTCATACTTCAGATTTCGGGCATCCAAGTTTCTGACTAGATTCAATAATGTATCCAGCCACGTGGGTAGTCGGTGGATGTTATTAACCAGCGTAATCATAGATTACTCTCAAGTCCCCTTCAGTTAATTAATTAATTAATTTCATGTCCCCTCCAAATTGTCTCATCAAGAAAATAAAATACCATAAAAAGCTATTGCAAATATTTTGAATATAATAATATTACATGCTAATTTCAAATATATTTAATTCAAAACCTTTTATTACAACTTACTTATATATAAGTGATAATGCTGATCCAGGTTCGTCATGTGGTTGTCTTCTTAAAAAGTATTGTTTTGTGTTAAAGTTCATAACCTTTAGTGCGTTTAATTTGCTCTAAGAATCATTTTTTAAATAAATAGGTAGTACCTAAAGTTTACAAGCTTTACAGGTTCTTGTTTCTTAGCTGATGTAGTCGAGGAGCTTGAAAGCTAAGAGCACATATCTCTTATTTTCACTAACAGCGTTAATCATGACACTGATCAAACTCCACCATATGACTAACTCTTCAAGAAATACTATTTCATGTTCAGGTTTATAGCTTTGCGGTGGGGTTTTGTCCTGGAAAGATGAGCGTCTTCTTGTAAGTTGTTTAAACCCTCGTTCCCATTATCCATATATAATATTGGAATCATTAATAAGGAATGAAAAATAGAAATAATTCTGATTTTCTGGATTTGGGAGCACAAATTCATTTGGAAATTAGATGGTACCTACGCTGTACGTAGACCTAAAGGTATTAATTTCTCAAGCATATATATATATATATAGACACGCAAACGCTTATTTGCCAAGGCAAGCAAAATCCCAGCATACTAAACGGCCGAGAACTGTAATGTCAAATAGACCTTTAAAAATCCAGATTAAGCAATATAATGAGCTGCGACGAGGGACGTGTGTTGAGCGCGCGCAAAGGAAGAAGAACCTCGCTCACTAAATTAATGTAAGGAGAGATTAAAAGCTGACTGTAGGGTATTAATTTGGTGTTTCTGATTAGACCAAGTGCTGATAATTTTCAAGGCGTCAAAACCTTTATGAATTAAGTTCGGTATAACTGGGTCCATGGTGCTGATATTTTGTGTAATAGACAAAAACAATATGCAAATCCTTGCGTAATCTCACTTCTTATAATGTCCAGCCAATCGTAACAAAAATCAAGGAACAGGAAACTCTGGCCACAACTTACTTAATTCTATGGTCTAATGACCATATACGGCAGCTTACGAATTGACGGAGCTATCAAACAATCCTATGTACTTAGATAGGAATCCTCGATCCTGGCATGTCATATCACCGAGCAAATGGGATTTTTCTGGCATCACGAATTCTTCAGAATTATCGAATTAGGTTTTCTTACCTTCCTCGAGTTTTACACCATTTTGATTTATTTTTTACTTACAATCCTATTCATTTCATTTTTATAAAAAAAAATACCACAATTAAAAAAAAAAAAAACGAATATTACACACCCATGCACCAAAATAAAGGATTCGACTCAAGTATCTTTGATATTTGATGCGACATCTCGTCCAGATATATCTCTCTCACTGCACGTGCGAAGCATTGAAGCGGGTCCCACATTCACGGAATTTCCTGTCATTTCCTTTTAGGTGTTGCATTGAGACTATACTCTATATATCGTTATTATAGTGCTCACCGAAAGGATTAGACATGAGGTGGCAGTACAGTGTGCAGGCACCCCATGAATATGAAAGCAGAAAAAAAAGAGCAATAATTCCTTTTTTTTTCTTTTTTTTTGCTTTTCTGTCAAATATTTGCTCACTCAGACGTTAAAATCAATCATTCATATAACCCAAAAAGAAAGAAGGAAGGATGAAGAAACGTTGACTGTATGCTGTCAGTTCCATCGATGTTCAGAATTCTTTTGGTGGAAGTTTGAAGCTCGATACTTCGAAGGTACTGTGAAACAAATCTACATGGATAGGTGCCAAATTGCATATTTTTAAACTACAAGTATTTGATTGAACTTTTTCTGCAAACCCTTAAGCATTAGTGTTTTATAGTCAATTAACCAATCCGTCACTGAAAAAAAATTGGTGGAACAGAACAGAAATTAGATAAAAAATAATTATTTAGGCAAATTTGGTGGAGCCCAGTTTAGAAAATGGGAAAGGTGACAAGAGAGAGGGTCACACGAGGGGAAAGGGGGGTTTTGAAGTTACCACATGCGTTGCCGTTGCCTTTATTTATTATGTGTTTACTAATTCAATATATAATATTTTTAAAAATATTTTTTAGATTTTTTTTTTAATATTAATACATTAAGATTATCTAAAAGAACATAAATTAGATACATTTGAGACAAAAAAAAATTCAAAAAAACACCTAGTAGTACAAAAACAAGAATTTTATCCTAAATCAATTTTTTTATGTCAAAACAAATTAATTTAAAATTTTAATTAAATAATATGCAGGATTCATCTAGACCCTCAAATTAAATCTTGTAACTATATTTGAACTAGCCCATCCCTCCCTCTTTCCATTTACCGGGAGAAACCATGGAATCTTGTTTCCAAAACTTCATTAATTTGTCGCCTTCGAATTGGAGTAGTCAGCACAATTATAGAAAGCGACGACGAGTAGTAGCTACTTTGGTTACCAGCATGTATAAGAATCTAAGATTCGTTGCTGACATGATAGCGGGTATCTTGTTATCATATTTACAAAACGCACCGCATCACCATGATGTACAATATTGATGATTAGTACACGTTGCAGATCAAACTCATTTCAAACTATAAATCATGTTCTTTGACAATACAGACACGAATAAACCAAACGAGAAGGAAAAACAAAATTCACTGTTTTTCTTAGTGAAATTGAAAATCTACTTACTTCTCATTACAACACGTCAGATCATGGTACACGGGAGAACCTGTAACCAACCATATCCTATCTTTAACAGATATCGAATTAATTAGCACACCTAACTAAAGTGTATTATATCCAATGATTATCAGAAATAAGACGAATTAATTAAGATTAAAAAAAAAACTTATTTAGGCTTCTTACAAATCAATCTCTGTACATTGATTAGCACGTGTGCTTTGGATAAGATCGAAGAAAGATTAAAAAAAGAAAAATTCACCGCGAAGAACTTGAGAGAAGCAAGTGACTAGACAAAATTATTAGCTAATTATTAAAACTAATACAGAGATCTAAACAAGATGAATTAAGCACTGTAAAATATGAACTCTCTTTCCAACATGAACATGATATAAGATAAACCTTCTTTCACCTAAAAAACAAAAGCTGCTATCTTCTCTTGTAAAAAAGAAAAAGAAAATAGAATCCCGAAACTTCCCCTTGCGTATACTGGCATATATATAGCATGTAATACACTACATAACCTCCTTAAAATAGATGTTTTATGAACAAAAAATATTACGATCGATCACTAACTCCTGATTTACACTAATTAAGGTTCACCATAATCATGCCAGCAAACTAACATAGTTACACATCGCCGGAGAATGTAGAACCTTGCCCTTTGCTCCTTTACTAGGCTACTGCATCTCCGGCCAAAAGATCTGCAAGGGTCACGAACATGCTTGCTGCAGAAACCTGTGTTCTCTTGCTGCTTCATGATCTTTAATTTTCCTGCGAGCTGGCAATATTGAGCTTCTTGTTCTTAGTGGTGATTACGGTGCTTGAAAGATTATTTTGATACTTAGTGGAAAAAGAAGTACAATTCTGAGAGATAAAGGGTGGGAGACCGAGAAAAGGAGAGTTTGTTGTGATTAATTTGCTGGTAGAGAATGAAGGGGGTTTAGCCTTTATATAAGTTTGATTTTGATCAAGGGATTTGTATAATAATTGAATGCATTACCAAATTTAAAAGACGGTGCTGCCCATTTTATATCATAATCTTGGTATTGCATAATTCAAGGGGCACATGGTAATTTCAGTGTTCTTGATGGCCTGGCATCGACCCAACTAGGGTCCAATTTTTGGGTTTTTTTTGGTTGTACTATTTAGTATTATTTTATTGTAAGTGATGACAGATTTAGAGGTGTTTAATAGTGTGGTAAGATTGCGGTTCAAAGTATTTTTTATTTAAAAATATATTAAAATAATATTTTTTTATTTTTTAAAAATTATTTTTAACATTAATACATTAAAACGATCTGAAAAAACAAAAAATTAATTTTAAATAAAAAAATTAAATTTTTGAAAAACATGATTTCAATCACGTTCCCCAACATTACTTTAGGAACTGTTTGGCTTTGGATTTTGAAAGCTGTTGGCTCAAAATTTATCTTTTTGTGTTTTTAAATTGTTTTAATGTGTTAATATCAAAAATAAATTTTAAAAATTTTATTTTAATATATTTTCAAGTGAAAATTTTTTTAAAAATCCAATGTCCCGTACTAATAAAAAAAATAACGTGGTTAGAATTTAAAACGAAATTATTGGTGGCTATTATGTCTGTTTTTCTTCCCAGTAATTAAAGGATGATTTTTAAGATTTTGATAAGTTTTTTATTTTTTAATCTGGTCATTGGCCAATGATTTTATCTAATTAAAAAAAACAAAAATTTAAACAATATATTAATAGCAGAGAAGGGTTGATGGAAAAGGACTTAAGCAAAAGCTATAGTACTAACAAATTTGATATTAGTATTATGATTTTATGCTCACATGTTCCCAAAATGTGTTTTGACCAACAAACACCAACCTTAAACTTGTTCTAATAGTAAATCCATGATTATTCTAGAAGGGCAGAACCGAAATAATTAGTGTTTTTTTTTTTTGGTTAAAGGGACCATTGTGCTAACCCATTTTTTTAAATCCTAGTTGGAGGGTTATTTTACCAGAAAAGTCTCGCCTCTTGATTTGTTTAATGAGTGTAGAATTAACAAATAGATTGCATGATAGCAGGATCTTTCGACATCCTAGCAGATACTGACGAAAGTCATTTGATGGCCAAAAATTGAAAAACAAAGGCATAGGCTTATTTTGGGAGCCCAATTGTGATCCAGGCTTCTTTCTGTCACTAAATTCACAGCCCAATTGGGGGCATACGCTTTTGTTTCAATGTTTTAGAAACGAGCAGGTACAGCACTCGCCCCTGACATGGATGGGAACGGCCTTCCGGCTTACCTGTAACAACACACTCGGTTGAGGCTGCCACCGTTTTGGTGGTTCTTCAAACCCAATTTTTTATACTCCTCCCATTGAAATAACAAGGATACAGAGAAGTGGATTGAAGCATATATATACACTATCAAAGCTTGTGTACTTCAAGCATGATGTAAATAATAATGTGGAACGAGAATGGACTTTTCGATCATGCATGCATAGGAGAAACATATATAATTGAATATATTGATTTCATGTTCACCCATGGCATGGTAGACTTCTATACATCACACCATTCCTTCCCTCCCTCGTCCTTACAATCTTATACATGCAATTACACTGATCATTACATTACTCAATTCATTTTTTTCTTCATGGTGCATCAACATGTTTGCTTGGAGTACATCTTGTTGACCCAAGAGTATGATAATTTATATATCGGCTAGGGGCAGAAGTAGGGTGGAATCCTTTTGGCAAGCAATTCTCCACTTCTCTACCATGGAACTCTTGCTGCCCATGATTAGTTTTCGGCTTCAATGTCTCGTAACGCGAAGATTTAGATTCCAATGGCCGCGTCGCCACCGCAACTCTAGCCATGGAATTTGTACCAATCAGCATTGGTGGTGGAGATAGGAGGAGGATAAGATAGAAGAAAGCCATGGAGAAAAGAGTAGGGCTAGACATTTTGGACTCTGTTGTTTAGAGTCGAGGGAGAGTGAGGGGTTTATAAAGGGTTTCTTTGCATGGCTGAAGAGGAACGGTGAGGATGCTTTACATAAGATAGCTCGTGAAGATATAGATGACCAACTCAAAGCTAGCCAGCTAAGCAAATATTGCTTGCCCTGATCATAGCACTACTACTTGATCGGTGTAGAAGCACTTTTTGACCTTGCAAGGGAGGATGCCCGTGCTCTTCGTTACTCTATCTTCCTAGTTCCTTTTGTCTAAGTCAAATTCTTTTGCATTTCTACGCGTGACATTAATTATCAACTATATCAAGATTATGCAACCCTCCACATACTATATTATCCATACATAAATTCAAATGCTGTTTGTAAATTTGCAGTTCTGTTACTTAAATATTAGGAATAAATTTGCAGTTCTGTTACTTAAATATTTGTTACAGTTAACATTTTTGACTTTCTTTACTATTTTCCTCAAAATCCAGACAAAGAAGATTAAGGTGTTATAATATGAGAACTAATGAAGATTATTTTGTCTGGAAATAGGAATTTAGGACTAAAACCTGCTAAGGCCCAGCAGTACGTACTCTACTAGGAACGTGAATTTGTGAGGTTGTCCGAATCTTGCAGTAGCTAACAACTGATAATTTAAGAGGGATGCAAATCAATGAAGTATTTGAATCAACCCGGGAGGGTGTCCCACGTCACACATGGGAGCATTCCATTGGGCCACGTTGGACCAGTAGCTAACCTTCTTGGACAATTTATTTAGCGCTACTCTTTACACATCATCTCCTGACCTGTCTAGCTTGATCAGTCGCCACGTAGAGCATTTCAACTAGCAAATCTATCACTAAAAACACTTTATGGTTTCCATATCTCAACCGCCACTAAATCTGTATAAAGTATAAACTGCATGTTTGTTTTTGCCGCGTGTACCGTGTTTTTAAAAATCTTGAAATTTTTTTTTTGTTTGATTTTATTTAAAATTTTTGGATCATTGTAATGATGTCAAAAATAAAATTTTAAAAATAAAAAAATATTATTTTGATTTAAATTCTAATGTTTTGTTTTTTTTAAAAAAAGAAAGCAGCTATCTTGCAAATTTGGGAGGCACGATTAAACGAAAGGCCCAATCCAGCCAATGTCATAGGCCCAAAAACTATTTAGACTGCGTTTCCGAGGCCATGAAAATCTAAGGAGATGATAGCAGGCCAGTTTAGGAAATGGACTTACATATTTTCAAACGGAGCTCGATAGAGCCCACTCTAAAAACCTAAAAGCCCAAGTTACATAAGGATAAAAGAGAAGTCTAGTCCAGCCCAAGGAGATGTGAAGAATTAAAGATGGAGAAATTTAAGGATTCTATACGTAAAGAAAATGGAGTAAGAGTAAAGCCATGTTTGTTTCCCGGAATTCACTTTTCGAAAAATTATTTTTCAAATTTTCTTGTGTTTGTTTGTCATTAGAAAAGTTGGTCAACGGAAAACACTTTCCAGTCAAAGAAAAATTTGGTTTAGTTTCCAGAAAAATGTTTTTCCTTTTGGCTGTGTTTGTTTTCCAGAAAGTGGTTTCCGGGAAATCATTTTCCAAACTTTCCTGTGTTTGTTTACCATTAGAAAAGTTGGTCAACGGAAAACACTTTTCAGTCAAAGGAAAATTTGGCTTGGTTTTCAGGAAAGTGTTTTCCTGAAAAATTTGGGCGGAAAACACTTTCCGGAAGTTGTGAAAAATTTAGAAATATCATTATTTGCTGATTATATCAAATTTGATCCTCAAACTTTTGATTGCTATATATAATTTGTTTTGTATATTTATTTTTCAATTCCATCTCTTAAAATTTAATTTTTATATTAATTTTGGTCCTTATTTTTATAATTGCTATTTGTTTTTTCCTTATCA
>Ga0307513_10002145_pt1 | contig 27602 bp, 41 predicted proteins | sample 15_EM_MG_FD_202174 | JGI IMG/M metagenome (GOLD analysis project Ga0307513, IMG submission 202174) | Populus trichocarpa ectomycorrhiza microbial communities from riparian zone in the Pacific Northwest, United States - 15_EM | ecosystem: Host-associated > Plants > Roots > Unclassified | place... | reverse complement strand
CCTGGTGCCAAAAAAAAAAACAAAAAAAAAAACTGATTCATTGAGTGTGCCCAATTGTAAAATTTATATTAAACCAATAGCAAGGACTAAAGTTCTGTACTTTGGTGCAACAAAGGATAGGATATCCAGCTTTGTTATGAAATTTCACACACATTTACATTTGTTCCCTGAGCCATAATTTGGCTCACAAGCAAATTCTGACCTTTTGTGAATTAGTTTTTTGGTCACTGTACTTGAGCCTTATTGAGGCCAAACACCTCATAGAACTGACATTCAAACAAACCAATTCATGTCCTGGCCATGTTGTGGTGCTGATATTATTTTAAGGAGGTAATTTGACTGGATTTCCATATGTTACATAAAGGTACATATCAGCTGGGTGAGAATTTTTTTTCTGTATTTGTTTTGACAGGAAGTCTTGTCATTAATTTAACAAGAGTGTACAATGTACACATGTCTGTGGCACCCTCATCTTCCCTGTCAATCACACACCCATCTCCGATTACTGCTGCAGTGTACTCAACTGCCACATTGATATCTTCTTGCCAATATACACTCCCACAGTGTCAATATCAAACTCGATTTCCCGCAAAGCTGGCCCATATTTTTCTTCTAGAGCAATCAATAGCTCCTCAGTAAATTGTGAGGCATCCCGTTCTGTGGTCAACGCCCATGCAAATGAAACGTGAAACCTTGGATCCGCGTAATAATCGGGTTGTCGAAGATTTACAAGGGTTGGCTTGAGTAATGTGCACATCTCCTTGCACTATCCCCGTCAGGTCTTGACAATCGGAATCGGGAATACATTGGACTCACAGAGTTATGTCCAGCTCCTATCTCAAGCGCAAGGAAGTTGCGGGTCTTGGTGTCATTATCAAGAACTATGAAGGAAGCAAAAGAAGCACTAAACCTGGGCACGGTCAGTGTTGTGACCGGAACGTGGGCATTGGATTGGACTATGCACGCACTTGGGGACCTTGTTTGCAACCTCTTTGACAGCCTGTTTAAGTATATCTCTTTGATGTGCGCGAAGATAGATTGGTCTTGTTAGGCTCAGATGTGGACCGCCGTTAAGAGCCGGTGGTGGGGTGGTCAGCACCCCCGGGCTGCTCTCGTCGACGAGGTCATCACTTTTAAAATGCACTAGACGGTGGACATTTTGGACCCGTCCCTCTATCGTTTCGAAAATTCCATGTATGAGCCGCTGAAGCCTCTGGACTGGTAATATTGGCGCATAAACATATGCAGCGAACTGCCCGTCGACATGTGGAGTTGTTCGGATTCGGCCTTGATGCTTCAAAGGGTCGTCCATCGGAACGGGGGTGACCACATTGACGGAGGGTGTCGGGAGCATTCTGGATGTGTCAGAGTCAGACGGATTTACTAGAAAGAGGAATGCACTTGCTTCCTCTTCTTCATCGGCCGCTCGGGTATTTCGTCCTTGTCCGAATTTTCTGAATCTGAGTAGGCGACCAAAAAACGTTTCATGTGGTAGAGGACAGGTTGCAAAAATGACACGATCAAACCATAAATATGTATCATCAGACAGGCCGTGGCACAAAATTTCACTAGAAGCTACAATGGTGCTCGTCTCAAGGATGCATACTCTTAAACATCAGCCCAAGCCGCAACCTGAGGATGTAATAATCAGTGGTGGGAACCCACAGCAGATGAGAATATCGGTACACACCCAAGAGAATCCATGGAACTCCATCTGGTCCTTCTGAGTGAGTTGGCCGTGCACAGGAGTGAGAGTGGGCTGTTCTCGCGTGAACTCTTGGTCGAAGTTGCTGACGTCACCGGGCGCTTTCTGGACATAAAGGTTAAGGCAAGGGTATTTTGGGTTCAGTGGCTCAAAAAGATACGCACGATCTGGGGGAAGTATGGAGGCGGAATCCTCTTGTTGAAGACATCATCCCAATTGACATCTTTGAAGAAGGGATGTTGTTTGATTTCCTCCGCGTCACCTTTACCAGAGCCCAACCGTCGGGTTGGGTCCCTTGTCAGCAGCTGCGTGGTTGGTCACTACAATGTCGGGGATGTGCAGGGACCACTATACCTTCTGCAAAATCGAAACGGCGTCCTTCGGCATAGTGATCGGGTATAATGGCTCATCCTCGAGAATAGCATCGAAAATTTCGTCTTCATCATCTCCTCGGAAGGGCGACTGCCCGAGCAGCATTTCGTATGTGAGGACGCCAAATGCCCACCAATCTACAGCCCGTCCATATCGTTGCTCCAATAGGATCTAGATTCAGTTGTTAGACATGGCTAGTCGATCTCGATAATTTATGTTACCTCAGGGGCCATAAATTCGGGAGTGCCACAAAATGTACTTGTGGTACTGCCATACCACATCTCCTCCTTGCACAGACCATAGTCAGCGACCTTGACGTGACCGTCCAATGTCAAAAGGATATTATCCAACTTCAAATCTCTGCGCCTCCGCATCAACACCGCGAACGTTGGTTTGTAACATGGCACACACACCTATAGATGATACCATTTGAATGGAAATACTCGAGAGCAAGCAGCACTTCTGAAGCATAGAACTTGGCTTGTCTGAGGGAGAACTGCTTCCGTTGGATGTGAAGCATGAGATCTCCCCCGCTGACATATTCCATCACAAAGTACACGCGAGTTTCTGTTTGGAAACACGAGTGCAAATTCAGGAGGAATGGATGTCGTTCGCGTGCTGCAGCGAGGAAAACTCGTTTCTCCGATCGGGTGCTACACTGGATTGTTAGACTTCACATCCACATAAATGAGCAAAGCCTGTACCTTTCCACCTCGTCGTTATCGATTATGAACTCCTTCTTCAAGACCTTGATAGCATAGAGATTAGAGGTCTTCTTCTCTTCGGCAAGCATGACCTTTCCAAAGTTTCCTTTGCCGAGCACAGCAAGGAAGTTGAAATCGTCCAATCCAACCCTCCGTTTCCTCGTCGGTTGTCGTACAGGCTGTTGCTGCACAGGTGCTGCTGCCGTGGGAAGAGTGTCAGCTCTTGATGGGGGACCTTGTTGCTGCTGAGGCGGTGGAGGTCCTGGTGTATATCGACCTCCTTGCGGAGGAGGTCCACCGGGGTAGTCGTCGCGTCGTGGGGGCACTTGTGGTGGAGGGAAGCCCTGCTACAGAGGACCATGAGCCAGGGACGTAAGGCTATATGTGCGGGGGGTATACGTACACCGTATGGTTGTTGGTCCATAAGGCCAGGTTGACTAGGCCGCGGGGCTTGTGACTGGAATGGAATCGGGATGCGACCTTGACTACCCGGGGGAGGGGGTTGAGAGGTGCGATTCGGCTGAATGGGGGGAGGCGGGCCGGGAGTGAACGTCTGAGGGGCAGACATAGAAGGTTGAAGAAATTGAGGCGGCATCCCTTGTCCATATCGAGGGTCGGGTTGGTTATACATCGCAACAGGAGTTTGCGTCTGCTGTCGTTCGGGTGGAGCCACCGCGGGCTGCTGATAAGTCTGTGGAGGAGGATAATCTTCACGGTTCATATCAAGACTTTCCATGCGTTGCTGTAACAGCGGGTCCTGTTGATAAGACTCCTCATATTGGCTATAATTTGGCTTGTTTAAGGGTTGAGGCATGGATGTGATAGAGCGTTTGTTTTGGTGGCTCCGCTTGATGTCGCGGATATTCGCCAAAAGGGCGTTGGCGGTCTCCATAGTCATGCCACAGAAGTCGGGGACGAAGTGAGTGCAGGTTGCGTGGCAAGTAATACCACATTCGCTGCACTTGCGGGCATTCTTGCGACCAAGAGGCAACATATAACCACAGTGGCAGCACCAGTTTGCGCCAATATTGGTGATCGTTTCGAAGCGATGAGGAATACGGTGTTTAATCTTATCTTCGTCGCCCTCCTATAAGAAGGTCAATTTAGGTTCGGTGTTTAAGATCCGAGATCGCCGTACCGTGTCTGTAGTCGATTTTGAGATACATTTGGTGAGTACCTTCTCATAGCATTTCTTATGGCAAGTGTAGCGGCAATCTTCGCATTGGTATCCCGTGGCATTGAGAAGGAATTCGTTGCAGTACGCGCAGAGAATAATCTGGTAGAATTGTTGAAGAACAAACTTGTGGCCATTCATTTCGTGGACCTCCTTGCGTTTGCGAACAGCAACCTGCCGTGCAAGACCGGCGTCCATGGGACGCTTTCGCACATTTTCCTTGACTGAAGTGGGGACAGTAAGGTCAGACCTAGTCGAGATGAGGGTCGTTGTGCTTACCAAAGTTGAGATGCAGCAGCACAGCACCCGCAGGTTCAACCATGAACCAAGCTTCGACGCCCTCATTCCCGGCTCCGGGGGCTCCCGGCATTCCAGGACCACCCATCTGAGCTCCAGCACCATAAGGCATCAAGGGAGAGTCCATACCTGGCTGCTGGTATCGACCACTGCCAGGGCCACCCGGTGCGCCACTCATCGCACCAGCAGCGGTGACCCACCCTCCACCAGCGGCCTCCATCCCGACCTTCTGGCGACGAAGTGCCTCAACGAGGTCACTAAGTCGGATCCATGTAAAGCCGATCGGCATTGGCTGTTCGTTGCCTTGCTTATCGTAGATAGCGATCGTGACTTCGTTGGCCTTGTCGACGGAGATTTCAAAGTCCTGGTTCCATTTGTCTGTGCGCGAGGGGTGCGACTTCGCGCGGGCGTTGCCTTCAATTTTGAGTACAACGGTCGTCTCATTGAAGATTTTCGCGGAGCGCTTGATAAGAGGCGCGTGCTCGAGTTCGCGAGCGGCTTTGACGGTTATGTAGAGAGTTCCGGTGAGCGGTTTACGCAGGTTGCCTTTACGGTCGCCTTCCGGGACGGCGGGGTCTGCACGATCGATGAACGTGAGACGTATTAGAGTCAAATCGAGATCAGTGAGTTCATACATACCTCCGGTTTCCTCTTCCTCGGCGACTTCGATGACATGCAGGTTCTTATAGCGCTTGAGGGCTGTGGTGAGGAGCTGAATCGTCTTGTCGCTCTCTATCTTCTGGTTCTGAGCATCCAAGCGGCTCTTCTTGTCTCCATCGGCGTTATACGCCCGCTGCATGAGGTCAAAGCCCTTTTGGTACTGCCGTTCGACCTGAAGCTTGAACTCGAGCTGGTGGAGCATACGCTGGATCTTGGCGGGTGTGTGCGGTGTGTCTGCCTTGATGAGATCTATCGGAGGGATGAGAAGAGTGAGCAGAGATCGACTGTCTACTGACCGAGGTTCGCATATTGCTTGGGCCGTGGCACATGGTCATACACAGGGCCAGCGGTGTCTGGGTCGTTGGCGTAGAGAGGTGGGGAAGGTAAAGAGCGATCCTTGTCATAACCTCCTGATCTTTGTGAGTATTGGCCGCCTCCCTGGTAACCAAAGGAGTCCTGGGGGGACGAGCGGTCTTGGGGCGAGTACTGGCCGTGGATGAGCTGATCGCGCTTCGACTTGAGCTGGTCGAGTGTTGCATGGAAGTATTCGAGCGACCTACGGGCCTCGCGCTCCTCCGCGTCCGTCTTGCGGAGGACGTCTTGGTTTCTGGTGGCCATCCGGATCGTATTCGAGGCATCGATGATTTTCTGCTCCTTTGCCATTTTCGCGAGGATGTCGGCAATCTTTTGGTCCAGCTCGTTCAGCGCATGGCTATTCGTTGGGCCCGACATCGCGCGTAATGATTTCGGGTGATGTTATCGTCAGTCGTCGTCGGCAGTGGCTGTCGTCTCTCAGCGACAGAGTGGTCGTCGAGCTTCCTCTCTGCTCGTCGTCGTCAGCGGCGGCGGCGGCGGACAAGGACGAGTCCAAGGGCAGTGGATCGATAGCCCGACAAATAGAGACGTCCGCTTGAATCCCTACCACAACTCCCGCAAGCGAACCGATTTACTCTGATAATACTCTCAATTATGCCTACTCCATCTTCCACGATACGTGCAACGTTCCACAACGCGTCCCTCGCCCTCAAAGTCCGATCCTCGCTTGTTGCGGGCATCCCGGGCTGCCGGGCGGCGTCCACGGCCAGTTTGCGCAGCAAGACGCGCCATAAGTCATTCTATGGACAGCCAGTCTTTCCTCTTTCTACCCTGGTCTTCAAATTGGACGTCTCTCCGCGCACTGTCCCATTTCAATCGGTCTTGGCGCACCTCGCCACAGCTCTCAAACAGGTAATATATCTATTAATCGGTGATATGCGACCAAATCACGCCTTGTCTCAGAATATGACTATGATGGGACTTAGTGATGTCGTCGTGTGCTACGAATCGGGAGAGATCGAAGGTATCTCGCGTCATCTACAAATCGGATCTATTATATGGTTTACTTCCAGTACAACCTATCATCTCTGCAAGACAGACGCCGGGATCACCGCTTTACCTTGAATCCGTTTCTCTGCGTTATGGGTTCCACAGGACTGAAGGCACAGAGACTCCACTATCAGAACTATTAGAAGAATGTCACCAACGGCTTCTCGGATCCCTTTTAATCAGGTGCGTCGATATTCGACCCGTCGAAACCTCATCGTGAAATCACCTCACCATCCTGGAGACGTTATCCTCTCGTATTCGGGACATGGAAATTCGTAAGTGATAGAGGAAGTTCACCCATTCTCCAACCTCAGTGGTGGTCCCATAGCGTTTCGCACAAGAGCAGCAGGCCATCAATTGTCTTGCGAATGCCACTCTCAGCATGGCGAAGCGATCGCCTCACTCTAACTTCCAGAGTAAAGTCAAAGAGAGCGTACAGGTGAAAACCACGGGACCCCATTTATGCCGTACTGAAGGGAAGTAGAAACTGAAAGACACCCTTACCGCGGATGGGATGGACGAATCGACACCCGTTACATCTCGCGGAGCCATTCAAGGAACACTAGAGCTATTGTTCATAAATCAAATCCGGCCGCGCGTCATCAAGGCAAGTCTTTTCCTCCTATCAACCTTCTACATTCACGAGTTATATCAGCTCGACTTCACCCACGTCATGGCCAATGTGGGCAATTTAGAGGACAAGGACAAGGACAAGGGTGACCCCCGATCTCGGGTCTCTGGCAGCGCGACAAGTTGCCAAACTACGGTTGAAAGCCAGTCGCAAGAGAGCACAGTTTACGAGGACGAGGCGGACCTATACTTGCTCGCGGATGATATGGACCCCGATTTTGATGATTCTTCAGGCTGGGAGATACTGGAGGACCGGGAGACGGAACCGGATATCCTTGTGTTTTGAACGATGGGGGAGATTCATGTTCATATGCCTTGGCGTTGTCAAACATTTATAAATGTGCAGAGACTGGACCCGCCGACTGCCGGCTGTCTAATGAATTTCAAACGGGAATAAAGAGAGTGGGCACTTGACCTCATCCTTGTCGTTCACCGTCGTTCATTCGTTGTGCCAACGACCAACTCCTTCACGCCAGCGTTGCTTCACGATGCATCCAGCCCAGCGGAACAAGGTCAACATTGAGGTGAGTCACTTTACAACAACCGCCCACCTCCACCGCTGCATGTGGGCATCGGGGGGATCGAGCTGACCTGTGTGGGTGCAGGCGATGAGCGAGGAGGAGAAGAAGCTGTTCAGACTCTACGGCAAGCTCCCAACGCACAAGAACGTTCTCATGAAGGTCCAAAAGGCGCGTTCTCCCCTCCACGCTCTTTTGTCCAACTCTCGCTCGTTCGACTATCCTAATAATGTGGATGTAGGATCGCAAATACTTCGACTCGGGAGATTATGCTCTCTCCAAGGCCGGCGTCGCACCTCAGAGCACCGTTGGTACAGCAATCCCAAACCCAGAGAAGTGCGTGCACATCTATATATGAGCTTTGAGCTTGGGTTAATCTCTTGTCTCTATCCTGGGCTCAGTATCCCCCATGCCTCTCCCCCCGCACAGGCCGGCCATCCCGCTCTCTCAACCTCGACAAGCGGTATTGTTGCAAGCAGCACTTCTCCCATCCGCGAGAGCCCTCTCGCACCGCACTCACACCGCAGGACCTCATCCGCTGAACGCGAACCGAAGGGCGAGACGGACAAGCCCGCTGCCACCGCTGGGGAGCAAACATCCTCAGAACCCATCGTTGAACAGGGAAAGGAAGAGGATGTTTCCGCTGAGTCACCGTAATCTTCTTTGACTGAGTATCGGGCAAAGGTCGGATGGGTTAACAATTGTAAGAATTACACCAATCACTGAGATGGCCTAACCGGCTCCAATGTGTATATGACCTACTGATAATCAAATGTCGGAGCCGCGCTAGCTTGCAGCTCGAGTGTAAGGAGTCATAGCGCTGTATTGGAAAATTGTTATGCAGCTCGCGTCGCGCAGTAGCACGAAATCTACGATATAATACAACTCCTAACACGAAAGCGTTGCCCAGGGCTGTTCTTCGCATCAAGCAAGGTCCTGGAAGGCTTGATCCATGAACTGTGCGATTTCCTTCTTGTGTTGCGCCTGCCAAAAACATCAGCTTTCGTTATTTCACATGGAAAGCTACACCAACCTTGCTACCGGTGGCGACGGAGCTATACGGAGGACGACCAGCATAGGCAGGGTATTTGCCTTTGTGGTGGGCCGTCTCGTTGGCGGCTGTGAGGATGCGTGGGCCAACGTAAGTCCAAGCGCCGTTGTTGAGAGGCTCCTCCTGGCACCAGAGCAACTCCGCATTGGGGTACTTATCAAGGTGAGGGGTCATCTGCGAAACGTGTGAATTGGTGTGTAGTGTGGGCCATCATCAAAAAATACACGCACCAAGTCATAAGGGAAGGGTGAGATTTGTTCTAGACGGCTGATGACCACGTTCTTCAACCCGCGGGCTTCACGTTCTGCAACTAGCATGTAGTAAACTTGACCTAAAACAATGATGCATCAATGCAGGACCAGTTAAGGAGGCCAATAAACAAGGCGTACCGCTGCACAAGATGTGGCGGCGAATCTCCTCGGGCGGCGCGAGGCTCCCGGGGTGGGGATCAGGCAAGTAACGTTCGAAGTGCGTATCGCCGACCATCTCTCTCAAATCCGAGCGAGCCTGGGGATGGCGGAGTAGGGATTTGGAGAAGAAAACAACGAGGGGCTTTCGATAATCACGGTGAATCTGTCGGCGAAGAACATGGAAATAGTTGGCAGGTGTACTTCAAAGGTGTGAGTACCACCCTTTCTATCATGGCAGGTGCACTCACGTCGGGTATACAATTTGCATGTTGCAATCCTGGTGCTGTCTCTCCATCTTCTGGGCTGAGGGGAAGACTTGAGGGTGGTCGTCACACAGCTGCAAGAATCGTTCTAGACGACCGCTCGAGTGTTCGGGACCTTGGCCGTCATAACCATGGGGCAAGTTGAGGACCAATCCGGTGCGTTGCAGCCACTTTCGCTCCCCCGAGGAGATGAACTGGTCGATGATGCATTGCGCATTGTTGGCGAAGTCACCAAATTGCGCTTCCCAAATAACCAAGGAAGCCGGTGAGACGAGGGAATAGCCGAGCTCGAAACCCACGCAACCATATTCAGAAAGCGATGAGTTGCAAATGGTGAAGCTAGCCTGATCACCGCCGAGATTCTTGAGTGGAACATACTGAGCCTCGTTGTTTTGATCGTGCAGGACGGCGTGCCTCTGGGAGAATGTACCGCGCTCGACGTCTTGACCAGAGACGCGGACATCAACCTTTTCTAGGACGAGTGAACCAAAGGCAAGCGCTTCAGCGGTGGCCCAGTCAATGTTCGTTCCCTCAGAGACGGTCTTGCCGCGGGCAGCGAGGATACGAGCAAGGTTGCGGTGGGGAACGAAATTGGAGGAGTAGCCAGAGATAACCTCGCCAATATGCCTGAGTACCTGCACACTGGTACCAGTCGCCCGAGAGGGGAGGACGACTTCGGCGAGCTCCTTTGGTGACGGGAAGTTCGGCCAGGCATTGGAGAGCCATTCTTTCGGACTTGGCTCGTATGATTCTGCGCCGGCAGCCGATTTCTCAAGCATTCCCCAAACCCATTTTTGGTGGTCCTCGATGTCCTGGGGGGTAAAGGTGCCACGCTTTGTTAAGAAGTTACTGTACTGGGTGAGTGGGGTGAGTTGCTTTTCGATTGCCCCACACATACGAGGTTGCGTGAACATTGGCTGATCGGTCTCGTTGTGGCCGTATCGGCGGTAGCAGACGATATCGATGACGACGTCCTTCTTAAACTTGGCTCTCCAATCGGCGGCCAACTGGCAAACGAAGGTGACGGCTTCAACGTTGTCACCGTTAACGTGGAAGATGGGTGCGTCGATAGCTTTCGCGAGATCGGAGCAGTAGGGCGTCGAACGGGCGAAGCGTGGATCGGTCGTGAAACCGATCTGATTGTTGACGATCAGGTGAATAGTTCCTCCAGTGCCGTAGTTAGGGAGATTGTGGAAGCCCATGGTCTCATATACAACACCCTGGCCAGCGAAGGCAGCGTCTCCGTGCAAGAGAACGGCCATCGCGGTAATATGTGAATGCGTATCGTTCTCGGAGTGCTGGATAGCGCGGGTCTTTCCGAGAACTACAGGGTCCTCTGCTTCCAGATGCGAAGGGTTCGCGACCAACGAGAGGGCGACCCTCTTTCCAGATGGAGTAGGGCGAACATAGTTCGCACCAAGATGGTACTTGACGTCTCCTCCTGCATCATCAGCTTCGATCGCACCAGAGAACTCGTTGAGGATTGCTTCTAGAGGTTTGCGAATGACGTTGGCGAGGACATTGAGACGACCACGATGAGGCATGCCCATAACGATATGCTTGACCCCGTGATCGACAGAGCGGTCAATGAGGGCCTTCATACCAGGAATAAGCGATTCACACCCCTCAAGGCCGAATCGTTTCTCGTTGGGATACTTGCTGGCAATGAACTTCTCGAACATCTCCGACCACATAAGGCGATCAAGGATCATTCGCTTGTCCTCGACAGAGTAATTCCATGGGTGTGGTATCTCTACGCGCTCTCGGATCCAGTCGCATTGTTCCTTGTCGGGGATATGGACATATTGGTAGCCAACGGCTCGGCCTGTGGTTGTGTAAGAACACGGGGTCGATATGATGGTGAAAAGAGTTACAAACAGTATATCCTCTTGCAAGTGGTGATGATATCGCCGAGAGTCATCGATTTGACCCCCTGCTTCGCAAAGTGGGGCAGGATCCCTGGCCCGAGGTTGAATTCCTTGGAGAGATCGCGCCCCGTCCAACCGTAATGGCTGAGCTCAAGCTCAATGGGAACGTGATCACTGAGGTCGGCGTCGAGGATACCCAGAGGGTCGAGCCTTGCGACGTGATGACCACGCACTTGATATGCACGCACAAGGAGTTGGACCTAAATCACATTCAGCGGGCTCCCTGCGGAAGGTAAATTGCTCTCACTAACTTTTAGATGGTCCGACAAGTCTTGGTCACCGTGCACCTGGATAGTGGTTCCAGTGACCAGCGCTGGCATTGCTTCGAGGGAGGGAGGTGGTCGGAACGCCTGATCGCTGGGAAGGCCCTGGTCAAGGCCACGAAAGTATGCTTGCCAGGATGCATGTACTGAGGAGGGGTCCTGTCGCCAGGCCTTGTACATTTCGTCTGCATAGTAGGCGTTTGTGCCATTTTCGAATGTCGTTGCCGCAGACGCGTAAGTTCTTGGTAGGATGCGAGGGGTGATACGAGGTGTGGATAAGCAGAGCCTCGAAAGTTGCGAGAAACGTTTTGTCCGATACATGCTTGTCGGCGACTGTGACGCAACGTCAGCAGGCGGGGTGAAGCCAGAAAAACAAGGAAAAATACGGTATGGACTACGGACTTTGATTAAATAGATTGATGAGAGAGTTGTGTGAGTGAGATTGGGTGCGAGTTACAAACGACACGGTCGGTGAACTCGGACCAAGGGAGAGGAAAGAAGCGAGATGCAGGGGAAAAACGTAAACACGGCGTGTAAGGGCGTCTTCGTGCGCAGAGAGGGTGTCTCGAGGTCCTGTTGCTGGTCGACGATGGTGGGAATGGGTGTGGGTGAACGGGCTCACGTCGACCTACCAGCCTCTTAATAAAGCCTGGATATCTCCGACTCTCGCCAATCCTGGACCGCCCATTACAGGCCACGGAAACGCCATGGACGGTATCATAAACTTCGAAAACAGCGAGGCCGTCGATCTTCTTCTCGCCTACCACCAGTGGCTTCGAGATCGGCAAACCCTAGCACTTGCACACCCAAACCAAGTTGCTACAGGGACCGCTGAGCTTCCGGATCATATCAAGCGTTGGTGGGCTTGCAGAGACAACTCTTATCCTCCGTCTTGGCCTCGACTCTTGCAGCTCTATAGAAACCCGACCGTGGTGCGCACATGTTAGAAGTCTATCGGCTTCTGGCATATCTAACACCCACTGCTTGAATAGTAGGAATGTCTGGACTTGCCCGAGGACCTCGTATCCTTCGTTCGCACATCCGCAGACTTGCCTCTACCGCGATCCCCTTCTTTTGGCGTCCCTGCCCTCGATCCTCCTCATATGCCCGGCGTGACCCCAAAGAAAATACACGAAATTGCCACCATGTCAAAATTCGTTGCCCACCTATTCGCCGATGCGTCAGTCAAGCCGAGAATCGTTGACGTCGGTGCCGGACAGGTGTGCCATTTGATCATAAAACGAAAATAGAGGTCCTGAAGCACCCTAGGGGTATCTGTCCCGTGCTCTCGCGTCATTACCCCATCGCTTTCAAGTTCTTGGCCTTGATTCGGACGAACATCAAACCAGTGGCGCGATTCGGCGTGGTGACAATGCAAAGAAATCATACAAAGACCCTGGGGCTCAAGCTGGAACACTACAAGAAACTACGTTACTGTGCCACAAGACGGTCCATATCGGAGACCCGGCAAGTTTGCGTACTGCCATCTCCTCTTGGATAGCCGAAGACAACACTAGCAACGAAATCGTTCCTATTGTCGTGGTTGCCCTGCATGCCTGTGGGGACCTTACTCCGTCAATTCTTAGATTTTTGACCACCTGCAAAGTTGATCCTCCTCAACAATGGCGTGTAGTGGGAGCTGTCGTTGTCGGTTGCTGCTATAACATGATGGGTTTGAGTAGTACGCTCAATTGTTCCCCTTGACCACAATATTTTGACCACCTTCAAGGTATCCACCTTTCCTCCTCTGCCACGGCCATGGGTCACAAGCACGGTTCCCTAGAGCTATCGACGCAACATCTACACCTTGCCACCCAGGCTCCCCTCACCTGGTCTTCTGATGTTTCAGATTCTCTACCATCTGCTACCGCCTTATCCATCCGCAAAGTGACCTACCGGGCGTTGCTATCTCGACGTCTCGATCCATCTGCGCGGGTTGAAACCGGTTCTCCTGGCCTCCGAGAAGTCCACTGGGCTCAGAAACGAGTTGGGAGACTAGCATCTTCTGCCTACCAGGATTTCAATTGCTATTTAGCTCTTGCTGCTAAACGGCTCCAAGTCGGTGAAGCGATGTTGGACACTAAAACACATTTGCAACCTGACGAATTCGACCTACAGTCCAAACTTGAAGTACTCTATGTCCTGAGGTGCTTCATGGGGTCAGTGATAGAATCCTACATTGCGTTGGATCGTCTTCTCTACTTGCAGGAGCACTTACAAGAGTCTAATAGCAAAGAATCCGTGTACCTGTACAATCTTTTTGATCAAGGGACTGGCAGTCTCCGAAATCTAGCACTTGTTTGGAAGCCTTAGCTAGTTTCTTAACTCAAGGGAATCTGGCTGTCTTCTCGCTTTACGATGCGTGAAAGAACAAGGGCGGTGCATTGTAGATAGCTTTGTGCAATAATGATTAACTTCTCAGCCATCGTGGAAACAAGTACGAAATACGAGGTCCGGAAACAGAAACAGAAAAAAGAGGACGGAAATACGAGGTACTTATGGATGTTATACACAGATGGACTCAGATGGTGGTGGTGAGCTGCATTCGAAAGCGCAAGCAGTCGACTTTACTGGGTAGTGGCTTGTCGATCATGGAAATGAAGCAGATCGTACAGCGAAGCAATTTGGTCGCCCTATGGCCACCACTATCAGTACACGCATGAGCGAGTTCAGTGAGCGAACGCACCTTTTGCTCTAACGAATCGATCACATCTCTCAAATGCTGGGCCAGAGCATGACGCTTATTCACGTTGGAGGCAGCATCGATAGCCCTATATTCGTCAGACAACTCGATGTAAATCCTAGGTCCTTGTCAGTCCTCGTTGCCGAATAAGAACCACCATGGGGGACTCACGACTTGTAATGTGCAAAATCGTCCTCAAGTTCCCTTAAGACACGCGTAAGGACGGTCTGAGGGGGGAGTCCCTCACGCTGAGCATACCCCCCAGCACTCGCTCGCACATTATCCTGAGTGGGGGGGGTACAAGCTCGTCTTCCAGCAGCACGCTTCGGCAACCAGTCCAAATCCCGCTCCCAATGTGTCCTCCCTTGTTGTGCCTTACCGTGGCAAGCACCACATGTCTGCTCGTTGTGCTCGGGAACGGAAGAGAACAACCGCTCGAGTCGTTCGCCACGGATTTGTGGAAACGTGGGTTCTTCATTCCTCTGAAAACGTGGGTTTCGTACCGTTGGTTCAGTCTGGCGATGCCGTTCGGGCTGTGGCGTGATGGAACGGGAGTGATCCTGCGGTGCTGTTGGTTAACCACTAAATCAAGTGCGAAGGCCTAGGTAAACTAACCGAGTGAGTCGAATTGGACCTAAGTGAACGGCGTTCGTCTAAGTCAGCCTTGACACGGCGCAGCTCTTCATCCTACCGAGCAGTTTGTCAGCTCGTAATGATTTAGGCTCAGCGCAAAGTACTTACCCCAATGAACCGCCTCTGTGATCCACTAGCAGAGGACGAGGACGCCGGCGATCTGCGTCCACTGCGGGTTCGAGGCGGGAAGTTCTGCACGACTTCAGACTCGGGGGGGGTGTCGAGGGTGGCGGGTTCCGTCTCTTCTATAACGGCACTGAGCATCTCCGTCTGGTGAGGTTGCCATTGTTGTTGCTGTTGCTGCATCGGGGTGCCCTCATCCTCATCCTCCGGTTCCTCTTCAGACGTATCGTCGACAGTGGGCTCATCATACCGACTGGGCTGGACAACGATCACATCCTTGGTCTCATCCCCTCGCACATCGCGGCGCTCGCGTAGGCCGCTCTCGACGATATCTCGGAGGCGTTCAACCTCGCTCGCAAGTTTATCAACTTCGGTGCGGAGGTCTTCGACTTCCTGGCATTTGACGTGGAGTTGTCGGGCGTCAGCCTCCCGAAGCTCGCGGAGTTGGTCAATGAGGTCTTGGTGTTCTTGCAACTGTGAAGTCATGCGCGCGAGGTGTTTGCGGAGGGTATTTACCAGATCCTCAAGTGCTATGGTATGAATATGAGTATCTGACGACGTGTCGGAGTGCAGAAAGGCGCACCCTTTTTTTCCTGAACTGCTTGTTTGTAGCGCTGTTCCGTCTCCCGGAAGCTAGTATCGGCCGGAGCCGTATAACTGCGATTAAGGCGAGGGTTGCTGGTAGAAGCAACCCTCGATACCTCCTGGTTGAGCCGCGTGCGTTCGCGCACGACGTCTTTCTTGCAAGTCTCCAGCTCGAGCTCCAACTCGGTCACGCGGCGGCGCGACACGGCATTTTCGCGCTCAAGGTCTCTCAGACGCCTCGAAAGGGAGTCGAGGGCGTTGTTGACGACATTGGCTTGGATGGTGCAGTCGGGGTCATTGACAAAAGCATGGTGACCTCCGCGTCCACCCTTCATCGGAGTGGCAGCCGCATCGGTGATACCGGTAACGTCGGGGAGATAGATGTGGGACTGTGAGTGGGCATGGGAGGGAGCGAAACGCTTGTTAGCAGCCCTGCCATTTACGTTGTCCTGGAGAGGTTGGCGTTGTGCACGAATTCGTTGATTGTCAATCTGCTTTCCGAGGTCGTGCGCGAGTGCGGTGAACTCGCTAAGAGGAGGGGACGGATCGGCGGGCTGTGGGTGGTGTGGATGAGAGGAAGATGTCGCGTGTCGGGGGCGTTTTGGACTGAGATGGAAGCCGTGCCGGTCGAGTGCACCAGCGAGCTTGCGGTCTTGCTGAAGTGCCTGTCGCTCAACCGCTCGCTGCTTAGCCATGCTCTGTTCGGAATTTAAGGAGAGATACTCACAAGGGTGGCGCGTATGTGCGATGGGGATTCGTTTGGGGATTTGTTGAGGATGGATAGGTTGTGCTGAGCGCGGAGCATTGCATCGAGCTTACGATCCGGGTCGTATTCGGCGTTCTGTGAGGGGGAGTCGGCGTCTGTTCGACCATAGAGTCCACCCCTGATAGTAAGATTCGATGCATGGTGAGCTGCAGTCGAAAATGTATCGTGTGCGGACGCGAGCGACTCGTCACCGACGCCAGTAGCCACACCGCCCAATCTTCTGTAGTTGGAAGAGGCATTCGGGAGAGGAGCATGTCGTGGGTATTCGACTGAGTAGTCCGTGGATGATCTCTCCAGCGACAAATCACGCAGCCGACCCGTCACTTCACTCTCCAACCGTTTGCGTCTCTCCTCCTGGTCGTCGCCCATCACACCTGGAATGTCGGGCCATGACTGACTCGTCTCGTACGCATTCATCTTCTCTCGCAGTAAGCAACGACGTCGAAGAATTGAAGACAGCTAAGGCCGGGGCCAGAATGTAAACAACTAAACACATGTTCAATCTCCGCCCAAACACGTCCACCGGCCTCGTCAGACCAAAAATTCATAGAAAAATCTGAATTTGTTTCCCAATGTGGATACTGTCTGCTGTGTCCTATTTGCCTCCTGAAGTCGAGGCCGAAGTGACCAAACTCGACCGAAAAGCCCTCAACGGGCAAACCAGTCCTAGATCCTTGAGTCGATTGCCAATTGGGGTTCCGGCATTTATTATTTTCCGATTAAATTTCGGATTCAGGGAGTCGTGCCACCTCCCGTATTTTTTAGCCTCCTTGCCCCCTACCCCTCTTGGAGACCCCATACCATGGGTCGTTTACGAACCTTTGCACAAATTGTTGCAGTAGATTTGTCTGTGATCAGTTGAAAATGAGCCCTACTCATCCAGTGGCGTTCTATTTTCCACTTTTGAGGTCGAGCAGAGGCTGCTGTATGACTTTCTAGAATACCTCCTGCTTACTGGATGGGTTTTGTCCATAGTTTGGTGACCCTTCATGGAAGGCATCACGCGAGCCGTTCGCACAACACGTTGTCTTGAAGTGGGTCAGCACTCCTTCACGAGATATTCAGCATACTGCGTGGCTCATATTGACCGTACCCTCCAGTCATTGACTTTTGATCTCAATGCCGCCACGTGGTGCCAGTGCCAAAAGTGTCCCTCAAGGGAACTGAAGGACCGAATGCCTCGCCGAGGTACCGACCCATGATCCCTAAAGGAAGATTGAGTATGTGGTGGGTTTGTGATCAGGCTCGACTGCCAGTAAAGGGTCACCTGATCAAAGTTTCTAGTACTGACTATTAAGCCAGTTTACTCTCAGTCCTTGGGGTATTTGCGGTGACATAGAAATTGAATCAACGCTCGCTCATATTCAACTATACCATGGCCATGTTTGCACACCCCAATGTACAGTGTTCTTTGGTGCATATTTGTCTGCCAACATGAACACGTCAAAATTACCTCAATGCTAACTCGACCTCGAGCAAGTTCTCTGTGAATATTTCGCTGCGATTGGATAAGTCAGAAGTCCATCCGCTTGGCTTCCGTGGATCATTTGTACAAAGCCTCTGACCAACCTACACTTGAGACTGCGGTGGAGGCGGTCTCGCCACCTGGGGGCAAAAAGTGTTCCAATGGGTATATAATACATCTCTGGATGTCACAGGGTGTCGGTACTCTGTTGTGACGACCTCGGGTTTCGGCCACCCATAGGTCCCATCCGTGGATGCCATTCATTGGTCATTTCTCAAGACGCCTGAGCGCGACATAGGTTCAACTATTGATCACCTCGAGGGTGGACTGAAACCTGAGATTGATTCCAATAACTATTCTGAGATTTCATCAAAGTCGATTTGTGCGAGATGAATGCAACCAAAGCCACTACTTCCGGTTTCTAGTACTAATACAGAGTGTCAGGATTGCCTCTAAATTTATAACCGATGCGTGAAGCGTGTCCCACGAACCTGCGAGTCGTCTTTTGACTGCTTCTAGTGGTCCTTCCACTCTTTTTACTCTTTGTAGCTGGACCTGAACGACTTAGACCGATAATAACTCTAGTTAAATAGAGTCTCTCACCCGGTTCATCCTCCGTCTCAACGACACTAGGCTCCGCTTGATCCTCGGAAAGCGAAGAATCACTATCGTTGCTTTCGATACCGGTCTTGTTCCCCTTCTTTGTGGCAGTGCTTCGTCGTATAGCAGTGACAGTGCTCTCCGCAACCGGCGATTCTACCGCCTCGTCGAACTCGCCACTCTCGAGTCGCAGCTTGAGTTCCTCGTGAAGCGATTCGGGCAGGCAGTACTCTGCTTCGGCAATCGAGCTTCCTTCTGTCCCAGCTTCGGATTCCTGTGAGCGAAATGTCAGGCGCGTAGATTTGGACGGGTTGTGCAGGACGCAACGCACATTTCCTTCGAGGAGATCGATATCATAACACGTAGAGAACTTGTTCCAAAGCGCGTCTATGCTCACGGTCTGCTCGGTGAGGTTGTATAACTCCCTTTGTACAACGAGCATCCGAAAGTGGCGATGCATTCCAACGGGACGCGCTTGGGCCTCACACAGAGCACGGTAAAATGCACTCTCGCCATCGACGGTCGATAAGTAATGCAGCTCCGCGGCAGTCGCCATCCCTTCAAGGAAATGGTTCAGGTCCAACTCGCGACAATTGCAGGCTCAGGCAAAATGATACAAAAAATAACCCTCACATAAAAAAGGACAGTGTAACAGAGGATAGAAGAAAGGAGAGAAAAAGGAACGTATAGTATGTGGCCATGTCCGTTTATATAATTGGGCGTCTAGTGGTCTTTTCTTATTTAGAACCACAAGTACGTGATGAGGAAGACACAGATGGAGAGGAGAGCGACGACATTGAGTGGGACACCTTCTGCCTGTACATGTTGTTCAATGACAGAGGCCCCACCCTCCGTCTCGACCACGCTGGCACCGTCGTCTGTGAACGGCTTCCGCCTGCGGAGTTCTTGGTCCCGCGATGCCAGCGACTCCTTCAAGCGCGCAATCTCCGCATGTGCCTGATTGAGAGCTGTGGCGTACTCTGCAGTAAGATCCTTGGCTGGCGAGGGGGGAGCGCGGGGAGCAGGAGGGGCGATGGGTTCGGCGAATGTAATTTGAGAGTCAGCGTAGTGCTCTTCCAGCGCGGGTCCTGATGGCGCTGGTGGCAGACCAACCGGGGGGGTAGATGAGCGGTCGAAGATAGGTATGCCGGGATTTTCGACATGATGGCCGTTGCCATTCCGGACGGTGTCGTATTGCCGTACAGTACCGAACCGCTGTATAAATATGAGAAATATGCGCCAATATAGGCATGCGATCGACACGACTTACTGAGTCCCCCTCATGCGTAAACAGGCTCGACTGGTGTATTTCGTGCTCGTCCTCTTCTGGAAGAACCCCGTCTGCGGGGAGATAGACGACTTTGAGCTTCTGCTGGTAGATTTTGGAGATTTCATCGCCAGGTGTGGCCGTCCACTAGTAAAGGGATCAGGCACCAGTTGCACCATGAGTGTGCATGCTTACGAGGTCGTTGGAGGCGCCGTTCTCGCGAGCAGCGGTGATGAATGTGCTCTGCACGAGGAACTTGTCCTTGCATTTGATGGTGAGCGGCGGGTCCTCCTTCATGGGTTGGAGCAAGACTGGAAGAGCGGGTCGGACATGGAGAATGTGCGAGGGAAGTGAAGAAACTATACCTTGCACTTCTACGCTCTCTCCGGGGTCAATTCTGCCTGAGTTTGGACGCACGCAATATTGCTGTTGGACATATTCGTGTGAACGACTGCGGTCGTGGCTGGGCCAAGTACGAGTAGCTAACCTTTGGAGCGGTCGTCTTGACCTTGAAAGCGACTGGTTGTCCATGAGGATTTGTGACACGGAGATGCTGCTTGACGAGTTGCGTAAATGGCTCTGGAATAGCGGCCACGACATGAGCACATGACAGCGCCATGCGAGATAACGACGCCAGCAACGACAGTGAATACTGACTCTGGAATGCGAGCTGCGAGCTGGGCTCGAGGTTGACGGACATGGCGGGCGATGCTGCCGAATAAGATGTGAAAGGCTTCAAGCCACGTCGTCCTTTGTCCTGGCCACTCCTTGCCCTCTCTATGAGTAATCCAGATGAAATCCAGGAGAGGACCTTCTGCAAATGGTGTCAATTGTCCTTAGTTACTCGCGTATATTGTGGCCTCTTACACTCTCGCGCAGGCTCAACGCAAAGCTCGAAGCCCACTCCAATGACCTCGCTCGTCAAGGACTTCTCAGACGGAGTCCGCCTCATCCAGCTGATGGTGTGTCGCTCCCTGCTTGCCGCATCTGCCCTGATCGTATCTGCCACAGGAAATCATGGGTTAGTATGCATCCCTCACCCGACCCCGCACTCCTGATTTCGATCGCTTGACGCCCAGGCGATGTGTCTCTCGGACGCTATAATAGAGATGGTGTGATGCTTCCTCTCAATCCTCGCACCAGTATGTGTGAACCAAATGTTCCATCCAAAAACTCCAATGATATGCCGATTCAAGGTCTAATGGTATTATACCGTTCCCACTAAACGGAGCACGGTTCGGTTCTCAGTTCCCTTGCTCTTGACTGTGCGTATTGCGATCCAAGAGGAGAACGGTGCGTCTCTAAGCCTTAATATGCCAACTTATGCGCTCGGTGAGACCTTGAGGGACCTGGCTCTAAGTATCTATGATCACTGCGCTCAAACTATATTGATCACAGCACGAGTCTGTAGCATGTATGTACATAACCAGGGAATTATCATAGGCAGTCTGGGAACAGCACGCAGCACTTCTCTCCACTCCGACTTCATAGAATAGACTGGTATACCTTTCCCTAGGTCAGTGTCTTCTCTTAATGGGATCGTCAGCCAGCTTGCACCGAACTGCCCATTGCTCCTGCGACACGAGAAAAGGGTGCGACTGCATTCCATTAAAATGCTTGATATACACACATTTGTTCCTGGCCTTGTATACATACTGGTATTGCACCAACGGCAACGGCCCTTTGACTGGGCATGGCACCTACATACAACATCACCACCTCTCAACCCTTCCACTCTGCGTAGTATATATCGACATCGTACTCGGCGCTGCCGAAGACTGGAGCTTTGGCACTAAAGTTGACCTGGTTCGTTCCGACTTGTCCAAACTCGTTCAACCCGGTAGCGATCCACCAGCTATTGTTCTGATTATCCGACTCGACCTTATAGCCCGCAATACGATGCTGTTCAGTCGACTCGACGACGGCAGCTTGATCAGCATTGAAGTGGAATTTGGTAGAGGTGACGGGCGGGTGGTTGGAATTGTACCTCCCGGACGTGATTCCATATGACCAGAACTTGGGGCCAGCACCGGGGTCATCCGCTCTGACCCAAACGTCCCTAAGGTATCAGGCAACGTCGTCAGTACGAGTGGAAATTAGAGAGGTAGACGGGATGAACATATTCGTATCCATCGTGCGTGCCATCTCCCAGAACGCGCCGACCTTTGCATCCCTCAGGCTCCTCCCCATGGACTCCGCATTCACACGTGTTACGTCGTAGAGGGTTTTATAGTGCTCAACTTCCGTTGGGATGATTATGCGGGAATAGGTGATATAGACAATCACCCAAGCGAGTACTACTTTACCGAAAGTAGTGAGGTGGTCGCTTATGCAGTTAACAGAGCTTCGCTTTGGAGCGCGGGGAGGGAGAAGAGGGCATGTCTTCTCCATTGAAATGTGGGTGCGCGCTGAGCTGTAGCTCCAGTCTATGTGACTGGCGGTGTACGGAGCATTGTAACCCTCATAATAAGCAGGCGGAGGGACGTTCGCTCCGGTCTTGGACACCATGGCTCGATAAGCGCCTGCCGGCCCGCTGCAGTGGTCTGGCATCTTGGCTAGTTGTGCAACCTGTGAACCACCTGTTGTGCCGACTGGAGGGGTAGATGAGCGGTCGAAGATAAGCATGCCGGGATTTTCGACATGATGGCCGTTGCCATTAGACCGGACGGTGTCGTATTGACGTACAGTACCGAACTGCTGTATAAATATTGAAAACATACGCCAATACAGGTATGCGATCGACACGACTTACCGAGTCCCCGCCTCGCCTAAACAGGCTCGCCAGGTTTATTTCGTGCTCGTCCTCCTCTGGAAGAGCCCCGTCTGCGGGGAGATAGACGACTTTGAATTTCTGCTGGTAGATTTTGGAGGTTTCATCGCCAGGTGTGGCCGTCCACTAATAAAGGGATCAGGCACTAGGTGCACCATGAGTGTGCATGCTCACGAGGTCGTTGGAGGCGCCGTTCTCGCAAGCAGCGGGGATGAATGTGCTTTGCACGAGGAACTTGTCCTTGCATTTGACGGTGAGCGGCGGGTCCTCCTTCATGGGTTGGAGCAAGACTGGAAGAGCGGGTCGGACATAGAGAATGTGCGAGGGAAGTGAAGAACCTATACCTTGCACTCCTACGCTCTCTCCGGGTTCAATCTTGCCCAAGTTTGGACGCACGCAATATTGCTGTTGGGCATACTCGTGTGAACGACCGCGGTTGCGGCTGGGCCAAGTGCGGAGTAGCCGACCTTTGGAGCGGTCGTCTTGATCTTGAAAGCGACTGGTTGCCCATTAGGATTTGTGATGCGGAAGTGCCGCCTGACGAGTTGCGTAAATGGCCCTGGAATAGCGGCCACGACATAAGCGCATGACAAGGCCATGCGAGATGATGACGCCAGCAACGACAATGAACACTGACTTTGAAATGCGAGCTGCGTGCTGGGCTCGAGGTTGACGGACATGGTGGGCGATGCTGCCGAATGAGATGTGAGCCTTAAGGTGTTCAAGCGACGTCGTCCTTTGTCCTGACCACTCCTTGCCCTCTCTATGAGTAATCCAGATGAAATCCAGGAGAGGACCTTCTGCAAATGGTGCCAATTGTCCTTAGTTACTCGCGTATATTGTGGCCTCTTACACTCTCGCGTAGGCTCAACGCAAAGCTCGAAGCCCATGACTATCCTCCAATGACCTCGCTCGTCAAGGACCTCTCAGACGGAGTCCGCCTCATCCAGCTGATGGTGTGTCGCCCCCTGCTTGCCGCATCTGCCCTGATCGTATCTGCCACAGGAAATCATGGGTCAGTACGTCCCTCGCCGGACCCCACACTCCTGATTTCGATCGCTTGACGTTCAGGCGATGTATCTCTCGGACGCTATAATAAGATCCCGCGTCTCCGCGTACAAAAGGCCGAGAATGTCAACAAGGCCCTAGAATTCATCACCTCACGTGGTGTCAAGCTCACCAACATCGGACCCGAAGGTACGAGTCGTCTTCTTCGATGACAGGTGGCATACTCACATCTCCCAGACATCATCGACGGTAATTTGAAACTTATCCTGGGTATGATATGGACACTCGTCCTTCGATTCACAATCGCGGATATCAGGTATACTTGGGACTAAGCGTAGTATAACGCAAGTTTCTAAATGCTCGTCTGGTAGTGAAGAAGGCCTCTCCGCAAAAGAAGGCTTGCTCCTTTGGTGTCAACGCAAGACCGCCCCGTACAAGGAAGTGGACGTGCAGGACTTTGCCTATAGCTGGCAGAATGGGCTTGCTTTGTTGGCACTGTCCTCCCTCTTCATCTTGGCTGCTCTGACGTTGTTCCTCAGGTGCGCCCTGATTCATCGACATCGACCCGATCTTCTCGACTACGATACTTTGGACAAGGTATGCCCTGAAAAAGTCGAAACTAGAATCATTTGGAACCATTATCCAGTCAGACCGACATGGAAATACTCAACTAGCATTCACCGTGGCGGAGCGTCACTTGGGCATACCCGTGGGTAGCTAATTCATCAGATATAACATAATAGACTCACACCGTTTGTATTCAGCAACTCCTGGAAGTCTCAGATCTCTGTGACGTAGAGCGACCCGACGAACGCAGCGTAATGACCTACATCGCGGGCTACTTCCATGCATTCTCGTCCATGGGTACGCTCACATCGAGTTATCACAACAAACCTTTCACTCTCTTCTTCCAGACCAAGCGGAAACCGTCTCCCGCCGCATCGAGAAATTTGCCGAATTAATGCAATCTGTCTGGCTAAGCAGAAACGACTACGAGCGGCGTGTTGAACTTGTATGTCTCTTCCCTCCTCCCCTTCTGCCTTCTTCTGACTACTCATCTTCAGCTCATCGACGCAATGCGCTCCAAAGTCCTCCAGTGGGCGGGTGCGACCTTCGACGGCACTTACCAAAACGCCAAAGCGGAGTCGTCCGCCCTTGCAACGTACAAGACATCCGAGAAGCGTATCTGGGTTACTGAGCGGCAGGATTTGATCACCCTTTACAGTAACGTGCAGACTAAGCTGAAGACGTATGGCTTGAGGCCGTGGGTGCCTGCTCCAGAACTCAGTCCGCAAGTGCGCAATTAATCTAAGCGTCATAGGGTAGGGAATTGACGGTTTGGTAGGCGCTCGATTCGCAATGGGTTGCATTGGTCGCGGCTGAGGCGGAGCGGTCGAGGAAGATCAACGCTGAAATTCGAAGGTGAAAATTACTTTACAAGTATATCCTCCTCTCTAAGCGTAGTGCAGCATTAAAGAAACCCTCCGAAAACGCTTCGCCAAGCTTGCCGACAGCTTTGAAACGAGCCTGCGAGGTTCTTCAGCTGAGCTCGCAGCAATAGATGGGCCTCTGGAGGTATATCTGCTCTCAATTTCATTTCATATGCCTGATTTCCCCCGATAGATGCAGCAAACCCGCGTGGCAGTAATGTCGGCGGACTTGGGCCGGTTGGAGAGCGACCTAGACGAGATCGCCAAAGCCGAGCAGGATTGTAACAACGCCAATGTCGATGAAAACGACTATACCGTGTTTACGTTCCAGGATCTGCAGTTTGAATTTGATCTTGTGAGGCAGGCATTGGCGAAGAAGAACTTGTTTATTGAGAACCAAGTGCGTACATTCCTAGCCATGCTTCCTTTGATCGGTTATGTGGGTGGATTTTTCGGACCATAGTAACTGACATGGATTTCCCGCAGATTGTATCGCGAAATATGACCAACCTCACCCCTGCTCAGCTAGAACAGTTCGAAAGCACGTTTCGATACTTTGACAAGGATGAAACGAATACTCTAACCGTGTCCGAGCTGACCGCTGCGCTTGCAAGTCTGGGAATCGTATACTCGGTCAGTCGTTCAATTACCACTTATGAAGATGTTTTCCTCAAGGAGAATACAGGACGGAGACATCGATGTTATACATGAGCAGTTGGAAGAAGAGTACGGAGCAGCCACTTTCGAGGCTTTTATTAATCTCTTGGTGAGTAAGCGTCCCTACTGAAGTCGGTCACGGCACCACGAACATTGTTTCAGGTTGAAATCACAGAAGATCAAACGACACCCGAGCAGTTGCGGGATGCCTTCCGAGCGGTCGCGAAAGACAAGGTCCTGCCTTCTCCCACTCTTTGTTTTTCGCGCCCTGACCGTTCCGGTCTTTTTAGCCGCTCGTATCTGAAATGGATCTCAAGCTTGCTCAGTTGAGCCTTGAGGCGGTCGGATTCCTCGCTAGGAATATCCCAAAACCCGAGGGCTCGGAAGAGCTCGACTATGAAGGCTGGTTAGATAGTGTATTCGCTTAGCTCGATTAATTCTTGCTGGAATAGAAGCCGGTAACTAACCCGCTTCCGCGTTGGGCAGATTGCATCCCATGATGCGAGGTTGGCATGTGGCAAGGACCCGAGTGCTATTCATCACACCGGATATCACTCCTTCGCTGAGAGAAGCTATTATTGCAATCACTCACGAAAAAGGAGTCACGTATTTCGCGGAGTCTCGAGCGTCTTCTGGAGGACCGTCGACCTTTGCAGTCTGTTCAGAATACCACGGTTCCGAGGTTCGCATGGTACGACATTTAATCATGGACGTGCTATTCGGCTTGGAGCCCAATCCACGAATATTCTCCCTAGAAGCTCAGTGCGGAGAAGAAAGCTCACAATTACGTCCTCTACATAAGGCCATTCTGGATCCTGGGACTACCTGCTTGAAGAACGGGACGGATAAGTTCGAGTGGCACAAAGAGATGCAAAGTATTTTTGCTGAACTTATTGGCCTCTTGGCCGACAATCATCTCCCAGCTCAGCTAGCCCCACTTCCACGAAGGAGGGCGTCAGAAACTATATCGACCCCAGAGGGTGCATCCGGCGAAGACGAACTCAATACTGGTACAGCAAGTCTTCAAGAAAGAGTGGGTCGAGACACGACTATGCATACTCGAACATCCAAAAGGGATGCAAAGAAGTGGTTTCAAGCTGTTCTATCATCGAGTTTTGCTTTAGCATCTATGACGGTTCCTAACATATCGTTCCTCCAATATTCTCTGCTGTCATAGTCGTGGTTCCATAGTATATCTACAATTTGGATTCGGTCGCGGTTCTCTCCCTAGTCAGGTGGACAAAGCAAGAGTTTTAACCTCCGACCAAGTCCGTTGTTTCTCGTGTTTTTGACGACGATGGCTACTGTTGACTGGCAAACGGCGTTTGGGGACGAATTTGATGAGGAATGGCCCGATGATCCTCAAATGGACGCGCCGAACGATCGAGGTTAGCCAGCTCAACCTTCACGCGATCTTCGTGTGCAATCGCTAATTACCTTGCTCCGATATAGATGAGCACCTAGAAGTTGATGTAGATGGTGGAGAAATGGAGCCAACGACAGATATAACGCGCTCTCCAACGGCCCACGGCAACTCCTTACTCGCAGTTGGAACGTTCGTCATACACCACGACAAACCCATTACTCCAATGCAACCGAAACTGCAGAAGACACTCAGGAAAGACATATTTACGCCTCTCAAGCTAGAAACTATGTTTAACCCTCCCAGTCCGCAAGAGACTCGCGTTCCTACACCCGAGCAATCACTCGATTCGTCCGGTTCCAAGAGACTCGATCCAACTCCAGAACGGAGTGTACCATTCTTGTTCAATGGCAGAGGTTCGAGTAACACCTTCCCCTTCACATTCTCCGTCCAGCGTTCGCCTCCCGTGCAGCACAACAGTGCTGACCCCCAAGTGGACAAGAGTCGCCTGAGGCTATTCCACCTCCACTATGACACATTCACACGTGAACACCTGTCCGCCCTCGTCGACGCCATTCCAGTTAGCTCCTCTTCCCTCAGTGCCTCCTCGGCCTCTATACACGATGGAATAAATAGTTCTTCAAGTCCTTCGCACTACCGACCTGCCAAACGCATCAAACTCTCGCCACCAGGTCACCTGCCCGAAGCTCGACGACGCTCTCGTCTTTCATTACCAAGAGTAAATACACCTGCGGATGGGAGGAAAGATTATATTCGCGAGTCTAAACCTTTGGTGCAAGCGATTGCGGATGCTCGCTCTTTCTCCCCTCCGCTTGCACGTACACGTCCACTTGCGAAGAGACCGCTGGAACGTGAGGAAGACGTGAAGCTGTTTGGTGAAAATGTACGGCT
>Ga0307513_10002144_pt1 | contig 27607 bp, 19 predicted proteins | sample 15_EM_MG_FD_202174 | JGI IMG/M metagenome (GOLD analysis project Ga0307513, IMG submission 202174) | Populus trichocarpa ectomycorrhiza microbial communities from riparian zone in the Pacific Northwest, United States - 15_EM | ecosystem: Host-associated > Plants > Roots > Unclassified | place... | reverse complement strand
ACGGAGAAGAGATCTTATCAATATAATAAGTTATCCTACACTTTTATATCGTTACCAATACTTCGACGATCTATACCGAAGCGAATCATTATATCTAGCCTACATTACTCGTGTCTTCTTAACGAGTACTCCGATATAATTAGGATCAAGGTCCTAGCTGTCGGAATACCTCACACCGAAGCTACCACCTAACATGTTTATTCTTTTTCTCTCTGTATATTGAAACCTATATGCCATATTAGTTAACAATTACAAATTAACATATCTTGTAAGTTTTGTTTTTCATTATCCTAATCTGTTGCCATTAAGCCTTATCCTTATTGACTATTCAGCTTTACTGTCTGATAATATCATTTCACTAGCTTGTCATATTTATATCCAACCTTCAATGCTAGCTTTATGGGAATCCTGTCAGCAATCTCAGTCATAATCTCCTTTTTTGAGACCTCTGATTCTCTTTTAATTTTGAGTAAATTTTCTTACTCCTCTAGCTATCACACCAGTTACTTGATCTTGTCTTTAATTCAAATAGCATACTTTGTTATTGTTTTTGTTAAATAACTTTATATTTTGCTAATTTGAGTAAACAAAACTCTTGTTCTTAATTTGATAATATTTTCCATTGATTTTATAATATTATCTTTTTATTTTAATATACACTAATCTATCTCTCTATAATGATTGACTACATAATTTATACTAACAATACTTTGTCTCTTTCATGACGTGCTCAAATACGTCATACCCAGTAGTAAGTTCACACTATTGCTAATTTGATTAAGTACATAAACACCAGGTTGGACACTTATATTTACAAAAAGTTCTTCCTTTTTAACATTGAATAACCCTAATTAGTGCTACACTGTTGCGAATATAGTCTTGGGTAGAGTGCAACAACTGTAAACGGTAAATTGTCAAAGAAGCAAGAGACCTTTACCACATATGTCTGGAAGTCAAATGATGTCATGGATGCTGTAAGTTTGTCTACTGTGATGCTCGAAATACTTAATATAATGATTTTAATTCAAAACGAGTGTCAGCATGTGTTTTCCTTATGATTGAAGGCCAGTGACAGGCACTTCAAGCTTGTGCTTCAAATCCTAATAATGTAGTTGGGTGTGAGGGTAAGTAATTGGAAAAAAAGTGGTTGATGCAACAGCAGAGCAGCCATTTTCAATTTACTTTTTGCTTTGAGTTAGTATAATATCCTGTTATTGATCTTCCAGTATAGGGATTTTTTGTGGGGATCAGTAATCTTGACTATCAATAACGTTAGTGGAGGTAATGAGCAAGAGAAAAGAAAACAATACTGGGGCTAAGAAAGTTAAATTGAAGACGGAAGATGAATACTGTTGGTAATCATAAATGAAGGTGCTCCTCTAGCTGAAAGATAATAATGAATGATAATCAACAAAAGAATTTTTCTCTCTTCAGGAAAAATTCAAAGATTAATCTCTATTCTTCTATTATGTTTTTCCCAACTATTTTGACTAACAGACAAACCCTTATCCACCCTGACTGCTATTTTGTGCAGCTATATTGAGGACTCATATTAGATAGGTTTTGCTATAATAGTTGTCATCAGAACTGTGCTTAAATTTTGGCAAAGTTTAATGTAATGCGAGTAGACCTTACTTGATTGTTTACCTAAGAAAAGTTAAGTTTACCAACAACTGCACCTCTACAACCATCTCACAGTCTGGCCTATGACAGCATGCCCCCTCCTATCCCACTGCTCCAAGCTCCCGATCTGTGAAACCACCTTCCTCTTGACTAAGTCAACTATAATATCATGAAGGAAATAGTAATGCTGTAAGAATTCTGATAGTCCCTTTAGGATTTGATAAAAGTCTATTCCATATTGATAATAGATTGTGATGATCAGCAGATAACCATTGTTCTAATGAACTCTTTATTAAATATAATAAAGACTCTTCTCCTATTAGACGATAATGAACTCTGTTGAACTACTTTGTAGGTCTTATTGTTGTTATGCTCAGTAGGCTGGTATTGATCACCAGAACAATCATAGATGAAAAGTAATAGCAAGTAAAAGAATATAAAGTATAACAATCGTTTAGAGAAAACATATAAGTAGGAAACTGTTATGGTAGTGTAAAGATCTTATCTTAAGGTGAAAAGCCTCTTCTTTATACAGTGCCTCGTCAGAAGTGTTCGTGATGGCTTACTAAGCAACCTCGCCAAATGCCACCTCACCAAATACCCACCGAGTTGATCGCGACCGTACGGTACCGTACCTCCCACAACGATACTACCATAACCCTGTACCACTTCCGAGTCGTCCATTTTAATAAATTTGAATTTCAAATGGTTAACCGAACCGGATATACATCAAAAAAAAAAAAGCGAACCCCAAAGACCTCCAGAACAGAAATGACCAATGTTGAAAAAGGCATGATCATCGGATTCTTCTACTGCCTCCGAAATATTGCTCTTGTTGCTCAAATTATTGGCCGGCCATGGACAACAATTAAAAGCTTCCTCGCTCGCGCATGTGAGCGCCAATCCCTGGATAATCTCCCTCGACCCGGTCGCAGACCTATCCTAAGCCAGCGACAGCGTTCCACAATCATCCGGGCAGCCAAAGCCAACCGGAAAATGACCAGATCAGATTTCAGGGATCGCTATGCGCCGGATGTTTCTCTTTCCACTGGTAACATTCAACTCCTTGTACCTCCTGAGTGATAGGACATGATTCTCTAACAAATTTATAGTTGATAGAATACTCAGAGAGGCCAATATTAAGAAATGGCTAGCCAAATCAAGACCAAAGCTCAAGCCTGTGCATATTGCTAAAAGATTGGAGTGGGCTAGAGCTCATAGGGATTGGACAGCTGAGGATTTTGATAGAGTTATTTGGAGTGATGAGTGCAGTGTGGAGAAATCCAAGGATCCTAGACAGCAGTGGGTTTTCAGAGAACCTGAGGAGCAGTGGCTTGCAGATTGTGTTCATCCAAAGGAAAAGGATAAGGGAATTTCGCTAATGATATGGGGGTGCTTTTGGGGGAAAAGAAAAGGTCCTTTGGTTCCTATCACCCAAACTATCAATAAAACCAGGTATGTTAGGCTCTTGAGAAGACATCTTTTTCCTGTTATTCATCAGATGATTTCCTTTGGTATGCAACTTGAAGATATTTTTTTTCAGCAAGACAATGCTCCTGTTCACAAGGCTTATAGTGTTATGGATTGGTTTGAGAGAAATTGTATTGAATTGGTGGAACACCCCCCCTACTCCCCTGATTTAAATCCTATTGAGCATGTATGGGTTGAGCTTAAAAAGCGATTACACCAGCAGTATCCAAGGATTGGAGATACCACAGGAGGAAAAGAAGCTGTTAAGAAGAGGCTTGCACAAGTATTACCTTTGGTTTGGGAGACAATTCCTGAGGAGTTTTTTGAAAAGTTATGGAAATCCATGCCTGATAGAGTAGCTGCAGTATTGGAAGCAAGGGGAGGTTATACAAGGTATTAGCTAGTATTATTTATTATTTTGTTACTGTAAAATATACATAGTAGATCATTGAGAGATGGTCGTTGAGGGATGATCGTGCACTCGCGCACGCGCTCTGTTGACAACGCCACCCCACCGGGCAATAGCGCAACCGGGCAATGGCGCAACCGCAATTAAACATGTCTCAGATCACGAACACTTCTGACGAGGCACTGTACCTGAACCTCACTCTGCCCTTATTCTAATAACTCATCCATATTAGTTATTTAATCCTTATGACTCAGCCATATCAGTTATCCAATTCTCTGGACATATAATAAGTTATAATGTGAAATCAATCAGCTCACTTGTATGAGTTATCTACTGTGACAAATCGTGACAAAGCAAGGCAGATTTCACATGACTAATATTTACTCATAGGTATGTTAAGTTTTATAGTACTATGAAGGCAGTTGATTCATAGTAAGTTATTATTATATTCTGATAGTTGATTGAATTTTAACTCACAATTGTAATGTCAGATGATGTAATGACTTTTGTATATAACTCACATTATGAGTAATGGGTTTTACACATGTGACTCATTCAAGCACATGATTTGTTTTATGAATTGTTATTGGTTAAAGGTTATTGTGCAGATTACTTATAAGAGTCAGCTGATGGATTTCATACTATGACTTATTACAAGTTATGAGGATTGAATGACTAATATGAATTAATCATCAGAGTGAGGGTAGGGTGAAGATTGAGTATAAATAGGGAGCTTTTCATTTTAGGATAGAGATTTTCATACTACCATCTAAGTACTTTTCTACTTACAAGTTATATGAATAAACGATTACTTTATATACTTTTACTCAGTATTGCTTTTCATCTAAGTTGGATCTGGCCATCAATACAAGCCTACTGAACGCAACAGCATCAAGGAATACCAACTACCGCATTATGTTGGAATACTGGAAATGGCACTAGGGCTTAGTGTTGCCATAATATGGCCTTAGGGTGACAGGGGAGAGAGCTTAACGAATATAGAAAGGGAAAGCGAGTGAAAATTTATGATAGCGGAGTTATATTAATGCCATTAAGGTCTCTACTTTCTATCAATAAATTCAACTCCTAAATCCTCAAAACCTGCCCCAATCCTAAGAGCTGGTACTTGTGGTACCTCCTGAGGTTCACGAGAGTGACATATATTGGAGCTTTATCACTCCTGATCTGCCTTCCAATTGCCAATCTGCAATAGGAAGACTCAATCCCTTTCACAAATAATTTATCATTACAAGAGCCATTTATTGATAATGTAAGGCCAAATTGCCAAAAGGTTTCAACAACAAGCTCTTGATAACTTCTTGTAAATTGGTCCCAAGCCACTTCAACTGCTTGTGTAACCAAATTCTCCACTCTGCAACTGCTGCCATATTTGTTAGGGGAATTTTGCGAAGGTTTAGGTTGATTTTTGCTTTAAAGTTATCCACTAGTTGATCAAGAATATCGCGAAGCAAGCATTTAAATGGCTTGTTGACCGATACATCAAGAGGCCGTACCAGGCCAGTACATCCAAGTGGGATTAAAGATGGTAGAATGTCATTTGAGCATAGTGTAGATAGAACTTCATGAGTAGAACTAATTGAATGGAATTTAGTGATATCAAGAGCAAGGAGTCTTGGTCTGCGAGGCAGTACAGGAACAAGCATTTGATTAATCCAATCAATTAAAAGTTCTGAGTTTGCATATGCATTCTCATTCCAGAAGATCTCAAATTGGTGATCATATCGTGCCAGCTCCACTTTCCGCTTCTGGTTGTAACAATCACTCCTTTGCCCTTCATACTTTTCTTTCTCTTGAAAGATGATAGGAGGCTGGACCTCTGCTTTTCCACTCCCAAACACAGCAATCAGAAGGGTTGCTTACCTCTTATCCCATTCGCTATGAGATGCCTTGACCTGGACTGACTTACTTCCCTTGTCAGCATAGGTTTGACCGTCAAGAAATTCAAAAGGGACAGGGGTTTTATCAAGGTTGGAGATGCTGTCGAGTAGGTAATGGCCTACAATGTGATTCTCATTAGAAGAGTAAGTACAGAACTACGAATGGCGGCGGTTAAACCGTATGCATGAGAGAATAGCTGACAAGTAGTCATCAGATATCTTTTGAGATTTATAAGTGGTAAACCTTAAAGTAATCGCATGTTGACTTACAAAGTCATTAAACCAGCCATCTGAAAAGCGAAACTCTGTTCCTCTTCTTTCTTGTAATACGTGTACATATTCCGGTAACGGGACACAGGAGAGGGCAGTGCAGGATCTCCTATCTTTAGTTTGATTTATATTTGGTTCATTGGATTTGATTTCAGCTGTGCCACTGTCTCTGAGTCAGATAGGCTATGCTATTGTATTGTTATGTTTAGTTTGCTTTGCTAGAAGTTTATATTTAGTATTCTGAGTATGGAATAGTCATGTATCACTGGTGAAGACTGAGCTATGACTCTTTGTTCTTGCAGGATTACAGGATTCCAGTATGTGCACAGCTACCGGTAAGGATTGTGATTGCAGAAAGGCTATCGCTCTTGGGCTTTGTATTTAAACCAGTCTCCTGGCTAGCAGGAGACAGCAGACTTTGACAGACCTTTAGTCTAAGAATACACTTGGTTGAACGGCGATCCCTGAGTCCAATTCGTCCTTCAACTATTATCTTTCTAGCTACCAGTCCTTTGAAGCCTCCCTTAGCACCAGCATTAGCAGGTTTATCACCGGTCCTATTGTATTTCCATTAGACAGGAATAAACCGGTTACATTTCTGGATAGTATATCTTATATGAATCCTGAGCCTGACGCTGCATCCAACCTCTTTGAACAGCTTTACCTTCTTCCCTTCTCTTTCTATACCATTGATAAAGTTCTTGCTCCAACTCACTGGCAGGCTAGTGGCAAAGTGAGTGTTTGTTCAGGAGTGCTTTCCTCTGTCCTTTTCTACTGGCTACAATTTTCTTCTCATTTGCATACCAGTTATGAAGAGTAGTTATGGGTACCTTGTAGCGTGAATCTATATCCTTCATGAGTGGTATTTGAAGTGTTCCCAGCTGCCTCTCAGTTATTACTTGTAGCACTCGCTGATTGTACCACCAGTTCAGCACCATGATTTTAAACTCTGGAGAGTATGAGCGCTAGATTCAGTGCTATTCCTGGCCAAATGTATAAGTGATGACAGCTCTCTCTCTTGTATTGGCTTGGGAGGTGAGCCCAGCTTCCTTCCATGATCTGGTTGCTGCATTTGCCCTTCCGGCTCTTATGGTTCTGCGGGTGCTTCAACCGTTGCTGGATTCAATAGAAATTTGAGATTCATTATAGCATTGGAATACTGGCCCCAGATTTCCAAAGCCAAACTTGTATTGACAATGAATCCAGTATCAATATGGCATTTGACACTCTTGTCATACCCTGAATGATTCTCAAGATTATATATTTACTGTTTGTTGAGAGATCTGTTCTCTTGACAATACAAGACTAATTCTTTCATCACCGGAGTAAAAAAATAGATCCTACACTAGCCCTGTTGTGTCCTAATCATTGAGGTGGTCGTAAAAGTGTTCTTAGTGGCTACACCATTGCTGAATCCATCTAGCGCAACCATCTTGCCAGCTTGCCTCCTTATCCCCTTCCGTTATAGCACCATTTTTAGTATTCCCAGATAATCCGGTAGTTCCACAGAGTTTACAATCATCTGATAGGAGAACAGTTTCTATCACCACAAAAGAAGAGATTGTTAGGCCAGTCGTTTCCTGCTGATCAAGATAATCTCTTATCAATTGAATACAGACTTATTATCAGATCTTATATGGACTATAAGGGATTATTACATTTGTGCAACAACCTTTAACTAATAATAACCCATAAAACTAGTAATCATGTGCTTGAATGAGCTACCTGCGTGAAACCCATGACTCATAATGTCAGTCATGTATGAAAATTATTACATCATCTGATATCACAATTGTGAGTTATAAAACAATTAACAAATCATAATATACCAATTACTCACTTTTCTGTAGTTATCTGAAATAATATAAGCCAACTGACTTCATAGTGTAAAACTTGAACCTAATATACCAATGACTAATAAGTATTAGTCAGATCTGTCTTGCTTAGTTACGATTTGTGATAAATGCTTTCTCACATTTTGACACAGCTGGCATTGGGGATTACATTGTTTCCTTTCTGAATTGATGGTCATAGTGGTATTTAATATTAAAAAAAAGTAGAGAGTTAGAGCTGATTTGTACTAGAATATGTATTAGTTGACTAGAGGAGATAGACCAATAGTCTCCCTAAACTGATAGTGTTAGAGTTGATTGCCCCAAGTCCTATAAAAGAGAGTTTAGAGTAAAAGGTAACATTTCCGATGGGGAAGGTAGCCATGGTGGGGAAGCTGACCACCTTCAACCACCAAAAATCCCAGCTTACAGCAAAAACAATTTAATTCCTCAACTACTTCATAGTCAGGTGGGAGCTGGTGGAAAACAAAAATAGGTGAAGCTTCAATCAGCCTCAAATAATTCATCTATGCTAAAAGCAATTCTAATATACTTGTTTCTGGATCTACCAATTTAGTACGAAAAAACAAAAAATACTTTTATCGCCCTCGGAGCTGTGGCAAAGTGAGCAAGCGAAACATTGCCACCATTTGTCGCTACTGACTTTTACTCATTACGGACCTCCAGACCTCCGTATCTACCTGTAAAATAGGTTAGTAAAGGTATAATAAGGTATCATCATGGTACATTAGCTCCTTCCGGACATGCCAAGCTTACATGAAGCCTCCTAAGTAAACTAGGCTCTCGTCACTTTTTTAACTTTGAATACCACTAGTGTTTGGAATGCACAGTAAGTTACTGTTTTTGCCCATTTTTCGCCTGCTCCATACAAAATGCGAACCCCCATCCCGTGCTCCCCCAACAACCCCGCAGTCCGGCGGAGTGATCCAACCTCGCCCTATGTGTAGCGGTAGGACTATCAGCACAGTGTCCAACTCTCGGAGCGCAGTGCAATACCCACCGCGTATCGTATCATCCTCTTGCTCACCTTCTCTCTTTCCCCCCTAGTAGTCTACATACGGTAGAAAGGAGTAGCGCCTTGGCATAGATCTGTATCTTTGCACAGGTGTGTCTGCTCACATTCCTCGATATATGATACCGCACTCACCATTCTCAACCGATACTCACTTTTCTATCAAAAATGGAATCCATAGAATCAAAGAGCGAGGCATTTGAGGTGATCGAGGCCGCGCGCTGGGTGAGCGATCACATACACCAACAGACTTGAAAAAGCCCATATGATAGAACGAGAACCATAATGTTGAACAGCTCAAGACTTTACAGGGGTATAATCTATCATCGCGTCTGCCTGTTTGCGCCAATTTCCTACCTGTTTCCAAAACCCCCCCTCTCCCTATTGGGCTATAGACTGGAGGGAGGATAGCTATAGCAATAGGCAGTCTCTTGTTCAAGGGAATTGTAATTTCGGGTACTTGAGTTGGGTATTGTTGACACATCATTGCTCTAATAAGGGAGCGGGAGTCCTCTCTACAGTGTGCCCTGAAAGTTGAAGGACTGCGCAGCCAGGATTGGAGGTTGATTGTCGTGCGGGGCGAAAAGTGCCACTTCTGACAAAGGGGCGGCTAGCTCGTCCCAAAGGCTTAGAAGCATTCAAGGAACTTGAGGGTGGATTATCAATAGACTTCTGATTCAGGACATCAGGAATAGGTGTGCTTAGATTAGCTATTTTTTTTAGTGATGCGGATCATTTACCCAGTATGGTCGTTTACTAAGGTGGGTGAAACACATCATTGCATTCAAAAATCCTTGTCTTGGCAGGTAATCCGAGGCTGCAAAGAAAGCACTGATCACTACTATGATAATATCGCGGATGGGTGGAAAAATCCGAAAAGCTACACCCTAGGAGGCCTTAGGGGAATCTGTTCTCCCGATCTTTGTTGGTAATTTTTTCCGTATCATATCATAAACTCGTTGGATCCAGCTAGATCAAGAGAAAAAAGCCCTAATAGAGTATTGGTGAGTTTTGGCCCCTGTCCCCTTCCTTACTCCAAAGGTGGGCAGAACTGTTGCCGAGTGGAAACAACATTGGAGAGAGGGCAGGGATTTCACCACAAATCAAGTTGTACCGTATCATATTAATATCCCTGTTGTAGCCACCTCAACCTCCCTCTCTCCCTTTTTCTATTTTCCTGAATTTAGCCCACGCAAGTCCGTTCAAACCGCTCCACCCAACCCATCTACAAGCAAGCAAACGAACACGGACGAACACACCGGCGGAAGCAGAGCAAAAGCAAGAACACAGATAAGCTACTATGGCAGCACCAGAGAAGCCCACACTCCTCCAGTCCATCCGCCACTATACAAACACTCAAATCTCCAGCGTCCTCCACTCGCTAATTGGAGTACCAAGCATGCTCCAGCCACCGACATTCTCCGACATGGATAATGCTCCCAACAACAACAACAACAACAACACCCCAACGTCGTCACAGCCAACCACGCCCTCTGGTGAAGAGCCGCAACAAACGGTTATAGGGACGGGGGATGGGAAAGGCAAGAGAGTGATCAATGAAGAATGGAAGACCATAGAGCGTCAACTATTCTTACAGGATCCTCAGGAGGTGTTTGGCAACTTTGTGAGGAACGCTGGGCTGGGATTGAAGGGGGTGCTGGCGGAGGAGATGGTTTGGCCACGCAGTGGGTTTGGAGATGTTTGGGTGCGTGGTGTGTGTCGCGGCGGCGAGGCAGAGGCCGGGGGGGAGGGGAGAGGGAAAGGAGGAGGTGGGGAGGGGGAGAAAAACAAGACCGAGGGGGGGCTAGAAAGGGAGGAGGAAGTTAATGAAGAGACAGAGTTGGATGCGTACGCACAGCTACTTCCCCTATCGAGTAGGCCGGAGAATAGAACGGGAGGAGCGATCGTCAGTTCTGGTGGACGGGGAAATTTGGGGGTGGTTTCTTCTATGGCCGCTACTCGTTCGGTTACGGTCAACGGAGTTACAAAGACGGAGTATATCCTCAAGAGGAGATTTTCGGACGGCTAGGAGGAGATGCTCCAGAAACGGATTACTAGGAGTTCCTGATCACTCTTTTTTTATTTTCTTTATTCTTTTTTAAGTCTCCTCTGTTTCCTCTATACTTTAGGCGTTCCTTGTTTTTTTGGGGGATTTCACTGGCTGGCTGGTTCGGGGATTTGTTCATTTCACGCAGGCAGGCGGGATCGATGGGATTTGTTTTTTTATTACTGTGCTGGGTTTACTGTTGCTCATGAAGCATGAAGCATTGATTGGCATCAATGCACTTTTACAAATTCAAACCGGATCGTATGATGCCGTGCAAACCTTGGATCCATAAATTCCGCTAATGCTAACAAAAAAGAACACCACATATTTGAAAAAGAGAAATCTACAATTTCGCCTTCTCCCTCACGTCCTCAAAGACCCCTTCATTAACTCTCCACTCAATGCCCTCCTTCAATCCCCACCACTCACCCAGCGCCTCCCGCCCCCCTTCCCCAGGTTTCAACGTCTTCCCCGTCCACCCCGAACCCTCCACCTCCGCGCCCTTCAACGTGACAATAGGCCTCTGCTCGAACCCTCTCGCCATCAAATCCCCGTGTTCAAGCACTGGCGTAACGCATGCGTCCGTCCCGTCAAAAATGCCCTCCCACTCCTCCCTAGTCTTCTGAAGGAACCTCTTCCCAAACAACTCCCTCAAAACCGGCCAATTCCCCGGAACCCTCCGATCCGGCACCCTCCCCCGCAGCCCGGTTCCCCCGAACAGCCCCTCCACGAGCGCCTCGTAGAAGCTCGGCTCGAGGGCGCCCACAGCCACAAACTTCCCGTCCTTCGTCCGGAAGGTATCATAAAACGGCGCCCCCCCATCCAACCAATTCCCACCCCGCTCATTCCCCCAATGACCCCGCGCGCCCTTCGCCATCTCGAAGCGCGCGAAAGAAGTCAACCCCGCCGTGCCATCCACCATATTCGCCTCGACAACCCTCCCCTCCCTCCCATCCAGCAAGGCCAGCAGAATGCCGCAAAAGCAGACTAGTCCCCCGCCGGCAAAATCCGCCAATACGTTCCCCGGCGCCGCCGGCGCCTCCCCTTTCCTCCCGAAGAGACTTAGCGCCCCGCTGACGGCCAGGTAATTGATGTCGTGCCCGGCCATCCCCGCGTACTTTCCATCGCGCCGGAAGCCCGTGAGGCGCGCGTATACCAGCTTCGGGTTTATAGCGTGCACAGCAGCCGGGGAGAGGTTCAGCCTTTCCAGCACGCCCGGGCGGTAGGGGTCTATTAGAATTGTGGCCTTGGGCAGGAGGCGCAAGAGCAGGGCGTGGCCAGCGGCGGACTTGAGGTTGAGTTTTAGGGAGCGCTTGTGCTCGGATAGTGTGTCTGGGGTGGGTGCTGGAGGGGCAGTGTGTGGGTCTATGCGCAGGACGCGGGCCCCGTAGGTTTGTAGGAGGTGGCCGGTGTATGGGCTACTCCTTACCTGTTAGCGCGAAGGGAGAGTGCGGAGGTGGGGGAGGGAAAGGTGGTGAAGGGGGGTGAAGGTACCCAGGCGCTAACCCCGCGAATTCAATGACTAAATGTCCAGATAGCGGGAGTGACATTTTGTGATTGTCCTTCGGATTCTGCTGGTTGCAGAAGGAAAGGGGTGGATAAGATTCGTGTGGAGTGAGTGATTGGCCACGCACCGGTTGTCTGAACCCGGCTACTGCCGAGGCGCACGCTGCTCCCGCACTCGCAAGCGAGATGCCGTCAGCGGAAGGTGGCAGGTGGCTGGCTGCCCCGCAAGTTTCCGTTTTAAAGGTCGGATAATTAATAATGCGTCTTGGCGCTGCTTACGAGAGCGGGGGCGTGAAGTCAAGCCTTGACCTTACATACCGCAGTCCGTGTATCATACCGGACTACGGTTTTGAGAAAGTGCGATCTAATCATCCGACAAAGGCAATCAGATGCTCAAGTGTCAGATTAGTATCATACGAGTACTCGGGCGTGGTCAAAAAGGGCGGGAATACTTTGGGTGGCGAGACAAGGATTAAAACGCTGATCAATTTGGATGTTGGAAAAAAAAATTGTGATGTTACAGGACACCACAAGGCGGCGGCAGTTGCGATGAGTGACCATTCATGTAACTAGTGATTATATTAAACCGCACAAGACCAAAGCGAAGCAAAAGGAATGAGGGAGAGGGTCGGAGCCTTTGGAGCAATTGTCGTCAGGGTTAATAATGTTTTATATGAATAGATTGAATTCACTGCATACAGACGATTTCATCAGGAGATGAATGGTCAAGTACACGGATTCCTAACTTACTCTTTTGACGTAGTTTTCTGGTTGTCTGCCAGGGGAAAGATTTTTCACTGATTCGCAACCTTTCTGCTATCTAATTAATTACCCTGCATGATCTTGCATGTCTGTTTTTCCCGCCTCTTTTCATTGTGTCTGGGTACATATCGCGGGGATATGGAGCCCTAGGGAGGGAGGGAGGGGCTCCCGGGGCACAGGACGGGGTCGGACTACCAGTATCCCCAGGAGTTAGTCCAGGGGAGCTAAATCGCAGGGCTGCCGGCTTTAGCTTGGACAGCGGGCCTATAGGGGGAGGGGGTGCTTTGAGGGGCAGGGGAGGACTACCAACGATGCAAAGGGACCGCTAGGGGGTGTGGGGCTGAATGAGTGACCTCTCATTATTTTAGCTTTGCCTATCTCTACTCCGGTATGATATCTTATGGGGCGGGTAGAACGAATAGCCGGGACAGGAACCTTGGAGACTAATCTGTAGATATATTTTTTTACTATACTTTGGACAGAATCTCCAGATCCCGCCCGCTACCCGCATTAGCGGAACGCTTAAGTGCATTCCACAATCCGGAGGGGCATTACTGGGTTAGTAACCGCACCCCCAATTCTATAGGATGGTGAAGCGCCCACCGCTATGGGGCGCACAGGTTGAATGGGTTCCTGAACAAAGTGGGAGGCCACGGTGAGAGGTACATCATAATCGCATAATTAAAACATGGCAGGGGAAGGCGGATGAGGTCCTGGGGATAATTGGCAGCAGTGTATAGGATGTCTGGGTCTCGGCCTATCTCTTCCTTTTAGCGGTTGGTGGCAAAAACATCAACTTATCATACCCCCAAAAAAAAAACACAGACTATAGCCCATATTCCGTCACAGTCTATCCCCCCCTACCTCCAACTTGCGCAAAATTTGGGCCGTTGGGAATACGGAATGTGGGTTAGGATTCTCATGCGATTTGGGAATAGAATCTCTATTTACTTTTGTTCTTCAGGAGTATATTATCTCAGGCGACACCAATATATGGTAACTAGGGTTTTCGAGCAGATGAACACATTTTATAGATTTTTTGTATATGTTGGAGAAAAGTCGGGCGTACCCCAGAATGGAGATAAAACCAGACACTCCATGGCACAGCGCCCAAATTATCCTTGAACTCCGGTACATCTTACCGGCTGACAGTCCTCTCTGATGTTCACCGTGCTGACCCACTCATGCGGCTTCATGGCCACCTGGGGAACACTCGGAGCATCTCCGTTCAGCAATGGTCCAAGAAGGCACAATAGAGCCCTTATAGTATAAGGAATCAAATTATCAGCGGCTCAGTCCAGTTAGGGATCATAAGAAAAAGAGGGAAAGGATAATAGTCAGAATGAAAATAAAAAGCAGGCTGCAGGAGCACTATCCTATGGAGGTTTCTCTGATACCATCTGTAAATAAAGGTGAGGTAGCATGAAGCGGTTTAGGGCTGGTGGGGGTCAGGGTACTATGCACGCAAGCAAGGTTTTGGTAAAAAGTCCAAACTAAGTTGGATGACAAGTAGCGAAACATATCATAATCTGATGAGTATTAGTGTTGGATTAATAGGAACTCCATAGACACATCATATATCCCAGTAATGGCCATTTGAGTAGGGGAACGGAACGGGCCCGTTGTATCTAAATAGGCCCAAAGTGTTTCTCACACTCTGTCGAAACCAAACAACCCTAAAAGAGGGGAATCCTGTAGAAATCATGTGAAATATTATGACCTCTCGGACCATTTTTCATCTTCAAAATATTCCCGATTCTCTCCTGTGCATTCTGGTTCCTCCTAGATATGCTACTGGCGAAGTCGTGGCGTTCTCAATGCATACTGGTATTGATCGGCTGATGGCCGCAGACACCCGCTGTCACGCTCTGGCAAGACAGTCTTTCTCAAAGGGCGCACTCTCTTGCTACGGCTGGGGACGGGTTTCTAGGGGGTGTGAGAATTGCGTGCTGCAGCTTCCGGGTAATTAGGATCACTGGCCTTTCCTCTATCAAGCACTGCTCAGAACTGAACCCTACCTCTGTTCTCTTCCCACTTTTGTGCCGTAGAGTGGGTCCAGAGGACCGAAATCCTAAGGCAGCCGTCTGTGGCTCACAAAGTAGGCGCTATCGGGTGAGGGAGTGCCTCCGGAGGTGGGGGGGCACAGGCAGGGCTTCCGGTGATGTCAAGGGGGGGAAGGACAGCTGGGTGATAGGATGGGTGATGTTTCATGATTTCAGCATTGTCCATCCCCACCCCGAAATCTGGTCAAATGAATGGAATGAATGCCCCGGGTAGGAAACTTGGAGTCTAATTTTCTGATATGACTTGTATTCTCCTGAATGAACCCTCTGGCTTTATCTGCTGCTTCCATTGATGGCAAGTCCAGGCGTATTCCACAATTCATGTGAGCATTACTTTACTTGGCTAGTAACCATATCCCCAACCCTATAGGGTGGTGAAACACTCATCGCTATGAAGTGCCCAAGTTGATTGGGTCCGGTCGTGGGTAAATAAGGCGGTGGACCCCCGCAAGAGGTGTATTTTAGTGGAAGGATATAAAGGAAGGCGGAGGGAGGGATGAAGGCGTGGGGATAATTGTTAGAGTTGTCGTGAAAAGTGCCTCCAGGCCCATAGTCCATCTCTGTCTTTAACTGTCGGGCGTGAGGGGCCTGTCCATACTAGAGATGACCATCTATGACCCATAGTGCATATCTCCTTTGGTGCTTTTGAGCGGATCGCCAAAAGACTCTGGAGGGGATTCCAGGTGTTGGGAACAATTTTGACGTGTGATGGTAAGGGTTGGAGTGTGTAGTTGGACAGGAGATTCCATTTGAGGGAAGGGAAAGAAACAAAAGCGGGTTGGAATGAGGGGCATTGGAGGGAAGGAGTTGATGTGAAATACTAGGAACTACTTGTTGAAGAAATTCAGATGAGCATACTCTACTATTGATGGGGGTTCTATAGAGAAACTTGAAGGCCTCTTTATCTGTATGGTTATTATTCAAAATGGCTATATGTGAATGTGTAATATATACAGGTTCTTTGATATGACAACAGACCTTAGGTGAGTGAAGTACCTTCAAGCTAACAAAAGCCCAATTCAGTCTTGGAGGAATATAGTTTCTAAGCTGAGTGTTTGACAGCTACTATATTATACCAAATTTACATACTAGTCAGTTGTAACAGGTTTACCTGGCTAGCAAAAATACAATAGGACAGGAAATAGGCCTGCTAGCACTGGTGCCAAGGGAGTCTTCAAGAGACTGGAGGGTAAAGAGATAATAGTTAAAGGGCATTTCGGAACCAAAGAATTGTCATTCAACCAAGTGTATGCTTAGACTGTAGGTTGGTTGAAGTCTGCTGTCTCCTGTTATTCAGGAAACTGGTTTAATACAAAAATTTAGTGCTATAACCTTCAAGTTCCTACAATCATGATCAGTACCAGTAGCTGTGCACCAACTGGAGTCCTGTAATCCTCCAAGAACAACGAGTTATAGCTAAGCTTCTGCCAGTAATACATGCCTATTTCCTAACCACAATTGTAAATATAAACTTTCAGCAAAGTAAACTAAATATAACATATAGTTAGTGCAATGCATCTAAAGAGTAAACTAGCAGTGTTGCATTCTGTAATGCTAGATTTCAGGGTTTCAATAATAGGAAATGTGTTTTTGAGGTCGATTGTTCGATTTCAGACACCAAAGGTTTCTTTCGCAATTTTGTTTATTGAACACCAGGCTAAGGTAGTCTAGTACACATTTACAGAATATGAAAGGCTAGTTCATAAAAGCTTTGCTTCTCATTCACCTGTATCTACTTAGTATACAGTGACTATTTTCACCTTTTCATCACCCTGCTGATCATGCATCTTTGGTTCTGCAAATGAAAATTACCAAGAAAATATAAAAAATAATAATACCAATCCCATGGACTGAACACTAGACCTTTAAAACCATCTTTGATTATTTATAACTTGAACCCCTCCTCTAGCATTTCAGAATACAATGCCTCTGGTCCATCCTTTAAATGCATTGCACCATACTTGTAACCTTGTGAATTTTGCTAAACTTACTTGAAATCCTATATTATTCAGCAAATTTTAGATTAATATTAGTATGTTAAAGTACTTTTTCATATGAGCTGTATGTACTCGCGCGTCTTTGCCAAGAATACCTCCGCTAGCCGATACCTAGGTACTTGTGCACTAAATGTGGACTCTGACGACAGCAACAACCAGTGGCAACTTAAGTGAGCAAAGAATACTTGTACAAGTACCAATCGTGCTCTTGCATACACAGTGCCAATATTCCCTTGGATCTCAATACACCCCTCTGAACCTAATCAAGAATCACGACTGGTTTCTTGTTTTCTTTTACTCTTCAGAATGTGGATGTTTGGTATATGGGTTGGGAGATGATTGTTTATTCATCATATGCAACACCTTATTGTAGAGGTAGGTATTCTTCATGTCCTGCAATCTGGACTGAACTTAGAAAGTACTCTACTTTCGGGTAACGGAGGTATTCTTGGCAAAGACGCACGAGTATTTTTCTCATAATAATATTTACATGTTTAACCAGATGAGATCTTTGTGATTACAGTTTTATCTGATAGGATCGTTGTGATAACTGGTTTTGTTATTTAGTGTGATACATAATACCATTATTATAAGATACTTGAGGATTCTGGGCCTGGCCTTGCGGATAGCTGGCTGGCGATACCAACATAATCCAAGAACAGAATACGATAATGTGGGGCTTCTTGGGTTTCCCACATCATAATCACTAGCCCGTCCTCCAGGGCCCTAACAAACAAGCGACAACGCGATACACGATGGCCTACAGTGCATCCGACGCGACCACATTGAGCCCCCGCCACCACCCACTTTTCGGCAATAGTGATTACACTCGAGCACACCATTTTACTCCGACGGAGTTATTAGAGCCCAACTGTCGGTACGGTGAAAACTAGTATGAGCGGCCCGATGAGTAATAGCTTACTGTGGTATCTCCGAACTCGAGCACGATTGTACAACATGCTCCTAATTGATTCCTTTTTCGGGCAAGGATGTGATATAGGCACAGCAAAAAGTCAACTGCCGTACTCATCATACAGTACGCACTATCAAAGGCATGCGAAAGTGGAAAAGAGAAAGATATCGAAGCGCCCCGATATAACAAGCGCACAGTACATAAGTTAGCTTATTCGTCTATAGGAACCCCCCATTGCCAATCTCGCCCATCCTGATCCCGTCCGAGCCCATCCCATCCGTCTAATTCGACAAGTAAATACCGTAGGTAGATAAATCCGGCAATGGAAAAAGGAAAAGGGTTAAGTTTTATAGAAATGTTCAACAAACAAACAGGAGTAGAGGTTGTACAGTAATAGTTCATGTATATAAGGAAAAAGAAAAGAGAGCAACCTCGTCATCACATCTCGGTCAACCAGAAACTTTATTAGTTGATTCGTTGAAGAGCTGGGTTTGGTTGATGCTTTTTGTTTTTTTTCTACGATTGGTTGCCAAGTACAGATGACACCTGGACTAATTCGAAACCAGGAGCAGTGCTAGGAGACCAATACTTTTCCCGGACGTGCTGTGACATGGCGTGCTGCTCCTGGATACGGTCCATGACGTTTGAGGCCCATTGCTGTGAGAGGACAAAGTTTAGCTCGTCCGATAAATGTCTATTGTCTGATTAGCTTTTGTTGACAGCCCTTGTCATGCATGTGGAGGAGTATGAGGAAGAAGGAAGAGAGTAAATGAATTCGGGATAAAATATTCCCAAGAGGAGACGAGGCAAGACAAATATAAGACAAGACACATTCAAGACACAATGTTGTGGGAGTTGATTATCGAGATGAAAAGTGTTGAAAAGTTTAAAAAATCACTATCAAACTCACGCAATAGTCTTTGCCTTCTTGGAGGAGTAGTGCCCGTTGGAGGAATTGTCGCCATAAGAATTGTAGTGGATGGTTCCCTCACCAGCGGTTTCCACGTCACCGATCTGTCCCCAACTTCTTTTTGTGGTGACACGGCGGTCGGCCACAGGCGATCCCACTGGTGAAGGTTCATTGCTTACGATTAATTCAGGAACCAGGTCCTCTGGCTCGGTCGGAATGGAAAGACACTTTCTGCTACGAAACGCATCGTGGATCAGTTAAGTGAGCCCATCCACACAAAAAACAGTTCAAATATTCTTTCCTTTTTCCTCCAATGAGGAAAGGGCAAGAAAAAGAAAAATGAATAAATCTGAATCTAGTAACCGGGGTTTGAAAGAAGAAGAAAAGCAAATAACAACTGCGGACAGTTGCATTTTGCTTTTGATTCAACGGCTAGTGGACTGCTTGCGACCTCCAGAGCAAGTTGTGTTGCTGACGCTGCCATGTGTGTTGGGGGGGGATGGAATAGATGAATGATATACGCATGATATGCATTACCTGATGCTTCTGCTGTTGTCATAGAAAACCTCTCCGCTCCAACCACACCCGCAATCGTAAGCGCAGCACCCGTGCTCCAAGTCGATAGCCTCTCGTTGTCCATGAGTGACATCTTGGAACTGGTTCCTGCATTCCAGGACGCTCCTTCCGTGAAACAAACCGGCAATCTGGCACCATCCCTGCCAGTAGAGGGAAAAAGGGCTTGGGTCAGCGTTACTAATTTCTCTAACTTGACAAATCGAGAGACACAAAAAAGCCTTCCAAAGGAAATTATCGGATCGTTTGCAACAAGGCTTTGTCTAGGGGATGAACCAAATATCTTCCACTCCCTACCACCACCACCACCGCCAACTCGGCGGGAAATAGCGAGGAGTAGGGCAAATAATGCATTAAAGTAAAGGAGAAGAAAAAAATAAAGAACAAATCAAGTGCAATTGACTCACTAGTTCCACACCGCTTCCGCAAACGGATACTAGTAGATTAATTTCTTGCGTTGTCCAGGGCACCGAGTGAGCAGGCGGGGGTCCACCGGGAGCGCTTGGGGGTTGGCTTAGAGAACGATCTGTGTATGTCCTAGCCCTACATCGTTGTAGTGAGGGTGGGGGCGCACTAGGTGGAGTCGAAAGGCCCATAGGAAGAGCTCTACTAGCTGCTGCAGGACTTGGCGGCGGAGCAGGAGGCGTAGCAGGCCTGGGAGGATTTGTAACGGACAATGAGTTGAAGATGTTGGAATCCCTCATCATCCTCCCGAGAGCTCTCCGGGCTGAAGTTGGTGATCCCCCGGGTGGAGTCGGGGAATCACCCCGGGAAAGGGAGTCGGGAGCTCCAAGGCTATCCTCTCTATGGCGCGGAGATAGCGGAGGACCGCGCGGTGAAGTTGGCGGGTCAGCCTTGGACAGCTCATTGTGTGGCCTGCGTTTGGGTGTGGGTGGTGAACCATGCGAGGGGGTTGGAGGATTAGATCTGGGAAGGGGGCCGGTGCCAGGTGTGATGCTCGGGTGTGGTTGTGCTTGTGGTAGCTTTGGTTCGACGCTTCGGAAGCTTGGATTCGAGGCTGGTGTTGGCTGTGGAGCAGGAGCTGGGGCGGGAGCCATTGGAAAGGCTGGCTTTTGCTTGGGTGATGAGGGCTGAACAGTGGTTGGTTTGGGCAATGCCATTGCGATGGATATGGGCTGAGAGTGATGCGTGGGATAGAGAAGATATCGAGCCGATGGAGGTGAATAAATGGGCTAGTGAGCTCCTCTTATATGCAGCTGTTTGGCCCAAAGGCTGAGAAGGCCAGTCTAGCAAATAGCTGATACTAGTAGTGCCCGCTAGCACTGCAGGTAAGCTTCCCGGGAGTGGTAGTCGGCGAAGCAGTGGACAGTTAGTATTGCAGGGTGCAGGCGAGAATCTGATGTATTCGCCTGTACTATCTCCCTAATCCTGCCCACTATATACGCCTGGGAAACCGGTGTATTGCTATCCGAGCTCGAATCTATACGCTATCTGTTCTCTGTTTGTAGATACGCAATCTGAAGAGGTAACGACGGGAGAGAGTATAAGACAAGTCTTGTAGATTTCAGAACAAGCAGAGGAGAGTAACTAGCAACGTCAAACCCTAACAACGCCAGAATTTGAAGGATGCTTGAAGTGAGTGATTAAATAGATATAAAAAAAGAGTGAAGGTGTGTGCGTGTGTACGAGCTGATCTGAGAGGGGTGGTGAGAAGAAAAAAGGGAAGCGGGTAGAATCTTCTATAAGTACTCGACCATAAGAAAATTTCACACTCTCTCTTGAGGACCAATGATGTTTCCACTCGGCAGTTTTTTTTTCTGACTCTCATTGTCTTTCCTCTTCTATTCTACTTGTCTTTGTAACCTCCCCTCCCATTCGAATGTTTTTTCCCTGCCCTCCACTTCGAGGATTTGCCCTTTCATCCTCCTCCTCCTCCACCTCCTCCTCCAGTCCCGTAATATTTTCCTGCAATTTTCCGCGATCAATCGCCCGTATCGTAAAAGGGGGCGGCCCATGCTGTGAAGGAGGCCCAATCTCCAACAAGGTGCCATTATCTTCCCTACCATCATCATCTGGCCCTTGTCCGATCAGAGGGCCCTGCAAGTCCGCATACATACCTTTGACCAGAAGTTGCTCTGCCATGTATTTTGCGTGCTGGTGTTTGCAGTTCGGTGGGAACATGCTCTCATTCGCTGTTGGCCCTCGAGGACTTGCCTTCTGAGTCTAGCTATCATGAGAGGTTTGTCGAATTTCCTGGCTTGCAGCTGCCATAATAGCTGCGAGTGATATGCATAACCTTGCTCACCAATCCAGCAGCGAATCGCATATGGAAGGATAAGTAGGGAGTGAAAAATAAGAAAAAAGAGGAAAAAAAAAAAAAACTGATAGCGACTAAACAAGTTACAGGCTGCCCCTCAATGCCCTATCCGCGCACGATCCACCATCAGCTTTTCAAGTCATTCATTGACCTAATGGTGGCCTCATTATCTTGCGGGGTGAAAGCTCCACTGCCACAGAATCCATCCCCACCCCCTTTCCCAGTCTCGGAGCACGAGAGCCCTTGTTTACACTGACCATCCCGCGATTATCTCAACCACTAAGGTCCTAAAAAAAACCACATCCACTCCCATCCCAATTGCCACGGCCGAAATCAGAAGGGGAAACAAGAAAGCGGCTAGTCCAGTTTCCCCTAGCTTCCTTCCTCTCACCTCCTATGGACTACATACCCACATACATCCTGTAGCAATACCAACTACGGCACTCCCTACGGAAGCGGGTATGCAGCATTGAATACAATCCCCGCGAAACAAATAAAAATAAAAATCCAGTCAGCCAGCGTCCCCCCAATCACAACTCCGGGGGGAGCAAAAGGCAAATTTCACAGAACCGCACTCACCCTTGTTCAAGCGCCTCTGTCGAAGGTCCGAGTCACACCTGGTGGCTGGTGGCTGAATCTAATACATTCCATGGTAATTCCAGACATTTTTCTTTTCTTTTCTTTTTTTCCTCTGGTTACCAAGGTACGGTACATGATGGGATGAAGGCATCCGGAGATAGAGTTGCTGACGCTTTAGTGTTTGCTCTCTTATGGCAAGAAACTTTTACCATTGTGGAAGCTAGATCGACAAGAAATTTCCCAGCAGAACCCGTTACGGGGGAGGCACAGTACCACACAGGAGATGCTTACTTTTGCCGTGGCCATCTCGTGGGAAGCCGACGTGCTGGAACCGTGGTACAAGCCAGAGAGGTGTCCGATAATATGAGAGACATTCCCGAGGGATGGCATGGAAGGATGGGTACTGCACGTGTGGGACTGAGTGATGTGTGATGTGTATGTGAATGAGTGTGTGGTGGGTGAACCTTGCCCTGGCGGGTAGGGTACGGCAACTTGGCTCACCTTGCCGGGTCGGGAAGTGAACGAGTCTTTTTTTTGTTTGTTAGGAGATCTGGGTTCTTTCCGGGTTCGAATTTCTTCCTTCCTTCCCTAATACCTATTAATCGAGTGGTGATATAGGTGTGTGTGGGCTTTTCAATATCTGGATACCCGCTGAGTCTCCCCCCTCTCTACGGTATATCCCTGGTGTATCTACAGCCAGGCTAACAAGGCGAGTGATATCTCCCATATTTCATACCTATTCTCGTCCGGAATATAGCATGCATCATACCGCAGTAAACAATTAAGCAATAATAATAATAATAAACTCCCGAAGGCATCTGGAGCCCCAAAGTTAACTCGACCTGCCGCATCAATAAACCCCTTCAGGGCAGAAAACAGGCAAATACCCCAAACACCCCCCAAAAATACCCCTACTTGTCCCGAACCCAGGAACCAGGACAAGACAACAGCAAGCAAACAAAAGTACTCGCATAAAAACTCCATTTTAGGAATCCCCCCCCCTCGCCGCGACAAGGCGACCTAACGAAAACCCCGCCGCACTGCGATAGCTGGTACCGGTACTCGAGTACCTGAACACTTTGACCTTCTACTATCTCTCGGTTTTACGCTACCGGTATCGATGCCGGATGTGATGAATTTCTGCTTACCTTTTTGCTCCCTAAAGCTGGAAACGGAAGGCTGTTGCGAGTTTGTCTGGCACTGAGTCGGACGGGGGTCTGAGACTGGTGAGGCGTGGGGAGGACTTGGCAGGCACGCGAGCGAGAGAGCAAGGGAGCGAGGGAGTTACATAACGATGGGAAAGGCATCCGTGCCCTTTTTCATTCTTCTTCCTCTCTTATGATACTGTACGGCCAGTTGTGTCCGTTACCGGCAGTACTGGTACGGTCAACTCAGCGCAAGACAGATTAACGTCATCTCAGCTCTTTTTTTCCCTCGCCCTACGTTTTTTCTCCTCTCTCCACCCCAGTAGCAGCAGTGGTAGCAGTAACAATCGTAGTGCTAGTGCAGAACACCGATTGCGTAAAAAGAGAGGGAAACAAACGAGGATGTCCCTATCGGCGAGAACAGCGGGGGGGGGATGCTCTTGATGACTTTCGCGCCGTTGGGTTGAGCTGTAATACGGTACCTGGGAAGACTAGTGCGTGCTGTACCCCATACTTTGGGGTGCTTGCCGGGATTTTCCCGTAGTCCCACGAATAAATCCAAGGACTTGGCGGAAGAAAAATCAATACCTACTCTACTGTTCCCCATCTGCCGAAGATTCCCGTTTACAGTCATCAACGTAATACCATATTCACGGCCTTATACGGCAACATAATTTCACACAAGTCCCGGTCCCTCGTAACCATACGTAACCTATGTCTCTCTTTGTCCCTCTTTCCTTACTTAGTTATTCTGACTCCTGCCCTCTTTCTTTTTTTTCCTTCCCTCCCTTTTTGATACTGCACAGCGGATCACCCCCCTACGGATAATTGGTCCATTCAACAGTCTACCCTGTGATTGGGTAGGTCTCGGAAGGGGGCGGTTTGTGATAGGCTAGATCTAGTGGGTGAGGTAAACCTCACCCACTTCATTAACATCACTTGACTGTGGGAACAGTACAGTATGGCGGTAGGGTAAGGGTTTCCGCATAACGTAGTAATACTGATAAATAAATAGGAGAATTGAGTTGTTTGATACAGCGCATCAATTCTGGAGGGGTTCTGGAACTGCGGCATCATCCCTTTGAGAAGAGAAGGTTGGGGTGGGGCTTGCCGTTCCGTTCTGATGCGGATGTGCGCGATGGGTAGCGTGAGGGAGGGGAGGGAATCTAAGTGATTCTAGAAGGTAATTACTTCCCCCCCCCTCCCCCCGGTAGAGTACTTGTACAGTGCGGGAGACCAGGTATGGTAGTGTACAAGACAGTGTTGGATTCGGGACATAGAGCCCGTATTTGGCTGTCTTCACGCTCCGTCACGTGAAATCCTCAAGTCGTTTCAACCGTTTGAATGATGACGGAATATGAATAGCGCTGACATCTGATTGCAATCGTGCGGGCGATCCCGAGTTGGCCGCCCGGCACTGTTTTCTTGGGTTGACCTGAGCTGGGTTGAGCCGACCCAAGCTCTCCAAGGCTTTTTTCTTACACCAGGCCCTTCCGCTATTATTCTCATTTTTACCTAATGCCTATGTATCCACCGTCGTCACTATACTACACTCCGCTCCTCCGTGCCCGCTCAGGGACTTACGGTATATTTAGTCAGTTGGTGGGGGTGGCTTACCCTCCCCCACCCGCCGGCCAAGTTCATTCCCTACGCTACCACTACTTAGCACGGCCCGTGCCGTGGGGTTAAGGTGCTACCGTATCCAGACTAGAACTTAGCAACTGCAGGAAGTGGCTTGGTATGATAGATTTATCATCGTTAAATTTTTCGATGAGGTGCTTTCCTTTGCGCCGTGCGGGGATATCGCAGTATGCTCACCTGATTGGACACGCCCCCAGCGAAGAAACATGCAGCACTTTGTGAAACATTTTGGCGTTTAAGCGAATGGTTTGGCGAGCCTTCTTCCATTCGCTTTGTTTTCCCTTCCGCTTTTGCGATGTTTTGTTTTTGTTTTTTTGTTTTGCCTTGTTTTTGTCTTAGGGTTGGGTTGTGATGCATGAGATGCGGTGTGGGGTTTGCGGTTGCGCTCAAAGTTAAGTTTTTTTCATTTCTTTTTCTTTTTCTTTTTCATTTCTCCTCTCTTTTTTTTTTTTTTCATTCTAGGCGGGGGTGATGATGAGCTCCGATGATCTACGGTATGTGCTGGACTGTAACTGTACTGTACTCGTACTGTGTGATGCCGTGATTGACGGCTTGTGGGTTCTGGAATATACTATAGTATCATACATGCGGCAACTTTGCTTCCTCCCATCCATCTATGATACCCATCCTTCCATCTACCTACCCGGCAGGCTATTTCCAATCCGAGCATGTGCCAGCTCCACTCATTCGCCGTCGGATATTAGCCAAAGAGCTCTGCGCATTTCGAGTGACGGCTCATGACTATCGGTAGATCTGATTAGCACAGCACGTTCTGCCTCTTCCCTCATCAAATCCATTTCATCCACCCATCCACATCCATCTGCGGTATCCCCCAATAAAAAACCCCCATCCAATCACCCCCCAAACAATAAAATGTACCAACTTAGCGAAAGGAAAAGAAAAAAAAAGAAACCCTTGCCAGTTGCGGCAAAACCCACCACCCATTAGCCCAGGAGCAAATCCGATGAAGCGACGTTGAAGTGCTGTACTGGCGGGACCTCGATCAGCACAGCACAGTATTATACTATACCCAACTAATAACAGAACTAGCTAAACTAATAACTAAATTAACTAACCTAACTAACAAGGTTCTTCTTCTTCTTCTTCTTCTCCTGCTTCTTGTTAGTCCCCTGAGCCCCCCCCCTCCCTACCAATTAATATTCGCGAATCGGTTTTTTTGGCATGGTGGGATATGCGCACAATAGATGCAGTAGGGGTAGAGTAGATGGATGGGAACCAAGTCTGGTTGGCAACCTGCTGCGGTGGGGGACGTATATTAAATGTATATTAAATGTGTATTATTATACTCTACTATGCCATTATAGATATGCCGTGTCAAGCACATTGTCCGTAACATGGAACTTGATTCTTTTTTTCCCGGTTTCGAGGGGGGGGGGGTTCCATGACGGGGATGGGATGGGGTGCGGTTATAGTACGGTAGAATGGCAAAAGGGCCAGGAGATGGTCCGTCCGTCCGTCCGTCCGTTCGTTCGTTCGTTCTTTTTTTTCTTCATAAATTTTATCATCTTTGCTCGGCGAGTAGTAGTAAGTAAGGGATTGGTGCGGAAAGGAAGGAAGGAAGGAAGGAAGGAAGGCAGGAGTAGTGGGAGGAGGGAACGAAAGGAAAAGAGAAAAAAGAAAAAAGAAAAAGGTCGAAAAAAAAGGAAAAGAAAAAGGGTCTTTGGGTAATCTGATGTATATCTAGCTATGGGTATTCATCTATCTATCTTGGTAACTATGCTTGCATATTTGTGTGATGGACGCCTTCTGATCGGGACTGGTCCTGGATGGAATTATCCAATGACGGGATGGGATGGATTTCAAAGGTGCCCGGTTTCCATTTCCTTTTCCTTCATTGAGTTTTGTTTCGAATGAGTGGTCGGGTGAAGTTATATTTGAGGCATTTGGAAGGGGGAGGAGGAGGGAAGAAAATAAACCCTGGATTATTCCCGCTTTGTCTTTCTTTCGCTCATTCATTCATTCACTCATTCTTGTCCGTTCTCCATGATATGTCTGGCCGGTGGATTCGGTCGGGCATGACTATCTTTGTTGGTTGGTTTTTGTGGGTTGGTTGGCTGGTTGGATATGGGCCCTTCTGAGTGGTGCATGTCTGTGTCTGTGTGTCTGTCTGTGTGTGTGTGCGTACGTGCGTGCGAGTGAGTGAGTGAGGTATGGGGCATTTTGATGGAAATGTTTTTGAAATGTATCACAGTCTACAAGTATGATGTTATGTACCGGTAAGAAAACTCGAATACTTTTCGAACTCGCTCTAAGACGTCCAAAATTCCCTCTCTTGGATAACTGGGGGAGGGGGGTATCATAGTTGGGTGGGGGCGAAAGCACCGAGAAAGCTGACCCTCCCCCCCCCCCCTCAGCCTCAGCTTGAGACAGAGGGAAAAATAAAAAAAAGTGCCGGACCTAACTAACAATGGCAACTCCAACGTCCTACGGTAGCGCGAGGTTTACTTCTTCGAGTTCTTCCGGGGCCATTCGGCTTTTTTTTTTTACTGATCTGCTGTGACTAGTGAAGTGGTGAACCATGTCACTTTACTTTGGTGAATTGGATTGGATTGGATTGGGGGGGGGGGGGGGGGGTTGGGGTGGTTTTTGTCATTAAAAAAGTATACGGGAGTTTTTATAAATATGTCAAGATTACAA
>Ga0307513_10002142_pt1 | contig 27635 bp, 27 predicted proteins | sample 15_EM_MG_FD_202174 | JGI IMG/M metagenome (GOLD analysis project Ga0307513, IMG submission 202174) | Populus trichocarpa ectomycorrhiza microbial communities from riparian zone in the Pacific Northwest, United States - 15_EM | ecosystem: Host-associated > Plants > Roots > Unclassified | place... | reverse complement strand
GTGACAGAGCCATTGTCCAGTTCTGAAAAGACACGATGGTCGCTTTGCTGCTTCCTAAGGCTCCTACAATACATTCGCCTTCGGAAATTTTCAATTTCATACGTTCAGAACGGGAGCTCCTGGTCTCTCCAGTAAATTGACTTTTTGGAACCCATAATGGTCGGTCATTTTGGAATTCTTGTTCGATATTGTACTAATCAGGAAAATGGCAGGTCCGTCTTTGGGCGTCTTTCGTGTCTTTGGAAAGACGTAAAGACACCAAAGACGCGAAGACATGATGTCTTTGAAAAGTAAGGTACATGTCTCCCGGAGACATCAGTCCATCTCTGGGAGACGGTCAACGTCTCCCAAAGATGTGGCCTCGTCTTTCCTAAGACTGTCTTTGGTGCCTTTACCATTGTCTTTGTACAATCAGATTCCCTTTGAATTCATTTTATGGGTGGCAGATATTGTCTCTATTCTTCCTGTATCAACTCTCATGTATATACGAACATGAAGGAGGGTATTAATCATCCGAGAGTAATATATATTCCCGTGTTTCTACCTCCTCATAACTATCTGCCAGTGAGCTTGCCTGCGACGAAACTGATTTGCTTCGTTTCCTCTTCTCTCCCTGCTCTAATATTTCGCGAACGTGGTCGAAGATCTTGGTGCAGTGATCCGATGTGAGAGCCTTAATGGTGGGGAGGTATTGTGATGCAGTGTTGACGTGGACGGCCTTCATCTTCCCATTGGGACCAGCCTCACGCTGGATTCCGTCACCATATATATCTGCTGGAAAGAAAGCCCTTTGGAGTGGTGTCTTTAATGAACATCCCAGTGCTCCATGAGCGGAAAACATGGTAAACCTAACATGATGATCAGGACAGTACACGGCGGCCGGCCAAAGAGCGTAAAAACCTACCGCTTGTAATGCGAGAATTAACACACCCGATGGCAGCTCGGATTTGTCGAGTGTTTCAGGGTCAGGAACATCGTCGAAGTCGGCGAAATGCCCATGCACGAGTGTGTACATGATAAGAGGATTTTGGAAGTGTACCTGCGAGACGGCAGCGTTAGTTCAGACCAACGAAATGCTCAATGGCTTACCCATTTCTTTGGAATCCCAGTTTCTTCATCAACCTCGTATTCGCGCCAATGGAATGGTGCGACTTGACGGCGGCTGGGGCTGGGGCTGCGGTTCCAAATGCATTTCGCCAGCTGTTGAGACGATAGGAAACCTAGTGGGGATTGGAAGGAGGGATCAGGGTTTGCAAGAGGACTCGGATAAATGCTTGAACCTACCAGCCCACACACCAAACATCATCCCGCTGGACGACATGCAAATTCTCACCGAAGGCCTTGTCGACGAGAGACTGGACATGAATGACGGAGAGTTCAGACCATGGAACCATCGTTCCTGCCATGGCCTTTTCAAGCGGCACGAGGACTTGGGTGAAGGTTTTTTGGACGACTTGTGGTTCAGGTCCCGGAAGATGTCGTTGGCCACTGCGCTCAGGATCGTCGAGCCGTGCTAGCTTGACTGAGCGGGTGAGCAGGGCATTTGCAAGGGCGGGGTTAAGTACGCGGTGGGAGGGGGCGCTGTGACCTGTCGATGATTAGTAGCCAGGTGTGGAAGGCACGGGTACGCACATATTTGTCTGGGGTGCCGCCATAGCAGAGTAAGCTGGGTGGGCTCCAGCCCTTGATGTCGGTTTGTCACTGTATCATGGTACTAGTAGGGGGAAGCAGCAACAGTGATGATGGGTGGATGATGATGGTGAGAGATAGGGAGACGAAGAAAAGATTGTTGAACATCGATCAACAAAGTCACGTGCGTCTGAGTTTGAACGAACTTGAACGAAAATAAATCGATTGAGTTCGCGATTCCACGCACACAAGTTGCGAAAGCCCTCAAGATATCACTTCATCGCCTTTTCCCAACTGGAAGCAAATCTTTTGAAGTTCCTGACCCTCATGATCAGGCTGTACTAGCCATCTGTGATGACCGCCCAAAATGGCTGTCCAGGTTGGAAATTGTCAGTGCGAGGTCGATTAGCAGGAACTCAAGGTTATACCACATTATTTATGTTTATCTAGTTGTCATAGTACCATGTCTGACCAAGTGTCCTTGTACCTCTTACGTGGTATTTCTGAGAAAGACACCAAAGACGAGAACATTTAGAAAGATACCCTGTTGATTGTGGAAGACAGCAGAGATGGCCTGCAAAAGCAAAAGACATTTATCCCAAGCAAAGATACCCCAAAGACGGATTTTCCAAAGAAGAAGACACTGGAGACACCTTCCCAGAGACGAAGACGCCAAAGACAACCCTGCCGTTTTCCTGATTAGTATGTCCAATATATGTCAGCTCGCAACATTTTCCAGGACCCGAAAAAGGGGAAATTGTCTGTGTTCCAAATATTAAATCTGACTCGAGCATATATGACTCAGGTGTGGATATATAATACTTCTGCATTGAACCCTGGTTGCTGTCTGACCACAAGATATATATCGGCGTAAGACTGTACTCTCCCTCTTTAATACCCCACCTCTACTGACCAATACTCCAGTCTAACATGCCCTCCAGACGCCAGTTAAGCCTCAGCGGCAACAACTTTTACCCACTCGTTCACATTTGCACTAAGTATATGACCTACGAAGAAAAAATGATGTATCGCAGGAAGCTTGGCATCCCCAGCACCATCGATGAGTGGGTTGCAAATGAGAAGCTGTGCACCAAGGCACCTACCGCCAATCCATTCGAACGTGGCTCGTCTCTCAAATATCTGTTGTGGCAAGATGATGTTGAGTGTATCTTAAATGTGGTACTCGAGAAGGTGGGTATTTGATAAGACTTACCCGGGTGTTGCCAATCTTATTATTTGTCAGGGGCTTGTCGAAGGTGACCTTCAGGACCCTAAAAAATTCACGCTGACACTCCGTGTTTGTGTCCCTCCAACCACTGGCTTTTTGATGTACTACTGGCACAGTCCTACTGTGGTTATTGACCAGTATTGGGGAGACTATCATGACAAACTCTCACCTGAATGGCTCGAAACTGTGCAAACAGAGCGCCGGTTCTGGCAGAATCGCACTCTCATGCTGGAGATGATGCTCTACTTTGTCCGAAATATTCCTCATAATTCTGGTGTATCAAAGCGAGTCACGTCCTGGTGCAGAGCTATGTCGGTGAGTAATATTTTTTGGGTAGGGAGAGTAGCCACTTACAAGTATTCGAAGATACCTGCATCCGATCTGTTGTCTATCCGTCTGTTGTCTATCCGTCCTCTGCCATATTGTTATCCTATCTCACCATGCAATACACATCGCTACAAGCCACGGGCGTCGGATATGTCTGCAGAAGAGTTGCAGAAATTGAGAAAGACTCTGAATGAGGGCTCACCATCGCGGAGAAGGAAATAAATACTTTACCGCACTTATGACTATTGCAATCAGCTTGTGTTGAACAGATTCCGAATGAAAAAGCCAGAGAGAACAGACCAGATTTCTGAATGAGATCGATGAGAACTGCGAGGGACGACGAAAGCCACACCATTACGAGTCTTCCGAACCCATTCGAGGATATTCTCATGGATCCGAGACCAAATTCTAGGGATGAGGTGATATGCAGTTTGCGCCGCCGACAGCCACTATATAGGTTCTAGGTATATTAGTATTCTCCTACCACATCAACGAACACAGAAATTGATCCTCCTTGCTTGTTCTACATAGTTGAAAGCCCATATTGACATTGTGCGGCCATTCTTATAAGCATGAGGAACGTTGGACATCAGGATCGGCGGTTTGAAATGCGTGCATTGGACCCTGGAATTACCACCTGACATATAAACCTTGTGCATTTTCTTTTACAGGGAAGCCCAGGCACTGAGAGAGGAAGAGAAAGAAGTGGATCAGACACAAGAAAGCAGATAAGCAAAGACCTACCTGGCAATCCAGAATCAAGCTCATAATGGTTATACACTTCAGGAGATTATCTGAAGTTAGATTGTTGATCAAGGAGAAATTGACTAACCCAAGTCGAATGTTTGAGAATGCAATGAAACCAGAGTCTGTGAAGGTAATTCCTGGTCGTTGTAGTTTAAGACAGGCTCCTCACCTCACAATACACAACATATCTGTTCAATAGTTGTTTCTCCATCAAAGTCACCAGTATCTGCGAATTGTGTCGTCACACATCGAACGGAACGGTAATGGCATAACGTCAAGTTCTTGAATTGTCTTGACAGACGTGAAGCCGACTTCCGGTGTATATTTCGTAGATATAATGATGCGAGAAGTGCTGCATGAATTTTCTTCCTATTTCAAAGAATATCAGAGGTGCAGTATGAATATGCAAAATGAGAACGATGAGATGACAAAAGACAAACTGTATGGATGAAATTTGCTGCCAAACATGACCACCAACCTCCCAATCGACCAAACGCAACTTATCAAGACATACTGCTGTGCCACTGAAGTTCTCATTGAACGTGTTAATGTGTTATTAGTAATACTAACTCATTCAGTAGGTTAGGCTTCGCCACTCATTTTGTCCACAGCTTCTATTCACCTCCCTTGTCTTATAAAGTTAAGGAATGAACAAGTAAAATCGTATACGCATTTTGTTACATATTTTTACAAGGAGAAACTGTCGTAAATGCCTAGAAAACAAAAAAGCCTGTCTTGGAGTCGAAAATAGGCGAAGAGCATAGCAAGAGTGGACGGAATGAATTGGACCCATGGGTCAACGTTGCAAAATTTCACCAAAGTCGTGGATCTCTTCTTCGTACGATTCATAACTGCCAACGGAAAGTGTATCTGACCCTGTGGAATTAGAACGATTCCGGATGAAGCCGCAAGGCATAGCCATATTTTTCATAAGAGTAACAAGATCTCTCCTCAGCATCACTCCAAAATCTTGAATCATCGAGTCCACCACAGGGCTTGGAGTCCACGGTGGTAAAGTGCAAGCTGAGATGACGGAGTGGGAGCCTCGTATGATAAATGGATCTTCATCCCCCTTTGTCAACTGCTTGAGGAAAACAAAGCATACTGGGCAGCAACGTTTCGATACCCCAATTACTCGTCCATAAAGCTATTTTCATAAGAAAAAAGGTAAGTATTTGGCGAGAAATGAATTAGAGAGTATAATCACCTTCAGCTGTGACAATACATGTGGGAAGTTGCTGTCAGGTGTGTCTGGCTTGGTGGCCATATCCACGAGGCTAGCAAGACACATCTCACAATGCAACGCGCCTCTGAACTCTAACTTTTCCAGACTGGAGAAAAAATGGTTGCCAGGAGGAAGGGGATATAACTTTTTATACAAATCCTCTATTCCTTTGGTGATCGCGTCGTCGTTATTGCTTTTCGGCCAATTTTTCAACTGAGTCTGCACGGATGTCGCAATCTCCTTGACATCCTTATCTCCCAAGTCCACAATATCATTCATCCTCTGATAAACTTGTTGGGATTGACGTTTCTTCCACGCAGCAGATGCTGCTTCAGCGGAAACTGAAAGCTTTCTAGCTCTTGCCTCTTTAGGCCCCATTTCCTGAAGGAAGTTGAGGATATCGTCATTGGAGGTTTGAGAGATAGGATTCAGTGGATCTGTTGTTGGGAAGTACTGTTTGTTTTTCAAAAGTTCTTGCCATGGGTATAAAGCTCTTGATGTCAAGGGAGCTACCAGGTTTGTGACAGCGATATAGTTGTGAGCAAAACTGTCGGACATGACATACTGCATGACAATTTCAATGGCATCGAAATGGGCGACTGTCAGCCGCAACCAATTGACGTAAGACTTCGCCGGAGTCTTTTGTGTACCCTCCTTGTCCTCGTTCATGGAGGAGAGAACAGATTGGAGTTCCTCCTCAACCTCGAGTTCAAGCTGGCTTCCTTCAGGAACGGCGTTTTGAAAAGGATCGATGTCGTACTGTTGAACACTATTAAGCAAGGGTCCAATGTTTTCCATGTGCATCTGGAAGGTTTGGCCCCTGGCTAATTTCAGAAGCCCATACCCGAACATATGGACATGACGCAGAGTAGTGGCGAATTGGGAGGAATAATCATCAGGCTTTTCATCGAGGTCATCGAGGTTACAAAGGTCGATCACGGCTTTCTCAAAGCGATTGAGGAGTTCCAGTAATAATTCGTGAAACTCCGTACATGTTATGTTGTTGTAGATTGGAAAAGGTGGAGAAACAAGTTTGGCTAAGGCGAGGAGGTTTGGAGTTTTGGTGGCAAGATTGCCCTGGAGAGCTGCTATGAACTTGAGGAGAAGGAGATCATGTTTAACTTCCTCTGGGAGTCCAGAATTATGAGACTCGGGTGGGCTGGGAATGCCCATGGTCCCCACTTTCTGCAGAGCTTCAATATAGGGTTGTGATACATGTTTATTGGTGATCCGACGCTTTATCTTTCGGCACGATATGGCGGCTGTGTATTTGAAGAGGTTTCCGGCAAGCTCAGTGCGAAAGCCTTTCTGACTACGCCCCCGAGCACCCTCCATGAGGACATTGGTTAAAATCCATAGATGAGTCGGCAGTGATGGCTGGATCCTATGATATGGTATGTGAATGCGTTAATAGCAAGATTATTACACAACACTCACCAACTTGTCTCAAGGTCTTTCATGTACTCATATGCCGTTCGACCGTTTAGGTCCCGCGGCTCATTTGAAGGAATGATGGCGGGGTAATCTCCTCCGGAGGATGTGGCTGGGTCGCATGAACGATCATTCCTCGTAATAAGAAACTGCCACCAGCTCTTAGGAAGTTCGCTAGTTGTTGACTCCGCTTGGGTTTCAGTCGCCTCCTTGTCAATGGAAGTTACCAGATCTAGACCCCAACCACGAACTGTCGAAACCGCAACAATGTCATGCTCAGAAACGGCCAATTGAGCAAATGCATCGGATATCTTCAGTTCCAGGCGCGTCGGCGCGTTTTGCCATTTTGGATCTTGGAAGTTATCAGTAGGTGCGATTGGTGTCGTGCGTGGAAGATGTGCTAGTAACGTGGTTATTGTTCTAAACACTAGAATATTCTCAGGGATATCAGGGGCCATTGAGACGGTGCTGGCTGGATGGGTGTGGCTGGGAATTGTGGAGCCGAAAAAGAGGTTCAGTGCAGAGTTTGGTAGGATAGCCTCAATGCAGTTCTTCAAGGTATAAAGAAGATGACGAATCATAGCGTAACGAGAAGACGTAACTCGTGTCGATGCATGCAGGTTCGATGCTTACTTACGTAATCGTTAGCGGTGTCAGGAAAAATGTAGAAACAGTCCATTATGGCATGCTCCCAAACTCCTTTGCATTGATGACCAGTCTGGTGTCAAATGTAAATTTAACAGTTTGTTCTCGCGAATTTAAAGAAACAAGATAGAGTTGATTTTATTGGTACATTCCACTGATGGCTATAATTTGCATTCAAATTTTCCAAGATTCCTTGCCAGCCTCACCAACTTCCATATTAACATCATCACATACTACGGGAAAATCATGGTGGAGTTTCTTTGGGGTACTGCGACCATCGTAGTCTCGTTAAGTGGCTTACCTTCCTGCTCAAAACAGCTCATCATGTGACCAAGTTACACAAGCAAGCTCAACTGGTCGAGCTTGCTTATATAATTAACTCAACGTTGCAAAGTCAAACTTTTTTTCTGTCATCACTAACCATTCTTCCATTAGAACTATTCGAAAATTTTGAAGAATGGGAAAAGGACGCAAGTCAAAAAATCCACTGCCTGACTGTAGGTTTGCTGAATTCTACCATTATGTGCAGTTTAATGTGAGCCATTCCTAGTTATAGAATTTTCTGATGATGGCCTGAAAGTCCGATGCACCATATGTCTTGTGGCGCGCAAACAAAATGGCAGTGGGTGGATCAATAAAGGAAGTATATCTAACCACTTGAAGTCGGATCACCATGCCAGCTCTCTTGAGGCCCGGGAAATTGAAAAATCCACTGAAAAAGCTGGAGAACAGTCCATACAAGAAGAGAGTGCAATGGAAGAGCACATGGATTTCATTATACTATCTTCAACAATCCAACCTGAAGTTACTGCAACAGCACCTGCTCCTCAGCAAAGCGAGGAAGAGCAAGGAATGTGGGACCGCTATGCACTTGGAAATGATGTCTTTGATGCAGGAATCGATCCTATACTTGCTGCAGTCGAAGAGAGGAAGCGCCTGGAGCAAGAGGCCACTAATTTTGATCTTTGGCATGGCGCAGATTTCCTCCCAGAAGAAGACCCAAATGATGGTGAATTACTGTTGAATGAGCTGGAACAAGATGATATCCTATCTGAGTTGCTACAGAATGCACGTCAGTATATTCCATTGCATCGTTTTTATGAATATCATATTTTGGATAGACTTGAATGCACCTGATGTGGATGTACTCACTGAAGATCCGCAAAATGGAGGTGAACCCAAGATTGACGACTCTTGGTCACCTTATGAATCAAAGATGGGGAGTAGTAAACTCTTTGATCCTCAACGGATGATTAAACATACTTTCCTTTCTATAATAGATGTTCCTCCTCGATACCCTTGACAACCTCCCTAGAATGCGAATATCTAATTCACTTATGAATGTATTCCTCTGGATACTCCGTGAAGGTGGTGCTCGCAATGTCCCCTCTTTATACCATCTTCGTCAGGTACAGGCCTCTCTTCGGAAGTCAACCGGTGTACCAACCACACAGCACAAGTCTCCTAAAGGTAATATTTATTCTATGAATGATCCACGTACTCTGGTAGCCATGGTGCGCAATATGACTGTCTTTACACCATCTAAGATCAGACTTATATTCTACTTAGGACTGGGCCAATCCTGCAGTTTGTGATTATATTCGTCGCTATCCAGTGATTCCCCGGGATGGTGTTATTTCCGAGGTTTATCATGCGCAGAAATGGAGGAAGGATGTTGATCCACATACATTAAGCCCTATGTATGATGCTAAAAACTGCCACTACTACATTGATGAAGTTGCACGCCTCAAGAATGGGAACTTTATTATTCCAGTACGATGGCTGGAGGATGAAGATGGGAATGTCTATGCAGATGCGTATGCCATTCAGTTTGATCACCAAGTGAGAAATTTTTCACAGGTGATTGTAATTAATCCAAGATGTTGACAGCTCTACAGTCCTCTGCAAATGTGGTTGATAGTGAAACTATTTTAGTACAGGCATCCGATTTGCAGAATAATTTTCTTGACTTGAAGGACATGAATTTGCTTCCTACCTGGAACAGTGAGCTACATGTTTACTCTGGTATTAAAGCCTACTCATGAAGAACAGCTCGAACTATGGAATCTGGACATCCAGCGTGTATGCCTAACCCAGACCGCGCATTAGCAGAAGGCGATCCCCTTTACACTAGCTGGATTGATGTTTTTGGTGATGATGTGTCTGGAAACCGATCCAAGAGCTGGAACAAACACTGGAACATCTACATCAGTCACAGAAACCTACCCTGAAAACTTCTTCAACAAGAGTTCCACACACATTTTGTATCAACGTCACCAGTTGCTAGTATTACGGAGCAGTTTCACGGTATTAAACAAGTTGTCGAGTACACCAAAATTATTCAAATGCTGCTCTGGTACTAACTAGCTGATAGGTCAACACATAAGAAACCTATGAAGGTTCGTCATGGGACGTCAGGAGCTCAAATGCGGTTCAAGATAAATGTTAATTGTGGCCCAGGGGACAACCCTGTTCAAAGCGAAATCTGCGGCCACATTGGTGTCAATGGAAATCAGCTATGCAGGAAATGCCATGCTGGCGGGACACACGAAGCTAAAGAATCTGATGAAGGATTTCATAGTCTCTTTAGGGTGGGCAATGATTGTGTCTCATTCTCAGTGCTTACTAGATTGAAATATCCAGCCTGGTGAACCTCGTTCTGCTGAAGAGATCGTCTTGGATGTCGAGTACCAGATTCAATTGGCCTGTCTGGGTGTCGCCCAGCATGTGCAGAATCAGCAGACTAAAACTGGTATCAAAGATGCTTACACCCAATATTGGATTGATTACCTGATAAATCGAGCAAGAACATTGCGCAAGGAACACCCTGAACGGCCTACAGTTGACATTCAGACCGAACTACTCACCTGGGTGCAGGAGCATAAAAGTGAGATTTATAATCCATTTTTGAAGTTAGATGGTGAGCACTTCCCTGTCAATTGCTGTCTGTATCTGATTTTATTATTTGACAGGGTTTGATGCCACGCTTGATACTCCAGTGGAAATTCTTCACACTATTCTTCTGGGTATTGTGAAATACCTATGGCATGGCTTGCACACTTCATGGACAGCTAGTCAAAAAAAGACATATTCGGTTCGTTTGCAATCGACTGACACATCTGGGCTTTCTATACATCCCATTCGAGCCAACTACATCATGCAATATGCCAACTCACTAATTGGACGGCAGTTTAAAACTATTGCACAAGTCAATACATTTCATGTTTACGACCTTGTAGACTCCACTCGGTTTCTTCTCACTAAGGCGGTGGGAGAGCTTACCGCGCTCTTATGGATGCCAGAAATACCAAACATGGAAGAATATCTTGTATGTTTGGAATATAGTGCTGTCCTGATATTTTCTCAATGATTTATTTGCAGTCAGATGTTGAAATTGCCGCTGCAAATGTGCTCGACCTATTTGCCTTGATCGACCCGGTGAAAATGACATCCAAATTAAAACTCCACCTTCTTGTACACTTGAAAGCAGATGTCCTCCGTTTTGGACCTTTGGTTGGAGTTGCGACAGAAACTTTCGAGCGTTTCAATGCTGTCTTTAGGTTCTGCTCTATCTTTTCAAACCACCTTACCCCAAGCAGAGACATAGCATTCCAATTGGCCAGTCAAGAAGTGTTAAAATATCGTCTCACTGGTGGTTGGTGGCCAGCAGGCAATGGGGACTGGAAGAGAGCAGGGCCTTCTGTTCGCAACTTCATCCATGATCATCCGACACTTCAAGCTCTTGTAGGTTGGACCAGTCATGAAAAGCTTGTCAATGGTAGGTCTTGATTTCTACCCTATAACTCAGTTTGCTTATGATTTTTAGGTTCTTTTAGATTGGAACCACTTAAGCAAGATGCAACTCAAAAAATCAAGAGCCGAAAGTACATTCCATGGCTTCAGACGGAAGGGGCCAAGGCTGTGAATTCCTCAGAAGGTATCGATTCGCAATGGACCACCTGCCGATTTGTTATTGCGAGTTCTGGAGATAAGTGTTTAGTAGGATCATGGGTCTTTGCGACATCGCCATTCAATGTGAGTTGTGTGTTATTATCTCAGGGTATTTACCTTAATACCTTTTCTACAAGGCCCAACAATCCGTTACTGGTCGCATTGTTGAAATTTTAGCAGAATCCGAGGGCAAACGTGCTGTCATTGTGCTTGACATTTTTGAAGTCCGTAGCACGCGACATGAAATCTTTGGAATGCCAATGCTAGCTCGACGCCATGAAGAACAAATATTTGCCGTTATTCCCTCTACTGTATGTGTATCCCATGGTCTCTATATTTATAATACTCTAAATAACATGTACAGGATATAGGATTCCTTTACAATGTGCAGCATGATTGCCCGCTCGCAAAATGTACAGCATCAGGCAAGCAGCCATTAATACAGGAGCGAGTCGAATCAGATTTATTCAAATCCTACATTGAACACAAGCCAGTGGAACACTTTGTCATTAACACCCATGCATTCCACAACGCACACCGCCTTCGAGCAGCCTTGGAACGTTCACTTGTTGTTCCTATCCTCCTTTATCCACTTGAGGTCCGAAAGGCCAAACATACTGAAATTGCACACGGACTTCGAGCCACACAGAAAGCCAAGCTAGAAGCACGGGCAGCACAGAAGAAAAAAGAGGCAATAGCACCAGCAGTTGGGACAAGCTCAGTAATACCAAGGAAGCGAACAAGATCGGAAATAGATGCGGCAGATGACACCGAGATGGCAACTCAATCTTAGGCTGCTTTTCATGCGCTGACATGCCTTCCGAGAGAAGAATGGGTCGCAGAGGCAAAGTATGTGTTCAACGGTTAAGATTGAAGGTGCACAGTGGATGCAGAACAGAACATAATGAGACCTGGCATTTCTCGAGGGTGGTCGCTGGGGAGATATGACTGGCGCGAAGTTGAGGTCAAAAGAGACCAATGGGAAGTCGAGGTCTGGTGTACGACAAATATGAGAGGACAGATAGTGGAGTTGCAAGAGTTCCTAATGAGGGACTCGAGAAAATGGTCGTCAATGTCGGTTGGTGTCATGATGGGTGGTGAAGGGAGATTTGCGATTCAAACTGGGAAGTTGGCACCAGAGTTTGTATATTGCTCGTCCGCGTTTCTCGTCAGTACACCTTTGTCAATATGGATTCAGGCAAGAACATCCAGAGGATTCCCAGAAGATAGACGACGTGGGAATCGCTATTAGCTGACAAAGTCATTTCCGAATGGACCTCTCAAACTTCGCCCATTATGAGCTTCGACTCCAACAACTTGCATCTGCTTCCAACAATGTCGACGACCGTCTTTCCGGTATCTCTATATACGAAGGCATCCTCCCCAAACTCATTGTTCTCGAACTGACTCAGGACCCTGCGGGAGTATCCACCCCTATAAGCAAGCCAAAAACCTTTGCCAGCCGTCCGTCCTCCCAACTGTTCCCGGATTAAGGAAGTTTACCAACTCTAAGTTTTTCCTTCAGAAAATTAGCTCCAAAATTCTATTGCGCAGGCAGATGATTTTGCGACCAACCTGGTGGAGAGCTGCTTCTCGAAGAACAGGATGATATTATTCAGATGTTGGAAACTTTGAGAGATGAAAAACGGTACTCGTGCATTCTTTCTTCTTCTTTTTCTTTCTTTCAGTGATTTCAGCCTTGTTTTTCAGAGCTCGATTGGCACAGTTTGCGGCGTGGAAGGTATACCACCACTGTTCATAACTTCAAAATGGAAGTCGATCCTGTCACATCGACACCCTATAGCAGTGACGACTGAGCATCCTGATAAACATGCTACAGCCGCATAATTTTGGTACTTCCGTTTACTCGTTGACGACGAGAGTCCTAGGTAGGCGAGAACATGAACTCCCAGTCGTGATTGTGATCGTGAACTGCATTGAGGAATGTACCGCACAGGTGAGGAGGCGTTTTCCATGAAGCTATTTTGGCTAAGACGAAATCCTTGGGATATACCAACCAAACTTAATTCCGACTCTCTAAATTGTTTTCGCCTCCTCAAACTCATTAATATCTTCGACTCGGAGGAACAACTGCATGTCTGGTCACGACAACCGTCAGGGCAGAAAGGCCCCCGTGTCTGGTTTTGGAGCACAAACATCCCCCATTTTGAATCGACTCCAGATCTTTGTGCTCTTCCCACAACATATTTACCCTCCCTACCCAAACCTATCCTCTTACCTTTTCTTTTCCTCCCGATCTGGGACTGGTGTGGGTTAGCAGATGACGAAGCCGATACTATCCAACGCCAAGAATCCTGCGGACGACGTCTTTCCTCCAAACACCACCGAAACGAATCATCTTCACATCGCACTGCTGCTGCTGCATCTCCTCCCGTCGCCCAACTTCTCTCTATTAAGCTACTTCCTTACCTTTTTCAGCCAAGTCGCACTGGTTCGCGAAGAAAATGGAGTCGGCATCGATGATCCCTCTCGTATGTTCGGTGGGAGGATTTTTTGGGGCAGAACCTCTTTGTCGAACAGTACCAGTGGAAATGCAGCAAATAGTAGCATGGACGACACGATCTTCAATACCACCCAAACCAGAAGGGAGGGCAAGGTATTAATGATGACTGGTTCTTGCGCCGCTGTGCTCCGCTTTCGGAAGGACTGTTTGTCATCAACGATGCGCAGATGGGCATATTTCAGCGTCCCATCGACTGACGCGACAGTCTCGGAAAGGACATATTGTCATCCCCCAATTCGTGCCCTGTTCCCTCATTATTGGATTGTAACGAGAGTGCGCGCAAGATTTCCACTACTGAGAAGATTACAAGGAGGAAAGCGTAGGAAATAATTTATTTCAGGGAGAGATGGTCGAACACCGTGATATTCACTCCACGGCGCCACTGCATGGTAATTCCGATGAATTCCACCCTGGAATGATGCTGCCCCATATCCAAATCAATGTAGCATTGCCGGTCCACTCCACCCCAAAATCCTCCACTCGAGGGAAGGTATAGAAGAGGAAAAATCTTTCTCCAGGAGGGACGAGGACATCCACGATAAATCAGACGAAATTGATTACGGTACAGTTTCTTTGCCAATTTTTACTCTGCTGTTGTGTTGAATTGCATCTTCAGTCGTTCTCCTATTTCAAAGGAGCGACCTCAGCCTCAAGACAATACTTTGGACATCAACGAACTTCCTAGTCATAAGAGAGTCGATTTATTTGCATGCTGCCTTCTTGTGAGATTCTTCTCCACCCTCCGCATGTCGGGTACCTCACATTCAGTTTCCTCCTTTTTGTGTAGTCAACGAGCGCCTCATGAACGTTTCCATACCCACACTTCTCAACCAAAGAATACCCAGTTACTCATCCAAGTCGGATTCTACCCACCGATATTCAGCATCACCAACAGCCCCGACCCCTGGGCCCACACTAATACATTCATTAGGTCATATGTGGCATTCTGAGTGATTTTCTTTTCTTTTTATTTGCACTCAATCACATATAGGTTATGTCTGGCTTATTGTGAACGGTCCATGTACAAGGAACATAAGTGGCGCGATGAAAAAACCGTTCAACCTAAGGCCGATGCGCCAGTGGGAGCAAGAGGTCGGGAGTTGTCAAGACGGGTAAGCCTAATTCAATGTATCTTACCAACCAACCTCGTTCCTTCACTAGTCCATCTTCAATCCCAACAAACCCCTTCAAATTTACCCAAACCTCTCGACCCCTCCATCGAACCCACATCTACGAGTCGGTTGTGCACGATGAGTCCGATGTTGTCTTCCGCGATGACCTACGCAGATGACAAATGATCCGAGGGCTGGTGCGCCCTACCCTCAGCGAAGAGAAGGTTTTCATACCACCAGTCCCCACTGCGCTCCTGGTCTCTGGCAGGACTAGACTCCGCACACAACCACGTTCCGAACGACGTCGAGGAGCACAAATTGAAATCGTGGATCAATACCAGTCCCGTTACCTTCTGTGCACCACTTGCGCAAGACCCTGACTGAATGCGGCCGGAGCAGTGCACTCTTTGCAGAGTTATTGGGTGAGTTTCGATCTGCCGGTTATTGCGAGTTGTGTTAAGTTATGAGATGTTGGAGTTGAATCTGCCTTTGGAAGTTGTATGAAGGTAAACTTCAGGAGGTTGTAGCCGATCAGAGGGAACCATTTACTGGTGGTTAGTACTTGATGTAATTGTGAAGCATCTCAATAAGTTTGTCATTTTCATTCTTTTATAGACACTCCCACTGAGTGTATCCTAGTTTGGTTAAGACGACGAAAGGCGAGGAGGACGAGGTTTATGACACCAAGACTGCTCTACTTCTTGGATGAAGTCAGTTATTCCGATTTTAGAACCTTATATTTTACTGAAAAAAGTATTTGATATCTAGGGATCCTCCGGCGTACCCCAAGTTCGAAACTGCCAACATCATTAACATCGATTGTGCTCGTTTGACAATCTATTTACCATCTCCACTACACCCTTACACATTCACCACCTCCACTCTACCCTCACACCATCCGGCCTCCAACCATCCAACATGAAAGCCGATATCTTCGTACTTCGCCGCAACTATGCACTTGTATCGACCTACGACATTGCACACGTAGTATCGAACATCGGGAGGGTTAAGGCCTTCGTTGACTATAGTTTTGGGAAACACCACTGGACTGTCGTGATCTAGTAAGTCTTCGGGTCCCTCGTTATTTCTAAATCGTGCTCATACCCCGTAGCAATGGCCCACATACATCCCGCGGCCTCGCAAGGCACACCACGGTTTTTGTCTTTAACCAAGTCGCGCGCCACGAATATGGGCAATCCTGGGGCGCTCACATTTTCGAAGACGGTGCAATTCATGCGTTCTTCGACACCAAGCGCGTCCTGTTCGATGACGAGTTGATCCCCACTAGCTGTACGTTCTTTTTTCTTTGCTCCCTCGAATACTACTTAAATACGTACTATTTAGTTGTTTTCTACGGCTTCATTGCCCACACAGTGGAATTCACGAGCAACACCATTAGATACTTCCAGTAGTTACCTTACATTTAATGCATTCAGTTGTATAAATAAAAATAGCCTCTTTCATTCAATTCGTCTAACTATTAAGACATGTGTCTAAAGTGCTTGAAGTGCCTTAGGTTTTGGCCCTGGTGTAATTATCTACTGCTTGTGTACACCACCAAATGCATGTAATTCAAACACTTATATGAGTTGTCTGATTAATGGATGAGATGAGACCTCCAGGATGGTCCCACTGCTTCATGGATATTATATGTAAATATGTGTTGACCAGCTGAGTTAACATTAAATATTTCAGCTGTGATGGAGCTGGTTCTGTATCTGGCAGATGTGTGAAAAAAAACCTCCAGGATGGTCCTGCTGCTTCATGGATATTACATGTAAATATGTGCCAACCAGCTGAGTTAACATTAAATATTTCAGCTGCGATGGAGTTGGTTTTTGATCTGACAGGTAGATGGGATAAGATCTTCAGGATGCTCTTCCCACTTCATAGTTGTCACGTCTGGACATGTGCCAGCCAGCTAACCTAACATCAAATCATTCAGCTAGTATAGAGCTGGCTCCCTATCTGACCCATGTGCTTTGACATATGTTCCCAATGAAATTAGAAAACGTGACTGTTAGATGTCATACATTTGGCGGTGTAGATCGGGCACCGCTCAAAGTTCCGCGGGGATCAGGGTGATGCTATGTGCTGTGTTTGAATCTCAGATTTATAACCTAACTTGAGTTGCTTGAGGGTGACAAAAAGCCCATTATCCTTTCTTTCTTCCTGCCGCCACATCATGAACGTGCCTCTTCGAGAGACCTTTCGTACCCCAACGGACTGCACTTATTCGTCTCCGTAAGTCACCCAATATCTGTTTGTCAAGGCTGCTTCAGTGACGTCAACAGAGACAACCACTCACACTCGCAACCCCGTTTCGAAACACCGCGAAGCGAGTTCGAGCACCCTGAATCTCAACCCAGAAAGCCTAACCTACCGTCCTTTTCCGAGTTATGGGATCCCTTGTATGACTAGTGAGTTCACATACATTGAATCGTCTATTGATCACAGGCCGCTTAAGCTTCACGGTTGGGTTCAGCTGTCCTATCGGGATGGTTCCTTCGTCGCGGTATGCTCAATATGGACACCATAAACCACCATTGCCCATGTCTTGCCTTGAGTGCACTGGCACCGGTAGACCACTTACACCGCTGACTCGCCCTCATTCAGCGCCAGCTCGCTACGAACCATATACACTGTGAGCGCTTGCCGTACGATTAATTTGTGACTATGCGCTCATAACGGAAGCTAGGCTACAACCTTCAAAGTCTCTCAGCCCGAGAACATTTGTAGATCAAAGGGATATTGAGCAGTATTCTCATCACCCCGATGTTAAGCGCATCGGGTCTCGTCTTCATGATCGCGAGCAATACCCACGCTACACCGGTTTTGGATACCGATGCCCCCATTCGCTTCCAGCACGATCCAGCGACTTCGGCGACTGCGCTACCCCACGACCTTACACTGATTCTGCTGTCCTTCATTGCGTCAAAGCTTATGGGTGCCCATGTGGGGCTTGCCCCGTCCGCGAGCACCACTGCTCCAACCGTGTGGGGAGATATCTGAATGTCCCCGAGCTCCCTTCTCGACGTGGTTCTTGGAGAAATCGTGCCCATTATCCGGCTAGTCACGACGATCGTCAGTCTACTCAAGTCTACACCCCACGCGATCTGCGCCCCTCTCAACCCCAGGCAAGAAGTGTAGAACATTTTGACGATTTGAAGTCTTTTAGTGGCTATACTCATTCTGATCAGTGCCCGGACTGCTCCGAGGGCGAAGATGAAGAGCCCGTCTGTGGCGACGAATGTGGGTCCTCGCTGAAGGTTAATCCCCAACCTTCGGAGCATCCTATCCCTGATGAGTGGTGGATGAAACATTGTACCAACCTGAGAAAAGACAAGCGCACCGGAGCCAATGTTTATCGGTGCCATTATCCCGTCGTGAAGGACAACTTGCCGGCCACACCCTGTAATCAGGAAGGGGCAAAGAGCACCATCAAAAGACACTTTGATACTGTCCACCTTCGCATACGGTAAGTTGATCAAAACAAGACTTTTCCCGGTCCCAACGAAACCCACCTTAGCAACTTTGAGTGCACTATCTGCCCCATTGACCCGTGCAATGGACCTAAGGCATTTGGACAGGTTAGTTATCCATACAAATACCGACTCCTGGTGACCTTCTCCCTCAATTTCTAGCGACAGGGATTGCGCGTTCATATCAACGCAGTACAGTGGGTTGAAACCCTTCACATTGTCCAGATGTACCAATTAACGCATCCCTATTCAGCAGAGAAATTGGTCCTTACATACCCTTTCTTTGCAAACATTGTCCAGAGAAGTTTGCTCATCCATCACAACGAAATAAACATTGTAAGAGCCAACACCCGGAAGTTGAAATCAAGAAACGTAGAAAGTTGCCGTACAGATAGGCACCAGTTCTCTCGAGCCATGGTTGGCTATTTCTGTTGTGTGAATCTTGCATGTAATTGTCCGTAAAGTTCCATTCAGCCTTCTTCGATTTTTTGTATCTAGCGTTTTGCTTCGACGTATACTAATCCCTGTTGACTCGGACATGCTGTCTCTCCGTCGCTGTATTATTCATCACATATATATTGTGCATAGTATGACTTGCAATTTACTCATGATCATTTTGGACTCAATATTTTTGCAGCGCGAATCAAGAAATTTCATTGACTGCCGACCGCACTGTAGCCTGACAAGTTCAGGCGAGTGATCGATAGCTGAAAATGACAGAGATATTTTATGGTGGCATCCATTAACCAGGACGGCGGTTAGTCGCCACCGGTGGGCTGTAAAACAGCTTGATACCAAAGATCAAGCCTCATCGCCATTCTACAGCGCGACTATAGTACCGAGGTATCCATTTAGGTTACATCTCAAAATACAGAAGGCAGACTGAGAAGAGAGGCAGGGAGTCATCGACTCTCTTTGTGACTTAGCAGGACGAATACTGCACACCGAGTGGTGCCACAGCTTTATGAGGGGAACGATATATTCGGTTGTCGCAAAATGTAAAAGATACAATTATGCTTGGTAGTGATCTCTGTTATACGCGATCCACACAGGATAACGGACGTTCTCTTCAATCTGGATAACATTGATTTCAACATCATTTTTCACTTGTCCGGCTACGGAAAATTCATGGTATCCACTGAGTTTATGCTTGGAATGTCATGAAATAAAGCTGAACTCACTACAGGAGGTTGCGTCCCAGGCACGCAACCCATTGATCTGTTGTATTCTGTACAAAATATGCACTCAACATGGCAACATGCCAGAGAGCGATTGAGACATTCCACCGTCTTTTCCAATTCTACTTCTCCTCGAAATGACTCGGAAGCTGCTCGGAAGGCTCAGAGACCGTGGTGGTATGTAGAGATGGGATAAAATTAGTGAGTGGGTTTGAATTAGGGTGTTGTATATTCATTATTAAAAACCCAACCGAGAAAGAAGATGGATGATAGGCAGGCGATAGGTAGTTTGAGGGCAAAAAATAAAAAATTTAAGACGCCAGTAGGAATCGAACCTACGCCCTCAAAGAGGAACAGATTTCTAATCTATCGCTGTCACCACTTAGCTATAGCGCCTTGATATTGGTAGATGACCTCTCATCTGTAGATACAGCCGGCATGTGGGAAATGGCACTATGTATAATTGAGGTCATCTACCAATATCAAGGCGCTATAGCTAAGTGGTGACAGCGATAGATTAGAAATCTGTTCCTCTTTGAGGGTGTAGGTTCGATTCCTACTGGCGTCTTAAATGTTTTATTTTTTGCCCGAGGACTAAGTACCTATCATTTGCCTATCATCGTACTCATCCAGCTTCTTTCTCGGTTACAAACTCGATCGAAGTCACGTGAATATCTCTATACAACTGCAAATCAAATTCAAAATTCAAACTTGCACTTCAGATTTAACTTCCCCATGCCTGGGGACACGTCATCGACATCGCCTTTGACTTCCTTGGATCGACGCGTGGAGGAATCTTATGCAGGCGCAAGATTCCTATTATGCGTGCCAGATGCGGGATACTAATCAATGTTTTGCCGCACAGTTACTTCCGCGTGTGTCAGCTGCTATCACCTTGTTCTTGACTTGAAGTGATGGATGTTACTTAGTTGGTATTAATACCGAGCAAGCCTTGTCCGATCTGCTGCGGGAACCCTCACCGTACAACACGCAGGTCAGACCATATCATTAACCCTATGTCCAACTTGATCTTTTAGAGTGAAATCGTAAATGAAATTCTTTCCAACTATCGCGGAAGATGGGGTGTACCCAGCCCTGCAGAATTACTCGTCTTCGGTGACTTCGAGGGACTGTGTACACGAGAATCGAGGAACTCGAAGCGCGAGGTAGCCGGCTCACAAACACTATAGTGGAACTTCTCCTGGGTCTGCTCGATAATGGGAAAGAATTAAGGACAAAGAGGGCTCAGATAGAGATCTGCCGCTCATTCCGCGCACTCATTCACCTTCTCCCACTCGAAGTACTCAGCAGAATCTTCCAGCTCACCCTACCCAAAAGAAGAAAGAATTTGTGGACGCATTCCCCGCAACTTCTTCGTGTGTGCAAAGCGTTGCTGAAAGTGAGCCCGCTTTATGGAATGTCCTCAAGAAATCTGGAGCGCAGGATAGACCGAATGATAAGGTCGACATGAGAAAGGGGAAATGTGCTGCGAAAGCGCGGCAAATTGGCTCAGATTTTTTTCTCATATGTTATATATATTAAGGGTGTAACCGCGTATGGAACGCCCCGTCTCAGAAAGTTAGTCTAGGCGTTCTCCCTCCACTCATTACCAACTTACTGTCAATTCCACAGCTCTCACGCATTCGATTCACAAGCGAATAATGTCATATTATTGAAGTACAACAAAAAAAAAAAAAACAACCTTTTAAATGGTCGGTAGCAAGAAAAAAGGAAGGGAGCACCGATGTATAACCAAGTAAACATATTGAGTACGTGGTGTACACACAAGATGAGTCCTGGAGTGAGAACAAATTCTACAGTAATGACAGAGGTTTGTAATTTCAATAATGGATATAGAGCTGGAGTCCAGATACGATGATTCATGAAGAGCATGAAAACTGAGCACTGGACCCTCGAGTCTTAAACCGCTACAGACAGAAACTATAGAAACAGTTGAGAATACAGCGAGAGCTGCTTGAAGATGTTGGCTTACCACTTCGTATCCTTGACTGGGATGGTCATGTACAACCCCAATCGCATTAAGGTTGGGGTAGTACCAGAAGTGGGTAGAGGGAGAAGCTGCCAAAAATGTATCGTTGAATAACCCAGCGGCGTCGAACGTTCGAAAAGGTGTTACATACAGCCGTCAGCGTTTTTCCATTGCGCTATAAAAAGGAAACGATTAATGAAGGACGGTAATAATTGACGAAGGTGGGCAGCAACAGACCAGTCAAAGATTTGGTACCAGAATTATAGGACCAGATCGTGGTTTCCGATTTGCCACCTAAGGAGTTACCGACGTTCAAAGGCACAGAGTTAGGCCCAGCTAGGAGGAATGATTAACACCTTGAATCATCCAAAATTCTCTTGGTACCTACTCGGGTTAGAAGCCGTGAGAAGGTTCTTGTTTCCTCCCCTAGATGATTTAGATATATTAAAGTCATAGAATAAAAGTGGAGGAAGGACGAACAAATTTCCTCCGTTGAAACCAAGGTTAGGATATGGGGAGCCAAACTGCGTGGCGACATGAATTTTCCAGAAAACATGAAGGAAGTATCCACTTACAATGTCAATCTTGAAAAGAGACGTCGGTTTGAAGAAGATGGACAACCTATCGAAGTGGCCAGATGCGATTCCGTAGCTAAGAATAATGAATACTTCCCCGTCAAGTCGATTATTCGTCAGAATATGTCAGACGCACCCATGGGGCCCCAAGGATCTGGAAACATATCCTACAAGGTGTCCATTTGCTTTCGTGACTTTGATTTTTCCTGCGACACTGGGGATAAACATTACTTTAGTGGAAATTTCTTCCTGTTGTTGATCAGGAACATACGGCAGAGCGGAGGTTCCAGGGTGACGAGCTATTGATCCGCGTTATCGTATTTCATCTAGCAACCAGCGATGGTGAGGTCACGTACCAGTGACCCGGCTAGGAGTGAGCATGGACCTGGGCTTCAGAGGCCCAAGTCCAGCTCGCATACGGGCAGCATTCGTGAGGAGAGTGGCTGGATCAGCCGTAGGCGTGCGTTTGGCTGGCGTGGAGAGCCCCCGATGGAAAGGGGGAACGATGGCAGATGCAAAGATGGCCAGATACAAGATAGTGAAGAGGACCAGGACGCGTTGTCCAAAGACATGAAGGCTTTTCATCTCGAGTTTGAATGAGTGGAGGGCAGTGTGTCGACTGAGGAAACGAACGAAAGTGAGAGCAAAAATGAGCGGAATTTGGAGAGTCCAACAGAAAGATTTCAGTATGCATTGCTCTTTTTGAAGACACCCGTTGAATTCCGAAAGCCCCACGCCCGTCGCAACCGCCGTAGGTAGAGTGGAGCGCCCGTGAAAATTTATCGATTATCTTTCCGGCGGAATAGATTCCAGAAACCGCTAATGTTCACGCGTTCGCGGACACTGGATGATATCTTGGTATCCGTGTGAATGATGACATAACTAACAAGTGTGAAATTCTTGGAAAATGCGGTATCGACAGTGGCTGTCGAGGCAACTTTCAGAATCGTTGGCGAGATCCGCCGCGGGGAGACATCACTCGTTGCCAGGGTTACAAATTTAGAGTGTATTTGCACCCGGCTTTAGAGCGTATTTGCAACTGGCTTTGGCCAAATATAAGTTTGATTTGTCATCGTGATAAGCAAAATTCGGAGTTCGCGACAAGTTCACGAGGGGTTGAGAACACCTACTTGGATGTAGTCTTGCCACGTTCCATTCCCTGAGATGGGTAGCATTTCCGGTATGGGTGGGAATAAGGTTGATTAGTGGTAGGGATGGGACATGAGGAAAATGGAAGCCAGCGGCTGCAAATTTGTTGCAAATAGGCAATTTTATGGTGGGTTAACCGGTGACCGTGTGTGTGAAGATATGGATGATGACCCTGTTGATATCATATTCAGGCCAATTACGAGCTCCCTTGCTTTGTTGAAGGCTTCCATCATGCTTCATGCCGTTGACCCTTATGGAGAGTTAAATCCGTAGGGCGGCCTTCGAGCATCAACCCAAAATGCGCCACTCTCCACACCGACCGCGTCGCAACTTGAAGAGTATGTAACGCCTGTATTATATTCTGAAATAAGGCGACGATTCCTCAGAACCCACGGTAGCAGAGAGTAATGATTTGACACACATGTACATCGTAAATCTGTGATCACGGTAAGCTGATGAGCCTCCATTAGATTTTTGCAAGTTAGCGATTTAATTGCTCTGCGGCCAGTCGCGCACTGAGGTATTTGTAAGTGTGGGTTTGTAAATCCTCAGATATGGCATCTTGGTCACGGTATGGTGCGTTGATGGATATCGTAGAGACTGATGTACATAGTGAACAATTGAGTCATTGACATCTTCCCAGTTTCAAGTTCCACAGTTCTGATTTTACAACTGATTTCTCATGATTGTGCTATTAAGACCGCTCATACATTTTGGTTACTTGAACGTCACCGAAAATAGGTTAATAATGCAACTTTCCCCAATTTCGGTTGGATTTGGATTTGGGGTATTCCGCTAAATCGACGAACAACCCCAGAAGGCAACCCTCCAAAAAACAGGTAAACCTGACTCTCTATGACTTGAAAATGAAAGGAGAATTTTGCGTAGATTTTTCTCTAGTCATCAGTCAGGTGTCATATATGTCATCGATCGGTACAGTTATCATTTCCTTTCCTGGGCTGTTTAGCCTTGCGCGCCACCATATCATCGCGAGGCCCTCCTTTCGTTATTCGCCCCCGTCTAAGATCGATATCTGTCTCTGTAGGCGAGTACCAGTCACATTCTAGTTTTTGAGACTGCTTGCGCTTAACATTTATTGTCAGAAATGCCCGTCCCAGGTTGCAGCACGAAGGGAAACGTCGGAGAAATTGACATTACGGAAGAACACGCTGGTGACAGTATGAGATCCATGCCTCAAGTTTGACTAGCGACGTTACCTAACGCGTTGTACTAAAGCCGCCGCACCCCCATTGCGATTTGCGCCCGAATTAGCGGCAGCTGGGGAACCCGACTTGTCTGCGCATGCAGTCTCGGCCGCACCAGAGGAAGCTGGCGAACCTGCCTGGTTTGGACCTGCCTTAGCAGCAAGTTTAGCTCCACTGACACGTATTTCGTGCATCGTGAGTTGAATTCCACATATCAGACGATGCGGTTCTTGCCCTGATAATATCATAACAGAATTTTAATCTTCTTGCTGGCGATGGGCGGTCCGTTCCGTTCGAAGTTGTTCCATTCGCCGATGGAACATTACCGACAGACCCACCTGTATATCCCTTCTCGCTTCTGCTTTCACACCTGCTGAGTATTCTGGGTTCTAGCATAACCTTCCAGCGCTTGTGAACATCGACATCATTAATGGATTGACGAAACCAAATATCAATGCGTATCTCAATGGCTACAATATCCAACTCGAACTTCCATATACGATCGAGGCAGGTAGAAGGGCAGTTTGTATTGAAATTGGGTGTACAGCTGAGTTCTGATACCTACGATTGACCTACTACGTATGTACTTTACCAAGTAGTGAGTATTGCAGTGTAATTCAACTGACTGACTTTCCTTCCTGTAATCCCTCGTAATGAATTATCTCCCCTCCATTCCTCTCGGCGATCAGAAGAGTTCATTTTCGGCTGCCCCTCGAGGGCCTCGAGGCTCGATGCGTGCTTTCCAATCTCCGCCCTTGTTCCGACCTCCCCTTTTCGGATGTGTGTCCCTCAACAGGCCGTGGGAATTGACAGCGAACCGTTCTTTGACGAAGTGCGAACCAGATTCCTTAACACTCTACGCCGGTCGTCTGCTGTCCCCCGCTTCCTTTACGCGTGTTGTACGTCTCCCCTGGCACATCCAAACCCAGTTCCCAATGAGAACATCCCGCAGTTTACCTTATCTGAAGAGCCTCTAGGTCTACCCGCACTTGAAGGGTTTGGCTACTTTCGGGCGGCCCAGGACTCGCGCTTCAAGATCCTAATAGTTGTTTTAAGTTACAAGCGAAACTAGGATTTGGCACAGCGTCGAATGTCTGGCTTTCCCGAGACAGCATGTACAATTCTTTTCTCCTTTGATGCCGATTCTTTACTAAGGCATTTTCTAGTGATAAAATGTACGCGGCGGTCAAGGAAACGCCGCCCGTTTGAACCGTGAACTAAAAATCCATGAATCGGAGGACCTTAAGGGTTTATATATATATCCGACGACTCGTAAGGATTCCTCTGATCATTTCAACTGCCTTCTTTTGAATCACTTCGTTCATCCTGGTATCAATGACGATGGAGATCATCCAGAGCTGTGAGTCAAAAACCCTTGGGTCAACAGATATTTTAAATGCCCATACCGGTACGCTTGGTGTTGATGGACTACGACGATGATTATTTACTGTGAAGGTTCACTCGCAGATATCACTGAGCCGGACAATAATTATGACCGACTTGGGATGAAACTACCATCGACAACTGGGTGGACTGGTGGTGCATTTGTCTCGCAATCGATCTCACGACTCACACTTGATGTCCAGCCCTTGTGATCCTCAACTTATATCCACCTTCAGCTCTGTTCATATCCGATCAAACCACCGACTATATCACACCCCTCAGTTTACGCCCACCTGAAATGCTGTTAAGCGGAATGAATCCGACAACAGATCATACCCATGCGATGACGTACTTGAGCCATACTTGGGGACTAGAAATTCTGCGTAGGAGGCAAATGCTACCTAATTGAATTCGGGGAACACTCAGTCAGATGTTATGAGACGAAGCTAAGTTCTAACTCCAACCTTTGCTAAACCCCCAACACCTGTGACACACTCTCGACAAGACCCGCACGCTTCCATCTGGAATCCTCTCGGCCTCGCGCTTCGGAGCCCCACGCACAAACTTCGAGAGCGCCTGCGCTGTGGTGAGGAGCGGGAGCACCAGGAAGAACAGCGGGAAGATATGAGAAACCCGGCATCCATTCATCGAGCACTAGTACTGGAATTATTGACAGAGAACATACCTGTCCGAACTGCCAGATCGGAGCACTTGCTGGTGCGAAGTGGTTCTTGGCCACTGTGAGCTCTGTGAAGGTGATCCAGATCACGAGCAAGATTGATACGATGACGCCCCAGCGGTAGTCGGCGTGGAAATCAGCGTTCGCTTTCTACTCATGCAAATTGCAGTAGTCAGACAGAGCTGAAAAGACAAGGAGGGATATAGAACACAGCAATTCCTCTATGCGGTTGCGCTGCTTCTCTGCCTCTGCTTACTCATCGCCGAGAGTAAGATGATGAGGAAGAATAGCATCACAATCGTCGGGATGAACACAAGAGCAAGTAATATATTATAGAATATCGCCATGCCAATGAACCACATGTGCGACACATTGCATGTGCCAAAGAAGAACAGTTTTGCAGCGCTGTTGCATTCTGGGTTGCTGCCGAACATTTTGTGATGGCAGAAACGGCCAAAGTGAAGCCTGCGGAGAGGGCATACATGATGGACATGGACACAGTTGCGGGGATGGGGCCCCAGTCGCTTGAGTTCATGGCGTTGGAGATATTATTCCGATGCCGCGGTTTCATGCCCGCGATGTGGATGACAATAAGCGGAATGATGGTGAACACTGAAGAACCAAGTGACGACGGCACTGTAATCAATATATTGATTAACAAAGGTGCGTATGTGGGCGTTACGAAGTATACGCACTCTTGTAGGCTAATTTGAGGATCGGCGGAGAAACCGAGAATAAGCGCTGCGGCGATGACAGAAATGTTCATAACCGTAAATGTCAAGGCTTGGCTGTGAATTTCTTTAATAGAAGGCGACACCGTGGTAACCACGACTACTCGCACTTGAGTATGGTGCGATCGAGAAGCACCGCAACTCACTAGCGAGAAACGCCTGAACATACGTCGAATCCGCACGCCGGTCCCAGCGATATCAGCGTTGAGAGGCGGGCTGCCGTTGAACGCGCACGAGGACATCGTTACTGTGAGACAATAAAATTAAGAACTACATTGTTCCTGTTCCCTTGCTTGACGGGTTCTGAGACGATTATCGAGTGCATTCGGGAGTTGGAATGTCCGGCAAAAATGTCCGGCGAACATGTTCGGCGGCAATTTCCATGTTCGGCGGGACTATCCGTCACCTTTGTTTTTCCCCTCTTCTATGCGGGCCCCAATGGGG
>Ga0307513_10002141_pt1 | contig 27664 bp, 34 predicted proteins | sample 15_EM_MG_FD_202174 | JGI IMG/M metagenome (GOLD analysis project Ga0307513, IMG submission 202174) | Populus trichocarpa ectomycorrhiza microbial communities from riparian zone in the Pacific Northwest, United States - 15_EM | ecosystem: Host-associated > Plants > Roots > Unclassified | place... | reverse complement strand
GGCTCGGCGTCGACGCGATCCGCGAAGCCACCCTGGTCATCGTGCCCGCGCTGGCCGTCGATCGCCTCGGCATGCGCCTGGGCCGAGGCGGCGGTTCCTACGACCGGGCACTGGCCCGCACCGCCTCCGCCTTCACCGTCGCACTGCTCTACGACGGCGAACTAGTCGACTCCGTGCCGGCCGAAGAACACGACCAGCCGGTAGAAGCGGCGATCACTCCTAGTGGTGGCGTGACCCTCAAGCTCGACTCGGACTGGACGAAATAAACTCCGATGGCGCAGCATTGGCACTCTCTGAAGGCGAGTGCCAAGCGCCGGAGCAGTTCAGCATCGAGTAAGCCGGAGGATCCGTGCCCACGTATCAGTACGCCTGCACCGAGTGTGGCGAGCAGCTCGAGGCGGTGCAGTCGTTCTCTGACCCCGCACTGACCGAATGCCCCGCGTGCCAGGGCAGGCTCCGCAAGGTCTTCAACTCCGTGGGCATCGTCTTCAAGGGCTCCGGTTTCTATCGCAACGACTCGCGGGCGGGCGCCGAGAAGGCGAACGGCTCGTCGTCCGACACTAAGGCGGACTCCAGCAAGTCGGAGTCCAGCTCGACGTCGGGCACCGCCGCGAACGGATCCTCGAGCGGCTCGTCCGAGGGCTCCTCGTCGTCAAACTCGTCATCCTCGAACTCCTCGTCGTCGAACTCGTCATCGTCGACCTCCTCGTCGTCTTCGTCATCCGGCTCGGGCTCGGGCTCGTCGGGTGGCTCGAAGGCCGCCGCGGCTGCCTCCTGAGCTAACTCGATCGGCGCCGAGGGCGTCGGTTATCCACACCCCGGCGTTGTCCACAGGGCAACCGCCGGGGTGTGGCGTTTCCGCCTAACCTCTGGGTCCTCGGCGCCCGATTCCCGGGCCGCCCGCCAGGACAGGAGGCGCCCATGGCTCGATCCCGCTTGCCCCGCCGCGGGCGCGCGGAGGCCCGCCTGGACCCGGTCCGCTGGCGTCGCCCGGGCCGCGGCTCCCTGATCCGCCTAGCCTCGATCACGGCCTTGCTGGTCACGGCGGTCCTGATCCTCTGGTCCGGGCCGGAAACATGCGCGCCACCGCCGACCCCGGCGGCCGGCTCGACTGCAGCCAGGAGCGCGGCAGCAGCCAGCCAGAACGCAATCGCGCACGGCCAGGACTCAGCCCGGCCGAGCCCCGTCGATTCCGGCGGGCGCTCGGAGGAGGCCGCGGGCGGGAGCTCACGTGCCACGGTGCCGGCCGGCACGGTCGGCGTGGCGGTGCGGTTGGCCGAGCCCACGGCGCTAGCCCTGATCCATCCAGGCGACCGGGTCGACTTGCTCCGGGTCGGCGACGACATCCATGAGCCGAGTGCCGTCGCGGCAGCGGCGCTGGTTCTCAGCGTGACGGGCGCCGACGACCCCACGACGGGCGGTCTACTCGTCGCCTTGACTCCGGCCGAGGCCGCCACCGCGGTCGCTCAACCAGGAAGGGGATTCGCCGTGCTGATCAGACCGTGACGGCGCGCGAGACCGGGCCGGGCCTGCGAGGCGAGACCCGGCCGGGACAAAGGCAGCCGCCTAACCCCAGTGGGGCGGGCGGTCCTCGAGGAGGCGGTCGTCGTTGGAGTTGTCGCGTTCGCCCCAGCCGCGTTCGGTGTCGTCGCGGGTCTGCTCGGGCAGCAGCGGCGCCTCTTCGGGGTCGAGGTCGACCGTGCGTTCGCCGTCGGCGTCGCGTTCCGGCTCATCCAGGATGTCCACGGGGTAGAGCGTAGTCGCGGCGTGCGTGGCGTCCGTTCCCGCTCCATGTAGCGTCGATGAACGTGAGCGCCCCCACCGGTAACGAGGACGACGCGTATTGGCAGCGGCCGGATTCCGAGCCCGAGGCCGGTCGCCCCGGGCCTTCGGCGCCGGTGCCTGACCCCGCGCCCGCCTATCGGGGGCCGCCGCGCGCGGACCCGCCACCTGCGCACTGGCGGCCGCCGACCGTGGCGCAGCCGCCTCCGCCGCGGGACATGCCGAGGCAGGACATGGACGCGGTCGACGAGGCCGAGGGATCGGCGCGCACGGTCACCTACGGCGTCGGCCTGGTGGCGGGCGCGATCGCCCTGATCCTCATGTGCCTGCTCTGCGCCCGAGCGATCTTCTAGAGCTGCCGGCGAGTGGCCCCGGCCGTCACCCCACATGACGGCCGGGGGCACTCAGTCAATCAGTAGGTCCCCCAGACCACGTGGGCGCCGGAGTCCCCGGTCTTGAAGACGTAGTAGCCCGAAATGGCCGCCAACGCCACGGCGATCACCGCGAGCACCAGATCCACTGCACGCGGTAGTGACCCGGAGCGGCGGAGCGTGAGAATGGTCATCACCAGCGTCACCACGCCGAGGGCGAGCGTGAACCAGAACGTCCGCGTGCCGTAGCCCTGGTGGGCGTCCAGCATCTCCTTGCCCTTGCCGCTCATGCCGTTCTCGATCAGGCGGTTGTAGAGCTTCTCGCCCGACTGCTTGGAGACGAAGGTGACGATCGGCGCGATGATCGCGAGTGAGATGACCGCCCACCCGATGCGTGCTCGCAAGCGGGGCAGCACCGCGTAGACGATGGCGCCTAGCGCCAGCAATGGCACGAACACCACGGCCGCATGGATCACCAAGATGTGCACGGGCAGGCCGCTTATCTGGTCGAACACGGCAACTCCTTGATCATGGGACTGGGCAGACAGCTTAGAGTTATCTGACGCCGCAAACATCCCCCTTGCATGCGCCTACGCGCAGTTGACCATTCCGGTTCACCGGACCGCTGGCTTGTTGAGAAATCGTGCTCAAAGGCCCAGCACGGGAGTTACTCGACTGCCGGTGCGGCAATCATCAGTTGAGCGTTCCCGGCATGGCGTGCTGTCATGGACCGATGTCCACCGGCGAAGAGTTGCTGCGCACGCACGGTCTGCGGGTCACGCGGCCGCGCCTCGCCGTGCTGGACGTGCTCACCCAGGGCGGCCACCTCGAGGTCGACGAGATCACCCAGCAGGTCCGCGAGCGGATCGACACGGTCTCCACCCAGGCCGTGTACGACGTGCTCGGCGCCCTGTCCCGGGCCGGCCTGGCCCGCCGGATCGAGCCGGCCGGCAGCCCAGCCCGGTTCGAGGCGCGCGTGGGCGACAACCATCACCACATCGTCTGCCGTGGCTGCGGGACGATCGAGGACGTGGACTGCGCGGTGGGTGAGCGGCCGTGCCTGGAGCCGGGCACGGACCACGGCTTCGAGGTCGATGAGGCCGAGGTCACATTCTGGGGCCTCTGCCCCTCCTGCCAGGCACTGCGAGCGACAGACGAGGCCGCCTGAAGGTCACCGTGGGGCCGGCTGACCCGCACCTCGGACCACGTCGGCACGATCGTCCACGGCAGCACGGCAGCACGGCAGCACGGCCGCCGGCAGCCGCCTACACGCCCGGAAGTCGGTGGTCGGCCCGCGCACCGGCGAGCGGTTCCGGATCGACGAGCCCGACCTGTTGCGCTGGGTGCACATCGCCGAGGTCGAGTCGGCCCGCCGCGCCGGCCTGGCATAGCCCGCAACCCCTACTCCCCGATCGCCGCCCAGCTTTCCTTCTGCGGGACGTCGGCGCCGGCCGGGCAGGTGCGACGGAAGTCACACCAGGCGCAGAGCGTGCCCGGATTGGTGGGGAACTCGGCGTCCGGATCGGCGCCTGCTGCCACCGCCTTTTCCGACGCGATGATGTCGCGCGCCGTCTCCTCGGCCCGGGACAGCTGCCGGGCCAGCGACTCCTCGGTGTGCTCGTGCGCCGCGACAGTGCCGGTCGGCAGGTGGTGCAGCTCGACCCGACGGCACGGGCGGCGGAAGACGCGCTGTGCCGCATACGCGTAGAGAGCCAACGCCTGGGACCCGCGGGCGTCGTCGGAGTCCAGCCCGTACCGCCCGGTCTTGTAGTCGACGATCACCGCCTCGGGGCCGTTGGGGCCGGGGCGGGAGTCGATGCGGTCGGCGCGGCCGTTGAACGCCAGCACCCCCGTCTTGGTGGCCACCACCCGCTCGACGCCGAGCGGCTCGTCGTCGGGGTCGAGAGTCGCCACGTAGGACTCCAGCCAAGCGAGCGCGCGCCGGTAGGCCTGCCGCTCCTGGTCGACGTCGCGGTAACCCTCGCGGACCCAGGTCGCCTTGAGCAGCGTCGGCAGCGCCTCGGAGCTGCGGCGCTCGCCGGGAAGTGCGTACCAGTTCTTCAGTGCGGTGTGCACACTCGCGCCGAGCGAGTTGTGCGCCCAGGGCGGCCCCTTCGGCGGGGTCGGCCGGTCAACATACGAATATCGGTAGCGGCGCGGACAGTCCTCATAGGCGCCCAGCTTGCTCGGGGTGCACACGAAGAGGCGCTCGGGCATCCCGGCGAAGCCGAGCTGCTCGGGGACGGGAGAACGAGACGACGTCGAAGCCACGGGGCAATCCTGCCAGGCGGGTACGACACAAAACCGCTACGCGCTGTAGAGGCGTACGAACGCGGCGACCGCGTCCGCGATGAGCTGGACCGCGATCGCCGCCAGCAGCAGGCCCGCGATCCGGGTCAGCACTTCGATGCCGCTCGGCCGCAGGAGCTTCACGATGAGACCGGAGAAGCGCAGAACCAGCCACACCGTGATCATCACCGCGAGGATGCCGAGACCGATGATCACGTAGTCGGTGAAGCCGTCCGCACGCTTGACGAACAGCATCGTCGCCACGATCGCACCCGGTCCGGCCAGCAGCGGCGTGCCCAGCGGCACCAGCGCCACGTTGGTCGCGCCGTGTTGCTCGGGCTCGTCGGTCTTGCCGGTGAGCAGTTGCAGCGCCACCAGGACCAGCAGCAGGCCACCCGCGCCCTGCAGGGCCGGCAGTTGGACGTGCAGATAGTCGAGCAGGGTCTGGCCGGCCACGGCGAAGATGACGATCACGCCCAGGGCCAGCAGGACCGCCTGGGTGCCCGCCTTCATCCGGTTGCGGGCGGACAGGGTCCCGGTCAGGGCGAGGAAGACCGGCACCATGCCCGGCGGGTCGACGATTACCAGCAAGGTCACGAAGACTTCGCCGAACAGCTTGAAATTCACCGGATCAACCTAGGGGCTCCGGTGCATCGCCGCTGTTCAGTGCGGCGAGTGTCACCCCAGGACCGGGACTCCGGTGGCGGTCGAAACGATTTTTTCGTACGCGGAAGGCGCCGTCAGAAACGCACCCAGCCGGACCGTCTTGTGTGTGCCGTGGAAGTCGGACGAGCCGGTGACGACGAGGCCGAGCCGCTCGGCCAGCGCCCGAACCTGTTCGCGCTGCCCGCTCGTGTGGTCCTCATGATCGGCCTCGAGTCCGAAGAGGCCGGCGCCGGCCAGGTCGACGATCAGCTGGTCGGGCACGATCCGGCCGCGGCTGGTGGCCTTGGGGTGGGCGAAGACCGGCACGCCGCCCGCGGCGCGGACCAGGCGGACCGCCTCGAAGACGTCCATATCGGCCTTCGGCACGAAGTATCGGGCACCGAGCCAGCGGCTGGCGAAGGCTTCGTTCGTGGTGCGGACCAGGCCGGCTCGGATCAGCGCCTGCGCGATGTGCGGGCGACCGACCGAGCCGCCGGCGGCATAGCCGTACACCTCGGGCCAGTTGATCGGCACGCCGTCCGCGCGGAGCAGCTCGACGATCTTCTCGGCGCGGGTCTCCCGGTCGGCGCGAACCCGGGCCAGCTCGGCGGCGAGCTGCGGCTCGGTGGGATCGAAGAGATAAGCAAGCAGGTGCAGCGGGATCGCGGGCGACGAGCCGTGCCAGCGGCAGGACAGCTCGGCACCGCGGACCAGGGTCAGACCATCGGGCCGGGCCTCAGCGGCGGGCGCCCAGCCGCCGGTGGTGTCGTGGTCGGTGATCGCCATGACGTCCAGGCCGGCGTCGACCCCCGCGGCCATCAGCTCGGCCGGGGTCAGCGTGCCGTCACTGGCGGTCGAGTGGCAATGCAGGTCGATTCTGGTCACTCGGAGACACTACGGGGTGCTCACATCGACGCCGCCGAGCGCGTCAGGCGTCGTCGCCTGAGTCACCATCCTTGCCCAATCGGGCCTCGACCGCCTGCGGCTCGTACATCTCCTCGACCACGCGCAGATACAGCTCGTTCGGATTGGGCAGGTGCTTGACCTCGCGGAGCGCTTGGTCCTGGCCGGCCGACTCGAGCACGAACGTGCCGTAGTTCAGCATCCGGCCAAGGGCGGACTGCTCGTACTTCATGTCCGTGACCCGCAGCAAGGGCATCATCGCGACCCGGCGGGTGATGATCCCGTTCACGACCATGACCCGCTTGTTGGTCAGGATGAAGCGGTCGAAGTACCAGTCGAAGACCTTCCACGCGACCCAGCTGATCACCGCCAGCCAGAGCAGCACGGCCGCGGTGACCAGGCCGTTGATGTTCTGTTTGGTCAGGAAGCCGGCCAGATAGCCGAGCAGGAGCGTGGCACCGGCGCCGATCGAGAGCGGAGTGGACAAGTGGATCCAGTGTCGCTTCCACTCGCCTCTGTAGCGCTCCGTGGGGAACAAGTAGCGCGCGACCAGCGTGGTCGGCTCGTCCTCGAGCGGCAGCACCCGGCGCGGTCCACCCTGGCCACCGCCGCCAAGACCCTGCAGCTCCTCCTCGGTGAAGACGGGAGCCTCGTACTCGTCCGTGTACTCGTCGCGCTGGTCGGTGGCGTAGCCGGCGCTCGGCGAATAGGCAGTGTCGGCCGAGTAGCCGGCGTCCGGAGAAAACCCGGGACCCTCCGAATACACGGGCTCCCGCGGATACTCAGGGTGTTCGTCGAACGCCGGATCGTCGTATCCGAATGTCTCGTCGTCGTCCCGAGGGCGGCGTGCACCCTCGTCACCGGGTTGACGCGGCTCACCAGGACCCATCAGGTGATGTTAAGCGACGAGGTTGGTGAAGAACTGGCCGAAGCCCCGGGCAATGTCGCCGATTGTGCCACCTAGCGACTGGAACACCTGGGCGGCCGAGCTCGGGTTGAAGGCAATGAAGAAGATCAAGAATGCGATGCCAAGCCAGGTGAGGACCTTCTTGATCATGGCGGGCCTTCTCCTCCGGTGCGGGTCACGGTCAGCGCCGCGGCAGTACTGACGGTATCAGCTTCGTCGCTCCGTGTGAACAATGTGTCCGAAAAGCCGATACCGTCCCGCAGGCTAGACGAGATCATGCACGAACTTGATCAGGCCCGGCCATGCAGGTACGGCGACGGCGCACCGTACACGAGCTCGGGCGGCACCCCGTCGGACAGGTCGTGCAGGACGACGTGCTCGGCGAGGAAATAGCCCGCGCTTGCCGGCCACGCTACCGCATAGAGCCACATTCCTTTGGCCTCACTCACGTAAGCGCTTCGATCTTCCGGGGACTTGACGCACCACAGTGGAGTGGGGTGTCCACCGGCCTTGATCTTGGCGTGCGGGCCGGGGTGTCCACCCGGGTCGGCCAGCGACTCGGCGATGAGATAGCCCGGGTCCAGGCCGGGGATCCCGGCGAACCGCGTGCCCAGGCCGACGCCCGGTTGCTCGGCGATCAGGACCACCTCTGCCGGGCCGCCACCGAGCGGTTCGGGACCGCTACAAGCAAGAGCAGTTGCTCGTACGCCGTTCTTGTCGTCGCCGGCCCAGCCCACGCCGGTGACCATCCAGCCCGGCGGCAACGGCCACAGACACCAGAGCGGCATGCGCTGTGGCGTGGGCGCCGGCTGACGTAGCACGGCCTCCACGATCTCGGCGCTGATGTGCCGGGCGACGTGAAACGGTGGGACATCACCACAGTTGTCGCAGCGCCAATCGCTGTGCATCAGATCCGGCGGCCGGACCTGCGCACCGCATCGGGGGCAACTCATCGTGACACCCACCCGTCTACCGTGCGGGTAGCCGGGGCCGCCGTCAAGCGAATCCGAAGAACCCGGGCACAACCTGCGGATTCATCCCTCCGGGTGGTTCTGCGGAGGGATGATCACTCAGGCGGGGGTCCCGCGTGCGCGCGAACCCACGCGTGCATCGCGATGCCGCTCGCGACGCCGGCGTTGATCGATCGAGTAGATCCGTACTGGGCGATTGAGAACAGTTGATCGCAAGCCGCCCGCGCGGCGGCGGAGAGGCCTGGGCCCTCCTGGCCGAAGAGCAGGACACAGCGCTGCGGCAGGGTGGCTGTCTCCATCGGCCGCGAGCCGGGCAGGTTGTCGATGCCGATCACCGGCAGTCCGTCCGCGGCCGCCCAGGCCACGAAGTCGTCGATGCTCGGGTGGTGCCGCACATGTTGATAACGATCGGTCACCATCGCGCCGCGGCGGTTCCACCGGCGCTGGCCGACGATGTGCACCTCGGCGGCGAGGAAGGCGTTGGCGTTGCGTACGACCGTGCCGATGTTGAAGTCGTGCTGCCAGTTCTCGATGGCGACGTGGAAGCCGTGCCGGCTCTTGTCGAGGTCGGCGACGATCGCCTCGCGCCGCCAGTAGCGATATCGGTCCACCACGTTGCGGCGGTCGCCGGTGGCAAGCAGCTCGGGATCGTAGTGGTCACCGACCGGCCATTGCCCCGGCCACGGCCCGACGCCGATCTCGGCGTCATCTTCGGTCATGGCCGATCAGGCTACGGTCTGAAGGTTTGCGCCGCCGCCAGGGGCCTGAGCCACACCCGGGGGCGGACGCAATGAGCGGCGGGGCCCTCCCCGGCACCCGCCGCCCACGCTCTGTTGAGAGACAGTCTGCCTTACCGTCCGTATCTATGTGAAGGGTTTTCATGCGTGACCCAGGTCACAATTAACTTTCTTTACTATTGCCGTTCGTCACCGCTCAACGCCCGAGAGCAGCGATCTGTCGCGCACGCGACACTCAAGGTGGCGGACGTCGCGCAAAACGGACATCACCGAGAGCATCGCCGATGAGAACGCTCTCCCTACCGAACGTCACCAGCGATCGCCGTCCATCGAGAGTCGATTCGGGGCAAGGGTGCTGCAGGCCACGTGTCACCCGGCTAGCCTGCGGGAATTAGCAGAGCGGACGATGAGTTCAACCGCACGTAGGACAATTCCCGTGGACGGAGAGATCATGGCGACCGTTGCTTTGACGGCAGAGAACTTCGACGAGGTCACCGGCAAGGACGGCATAGTCCTGGTCGACTTCTGGGCGAGCTGGTGCGGGCCCTGTGTGCGCTTCGCCCCGACCTACGAGCGCTCTTCCGAGAAGCACACCAACATCACGTTCGGCAAGGTGGACACCGAGGACCAGCAAGCCCTCGCCGCCAAGTTCGACATCCGCTCGATCCCCACGATCATGGCAGTGCGCGACGGCGTGGTCGTCTTCTCGCAGCCCGGCGCCCTCCCCGAGTCGGCGCTCGAGTCCCTGATCGACCAGGTCGAGAAGCTCGACATGGACGACGTACGCACCCAGCTCGCGGCGCACAACCACTGAGCTGATCGCAGCGTCTGGCCGCGGACCGGTTACGGTCCGCGGCCCATTTTTTTCGTACGCGATGAGCCGCGCGTCACCCGCATGGCGGGCTGGACAGTTGATCGAACGTGTGTTCGAATCTTTGCCATGCGATGGTCCAACCTGTCGGCTCAGCCCGGCGCTGGCACGGCTCCGGCGCTGCCATTGGCGCTGCCCGGCGCGGTCGCCCGCACGTTCGACACCCCGGCTTTCCGGGGCATGACCTTCTATGAGATCCGGGCCAAGTCGATCATCAACAAGGTGCCCGGCGCCTCTCGGGTGCCGTTCCAGTGGACGATCAACCCCTATCGAGGTTGCTCGCACGCCTGCGCCTATTGCCTCGGCGGCGACACCCCGATCCTGATGGCCGACGGCAGCACCCGCCCGCTGGCGCAGTTGCGACCCGGCGACGCGGTCATGGGCACGATGGGCGCGGGTCCGCATCGGCGTTACACGACCACGACGGTCCTCGACCACTGGTCCACGTCGAAGCCGGCCTTCCGGGTCACCCTGACCGACGGCACCCGGCTGGTGGCCAGCGGCGATCACCGGTTCCTCACCGACCGCGGCTGGCGGCACGTGAGCCCGGCCGAGCACGGCCTGCCGGCCATGGCGGTCGGCGACCGGATGTTCGGCGTGGGCCACTTCGCCGAGCCGCCCAAGGAGTCGCCCGACTACCAGGCGGGCTACCTGTGCGGCCTGGTCCGCGGCGACGCCGCTTCCGGCGGGATGGCGCACGAGGGCGACGCCTGGATCCGCGCCGACTCGTACCTCGAGGACATCCCGCTGCACGAGGCGCTGCGCTGGCCCGAGCTGCCGACCGGCAGCTGGTATCGGGGCTTTCTGGCCGGAGCGTTCGGCGCGGCCGGGCGGGCCGACCGGCTCGCCGTGGTGTTCACCAGCCGCGACCAGGGCTTCCTGCGCCGGATCACCGACGCGCTCACCCACCTCGGCCTGCCCAGCCGCAGCCCCACCGGCGAGCAGCTCGGCGGTGTGCACTCGGTGGAGATCGTCCGCGACCTGTGGGCGGCCCTGCGCTTCCGGCACGTCACCGGGGTCTCGGACGCCCGGCTGGACGCGTCCGGCGTCGGCGTCCGCACCGACGCGCAGCTCACGGTGGCCGACATCGAGGAGCTCGGGCTCACCCTGCCGCTCTACGACATCAGCACGGGCACCGGTGACTTCATCGCCGACGGCGTGGTCAGCCACAACTGCTTCGCCCGCAACACGCACACCTATCTGGATCTGGACCCGGGCCACGACTTCGACTCCAAGATCGTCGTCAAGCTGAACGCGGGCGAGCTGGTCCGCCGCGAGCTGGCGGCGCCACGGTGGCCGGGGGCACACATCGCCATGGGCACCAACGTGGACGTCTACCAGCGCGCCGAGGGGCGATACCGGCTGATGCCGCCGATCCTGGCGGCGCTGCGCGATTTCGCCAACCCGTTCTCGATCCTGACCAAGGGCACGCTGATCCTGCGCGACCTCGAGCTGCTCAAACAGGCCGCCGAGGTGACCAGCGTGAGCGTGTCCTACTCGGTCGGCTTTCTGAACGACGAGATGTGGCGCTCGGTCGAGTCGGGCACGCCGAGCCCCCGGCGCCGCCTCGACGCGGTCCGCACTCTCACCGACGCGGGTTTCTCGGTCGGCGTCCTGATGGCCCCGATCCTGCCGGGCCTGACCGACAGCGACGAGTCCATCGAGGAGACGGTCGCGGCCATCGCCGCGGCGGGAGCCAGCAGCGTGACGCCACTGCCACTGCACCTGCGTCCCGGCGCCCGCGAGTGGTACGCGTCCTGGCTGACCCGATCACACCCGGCCCTGGCGCCACGCTACCGCGAGCTGTTCCGCCGCGGCTCCTACCTGCCAGCGGCCTACCAGCACGAGATCGGCGCCAAGGTCCGGATGGCGGCCCGCCGACACGGTCTGCACCGCGCGGATCTCGGCGGGACCCGCACCCTGCGCGGCGACCAGCCCGACCGATATTCGCAGCCGGACGGTGCCGACGACCATGCCGAACGCCCAGCCCCGCGCGGCGCCGAGCCGCAACAGCTGACGCTGCTCTGACCCGTCACGGGGCCAGGCGAGTGCTAACTCGCCAGGGCGAGCGCTGGCTTGACCTGGTAGGGCCGGGGGCTGGCGCTGACTGAACCAGTAGGGAGGGCGCCGACTCGGCCTCAATCGGCACGGGCAAGCGCTGACTCGACACGGTGGGGCATGGCTGGCTCGGCCACTACGAGGCGGAGGCAAACGCTGGCTTGAACCCGGTAGGACATGGCCGGCCCGGCCTCCAACGGGCAGGGGCAGGGCGCTGGCTTGAATCCGGTATGGCGGACGCCGGCCCGGCCTCACCGGGCACGGGCTGACTCGACCCGGGGGCGGGGTCGGTACCGGCTCGGTCGCCTCCCTGCCGGGGAGGGCGCTGGCTCGGCCGGCCGGGGTGTCGGTGAGCGACGGCCGGTCGGCTCTTGGCTGGTCGATGCGGGAGACGTGGATAGAGTCGATGGCATGCGGAGTGCACAGCGGATCTTGGCCGAGGCGAGTGTCATCGCCGTCGTGGGGGCGTCGCGTTATCCGGCGAAGCCCTCGCATTCTGTGCCGCTGCAGATGCTCCGGCACGGCTGGCGGATTATCCCGGTCAACCCGTTTGTGGACGAGGTTTTCGGGGTCAAGACGGTCAAGACGCTGGCCGACATCGGCGAGCCCGTCGATCTTGTGGACATCTTCCGGCCGGCCGGCGACGCCGTTGACATCGTCCGGCAGGCTGTCGCGATCAAGGCGCCCGCGGTGTGGCTGCAGAGCGGCATCGTCTCCGCTGAGGCTCGAAAGATCGCCACCGATGCGGGGCTGGACTACGTCGAGGACCGCTGCCTCGCGGTCGAGCGGGCGGTCGGGCAGCTCACCCGGCTGCATTGACCGGCCACATCGGGTGCATCGGAGTTCCTCGCGACCGGTAGCGTGCCGGGTTAACGAGGAGGACCGAACTATGACTTATCCGCCGCCCGGCAACACGCCGGACCCATACCAGCCCCAGCAGCCTTACGGGCAGCCGTACGACCCGACGGCTCCGTATTCGCAGGACCCGTACGCGGCCCCGGCCAGCGGTGCGCCGTCCAGCGGTCAGCCGTACGGGCAGTATCCGCCGCCCACCAGCGGCCAGCCCTATGGGGCTCAGCAGCCCTACGGGCAACAACCGCCATATGGGCAACAACCGCCGCCCTACGGCCAGCCCGGGTACGGACAGCCCTACGCCGCCGGCCCGAGCACCAACACCATGGCGATCCTGGCTCTGGTGTTCGCGTTCGTCTTCTCACCGGCCGCGATCGTCATGGGTCACGTCGCGAAGAAGCAGATCCGGCAGACCGGCGAGGCCGGCGAGGGTCTCGCCACGGCGGGGCTCTGGCTCGGCTACATCTTCACCGGCCTGTACGTCCTGGGCTGCGCCGCCTGGTTGATCTTCGTGATCGCCCTCGGCGTTTCGGGCTCCGGCTCGACCTACTGACCTCGGCCCGGTCGACCGGTTCTCCCGGTCGACCGGCCGCTGTCGAGATGCCAGCCACCGCCAACCCCAGAGGCCAGCCGCTGTCGAGAAGCCAGCCGCCGCCAACCCCAGGACACGCCCGCCGCCGGCCCGCAGGAGCCAGCCACCGCCGACCCGGGAAGGCAGGGCGGGGCGACGGCAGCAGCGCAATCCGAGGCGGCCGTCCGTTAGCTCAGCGGAATTCGGCCTCGCGGACGCTGTTTCCGCCGTCCACCACCAGCATCTGACCGGTGATGTAGGACGCCGCCGGCGAGCAGAGGAAGGCGATCGCCGCCGCGACCTCGTCCGGCGTGCCCGGGCGGCCGATCGGCGTGCCGAGGCCCTGCTTGATCTCCGTGACCGTGGACGCTGCCGTGTAAATAGTGCCCGGAGCAACACAGTTCACGTTGACGCCGTCCGCCACCAGTTCCATCGCCAGCGCGCGGGTCAAGCCCACCACCCCGGCCTTCGCGGCGGCGTACGCGGCCTCCGTCGGCAGCGCGTTCACCGGGCCGGCCGTCGCGGCCAAGTTGACGATGCGGCCCCAGCCGCGCTCCGACATCCCGCCCACGAAGGCGCGGCTGACCAGGAACACCGTGCTCAGGTTGCGGTCGATCTCGGCTCGCCACTCGTCGTAGCTGAGCTGGGCGACCGGGCGCAGCACCTCGGGGCTGGCCCGGCTCGCCAGACCAGCGTTGTTCACCAATACCTCGACCTCGCCGAGCTGATCGTTGATCGCGTCGGCCAGCGCACCGACCTCCGACTCGTCGGTCAGGTCGGCGACGAAGCCGGTGATGCCGAGCTCGGAGGCGCGCTCGTGGATGCGGCGCGTGGTCGACACGATCGCCACCCGGGCGCCGAGGTCACGCAGTCGGCGGGCGGTCGCGTACCCGATGCCGTCGGGGCTGCCCGCGCCGGTGATCAGGGCGACCTTTCCGTCGAGCCGGAGCGTGACCGGGGCCTCGTCGGGATCGGCGGCCGGCTCGTCGAGGCCGAGCTCGACGGCGAGTTCCTCGGCGATGTCGGCGGAGGTTTCAGGGGCGGCGGCGCGGGGACGGCGGCCGGCCGCGGGGCGGGTCGCGTCCCGCCGCGATCGGCTGCCGCTGCCGGAGCGGGCGTCGAAGACCATGCGGCCGATAGTGCCCGGTTGCGGGAGCCAGGGCAAACATCGGGGCCCCCGTGGCGCACCACGGGTACGGCCGGACTAACCGGTCCACCGAACGTGAACGGCCTGTCTATCCTGACGGCGAAGCCGACGCGCCGGACGGAGACCCGATGACCTACCCCCCACAGCCCGGCGAATCCGGCTACGGCCAGAGCGGCACAGAAGGCTCCGGTGGCGCGGAGAACTACTGGGCTGGGAACCCGCAGGGCGTCCTAGGCCCCGGCGCCTACGTTCCGCCACCGGACCCGCAGGTCGCCGCGTACCCGACGACCGGCTACCCAACGACCGGCTACCCGACCGGCTACCCGACGACCGGCTATCCAGCGCCCGGCGACGGCTATCCGCCGGCCGGAGTCGGATACCCGACTCCCGGAGCCGGATACCCGATGCCGGGCTACGGCTACGGCGCTCCGTACGGATATCTGGGGCAATTTCCGGGCCGGCCGACGGACGGCATGGCGATCGCCTCGCTGGTGGTCTCCTGCACCGCCGTGTTGAGCCTCTGCGCCTGGGGCATCGGCGGACTGATCCTCGGCTCGCTGGGCGCGATCTTCGGTCATGTCGCCAAGCGCCGGATCCGAAGCTCGGGCGCGGGCGGCGGCGGCCTGGCCCTGGCCGGCATCATCGTCGGCTGGATCTCCGCGGCGCTCGGCCTGATCGGCGTCGGTCTGCTGGTCGCCCTCATCGTGATGGACACCACCACCACGAACTACTAGCCGCCGGGCTGTGGCGCCTTGGCCGGGCCGGGTTGGGCCAGCGGCGTCACCGGTCCCTGCTCGATGAAGATCAGCGGTGCCTGCTCGCCGTAGCGCAACGGCAGCTTCTCGCGGGCACGTTCCAGGTCCCGGGTGCCGACCTCGACCCCGAAACCGTCGTGGCGGGCGCCGACCGTGACGATGCGGATGCCCTGCGCGGCCCACATGTCCAGGTCGGCGACGACCCGGTCGTGCCACTGGGTCAGCTCGCGGAGGCCGTGCATCGAGTCGCGGACCACCACGCAGGTGTTCTCGGCGGTGAGCCGGATGAAATCGTCGAACTCCGCCGACGGCACCCGGTAGACCACGGCGCGGACCCGCTGCTGGTCGACCTCGAGGCCGGCGTAGCTGTCGGGAAAGTCGGCGCGGCCGCGGCGCTCGATCCGGGCCATCGCCGCGTCGAGTGAGGGCGGCGTCGCGGGCATACTCCGGCCGCCGACCGTGACGGTGACCGGCGGGCGGCTGAACTCGCAGCCGGCCGTCTCCCAGCCGCCGGTGAGCCCGACCGGGGGCACCTCGGGCGGTTCGGCGCAGGCGCTGGTCATCAGCGCCGCCACGAGCAACAGCAGCCCGGCCCGGATCCGGTCACGGCGCATCCCATCCCACCTATCTAGCGCGCTCAACCTCCGGAGGCAACCCGCAGCCCCACCGTCTAGACCAACAGCGTCTCAGATATTCAACGAGGCGACGGATCGGCGGCGTCGGCCAGCGACGCCGTCGCGTCGGTCCGCCCCGGCTTGGTCCCGCCGCCGATGATCACCACTGCGACCCCCGCGACCAGCAAAGCCAGGCCGGGCAGGGCGGCCAGTCGCGGGGTCTGGCCGAGCCACAGCCAGGCCAGCAGCGCGGCGCCCGGCACTTCCAGCAAGATCAATACGCTCACGGTGGTCGCCGAGGTCCGGTGCAGCGCGTAGTTGAACATCGAGTGACCGAGCAACTGCGCGCCGGCCACGATCGCGAGGATCGCGGCCCAGGTCCGGCCGTCATAGCCGGCCAGCGGGATGCTGGCCACGAGACAAACGACCAGCAGCAGTACGCCGCACGTGCCGTAGCAGATCCAGGTGTATGTCGTGGTGCTGAGCCGGACCCGGGCCCGCTCGCCGAGCGCCGTGTAGATCGCCGCGAAGACGCCACCGGCCAGCGCCAGCGCGTCGGCGAACACCGCCTGGCCGGAAACTCCGACGTCCGCGCCCGTGGCCCAGGCCGCGCCGGCGACCGCGAGCCCGATGCCGACCCAGCCCACCGGGGACGGGCGCCGGCCCTGGACGGCCGCGATCACGCCCTGCCACACCGGCTGGGTGGCGACCAGCGCCGCCGACGTCGCCACCGAACCCAACTGCACGCTCGGCATCCAGGTGCCGAAATGTGCCGCCAGCGCCACTCCGGCCAAAACACAAAACAGGACCTCATTGCGGCGTACGCCGAAAAGCTCGCGTCTCCGCGGTCCCCAGGTGATCGGGGTGAGCGCCGCGGCGGCAAGGCCGTTGCGCCAGAACGCCACTGCCAGGGCGGGAGCCGCCGCGAACGCGATCAGCGGCGCCGACGAGGAGACTGCGAGCACCGCCACCGCGAGGGCGCCGGCGGTGAGCAAATCAGGCCGTTGGCGCGATGAGGGCATATTCATCCCCCGCAGTCGCAACTTGCATGTGCAGTAATCACAGTTTGTGCACGCCTATTGAGCGCACAGTAAACCTGTCTTACGCTCTCCGACGGCGCTCGCCCCTTTTGAACCCGTCGATGCCTGGGAGGCTGATTTATCATGCCCGCATACAGTGCGGTCGTGTTTGACTTTTTCGGCACGCTTACCCGTTCCGTCCGACGCGGGCCGCAGCATGCCGAGATCGCGCGAGCGCTCGGCTGTGACCCCGATGTGGTGTTCGGCGTTCTGGACCGTACGTTCCGCACCCGGGCCCGTGGGGTCTTCGGTTCCGCCGAGGCCACCCTACGGTGGGTCACTGAGCAGGCCGGCGGCCGCCCGCGCCGGGCCCAGCTACAGGCCGCGATGCCGGCCCGGATCGACGCCGTCCGCGCCGACACGCGGCTGCGCGAGGACGCGGTAAGCGCTCTCACCGAACTGAAACGGCGCGGCCTGGCCACCGCGCTGATCAGCGACTGCACACACGAACTGCCGGCGTTCCTGCCCAGCCTGCCGGTGGCCGGCCTGCTGGACGCCCGGGTGTTCTCGGTCGAACTCGGCGTCTGCAAGCCGGACCCCCGCATCTACCTGGCCGCTTGCGAGCAGTTGGGGGTGCACCCGGCGGAGTGCCTCTACGTCGGCGACGGCGGCAGCCACGAACTGACCGGCGCCGAGGCCGTCGGCATGACGGCGGTCCGGCTCGCGGCCCCCGACCTGGGCGACCACCTGGTCTTCGACCAGGACACCGCGTTCACCGGAGCGACGATCACGACGCTGACCGAGGTGCTGGCCCTGGTCGACCGCGTTCCCGAACTCGTGTAGGGGCCGGAGCACGGGCGCATGACAGGATGCTCGGGTGACTTCTGCGCTTGTCGAAGAGGCAGTCAAGAAGGCGGCGCTGGCCTGGATCAGCGTCGGCGGCGACCCCGCGCGCGGCCTCTGGTGCATGCCGCTCGAGGGCTCGCTGATCGTGGTGACCGGCCCGGGTGAGCAGTCGGCGCCCGGGCTGGCCGAGACCGACCGCGCCACGGTCCGGCTGCGCGGCGACTCGGGCGGCCTGATCGTGGTGTGGGAAGCAGTGGTCGCGCGGCTCGTCCCCGGCAGCGAGGAGTGGGCAACGGTCGCGCCGCAGCTGGCCGGCAAACGCCTCAACGCCTCGGGCACGGCCGATGAGGTCGCAGCCCGCTGGGCGGAGTCGGGCTGCGCGGTCGTCCGGCTGACCCCATCCGAGGAGCAGCCGGTCGCCGCCCCCGACCTGCCGAACGACTCCCAGGCCGCGCCACCCCGGGAAACCCCGGCCCGGGTCGAGGTCCGCAAGCCGTTCCGCCTGCACCGGGTCCGCAAACACTGAGCGCTCACCCCACGAAGGGCGGGACCGAGATCTCCCCTTTCCCGACCGCCACCACGTGGCCGGACACCGTCGCGGCCGAGACCGCGCCGCCAACCGCCGTCACCGTGCATTCCAGCAGCGACGGCCGGTGCATCTCGAGGCCCTGGTGGATCGTGTACGCCGTCTGCCCCTCGGCCGGCAGCCAACCCGAAGCGGTCAGCCACACCCCCAGACCCAGCGCCGCCGACCCGGTCGCGGGATCCTCCGGAACCGACAACCCGGGACAGAACACTCGGACATGCGCCGACGTCGAAGCCGCGTCCCAGGCGAACACGCTGATCTGCGCGACTCCCAGCTTCGCCGCGACAGCCGGCTGCGCCCAGGCTCGGGCCAGCGCCGCCCGGCGTACCGGAAGAAAGACGAACTCGAGCCCGCACCCGGCGGACCGCGGGCTGGCCTGCTCGCCGGCATAGTCGCCGGCCGTCAGGCCGACCAGGTCGAGCAGTGGCGCCGCGTCCAGCGGCGGGCCCAGCGTCGGCGTCCCGCCGGTGAGCGTCGCCGAGCCCGACGGCGTGACCGAGATCGGCAGGTTGCCGGCTCCGCACTCCTGCACCAGCGCGCCCGGCACGGCCAGCCCGCGGCGCACCGAGGTCACCGCGGCGCCGATGCTCGGGTGGCCCGCGAACGGCAGCTCGGCCTCCGGCGTGAAGATCCGCGCGTGATAGCTGCCGCCGGACGAGGGCGGCAGCACGAACACCGTCTCCGACAGGTTGAACTCCCGGGCCAGGGCTTGCATCTGCTCCTTGGCGAGCGCCTCGGCGCCGTAGACGACCGCGAGCGGATTCCCGGCGAACGGGCGGTCGGTGAATACGTCGACGATCTCGTACACCAAGGTGGACATGCCCGGACCCTAACCTAGGCTGGGTCTGTGACCATGGGGACGCGGGTTTACCTGGCGCGGCTCGCCGCGCTGCCCGTCTTCGACCCCAACGGGGACCGGGTCGGCCGGGTCCGCGACGCCGTGGTCCGGCTGCGCACCACAAACCGGCCGCCGCAGGTCGTGGGTCTGGTCGCCGAGATGGCGCTGCGCCGGCGGATCTTCCTGCCGATCGGGCGGGTGACCAGCATGGCCGCCGATGCGGTCGTGCTCGGCACGGGCACGCTCAACCTGCGCCGGTTCGAGAAGAGGCCGAACGAGTTGCTGGTCCTCGACGATCTGCTGGACCGGCGGGTGACCGTCGAGCCGGACGACGGCGCGGGTCCCGCCCCGGTCGGCACCGTGGTCGACCTGGGCATGGAGCTGAATCGCAACAACGAGTGGCTGATCACCCGGGTCGCCGTCCGCGAGCACACCGGCCGGCTCGCCCGGCGGGGACACATCTTCCAGGCCGAGTACGACCGGGTGCGCGGGCTGCTCACACCCACGGACACCCAGGGCACCTCGAACCTGCTGGCCTTGCTCGAGCAGATGCGCCCGGCCGACATGGCGAACGCGCTGCAGGACCTGCCGGACGAGCGGCGTAACGAGGTGGCCGCCGCGCTCAGCGACCGGACCCTCGCCGACGTGCTCGAGGAACTGCCCGAGCACGACCAGGTGGAGATCCTGGTCCGGCTGGACCGGGAGCGGGCCGCCGACGTGCTGGAACGGATGGATCCGGACGACGCGGCCGACCTGCTGGCCGAGCTGCCCCAGGCGGAGCAGGTCGTGCTGCTCGACCTGATGGAGCCCGACGAGGCGGCCCCGGTCCGGCAGCTGATGAACTACCGGCCGGGCACCGCGGGCAGCGTGATGACCTCCGAGCCGGTGCTGCTGACCCCCGACGCCACCGTGGCCGAGGCGCTGGCCCGGATCCGCGAGCCGGAGCTGTCGCCGGTCGTCGCGGCGCAGGTCTTCGTGGCCCGGGCGCCGTCGTCGACGCCGAGTGGGAAATATCTCGGCATGGTCCACTTCCAGCGCCTGCTCCGGGAGCCGCCGGCGTCGATCCTCGGCGGCATCGTGGACGACGACATCGAGCCGCTGCACCCCGAGACCACGCTGGCCGAGATCACCCGGCGGATGGCGACCTACGACCTGGTGGCGATGCCCGTGGTCGACTCCGCGCGGCGGCTGGTCGGCGCGGTCACCGTGGACGACGTGCTCGACCATTCGCTGCCCCGGGACTGGCGTGACCGGGACACCCCGGCCGACGAGGGCCTGACCGCGCAGATCGCCGCCGCCACCGCCCACGACGCGGAGATGCAGGGCAACGGGGTACGCCCGGCCGAGGGCCGGGTCTCCGACCGATGAGCGCCTCGGAGCCCCGCCGGGAGCGCCCGAACCGGCTCGACCAGCCCCGCGATCCGGGGCGGGTGTCGCTGCCCCGGTTCGACCCCGAGGCGTTCGGCCGGTGGTCGGAGAGCATCGCCCGCTACATGGGTACGGCGAAGTTCATCGTCTACATGACGATCGTGATCGGGGCCTGGTTCGCCTGGAACACGCTCGCGCCCAGAGATCTGCGCTTCGACCCGTACACCTTCACGTTCTTGACCTTGATTTTGTCCTTGCAGGCGTCCTATGCCGCGCCGCTGATCCTGCTCGCGCAGAACCGGCAGACGGACCGGGACCGGCTGGCGATGGAGGAGGACCGGCGGCGCGCGGCCATGCAGAAGGCCGACACCGAGTATCTGACCCGGGAGATCGCCTCGCTGCGGATCGCGCTGGGCGAGGTGGCGACCCGGGACTTCCTGCGCTCCGAGCTCTCCCGGCTCGCCGACGAGCTGGACGAGGCGGCGGCCCGGCGGCACAAACGGGAACGCGACGAGCTATCGAAGGGCCGCCGGGAGTGGGAGGAGGATCGCAAGGAGTGGGAGCCAGACCAGGCCTAGCCGCAGGATAAAATCGCGGCATGGCTGTGCCGGTACACCCTGCCCCCACCATCGAGGAAGCGGTCCAGGCCGCCCTCGCCACCGTCGACGACCCCGAGATCCGGCGCCCGATCACCGAGCTCGGCATGGTCAAGGGCTTCACCGTCGGCTCCGGCCTGGTCAAGGTCGAGCTGCTGCTCACCGTCGCCGGTTGCCCGCTGCGGGACAAGCTGACCAACGACATCACGGCGGCGGTCACCCAGATCCCGGGCATCACCGCGGTCGACATCGACTTCGGCGTGATGACCGAGGAGCAGCGCAAGGCACTGCAGGTGACGCTGCGCGGCGGCGGCACGGCGGAGCCGGTCATCCCGTTCGCCCAGCCCGGTTCGCGGACCAGGGTGTACGCGGTGGCCAGCGGCAAGGGCGGCGTCGGCAAGTCGAGCGTAACGGTGAATCTGGCGGCGGCACTCGCCAAGCGCGGCCTGTCGGTCGGCGTGGTGGACGCCGACATCTACGGCCACTCGGTGCCCCGGATGCTCGGCGTCGAGGGCCGGCCCACCCGGGTGGAAGACATGATCATGCCGCCGCAGTCGCACGGCGTGAAGGTGATCTCGATCGGCATGTTCACCTCCGGCAACGCGGCGGTCGTCTGGCGCGGCCCGATGCTGCACCGCGCGCTGCAGCAGTTCCTCGCGGACGTCTACTGGGGCGAGCTGGACGTGCTGCTGCTCGACCTGCCCCCGGGCACCGGCGACGTGGCCATCTCGCTCGCGCAGTTGCTGCCGAACGCGGAGATCCTGATCGTCACCACCCCGCAGACGGCGGCCGCCGAGGTGGCCGAGCGGGCCGGCGCGATCGTGCAGCAGACCCACCAGCGGCTGGTCGGTGTGATCGAGAACATGTCCTGGCTCGAGCTGCCCGACGGCTCCCGGATGGAGGTCTTCGGCTCCGGCGGCGGGCAGACCGTGGCCGATTCGCTGACCAGGACCGTCGGCGCCGCGGTGCCGTTGCTGGGCCAGATCCCGCTGGACACCCGGGTCCGCGAGGCGGGCGACGCCGGCGTGCCGATCGTGCTGGCCGACGCGGACGCACCGGCCGCTCGGGCGCTCGATGCGGTGGCGTCCCGGCTGGCGATCCGACGCGAGTCGCTGGTCGGCAAGCCGCTGGGGCTGACGGTGAACGCCCGCCGCTAGCTCAGGTCGCGTCCAGGTCGAAGGTGTGCGGTTTGCGGACCGCCACCGAGTCGCTCGGCGTGGCGTTGTCGCGCTTCGCCTTCAGGTCGGCGGCCGCGGCGACCTCGCCGAGATCCGACTTCACCGCGTTCAGGTCCGACTTGACGTCCTCGAAGAGGCCCTGCAGCGGCTTGCGGATCGCCTCCTCGTCCTCCTCGCTGAGCAGATGCTTGCGAATGAACGCCTTCGGGTGCAGATCCTGCAGCTGAATGTCGGTGCCCAGCTCGCGACTCAGGTCGCTGGTCGCGTTCTGGGCCATGGCCCGCAGACCACGCAGCATCTTCAGCCCGTCGCCGATGACCTTCGGCAGGCGCTCACCGAAGATCAGCAGGGCGAGCATCAGGAGCGCGCCGATCTCCCACCAGTTCAGGTTTTCGAACACGCCAGCCTCACTCTCAAGTCCCGCTCGAGTCTCGCGGGCAAGCGTACGCGCGGAAAATCATTTCGCGTCAGCGGCCAATGTCACGGAGGCGGTCAGGGTCCGGGTGCCGCGCCGGTATTCGATCGAGACCACGGTCTCGGGCGCGTACTTGCGGACCAGCGCGATCAGGTCGGTGCCGTCCTCGAGGATGTGCCCGTCGAGCTTGGTGATCACGTCGCCCGCCTTCAGCCCCGCGGTGGCGGCCGGGCCGGCCGGCTCGACCGAGCGCAGCCGCGCCCCGGCCGTGCTGGTGGTGCCGCCGCCGCCGGCCGAGACCACCTCGGCACCGATCACCGTCCGGCGGGCCTTGCCGGTGTCGATGATGTCCTCGGCGATCCGGCGGGCCTGGTTGAACGGGATCGCGAAGGCGAGGCCGATGTTGCCGGCCTCGGTGTCGGTGGCGCCGACCGAGCGGATCACCGAGTTCACCCCGATCACCTGGCCGGCCGCGTCCACCAGCGGGCCGCCGGAGTTGCCCTGGTTGACCGCCGCGTCGGTCTGGATGGCCGCGTAGTAGCGGGTGGTGCCGCCCGGGTCGCCCGCCTGGATGGTGCGGTCCAAGGCGCTGACGATGCCGGCCGTCACCGTGTTGGCCAGCGCCAGCGGCGAGCCGAACGCGAGCACCGGATCGCCGACCGCGATCTGATCGGAGTTACCGAACTTGATCGGAGTCAGGCCGGACTTTGCGACCTTGATCACTGCGATGTCCGACTCGGGATCCCGGCCGACCACCGACGCGGACGCCGTCGAGCCGTCGCTGAAGGCCACCGACATGGCTCCGTTCGCGCCCTCGACGACGTGGTCATTGGTGATCACATAGCCGTCCGTGGAGATGATGAAGCCGGAGCCGATCGCGCCGGTGACCCGCACGGTCACCACGCTCGGCAGCACCTGCTTGGCCACCCCGGCCAGCGAGTCGGGCGCCCGGTTGACCGCCGACGGCACCGTCGCCGGCTGCGCGCCCAGCGTGGTGCCCGGGCCGACGCCGCCGCGGACCGCGAAGACGTACCCGAGGGTGCCGCCCAGGCCGCCCGCCAGCAGGGCGGTGACCAGGCAGATCAGCAAGATCGGGGTCAGGCTGCGACGGGGCGCGTCGGGGTCCACCACGGGCTCGGGGGGCGGGCCCGTGCTGACCGGCGCGGTCGGCACGACCACGGCAGTTGGCGCATACGGATCTCGCCACGGGTCCGCCAATGCGTCGGACCACCATGGCGAGCCTGCCGTCGACTGCCCGGAAGGCGTCGGCGGTTGAGGCTGGCGCCAGTTCCAGCCGTCGGTCACGTCGGTGCCTCCACTCATCGGCTCCCCACCCAGGATGACACGGATCGCTGAAGACCATCCGTCCAGTCCGGCCCCGATGGCCGCATTTGCGCCATCGAAGTCCCGATGCGCGCAGCAGGGGCACGCCTCTAGTCTCATACCCGATGTGCACCGGTTCCGGACCGCCATCCCCATCAGCCGGAGGTCGTCATCGTCACCGCAGCCCGGTCGTTCGGCACCCCGACGACGCAGTCGCTGGTCTTCGCCGAGGCGTACGCCGCCGAGGACATTGTCCTGCAGACTGCCCGCAGCCTGGCCCATGAGCTCGGCCTGATCCCGGTCAGCCCCGGCGCGGGCTCGATCCTTCGACTTCTCGCGGCGGCCGGCAGCGCCAAGGCCGTCGTCGAGATCGGCACCGGCACCGGGGTGAGCGGCGTCTGGCTGCTCCGCGGCATGCGCGCGGACGGCGTGCTGACCACGATCGATGTCGAGCACGAGCACCAGCGGATCGCCCGGCGGATCTTCGGCGAGGCCGGCTTCGCCGCGTCGCGCACCCGGATCATCACCGGCCGGGCCCTGGACGTGCTGCCCCGGCTGGCCGACGGCGTGTACGACCTGATCTTCGTGGACGCCGACGCCACCGAGTTCGGCGCGTGTGCGGAGGCGGCGCTGCGGCTGTTGCGCCCCGGCGGCGCGCTGATCGTGAACGGCGCGCTGGCCGGCGGCCGGATCAGCGACCCGACCGCCCGCGACGTGGACACCCTGACCATCCGCGAAACCGTCAAGGCGATCCGCGAGTCCGACGACTGGATCCCCGCGGTCATCCCGGCGGGTGCCGGCCTGCTAGCCGCGGTCAAGCGCTAGCGAGCCCGCTCAACCAGCGCAGCAGCATCCGGGCGCCCCAGCCGGTGGCGCCCTTGACCAGGTCGTCGGCGGTCGCGTCCGCCCAGCTCGGGGCGCTCATGTCCAGGTGTGCCCAGTTCGCCACCTTGGCGCCGAGGAATTCCTGCAGGAACAGCGCGGCGACCACCGAGCCGGCGCCCCGCGCGGGCGAGCTGTGCCGGTCCGCCACGTCACTGTCGAGATAGCCGATGTAGTCGTCGGGCAGCGGGAGCCGCCACATCCGCTCGCCGGTCTGCTCGCCCGCCGCCGTCAGCGCCGCGGCCAGTTCGTCGTCGTGGCTGTACAGCGCGGCCGTCCGGGTGCCCAGCGCCACCGCGTTCGCGCCGGTCAGCGTGGCCAGGTCGAGCACCACGTCGGGATCCAGCTCAGCGACCGCGTAGCCGAGCGCGTCGGCCAGCACGAGCCGGCCCTCGGCGTCGGAATTCGTGCTCTCGCTGGTCGTGCCGTCCCAGTGGGTGATGATGTCGCCGGGGCGGAAGGCCGAGCCGCTGACCGCGTTCTCGGCCAGCGGCGCCAGCGTGGTGATCCGGACCGGCAGCCCCAGATCGGCGGCGCCCAGGGTGGCCGCGACGACGGCCGCGGCGCCGGCCATGTCTTTGCGCATCAGCTTCATCGGCCCGCGGGGCTTGATCGACAGGCCGCCGGTGTCGAAGGTGATGCCCTTGCCGACCAGGACGACATGCCGGGTCGCGCCAGCCGGATGCCAGGAGAGCTGCACCAGCCGTGGCGGCGTCGCCGAGCCACCACCGACCGCGAGGATGCCGCCGAAGCCCTCAGCTTTGAGCTGATCGGGCTCGCGCACCGTCACAGTCAGGCCCGGGCGCGTCGCGGCGGCATCGACCACCTGAGCCGCGAACCACTCCGGATTTTTCAGCGAGGACGGGGCATTCGTGAGATCCCGGGCGAACCAGGCCGCCGTCGACGTCGCGTGCGCCTGGGTGAGGCTGTCCTCGTACCGATCCTGATCGTCGACGACCAACTGGACCACCGCGGACCTGGCCTGCTCCGCCCCGTCGCGGTATCGGTAGCCGGCCAGCCAGAGCCCCTCGGCGAGGCCGCGGACCGCTTCCGGGGCGGCCTCGGCCGGCACGACGACCGCGAGCAACTCATCGCCCGCCGCGCTCCGGGCCGCGGCGGCGCCGGCCGCGCGCCAGCCGGGCTCGTCGCCCGCGCCGACCCCCACGATCAACACCTTGGCCGGCGTACGCAGGGGGCGCGGCAACGATTGGACCGCTCCGGCGGCCCCGGGCTGGTCGGCGGTGCGGCAGATCTCGGCCACCTCGGCCCGCAGATCGCCCACCAGCGGGCCGGCCGGGTCGACCGGAAGAACCTGGGTGGCCCCGGCGTCGGGCGTGTTGACCAGGCGAATCACGAACACGAGCGGATGACCTTTCCGGAAGACGTGGAAAGCCCGCCGGCACGGCGGTACCGTACCGGCGGGCCTGCGTGAAACGTCAGCCGACGATCGCCTTCAACGCGTCACCAAGTGCGTTGGCCTCGTCCGGAGTCATCTCAACGACGAGACGGCCACCACCTTCCAGCGGGACGCGCATAACGATGCCGCGCCCTTCCTTGGTGACCTCCAGCGGACCATCGCCCGTCCGCGGCTTCATCGCCGCCATCTTGTCTCCCCTCAGACCTACATCAGGGTCGGTGGGTTACCCCACAGCCACAACATCAACGTCACGTGCTCAGCCCCACGCGACGCCGTACTTTCGTTATCCGACCGGCGGCCGTGCAGGCCTACCGCGCTCGCACGCGGCCCGGCCCACCGTGCCGATCAAACATTTTCCCTGATGAACACCGGCGAACCCAAACCCAGCCCGGGCGGATGTGACAGCGTCTAGCATATCGCCTTTGGGGCTGTCACAATGTGCGGTCATGCAGGCGCGGTCGGCTCTCTTCGACCTGTACGGCGACTATCTCCGGCCGAGGGGTGGCCGCGCGCCGGTGGCCGCCCTGGTGAAGCTGCTCGCGCCGCTCGGCATCGCCCCGCCCGCCGTGCGTACCGCCGTGTCGCGGATGGTCCGCCAGGGCTGGTTGCGCCCGATGCGCCTGGTCTCCGGCCCGGGCTACCTGCTCACGCCGAAGGCCGCACGGCACCTCGACGAGGCGTCCGCCCGGATCTACCGTACCGGCCGGATCGGCTGGGACGGGCGGTTCGACCTGGTCCTGCTGCGCGCGCCGGTGCCGCGCCGGGAAGCCCGCCGGCTCACCTACCTCGGGTACGGAATGCTCGGCGACCACGCCTGGGTGGCGCCCCGGGCGGCCGACGAGATCGACGCGGTGCTGGCCGAGATGGCGCTGCCGTACGAGCGGTTCAGCGCCAGCCACGCCGCCGGCTCCTCCGCCGCGGCCGACGTGGTGGGGCGAGCCTGGAACCTGGGCGAGATCGGGCGTGCGTACGTGGACTTCGTCGAGACCCAACGACCGGTGGTGGGCGCGGTGAACGCGCGCAGCCCCGACGAGGACGCGTACGCGGCCCGGTTCCAACTCGTGCACGCCTGGCGATCGTTCCTGTTCCGCGACCCGCAGTTGCCCACGTCCCTGCTGCCGTCGCGCTGGCCCGGGCTGAGCGCCGCGGCCTTCTTCGACAAGCACGCCACCCGGCTGCGCCCCGCGGCCGACCGCTACGTCGAACGTTGCCTGGCTGCGGCCGCCCGCGGCGCACGTGTGGGATTCTCTGAACCATGACCCATTCCCTTTTGTCATGCCCTCCTGGCCCTCGCCCGCGACGCCGTCGTGACGCGCGGCCAGCTGCCGCTCGGTGCGGTCGGTCATGACCCATTCACCTTTGTCATGCCCTCCTGGCCCTCGCCCGCGACGCCGTCGTGACGCGCGGCCAGCTGCCGCTCGGTGCAGTCGGTCATGACCGGCGCGCTGCTCGTCGACCGCACCGACGCGGTCGTCACGCTGACCCTGAACCGCCCCGGCTCCATGAACTCCCTCGATGTCGGCCTCAAGGAGGCGTTGCGGGACACCCTCGCCGCGCTGGAGGGCGACCGGTCTTGCCGGGCAATCGTGCTGGCCGGGGCCGGCAAGGCCTTCTGTGTCGGGCAGGACCTGCGCGAACACGCCGAGCTGATCGCGTCCGGCAGCGTCGACATGGACACGGTCCGGCAGCACTACAACCCCATCGCGCAGCGGCTGGTGAGCAT
>Ga0307513_10002140_pt1:17500-20000 | contig 27665 bp, 18 predicted proteins | sample 15_EM_MG_FD_202174 | JGI IMG/M metagenome (GOLD analysis project Ga0307513, IMG submission 202174) | Populus trichocarpa ectomycorrhiza microbial communities from riparian zone in the Pacific Northwest, United States - 15_EM | ecosystem: Host-associated > Plants > Roots >... | reverse complement strand
ACAGTATTTCTGAACAAGTTCCTGGATAACAAGCCTAAGGGTTTTCTTATTGATGATAGGGACGATATTGATGATAGTGACGATATTGATGTGAGTGACGATATCGACCGTGACCTTGATACGGAGCTGGAGCTTCTAACTAGGATGAATGTACTAACTATGGATATGATGCCGGAAATAGACCGATTTTATATCACCCTTCAATTCGAATTAGCAAAAGCAATGTCTCCTTGCATAATATGGATTCCAAACATTCACGATCTGGATGTGAATGAGTCGAATTACTTATCCCTCGGTCTATTAGTGAACTATCTCTCCAGGGATTGTGAAAGATGTTCCACTAGAAATATTCTTGTTATTGCTTCGACTCATATTCCCCAAAAAGTGGATCCCGCTCTAATAGCTCCGAATAAATTAAATACATGCATTAAGATACGAAGGCTTCTTATTCCACAACAACGAAAGCACGTTTTCACTCTTTCATATAGTAGGGGATTTCACTTGGAAAAGAAAATGTTCCATACTAAGAGATTCGGGTCCGTAACCATGGGTTCCAATGTACGAGATCTTGTAGCACTTACCAATGAGGCCCTATCGATTAGTATTACACAGAAGAAATCAATTATAGACACTAATATAATTAGATCTGCTCTTCATAGACAAACTTGGGATTTGCGATCCCAGGTAAGATCGGTTCAGGATCATGGGATCCTTTTCTATCAGATAGGAAGGGCTGTTGCACAAAATGTATTTCTAAGTAATTGCCCCATAGATCCTATATCTATCTATATGAAGAAGAAATCATGTAACGAAGGGGATTCTTATTTGTACAAATGGTACTTCGAACTTGGAACGAGCATGAAGAAATTAACGATACTTCTTTATCTTTTGAGTTGTTCTGCCGGATCGATTGCTCAAGACCTTTGGTCTCTACCCGGACCCGATGAAAAAAATGGGATCACTTATTATGGACTTGTTGAGAATGATTCTGATCTAGTTCATGGCCTATTAGAAGTAGAAGGCGCTCTGGTGGGATCCTCACGGACAGAAAAAGATTGCAGTCAGTTTGATAATGATCGAGTGACATTGCTTCTTCGGCCCGAACCAAGGAGTCCCTTAGATATGATGCAAAATGGATCTTGTTCTATCCTTGATCAGAGATTTCTCTATGAAAAATATGAATCGGAGTTTGAAGAAGGGGAAGTAGAAGGAATCCTCGACCCGCAACAGATAGAGGAGGATTTATTCAATCACATAGTTTGGGCTCCTAGAATATGGAGCCCTTGGGGCTTTCTATTTGATTGTATCGAAAGGCCCAATTCATTGGGATTTCCCTATTGGGCCAGGTCATTTCGGGGTAAGCGGATCATTTATGATGAAGAGGATGAGCTTCAAGAGAATGATTCGGAGTTCTTGCAGAGTGGAACCATGCAGTACCAGATACGAGATAGATCTTCCAAAGAACAAGGCGTTTTTCGAATAAGCCAATTCATTTGGGACCCTGCAGATCCACTCTTTTTCCTATTCAAAGACCAGCCCCTTGTCTCTGTGTTTTCACATCGAGAATTCTTTGCAGATGAAGAGATGTCAAAGGGGCTTCTTACTTCCCAAACAGATCCTCCTACATCTATATATAAACGCTGGTTTATCAAGAATACGCAAGAAAAGCACTTCGAATTGTTGATTCATCGCCAGAGATGGCTTAGAACCAAGAGTTCATTATCTAATGGATTTTTCCGTTCTAATACTCTATCCGAGAGTTATCAGTATTTATCAAATCTGTTCCTATCTAACGGAAGGCTATTGGATCAAATGACAAAGGCATTGTTGAGAAAAAGATGGCTTTTCCCGGATGAAATGAAAATTGGATTCATGTAATAGGAGAAAGGTTTCCCATTCCTTAGCCTGAAAGATATGTGGCCATGAAATAGGGATTAAGTGGAACAGAATTGACTGGGTGGTAGAGTCGTGGAAACACCTCCTTCTTCCATATTTTGGACACGGAACAATATGTTACTGCTGAAACATGGAAGAATTGAAATCTTAGATCAAAACACTATGTATGGATGGTATGAACTGCCTAAACAAGAATTCTTGAACAGCGAGCAACCAGAGCGATTCCTCACTACATCAAAAAATTTCCATTAATGAAAGATGTAAATCCATTGGAAAAATCAAAAATACGTATGTCGGATGAAATGGTGGTTGTTGCTATCTGCTCCAATAACGAATCGTTGGTTTAACTGAATAACTAAATGAATAACTAAATAAAATAGATAGAACCTTCTCTTCGTCTCAGGTCGATGGATCTTCTCAATTGGAAGATCCCCTATATGGATAATATACACATTCCAGTTGACCGGGCCTAATTCTAATTCTTTTGTTCCGAAGCAAAGATATCCACGGGGCGGTTCGTCCTATTCAGATATTCACGACCAAGAAGTACTGGATTCTCTTTCGGATAGGCTCTGAAAGGAGAAAGAGAAGGAAGGCTGGAATG
>Ga0307513_10002139_pt1 | contig 27685 bp, 27 predicted proteins | sample 15_EM_MG_FD_202174 | JGI IMG/M metagenome (GOLD analysis project Ga0307513, IMG submission 202174) | Populus trichocarpa ectomycorrhiza microbial communities from riparian zone in the Pacific Northwest, United States - 15_EM | ecosystem: Host-associated > Plants > Roots > Unclassified | place... | reverse complement strand
CTGGGGCATCTCGCCGCCGTACGTGTTGATGACGTCCTGCAGGTCCTGCGGCACCGAGGACGAGCCGTGCATCACCAGATGGGTGTTGGGCAGGCGGCGGTGGATTTCCTCGATGACGTTCATCGCCAGGACGTCGCCGTCCGGCTTGCGGGTGAACTTGTAGGCGCCGTGGCTGGTCCCCATCGCGATGGCGAGCGCGTCGACCTCGGTGGCCTTCACGAAGTCCACGGCCTGGTCAGGATCGGTCAGCAACTGGTCGTGGCCGAGCTTGCCCTCGAAGCCGTGGCCGTCTTCCTTCTCGCCCATGCCGGTCTCGAGGCTGCCCAGCACGCCAAGCTCGCCCTCCACAGAGGCGCCGACCCAGTGGGCCATGTCGACCACCGCCTTGGTGACGTGGACGTTGTAGTCGTAGTCGGCCGGCGTCTTGCCGTCGGCCTTCAGCGAACCGTCCATCATCACGCTGGTGAAGCCGTACTGGATCGCGGTGGCGCAGGTCGCCTCGTTGTTCCCGTGGTCCTGGTGCATGCACAGCGGGATGTGCGGATACATTTCCGCCAGCGCGTCGATCAGGTGCTTCAGCACAATGTCGTTGGCGTAGGAGCGCGCCCCACGGCTGGCCTGGATGATCACTGGGGCGTCGACCGCGTCGGCCGCCTCCATGATGGCGAGGCCTTGCTCCATGTTGTTGATGTTAAACGCCGGCACGCCGTAGCCGTGCTCCGCGGCGTGATCGAGAAGCTGTCGCAGGGTGATCCGGGCCATTGTCCTACCGTCTATTTTCGGGACAGAGCCGCCACACCGGGCAGCGTCTTGCCCTCCATCCATTCAAGAAACGCGCCGCCCGCCGTGGAGACGAAGGTGAAATCGTCCACGACGCCGGCCGCGTTGAGGGCGGCCACCGTATCACCGCCACCGGCCACCGCCACCAGCTTCCCCGACTTGGCGAGCCTGGCGGCGTAGCGTGCGGCCTCCATGGTCCCCTTGTCGAAGGGCGGCATCTCGAAAACGCCTAGAGGCCCGTTCCAGATCAATGTCTTCGAATTGGCCATGGCGCGGCAGAGGCGTTCGACCGTCTCGGGACCGGCGTCGAGGATGCGTTCGTCCTCGTCGATGGAGCCCACATCGCGCACTCGGGCCGGCGCGCCAGGGGCCAGTTTCTCGGCGACGACGATGTCCAGCGGCAGGAAGAGCTTGCAGTTGTTCTGGCCGGCCAGGCGGATGATCTCGCGCGCGGTCTCGGCCAGGTCCTTCTCGCAGTAGGAGGCGCCGACGTCGTGGCCCTGGGCGTAGAGGAAGGTGTTGGCCATGCCGCCGCCGATGGCGAGCTTGTCCAGCTTGGTGACCAGGTGGCTGAGCAGGTCGAGCTTGGTGGAGACCTTCGAGCCGCCGACGATGCCCAGCACCGGGCGGTCCGGGTGGCCGAGCGCAGCATCCAGGGCCGTGAGTTCCAGCCGCATCTGCTCGCCCGCATAGGCCGGCAGAAGGTGGGCCAGGCGCTCAGTGGAGGCGTGCGCCCGGTGGGCGGCCGAGAAGGCGTCGTTGACGTAGATGTCGCCGTTGGCGGCCAGCTCGTTGGCGAAGGTGCGGTCGTTGGCTTCCTCGCCGGCGTGGAAGCGGACGTTTTCCAGGAGCAGGACGTCACCCGGCTGCATAGCGCCCACCGCCGCGCGCGCCTTTTGGCCGATGCAGTCCTCGGCGAAGGCGACCGGGACGCCCAGCACCTTGGCCAGCGGCTCGACGATGGGCTTCAGGCTCATCGAAGGCACGACCTTGCCCTTGGGACGGTCGAAGTGGGCCAGCAGGATCACCTTGGCCCCGCCGGCGCGCAGCTTGTCGATGGTGGGCTTGGCGGCCCGCAGCCGGGTGTCGTCGGTGACCTTCCCGTCGTCCATCGGGACGTTGAAGTCCACCCGCACCAAGGCGCGTTTGCCCTGCAGTTCGGCGTCGTCGAGCGTCTGGAAAGCCATCTGGGACTAGAGGAACTTCGCCATGGCCGCCGCGGTGTCGCTCATCCGCGTCGAGAAGCCCCACTCGTTGTCGTACCAGGAGAGCACCCGGCCGAGGCCGCCGTCGACCAGCTGGGTCTGGGGCAGGGCGACCGTCGAGGAGGCCGGGACGTGGTTGAAGTCGTGAGAGACCAAGGGCTCCTTGGTGACCGCCAGGATGCCCCTTAGCGGACCGCTGGCCGCGGCGGCTTCGAAGGCGGCGTTCATCTCTTCGACCGTGACCTTGCGGGTGGGCACGAAGTTCAGGTCGACCACCGAGACGTTCGGGGTCGGCACGCGGATCGAGGAGCCGTCGAGCTTGCCGGCGAGCGCCGGGATCACCAGGCCCAGCGCCTTGGCGGCGCCGGTGGAGGTCGGGATCATCGACATGGCCGCGGCGCGGGCGCGGTAGAGGTCCTTGTGCATCGTGTCCAACGTCGGCTGGTCGCCGGTGTAGGAGTGGATGGTGGTCATGTAGCCGCGCTCGATGCCGCAGAGCTCCTGCAGCACGTGGGCGACGGGCGCCAGGCAGTTGGTGGTGCACGAGGCGTTGGAGATGATCAGGTCGTCGGCGGTCAGGGTCTCGTGGTTCACGCCGTAGACGATGGTCTTGTCGACGCCGTCGCCGGGAGCCGAGATGATCACGCGCTTGGCGCCGGCTTCCAGGTGGGCGGCGGCCTTGTCCTTGGCGGTGAAGAGGCCGGTGCACTCCAGGGCGATGTCGACGTTCAGCGCCTTGTGCGGCAGGTCCTTGGGATCGCGGATCGCCGTGACCTTGATCTTGCCGAAGCCGGCGTCGATCCAGTCCTCGCCGGTGGTCACCGTGCCGGGGAACCGGCCGTGCACGCTGTCGTAGCGCAGCAGGTGGGCGTTGGTCTCGACCGGGCCGAGGTCGTTGATCGCCACCACCTCGATGTCCTTGCGGCCATGTTCGACGATCGAGCGCAGGACCAGCCTGCCGATGCGGCCGAAACCGTTGATGGCGACGCGAACGGTCATGTGGTGGAGCTCCTCTGACGCTTGATTTGCGAGGCGTTTTTGGGGTCAGGGGGGCGCAAGTCAACCCCTGGCGGGGTCAACCATACCTTTGGAATGTGACGGGGCGGGTTCAGCGCGCCGCCCCGTTGGCTGCGTTCTACTTCGAAGCCGCCGTTCGCGTCGGCAGCGCGGCCTGCAGTCCGGGGGCGAACTCCGCGCCGTAGGGCACGGTGATCGAGGACCCCACGAAGGCCGTCCCGTAGGGCTCCGACCGGCCGCCAAGGCAGCGCTCCAGGAAGTGCTCGCTGGCGGCGTAGAAGGCCAGGTTGTTCTCCGGCCGCGCGAAGCCGTGGCCCTCGTCGGGGAACAGCACATAGGTGACCGGGATGTTCTTGGCCTTCATGGCGTCGACGATCTGGGTCGACTCGCGCTGGTTCACCCGCGGATCGTTGGCGCCCTGGCCGATCAGCAGCGGGCGCTTGATGGCGTCGGCCTTGAAGAGCGGCGAGGCGGCTTTCAGCACGGCCTGGCCCTCGGGCGTTCCCGGATCGCCCATCCGGCGGAACATCTGCCGCCGCCCGGATTCCCAGTAGGACGGAGTCGCAGCGAGCAGGGTGTTGAGGTTCGAAGGCCCGACGATGTCGACGCCGCAGGCGAAGGTCTCGGGTGTGAAGGCGAGGCCCGCCAGCACCGCGTAGCCGCCATAGGACCCGCCCATGATCGCCACCTTGTCGCGGGTGGTGACCCCGCGCTGCACGGCCCAGTCGACGGCGTCGAGAAGGTCGTCGTGCATCTTCAGCCCCCACTGCAGGTTGCCGGCGGCGAGGTACTTCTTCCCGAAGCCGGTGGAGGCGCGGAAGTTGGGCGACAGCACCGCATAGCCGCGGTTGGCCAGCCACTGGTGCAGGCCGTTGTAGCCGTAGCCGTCGCGGCCCCAGGGCCCGCCGTGGACCAGCAGCACCATGGGAACGGGCTTGTCCGGCTTGCCGTCGCCGTCGGCGTCGCTGCCGGGCGGTAGCGTCAGGTAGGACACCTGGGTCAGGCCGTCGCGCGACTTGATCTCCACCGGGTGCATGTCCGCCAAGGTGGCGGTCTCGAGCTCCGGGCGCGTCGTGAAGAGCTTGGTGAGCTGCTGGGCTTTGCGGTCGTAGAGGTAGAAGGCCGCCGGGCCGGTCACCGGGTCCACCGCGACGGTCCAGAGGTCGTCGCGGTCGGTGCGCGAAGTGACCGCCACCTGGCCCTTGAGCTTGGTCTTGAGGAAATCCAGGTCGCCCTTGATCGCCGGGTCCAGGGCGATCCACTCGACCTTCAGATAGTTCGTCGCATAGGCGTCCACCTTTCCGGTGAGCGGGCTGGCCATGGCCCCGCCGATGTCGGCGCGGGCGTTCTCGGCGAGCACCGTGCGGGCGTTGCTGCGCAGATCCTGGGCGACCAGGGCCGCAGTGTCGCGCCCACGGGTGTCGAGCCAGTAGCGGGTGGACCCGTCATTCGTATAGCCGGCCGGGCCGGTGGCGCTGGAGTCCTCGAAGTCGATGGATTCTTCCGGGGTCGCCGCGACCACGCCGTTCTCCACCTTGTAGATCTCGGAGCCGCCGTCGGGGCGGGGCTTGGTGGCGCTGCGGATCCGGAGCTGCTGATCGACGCCGAAGCCGGCGTAACCGTCGTTCTTCATCACCAGCGTGAGCTTGCCGGTCTTCAGGTCCAGGCTGTGCACGTCGTGCCAGCGCGGGTCGCGGTTGTTGAGGCCAATCAGGATGCGGTCTTTCACCTGACGGCTAAGGCCCGCGATCTGGACGCGGGTTTTGGTGAAGGGTGTGAGGGACTTCTGCACGCCGCTCGCCACGTCGACGCCGTAGAGCAGGAAGTCTTCGTCGCCGCCCTTGTCGTTGATGAACAGGATCATCGAGGCGTCGGGCGCCCAGAAGTAGCTGCGGATCGGCCGCACCTTCTCGGCGGTCAGCGCGCGGCCCTCGCCGGGCTTGGCCACGGGGGCGACCCAGACGTTCATCACCCCGTCGCGCGGCGCGAGCCAGGAGAGCCATTTGCCGTCCGGGCTGATCTGGCCGGCCGTCCGGCTTGGGTTTCCAAACAGCTTGGTCCGCTCGATCAGCGGCGCGGGCGCCGCGGCCGCGAGCGCAGCGGTCGTGGCGGTGACGGCGATCACGGTCGCCAGCAGAAGTCGGCGCAAGGACTTACCTCCCCAGGTTGTCTGGGGGCGATGCTAGGCTCCCGCCGCGGCCTCCGCTAGGCCTCGACCGGACGAACCTTGGCCGCAGCTTCCGCCGCGCGCGCGCGCGCTTCATCGGTGTCTTTCGCGCGGGCCAGCGCCACGCCCATGCGGCGGCGCAGGAAGCTCTCGGGCTTGCCGAATAGGCGCAGGTCCGCGCCGGGGACGGTGAGGGCCTCCGCGACGCCGTCGAAGGCGATGCCCTTTGCGTCGAGGCCGCCGTAGATCACCGCGCTGGCCCCGGGTTCGCGCAAGGTCACGTCCACCGGCAGGCCCAGGATGGCGCGGGCGTGGATGGCGAACTCGCTCTGGTATTGGGTGACCAGGGTCACGAGCCCGGTGTCGTGCGGGCGGGGGCTCACTTCCGAGAACAGCACCTCGCCGCCCTGCACGAAGAGCTCGACGCCGAAGATGCCGACTCCACCGAGCTCGGCGGTGACCTGGCCGGCGATACGACGGGATTCCGCCAGGGCGGCGGGCGTCATGGACTGGGGCTGCCAGCTCTCCACGTAGTCGCCCTTCACCTGGCGGTGGCCGATGGGGTCGCAGAAGCTGGTGACGACTTGGCCGTCGGGCCCGAGCCAGCGAACGGTGAGCTGGGTGATCTCGAAGTCGAAGGCGACGAGCCCCTCGACGATCACCCGCGCCTGTTCGACGCGGCCAGACTCCAGGGCGTAGCGCCAGGCGGCCGCGATGGCGTCGGGGGTCTCGACGTAGGACTGGCCCTTGCCGGACGAGCTCATCACCGGCTTCACGAAACAGGGGAAACCGACCTTCGCCGCCCCCGCCGCGAGCTCGGCCTCGGTCGAGGCGAAGGCGTAGGCGCTGGTAGGCAGGCCGAGCTGTTCGGCGGCGAGGCGGCGGATGCCTTCGCGGTTCATGGTCAGCTGGGCGGCGCGGGCGGTGGGGATGACGATGGCCAGGCCCGCGGCCTCGATGCGCACCAGCTCGTCGGTGGCGATGGCCTCGATCTCCGGCACGATCAGGTGCGGGCGCTCGGCCTCGACAAGGCCGCGCAGAGCCTTCGCGTCCGTCATGACGATGACATGGCTGCGGTGCGCCACCTGCATGGCCGGGGCGTCGGGGTAGCGGTCGACGGCGATCACCTCGCAGCCCAGCCGCTGCAGCTCGATGGCCACCTCCTTGCCGAGCTCTCCCGAGCCCAGCAGCATCACCTTGACGGCGGTGGGCGAGAGCGGCGTGCCGAGGCGCATGCGGCTAGAGCTTCGCCTTCGCCGCGGCGGCCACAGCCTCGGCGGTGATCCCGAAGTGCTTGTAGAGCACCTCGGCGGGCGCGCTGGCCCCGAAGCCGGTCATGCCGACGAAGGCGCCGTTCTCGCCGATGAAGCGCTCCCAGCCCTGGCGGACGCCGGCCTCCACGGCTATGCGGACGTCGGTCTCGCCGATCACCTGGGCCTGGTAGTCGGTCGGCTGGGCGTCGAAGAGCTCCCAGCAGGGCGTCGAGATGACGCGGGCGCCGATGCCTTCGGCTTCCAGCAGGTCGCGGGCGGCCATGGCGACGGAGACCTCGGTGCCGGAAGCAAAGATCGAGACCTGGGCCGGATGGCCGGCGCCGGCGAGCTGGTAGGCGCCGCGGGCGGAGAGATTCTCGCCGGCGACGACGGTCCGCACCGCCGGGACCTTCTGGCGGGAGAGCGCCATGACCGACGGGGTCTTGCGGGCCCCGAGCGCGAGCTTCCAGCACTCAGCCGCCTCGACCGCGTCTGCGGGCCGGAAGACGTTGAGGTTGGGGATCGCGCGCAGGGAGGCCACGTGCTCGACCGGCTGGTGGGTGGGCCCGTCCTCGCCGACTCCGATCGAATCGTGGGTCATGACGTGGATCACCCGGATGCCCATCAACGCGCCTAGACGGATCGCCGGGCGGCTATAGTCGGAGAACACCAGGAAGGTCCCGGAATAGGGGATCACCCCGCCGTGCACCGCCATGCCGTTCATCGCTGCGGCCATGCCGAACTCGCGCACGCCATAGTGGACGTAACGGCCGGCGTAGTCGGGCAGGTCGAAAGGGGCCATGCCCTTGACGACGGTGTTGTTGGAGCCGGTGAGGTCGGCCGAGCCGCCGACCATCTCCGGGATCGCCGGGACCAGTTCGGCGAGCGCGCCGCCCGAGTGCTGGCGGGTGGCGGCGGCGGGCTTGTCGGCCTCAGCCTTGGCGATGTGGGCGTCGATCCGCTCGAAGGCGCCGACCGGCAGGTCGCCGGCCATGGCGCGCTCGAATTCGGACTTCAAGGCGGAGGCGGCGAGGTTGGCTTCCCAGGCCTTGCGGACCCTGGTGCCTTTGCGGCCCGCCGCACGCCAGGGCTTCAGCACTTCGTCAGGCACGGTGAAGGGCGCGGCGGTCCAGCCCATGGCCAGACGCGCGTCGGCGATCTCGTCGTCGAACAGGGTGTAGCCGTGGCTGTGGGGGTCGCCTTCCTTGCGGCCCGCGCCCTTCGAGATCTTGGTCTTGCAGGCGATCATCGTCGGGCGGTCCTGGCGGGTCGCCCAGCGCAGCGCGGCGGCGATCTTGCCCGTGTCGTGGCCATCGACGGCCTTCACCGCCCAGCCGGCCGCTTTGAATCGGAGGAGCTGGTCGCCGGTCTCGGAGATGGTCGCTTCGCCGTCGATGGTGGTGTTGTTGTCGTCGAAGAGGACGGTGAGCTTGGAAAGCTTCAGTCGGCCGGCGAGGCTGATCGCCTCGTGGCTGACGCCCTCCATCAGGCAGCCGTCGCCGGCGATCACCCAGGTGCGGTGATCCACCAGGGCGTCGCCGAAGCGGGCGTTCACGTGGCGCTCGGCCATCGCCATGCCGACCGCGCTGGCCAGGCCTTGGCCCAGCGGCCCGGTCGTGGTCTCGACGCCCGGGGTGTGGCCGTACTCCGGGTGGCCCGGGGTGATGGAGCCGAGTTGCCGGAAGTTCCTGATCTGATCCATCGTCACCGCCTTGACTCCAGTCAGATGCAGCAGCGCGTAGAGCAGCATCGAACCGTGGCCGGCCGAGAGCACGAACCGGTCGCGGTCGGTCCAGTCCGGGCGGGCGGCGTCGTACTTGAGGAATTTTGTGAACAGGACGGTGGCGACGTCGGCCATGCCCATCGGCATGCCCTGGTGGCCGGACTTCGCCTTGTGGACCGCATCCATGGAGAGCACGCGGATGGCGTCGGCCATGGTCTTCAAATCGGCTGGCATCGGGTGCTGAATCGTCCGGCGTTAAGGAATGGCAGGCGGGGTCGCATGCGAGCGGGCAGGGGTCAAGAAAGGCAGGTTGTCGCGAAAGCCCGATCGCCAACAAAAGGGCACGCTTCCGGAGCAAGGCGACGCAGGTCTATAGTTTTGAAGCCTCACGTTTTTCAGGAGGACGGCGATGAACGGCAGCGAGAGCGCCCTGGACCTGGCGGCCAAGCGGCTGGAACGGGCCGTGCACGTGCTTGAGCAACGGCTGGCGGAGCGGTTGAAGACGGCCGGCGCCGAAGCAGGCGGCCTGTTCGACCAGGACCGCGCCAACCTGGCGGCCCAGCTTGACGAGGCCCGGGCCCGCGAGCGCGAGCTTGAGGAGGCCGGCGCCGAGGCGTCGGCCGCGCTCGGCCGGGCGATCGTACAAATCCGCGCCGCGCTGAACGGCGCCGCGCCCGACCCATCTTCTTTGGCGGAGCACTGAGCCATGGGCCAGATCAACGTCGAGGTGAACGGCCGGCCCTATGCGGTAGGCTGCGAGGACGGCCAGGAGCAGCACCTGCTCGACCTCGCCAAGCTGTTCGACCGCCAGGTGCGCGAGGTCAGCCAGGACATGGGCCAGCTGGGCGACACCCGGCTGTTCCTGATGGGCGCCCTCCTGCTGGCCGACGAGCTGGCGGACGCGCGGGGACGGCTGGCGTCGCTGCAGGCCGAGATGAGCCGCGCCCAGGCCGACCGCGCGCGCGTCGAGATGCGCGCCGTCACCGCCCTGGAAGCCGCCGCCAAGAGCATCGAGAAACTGGCCAGCGAAGACGCCTGACCCGGTCGCTTCAGGCCGCGGTCAGGTCCCGCGAGCGCATGCGCCGCACCAGCCTCGCCATGGCCGGGGCGAGTTCGCGCTGTTCGACAAGCCGATAGTCGCTGTCTTGCGGCAGCGTCGCCACCAGCCGGCGATGGGCCGCGGCGAGGTTGTGGTAGGGCAACCGCGGCATCAGGTGGTGCAGGGCGTGATAGCGCAGGCCCACCGGCGCCCAGAGGATCGGCAGCAACGCCGGCGGCGGCACATTGACCGTGTCCAGGAACTGGTCGCGAAAGCTCATGCGCTCACCCTCGCTCTCCCAGGCGTGGGCGACGGCGGTGCGCAGCTGGTTGAGGGCGGCCATGACGGCGTAGACGCCCGCGGCGGTCAGAGGGACCCGGCCCGGGATGACGCGCATCACCGTCAGCGCCGTGAGACCCCAGCTCCAGAACCAGCAGGCGACCTCCTGGGCCAGCCAGGCCGGGCTATGCGCCCGCTCAAGGTCCTTACGCACGAAGGCGGGGTTTATGGTCATGGCCGACAGCCGGCCCGCGGCCAGCCGGCGCAGCGGCGGGATGAGCAGTGAAAGGGGCGCGATCACCGCGAACCGGAGAAAGACCCCGACCGGCGCCAGGATCGCGATCCCCAGGAAGACCGCCAGCTGCCGGGCCGGCAGGCGGGCAAGCGGGCGATACTCAGGGTCCTCCAGGGTCCCGTAGCGATCCTTCGCGTGATGCAGCATGTGCACGCCCTCGTACATCAGCGACGGGGTGAGGAAGGGCACGCCGATCAGGGCGTTCCAGGCCAGGTGGAACCCCGGGACGGCGCCGGGCCGCAGGTGGGTGAGCTCGTGGATGAAGCTGATCGCGCGATAGAGCGCCAGAACCGCGACCGCCCCGGCGGCAAGGCTCAGGGCGGGGGCCTCGAGCGTCGCCGCCAGGAAGAGGCTCAGATAGAGGACCAGCGCCGTCCCGGCCAAGTCGGACCAGTAGATCCACGGCTTCGGCCGCGTCAGGTCGCCGACGAGCGCGTTGGCCTGCCGGGCCAGGCTGGGCGGTGCGGTGACGGCGGCTGGACTCAATATTCCCACGACCTGGCTTATCTAGGGCCCGCGGCCGGAGGCGGAAGAGCCCGTCCGGCAAAATCACGGCCTGCGCAGGAACGACGTCGCCCCGGGCCTGGCTCCGCAAAAATATTTGTCGGCGGGACGGATTGCGGTGGGGTGGATCAGCGGGTTTGCGAACCTGGCGCCCAGGCCCTATCTTGGGGACGGCGGGTCTGCTGCGGCCCTCGTCGAAGGCGACATATTCCAGCGACCTTAATTCACTCATAGGGAGCTGTCCCTGGTCGGGATCCTGGTCCCGAGCACACGGCGCCCACCTGGTCTACCAGGTCGAGGGAATGAAACAGTCCTTCACGGTTCTCACGGCGCCGCCACCTTTTGCCCAAAGACAAGCTGGACCTGTATAGTCGCGGGCGTGACCGAGCCCTTGGACAAGACGGCGCTGCGCGTGCGGATGCGGGCGCTCCGCCGCCGGCTGGCGGAGGACGCCCCCGACGCCGGCGAGCGCGCGGCGCGGAAGCTGCCGCTGTCGCGGTTCGGCCGGTTCCGGATCGTGGCGTCCTATCGGCCGCAGGGGGCTGAGGTCGACCCGCATCCGGTGCTTCAGGCGATCCTGGGCTTCGATCCGGGGTTCGCCACGCCGGTCCTGCCCGTGGCGCTGCGCAAGAAGGCGCCGCTGAGCTTCCGCTACTGGGACCTGGAGGAGCGGCTGGTTCCGGACGCGTTCGGGATTCCCGCGCCGCCGAAATCCGCGCCGGAACTCGTGCCCAATCTCGTCATCACCCCGCTGCTGGCGTTCGACCGCAAGGGTGGGCGGCTGGGCCAGGGCGCGGGTCACTACGACCGGACGCTGGCGAAGCTGCGCAAAGACCGACCGGTGTTCATGCTGGGCCTGGCCTACGCGGGCCAGGAGGTCGACGAATTGCCGCAGGACCACCACGACCAGCGTCTCGACGCCATCCTGACCGAGACGGGCTATATTGAAGTCCGCTAAGGACAGCTGATGAGATTTGCGTTTTTCGGGGATGTGGTCGGTCGGTCGGGCCGCGAGGGCCTGGCCGAGTATCTGCCTGGCCTGCGGCGGCGCCTCGGCCTGGAGTTCGTGATCATCAACGCCGAGAACGCCGCGGCGGGCTTCGGGATCACCGAGGCTACGGCGCGCGAGCTGTTCGACGCAGGCGCCGACGCGCTGACGCTGGGCAACCACTCCTGGGATCAGAAGGAAGCGCTGACCTACATCGTCCGCGAGCCCCGGCTGATCCGGCCGCTGAACTACTCCGCCTTCTCCGCCGCGCCCGGGCGCGGCGCGCAGCTGTTCGAGACCTCGACCGGCAAGCAGATCCTGGTGATCAACCTGCTCGGCCGGGTGTTCATGGACGCGCTCGACGATCCCTTCGCCGCCGTCGACAAAGAGCTGGAGGCCTGTCCGCTGGGCGCCGTGGCCGATGCGGTGGTGGTCGACATCCACGCCGAAGCCACCTCCGAGAAGATGGCCATGGGCCACTTCTGCGACGGCCGCGCCAGCCTGGTGGTGGGCACCCACAGCCACGTGCCGACCGCCGATTGCCAGATCCTGCCCGGCGGCACGGCCTACCAGACCGACGCCGGCGCCTGCGCCGACTACGACAGCGTGATCGGCAACCACAAGGAAGAGCCGCTGCGGCGGTTCACGACGCGGATCAGCGGCGGCCGCTATAAGCCCGCCGAGGGACCCGCCACCGTCTGCGGGGTGTTCGTGGAGACCGACGACGCCACGGGCCTCGCGCGCCGCGTCGAACCCATCCGCATCGGCGGGCGGCTCTCCGAGACGGTCCCGACGGTCGAGGCCGTGACGGCCGGCTAGGGTTTCTTCGCGGGCTTCTTGTTCTTATCGGACGGCGGAGGCTGCAGGCTCTCGCGGGTCAGGCGCCCGGCGTTGGCCTTGTCCAGAAGCGCGAAACGGCGGGTCGCGGCGTGGTCCCATTCGAGGGGTGTTATGCGGCCGTTCCAGTCTTCGTCGGCCTGGGCCACCGGCTGCGGGATGTTGAGCAGGGAGAAGCGCGCCGCGCCGTCGCGTCCACCCGGCTTGAAGGGGCCGGCCTGGCCGACGCCGGTCGGCTTGCCGGCTTCGCCGCCGGATTGCGCAGGCGGCGCGGCGCGCTTGGCCCCGCGTCCCCGACGACCGCCGCGCGCGTCCTCGACGCCCATGGAGGCGATCTCCGGAACCCGCTCGCGCTCGTAGGCCTGCATCTCGAACCCGTCGATGTAGCCGTTGCCGTCGACGTCCAGCACGCGAAAGAACCGCTCGGCGTCGGCGCGGAATTCGGCGAGCGTCACCGCTCCGTCGTGGTCGGCGTCGGCGCCCGCCAGCCAGGTCCCGAAACCGTCCGGCCCGCGGAACGGCTCGCCCATCGGGCTGATGAACAAGCGCACGCGCGGTCCAGGCGGCGGGGGCGCTTCGCGTCCGTAGGTCTCGATGATCGGCGCATCCTGCGGCTGAGCCGTCGCGGCGCCCGCGAGGCCGAGGAACACCGCCGCCAGGAGAAGCCGTCGAACCATTCGTGGAAATCCTCGATACGCCCCGGCCGGAGCTTGGCCGCATGGCTGCGGCGGAAATGCGCCGGACGCGTGTCGGCGGCGAAACCCTTCCCACGGAAGCCGCAAGCGGTTCTAGTGGCCACGCTCATCAGGGGAGGCGCTCATGCTCGCCAAGTTCTTAGTCCGCGCGATCTTCGGGGCGTTGGGCCTTTGGCTTTCGTCTGTGTTGGTGGCGGGCGTGCACTTCAGCGACAACACCTCACTGATCCTGGCCGCCGTGCTGCTGGGGATCGTCAACGCCTTCGTGCGTCCGGTGGTGTTCATCTTGACCCTGCCGATCACCGTCGTGACGCTGGGCCTCTTCCTGCTGGTCGTGAACGCGGCGATGATCGGGCTGGTGGCCTGGTTCCTATCGGGCTTCCAGGTGAGCGGCCTGATCCCGGGCGTCCTCGCGGCCATCATCACCGGCGTCACCAGCTGGATCGGTGGCATGATCCTGCGCGACGACCGGCGCTAAGCGGCGCCGGCTCGCACCAGGGCGTCGATGTCGGGGTCCGAGTAGCCAGCCTCGCGCAACACCTCGCGGGTGTGCTCGCCGAGCTTGGGCGCGGGTCCGGCCGGGCCGGTGGGGACGCCTGGGAAGCGGACCGGCGCGGCGGGTGCGCGGAAGCTGCCGCCCCAGCCGTCAGGGACGTCCACGAAACAGCCCGCCTCTTCCGCCTGCGGGTCATCGACCACGTCGTCCAGGCTGGCCATGGGCGCGGCGATCACGTCCGTCGTGCGCATCAGGGCGCAGGCCTCGGCCAGCGTCAGGCGCGCGAACACCTCGTCCATGACCGCGCGGATCTCGCGCACCACCGCCATGTCGACGATGGGCGGGACACAGCGGGGTTCGTCGATCAGGTCCGGCCGGCCGATGGCCCGCATGACCTGGGCGAAGTCGGTGGGCGCGCGTTGCGAGACGTAGATCCAGCGGTCGTCGGAGGTGCGGAAGTAGCCGGCGATGGCGCCGGGCCGCTGGTCCCGCGGTTGGGCGGTGACGTGCTGGCCGTTGCGTAGCCGGATCGAGAGGTCCCAGCCCAGCGCATAGCAGCCGACCCGCATCAAGGCGGTCTCGACGTGACGGCCGCGCCCGCTCGTCTCGCGCTCGTGGACGGCGGCCAGCACGCCGGCCAGGGTCGCGATCGCCGTCGTGTGGTCGCCGAAGCCGGGGCGTGAACCGATCGGCTCGCGGTCGGGCGGGTTGATCGCGGCGGCGACGCCGCTGCGGTTCCAGAAGCCGGTCAGGTCGAAGGCGGGCGTATCGGCGTCGGGGCCGGTCAGGCCGTAGCCGGTGACATTGGCGTAGATCAGCCGGGGGAACTGGTCCTTCAAGCTGTCGTAGTCGAGCCGCGCCCGCTTCAGGGCGCCCGGGCGGACGTTGGTGATCAGGACGTCGGCATCCTTGAGGATCGCCAGGAAGGCCGCGCGGCCCTCGGGACTGCCGGTGTTCAGGACCACGCCGCGCTTGCCGCGGTTCTCGTTGGAGAAGACCGGGTTGCCGGGGGTCTCGGCGGTGTCGGGCCAGAAGCCGCGGGTGGCGTCGCCGGCGGCGCTCTCCACCTTGATCACGTCGGCGCCCCAGTCGGCCATGATCGCCGCACAGCCCGGCCCGGCGACCCAGGTGGACCACTCCACGACCTTCAGGCCCTTGAGCAGCATGGCGTTCCTCCCGCTCTCGTTCGCGGCGGGAATAGTGGACGGCGGATCGGGGCGTGAGAACCCTTGCCCCCTGCTTTGCGGGTGAGGCGCCAAGAAAAAGGGCGGGACCCTGCGGTCCCGCCCTCGATCTTTCGAACGTCTGAGTGACGTGGACTAGAAGTCCATGTCGCCCATGCCGCCCATGCCACCGGGCATGCCGCCACCGCCGCCGCCGCCCTTCTTGGGGGCTTCGACGATCGCCGCTTCCGTGGTGATCATCAGGCCGGCGACCGAGGCCGCGTCCTGCAGGGCGGTGCGCACGACCTTTGCGGGGTCGATGACGCCGTCCTTCACCAGGTCGACATACTGCTCGGTCTGGGCGTTGAAGCCGAAGGTGGGCGAGCTGTTTTCCAGGATCTTGCCGACCACGATCGAGCCTTCGACGCCGGCGTTTTCGGCGATCTGACGGATCGGGGCCTGTAGAGCGCGGCGCACGATGGCGATGCCGGCTTCCTGGTCGTCGTTGTCACCCTTGAAGCCGTCCAGAACCTTGGAAGCCTTCAGCAGGGCGACGCCGCCGCCGGGGACGATGCCTTCTTCCACGGCCGCACGGGTCGCGTTGAGGGCGTCGTCGACGCGGTCCTTCTTTTCCTTCACCTCGACTTCGGTCGAACCGCCGACGCGGACCACCGCAACGCCGCCGGCCAGCTTGGCCAGACGCTCCTGCAGCTTTTCCTTGTCGTAGTCCGAGGTCGTGTCCTCGATCTGCTTCTTGATCTGGGAGATGCGGCCTTCGATGCCGCTCTTGTCGCCCGAACCGTCGACGATCGTGGTGTCGTCCTTGGTGATGGTGACCTTCTTGGCCTTGCCGAGCATGTCGAGGGTGACGTTCTCGAGCTTGATGCCGAGGTCTTCCGAGATCAGCTGACCGCCGGTCAGGATCGCGATGTCTTCCAGCATGGCCTTGCGGCGATCCCCGAAGCCCGGAGCCTTGACGGCCGCGACCCGCAGGCCGCCGCGCAGCTTGTTCACGACCAGGGTCGCGAGGGCTTCGCCTTCGACGTCCTCGGCGATGATCAGCAGCGGACGGCCCGACTGGACCACCGCTTCCAGCACCGGCAGCAGGGGCTGCAGCGAGGAGAGTTTCTTTTCGAAGAGCAGGATCATCGGCTCTTCGAGGTCGGCCTCCATCTTCTCGGCGTTGGTGATGAAGTAGGGGGAGAGGTAACCGCGGTCGAACTGCATGCCTTCGACGACGTCGAGTTCGGTCTCGGCGGTCTTGGCTTCTTCAACCGTGATGACGCCTTCGTTGCCGACCTTGGCCATCGCCTTGGCGATCATCTCGCCGACTTCGGTGTCGCCGTTGGCGGAGATGGTGCCGACCTGGGCGATCTCGGCGTTGGTGGTGACCTTCTTGGCCGAGGACTTGATCTCGGCGACGACCTTGGCGACCGCCTTGTCGACGCCGCGCTTCAGGTCCATCGGGTTCATGCCGGCCGCAACCGACTTCAGGCCTTCGATGACGATGGCTTGCGCCAGCACCGTGGCGGTGGTGGTGCCGTCGCCGGCCTTGTCGTTGGTCTTGGAGGCGACTTCACGGATCAGCTGGGCGCCGAGGTTCTCGAACTTGTCGGCAAGTTCGATTTCCTTCGCCACCGAGACGCCGTCCTTGGTGGAGCGCGGGGCGCCGAAGGACTTCTCGATGATCACGTTGCGGCCCTTGGGACCGAGCGTCACCTTGACCGCATTGGCCAGGGTGTTGACGCCGCGCAGCATCCGATCGCGCGCGTCGGAGGCGAAATAGACGTCTTTCGCTGCCATGGTGGGAACTCTCTTTTCTGAATGATTTTCGGGGGAAGGAAGCGTTGGGGCCGGTTAGGCCAGCACGCCCAGGATGTCGCTTTCCTTCATGATCAGCAGGTCCTTGCCGTCGAGCTTGACCTCGGTGCCGGACCACTTGCCGAACAGGATACGGTCGCCCGCCTTCACGTCGAGCGGGTGGATCTTGCCGGCCTCGTCGCGGGCGCCGGGGCCCACGGAGACGACTTCACCTTCCTGCGGCTTTTCCTTCGCGGTGTCGGGAATAATGATCCCGCCCTTGGTCTTCTCTTCTTCCTCGACACGCTTCACGAGGACGCGGTCTCCCAGAGGACGAAACGCCATGTGTGTTCTCTCTCTTTCCGTTCGAGACGGTTGATTTGGTGATGGCGCTGCAGAGCGCCTCAGAACCGCATGTTAGCAGTCCTGACCGTTGAGTGCTAACGGCGCGCCGGAGTTAAGAACCGACCGTGTCGGAGTCAAGGCGAGCGAGGCGATTTCACCGTAGGTTCACACCAACTCGTCGGATGCTCCGCGGTGGATTTCCGCTGGAGGCGCCTCAATCACGCCGCTAGGGTCAGGTTTGAAACGCTCGTTAGATTATCCGGGGAGATAGACAGAAATGCGACGCGCCATTGCGCTTGCCGCCCTCATCGCCGCGTCCGCCGTGGCGGGGACCGCGGCCGCCGAACACTGGACCAAGTACGCCGATGTCGCTGGCGGCACGGCTTGGTCGTACGACGGCGACTACAGCTACAAGGACAAGGCCACCGGCCGCCTCGTGGTCATGCAGGCGATCTCGAAGCCAGAAGCCAAGCTCGGCCCCTCGTCGCCCGGCAAGCCGGACGGCGTGGGCAGCGTCGTGGCCATCGACTGCACCAAGAAGAACTTGATCACGCTCGGCTCCTACACGCCTTCCAAGCCGATGGAGATCAAGGACAGCTGGCGCGCCGACACCCCGAAGAAGGCCGCCGGCCCCGAGAACGAGGCCCTGATGGCCGCGGTCTGCCCGCACATCGATCACGTGCCGCAGAAGTAGCGGACGGCCTCAGGAGGTCGGCGGTCGCACGCGATCGCCGGCGAGGGGAGGGTTGGAAATGCTCGACCACGTCGGATTTCCGCTCAGCGATTTCGCGGCGGGGCGAGCGTTCTACACTGCCGCACTGGAGCCGCTGGGCGTCAAGCCGCTGGTGCAGGTCACGGCCGACCAGACCGGCGGCGACACCCACATCGGCTACGGCGCAGCCGACCGCTGCTTCTTCTGGATCGCCGACGGCCACGGTCCCGTCACGGCCGGGCCGATGCACGTGTGTTTCAAGGCCAGGAACCGGGCGATGGTCGACGCCTTCTACGCCGCCGCCATGGGGGCCGGCGGGCGCGACAACGGAGCGCCCGGCGTCCGCGCGCACTATCACAAGGACTACTACGCCGCCTTCGTCCTCGACCCGGACGGCCGCAACATCGAGGCGGTCTGCCACACGCCGGTCTGAAGGGCCGCGAGCGGGTCGGTAATATTTCAAAAGCGTAACTGGCGGACGGGTCCGGGCGTCCCTATTTCAGCGTCGTCATGGCTCTCTGGATCAAACTCCTCCCCGCCGTCGCGGCCCTCGTTGTGGTCAGCGTGCTCGTACTCGCGAGCGCACCGCAGTCGCTCTACGCATAAGAGCCAGCCGAACTTTCCAAAGCTTCATTGGCGTTTGCCGCGCGGCCTCGCTGAAATGCCGGCCATGCGCCGCCTTCTCACTCGCATCGCCCTGGCCGCCGTCCTGATCGTCGGGGCCGGCTTCATCGTGCTCTGCACCCCGCAGCCGCTGTTCGCCCACCACCTGACCTACGGCCGCTATGAGGTCTGGTCCGACCGGCCGATCGAGCTGGAGATCGAAGGCGTCCTCGACGACGTCACCCGCCGGATATCGCGCTCGGCGATCTACAGCCCCGATCAGAAATTCCGCATCTTCATCTGCAACGACCAGTGGCGGCTGACGCTCTACTCCGAGCGGCTCAGCGGCCGGATGGCCGGCGCCGCCGACACCGCCTTCACCCGCAACGTCTACATCCGGCGCGCCGACATCCCGAAGAACCGACTGATCCCGCTCAGCGGCTGGAGCCCTGCGAAGATGGCCGACCGGCCGCTTTCCTACTACCTCGCCCACGAATTGACCCACGTGATGGAGAGCCGGGCCTTCGGGCGCGGCAGTTCGTTGCGGTACCCCGGTTGGCTGAACGAGGGCTACGCCGACTATGTCGCCAAGGCCGGCCAGTTCGCGTTGGCGGAAAACGCCCGGGCCCTGCGGGCCGGCGCCTTTGAGATGAATCCGAAGGCGAGCGGTCTCTATCGCCGCCATCACCTGGAGGTCGCCTATCTGCTGGACCGGCAGGGCATAACGATCCGCCAACTCTACGCCGACCCGCCGGATGAGCCGGCGCTTCGGGCCAGGATCATGGCGGACAAGAGCCTTTAATCCTGTCGGACGCGCTTGTGTCTTGCGCGTCGCGCAACCCACCTCCCGCATTGAGGGAGGGAAGATTAAAACGCTTGTTTGATTCTGGATCCAATATGGGTCAAAGCTTGCGGCCAACGCCTCCGCGCGCGGAGGCTCGATGACATCAGAAAAACCGCTGCGGGAGTGACCAGATGAGCGAGACCCTCAACAAGCAGGCGCAATCGAGCTTCGCGCTCAATCCTCAGGATGAGCTCAACGATCTGCGGATGTCCGAAAAGGCGCTGCCGCTGCTCAACAAGGTGAAGGCGTTCATCAAGGACGTTGTCGAGCCGATGAGCGCGGAATTCCACCGTCTGGGCGAAGGCAATCCCGACATCTGGTCCTACGCACCCGGCCAGCTGGAAGTGCTGGAAGCGGCCAAGGACAAGGCCAAGGCCAATGGCCTGTGGAACTTCTTCCTGCCGAACGCCGAGACCGGCGAGGGCCTGTCGAACCTGGACTACGCCTACATCGCCGTGGAGCTGGGCAAGAACCGGCTGGCCTCGGAGACCATGAACTGCGCCGCGCCGGACACCGGCAACATGGAAGTCCTGGAACGGGTCGGCACGCCGGAGCAGAAGAAGCAGTGGCTGGAGCCGTTGCTGGCCGGCAAGATCCGCTCGGCCTTCGCCATGACCGAGGTGAACGCCGCCTCGTCCGACGCCAAGAACGTCAACACCCGCGCCACCCTGGTGGGCGACGAGTACGTCATCAACGGGGAGAAGCACTACATCTCCGGCGCCGGTGACCCGCGCTGCAAGATCATGATCACCATGGTCCAGACGACGCCGGACGGCCCGCCGAACCTGCGCCAGTCGCAGATCCTGGTCCCCACCGACGCGCCCGGCGTGAGGATCGTCGGACCGATGAACGTGTTCGGAGATCCCGACGCGCCGCACGGCCACATGCACATCATCTTCGACAACGTGCGTGTGCCGGCGTCGAACATGCTGCTGGGCGAGGGCCGCGGCTTCGAGATCAGCCAGCTGCGCCTCGGCCCCGGACGGATCCACCACTGCATGCGCGCCATCGGCTCGGCCGAGAAGGCGCTGGACCTGCTGGTCACCCGCGGCCTGAGCCGCGAGGCGTTCGGCAAGCAGCTGGTGAACCTGGGCGGCAATCTGGAGATCATCTCCCGCGCCCGCATCGACATCGAAGCCATGCGCCTCATGGTGCTGAAGGCCGCCAAGGCGATGGACGTCCTGGGCAACCAGGAAGCCCGAATTTGGATCCACATGGTGAAGGCCATGGTGCCCGAGCGGGTCTGCGAGATCATCGACCAGGCGATTCAGATGCACGGCGCCCTGGGCGTTTCGCAGCACACGCCGCTGGCGCGGATGTACACCCAGACCCGCACCCTGCGGATCGCCGATGGCCCGGACGAGGTCCACCACATGGTCGTCGGCCGCAACGAGCTGCGCCAGTATCGCGAGATGCCGTCGGACGCCTCCAACGCGGCGATCTTCCGGAACTAAGTCAGGCGCCGGGCCCTGGCTTCGCGCCAGGGCCCTAGGCGCTTCCGCGGCGCCATGCTCAAATCCTCCCAAGAAGCCTTGGGAGGGGCCGCACCATGAAACCCACATCCTTGATGATGGCGGCCGCGTTTGCGTTGGCCGCGCCGGTCGCAGCCCATGCCGAGACGTCCTGCGAGGGCCTGGCGAAGACGGTGTTGCCGCACGCCGAGGTGACCAAGGCGACCACCGAGACCTTCAACAGCAAGACGCTCTGCAAGGTCGCCGTGACCAGCCGTCCGACCAAGGACTCCAACATCTTGTTGGAAGTCTGGATCCCGGTGGGCGAGGCCTGGAACGGCAAGTTCGTGCAGCTCGGCAATGGCGGGTTCTCGGGCCGCGTGCCCTCAGGCCAGCTTCGCGCCGTGGCGGCGCAGGGCTACGCGACCGCCGGCACCGACAACGGCCACCAGAGCAACATCGGCACCTCGGCCTCCTGGGCGCTGGGACACAAGGAGAAGATCGTCGACTTCGGCTGGCGCTCGCTGAAGGAGACCACCGATATCGCCAAGGTGCTGATCGCGGCGCAGAAGGCCAAGGGCCCGGCGCGGTCCTATTTCTATGGCTGTTCCGATGGCGGCCGCGAGGCGCTGATGGAGGCGCAGCGCTATCCCCGCGACTTCGACGGCATCGTCGCCGGGGCGCCCGCCAACTACATGAGCCAGCTGTTCGGCATCTCAGCGGGCCAGCACCAGGCGCTGTCGGCGCCCGGCGGCTATCTCGGCGAGGACCAGCGCAAGCTGCTGCAGAAATCGGTGCTCACCCAATGCGGCGGCGAGGCCTTCATCCGCGATCCGGCCGCTTGCCACTTCGATCCGGGCAAGCTGCAGTGCAAGGCGGGTCAGGCTGACGGTTGCCTGACCGCGCCACAGCTGGCCTCGGCGCGCGCCATCTACGACGGCCGCCGCGATCCGCGGACCGGCAAGATCGCCTTCCCCGGCTTCAGCCCTGGGGCGGAGGCGGAAGGCAACAGCTGGAACGCTTGGATCACCGGCCCCACGGAAGACAAGCACTCGAACGCGGCCGGCTATCAGTTCTCGTCCAACGCCTTCAAATATTTCGCCTTCCAGGACCCGACGTTCGATTTCCTGAAACTCGACCTCGGCGCCCAGTTCGACCGGGCCCACGCGATCATGGGCCCGATGATCGATTCACCAGACCCAGACCTGTCGGCCTTCCGGAAGCATGGCGGCAAGCTCGTGCAGTATCATGGATGGAATGACCCCGCGATTCCGGCACGCTCCTCGATCCGCTACTACGAGGACGTAGGCCGCAAGATGGGGAAGACCGACGACTTCTACCGGCTCTACCTGGTACCCGGGATGCTCCACTGCGGCGGCGGCCCCGGCCCCGGCACGGTGGACTGGCTGGCGACGCTTGACCGCTGGGTGGGCGAGAAGGCCGCGCCCGGCGAGCTGACCGCCACGGCCGCCGGCGGCGCGTCACAGAAGCTCTGTCCCTATCCGGGCGTGGCGCGGTCAGACGACAAGGGCGGCTGGAGCTGCGCCGTCGCCAAGCGAAGGTGAGCCAGGCGCCCGCCCCGGCTGACGAAACGGCCGTCCTGCGCAAGATCGCGTGGCGGCTCGTCCCGTTCATGGGGTTGCTCTATTTCACGGCCTACCTCGACCGGGTGAACGTCGGCTTCGCGGCCCTGACGATGAACCAGGATGTTGGGCTCTCGGCGGCGGCCTATGGCCTGGGGTCGGGGATCTTCTTCATCGGCTACTTCCTGTTCGAGGTGCCGTCGAACCTGATCCTGGAGAAGGTGGGCGCGCGGCGCTGGATCGCACGGATCATGGTCACCTGGGGCCTGCTGTCCGCGGCCATGGCCTTCGTGGACCGGCCGATGGCCTTCTACGTCGTGCGCTTCCTGCTGGGTGTCGCCGAGGCCGGCTTCTTCCCCGGCATGATCCTCTACCTGACCTACTGGTTCCCGTGGGCTCAGCGGGGCCGGATCGTGGCCATGTTCATGCTGGCGATCCCGCTCTCCAGCGTGCTCGGCGCGCCGGTCTCGACCGCGCTCCTGGGAACCTCGGTGCTTGGCCTGAAGGGCTGGCAGACCATGTTCCTCCTGGAGGGCCTGCCCGCGGTGATCCTTGGCGTCGTGGTCTTCTTCCGGATGACCGACCGACCGTCGGTCGCCAGTTGGCTCAGCGCCGAGGAGAAGGCGACCCTGCAACGGGCCCTCGACCGCGACGTGGCTGTGCCCGGCAAGGGCCACCTGGAGGGCCTGGGCGCGGCGCTTTCCAACCTGCAGGTCTGGCGCTTCGCCCTGGTCTACTTCGGCGTGATCATGGGCAACTACGGCCTCGGCTTCTGGCTGCCGCAGATCGTCAAGGGGCTGGGCGGGCTCACAAACGTCCAGACCGGGTGGTTGACCGCGCTGCCCTATCTGCTGGGCGCCGTCGCCACGGTGTTCTGGGGTCGGCACGCCGACAAGACGCAGGAGCGCACCTGGCATTTCGTGATGCCGGCCAGCCTGGCGTCGCTGAGTTTCCTTACCGCGGCCCTGGTTCCCAACCCGGTGGTGCAGTTCGCCGCGCTCTGCGCCGGCACCGTCGGGGTGACCTGCGCCGCGCCGATGTTCTGGGCCTTCCCGACCCGGTTCCTGCGCGCCTCGGCGGCGGCGGGCGGCATCGCCCTGATCAACTCGATCGGCAATCTCGCCGGCTACGCGGGGCCCTCGATCATGGGGTTCATGAAGGAGGCGACCGGAGCCTATGGCGCGGGCCTCCTGGCGCTCGCGGCGTCAGCCGGCGTCGCCGCCTTGCTGGCCCTGGAGTGGCGCGGGAACCGCAAGGCGCGTGAAGCTGCACCCTAGGACTGGCGCGGCCGGAATCGCGGGTGTAATCGGACCCCCGTTCAGATGAACCCGACCTACCGCATACGGCGCCTGGCGATGCCAGAGGCGCGGCAGGCGGCGAGCGCCCTCGCCGACGTCCTCGTGGACTGCGTGGCGGGTGGGGCCTCGGTGAGCTTCATGGCCGGCCTGACCCGTGACGACGCCACAGCCTTTTGGCAGGGCGAGGCCGACGCCGACGCCGGCCGCGCGATCCTGGTGGCCGAGGACGAGGCGGGGATATTCGGTGTGGTCCAGGTCATCCCAGCCTGGCCGCCCAACCAGCCGCACCGGGCCGACATCGCCAAGCTGCTGGTCCACCGCCGGGCGCGGGGCAAGGGCGCGGCCGAGGCGCTGATGGCCGCCGCCGAGACCGCGGCCAGGGAGATGAACCGCACTGTCCTGGTGCTCGACACCGTGACCGGCGGGGCCGCCGAGCGGCTCTACGAGAAGCGGGGCTGGACCCGGGTGGGGGTGATCCCCGACTTCGCCCTCATGCCGGACGGCGCGCTCTGCGCGACGACGGTCTTCTACAAGGCGCTGGCGTGACGCCGCACCTCTTCCTTCAAGACGCCGGCCTTGGGCCCGGCGCGCCGCGGGCGACCCCGCGGGCCTTTTGCGCGCGACGCGCAGCAGATCCGCAATCGGGGGTGGCCTGTGCCCACCTCTCGGGGCGGGTCGCAACCCCGGAGGACTACCCCCATGAGCATCGTCTCAGCCGTCTTCATCGTGGTGATGGCGTTCATCACCGCGACCCTGTCCGGCGTCCTTGGCCTGGCCGGCGGCCTCGTCCTGATGGGCGCGCTCGCCGTCGTGCTGCCGGTCTCGGCGACCTTCGTCACCCACGGCCTGTTGCAACTGACCGCCAATGGCTGGCGGGCGATCCTTCATCGTAAGCACGTCCGCTGGGACATCGTCGGCTGGTATGCGCTGGCCTCGCTGATCGCCGGCGTCGTGGTGACCTTCCTGGCGTTCGCGCCGTCCAAGCCGCTCCTGTTCCTCTTCCTTGGGCTGGTTCCCTGGCTGACCTGGCTGCCGCAGCGGTGGATCAACCTGGACGCCGGCAAGCCCTTGCAGGCGTTCCTTTCCGGCCTCTCGGTCACCGGCCTCAACCTGGCGGCAGGTGTGGCGGGCCCCCTGCTCGACATCTTCTTCGTGCGGACGGAACTGACCCGCCACGCCATCGTCGCGACCAAGGCCGCCACCCAGGTGTTCTCGCACCTGGCCAAGATCGTGGTTTACGGCGCGCCGCTGCTTAGCGCCGGCGGCAAGGGGATGCCGCCTTGGTGGGTGTTCGCGCTGGCGATCCCGCTCTCGATGGCCGGGACGGTGGTCGGCGGGGCGATCCTCGACCGGGTCAGCGACGTCAATTTCAAGCGCTGGACGCGCTGGATCGTAACGGGCGTGGGGATCACCTATCTATTCCAGGCGGCGCAGCTTTTCCTGCACCAGTAGGCAAGCGTGACAGCCGAATGTGGATTCGGTTTCGGCGCCCGTCACGCAGCAAGCCAGGAATCGGGGCAAAAAAAGAGGCGGGTCACAAGGACCCGCCTTTTGAAGTCATTAGGGAGGAAACGCCCAGGAATGGGCAGTCCGGAGATATGCACGCAGCGCGGCAGTGCAAGGCGCCGCCCAAAACTTTTTTGACGGCGAAGGTCGGAAATGAATCTCGAGCCCAAGATCCTGGAAGACCGCTTCGTCCGGCTGGAGCCGATGGCCGAGGCGCACCGCGAAGATTTGCGCGCGGTCTGCGCGGCCGATCCTGACACCTGGAACCGGCTCTACCCGTTCTCCATGCTGGGGGAGGCCTTCGACGCCGGCTGGGCGCGGATGTACGCCAAGCCCGGGCCCGCGTGGATCGCCTTCGCGGTGATGGCCGACGGCCGCTGTTGCGGGGCGACCAGCTATCTGGCGATCGATGCCGCCAACGCCACCGTGGAAATCGGCGCCACCTACTACGGCCCCGAGCTGCGAGGCGGGGCGGTGAACCCGGCGGCCAAGCGCCTGCTGCTGGCGAACGCCTTCGAGGCCGGCGCGCGCCGGGTGCAGTTCAAGGTGGACGCCATCAACGCCCGCTCGCGCGCGGCCGTTCTGAAGCTGGGCGCGGTGCAGGAGGGAATCCTGCGGCAAGACCGGGTCACCTGGACCGGCCGCATCCGCGACAGCGTCGTCTTCTCGATCCTCGCCGACGAGTGGCCGGCGGTGCGAGAGCGCCTGGCCGCGCGATTGGCGGCGTTCGGCTAAGGCGGCTCCACCGGATCGGATGACGGCCGCATGCCTTCAGCAGGCGGCCGGTTCCTTCAACGGCCTCCGGGTGTCTTTGTTATTTCGGTTTGCTGGCGGACTTGTCCTTCGCGAGGTCGGGGTGTGCGTCGACGAGCGCCTTGCACTTTGCATCGGCCATCATCGCGTCGTGCGTCATCGCCTTGCACTTCTTGAGGGTCTCCTTCTCCTCTGGGGAAAGCTTACTCATCGCCGAACTCATCGCGCCGCTCTTCGCAGTGTCGCTGGAGGTCGCGGGCGCTTGGGCGTAAGCGGCGACGCCGTACGTTGCAAAACTCAGCGCGGCGAGCGCGGCCAGCCATGTCCTGGACGTCTGTTTCACGAGGTTCTCCTTGCTCCGAGGGAAGTCCGGACGGGTAATCTTCCACGCGATCAAGGAGTTCCAGCGCCAATGCGGAACCTTGCGAGATGAAGACCGCGCCGGTCAGCCCCTTCGGGCGAGCTTGCGGGCCGCGAGCAGGACAAGAATGGCGCTCAGCGCGGCCAGGATCGCCAGATGGACCAGGGGCGAGCCCTCCGACTTCATGCCGGCCGACGCGCGGGCCAGCTGTGACAGGTGATAGGTCGGCCAGATCGGCCGGATCTTTTCCATCACCCCCGACAGCGGGAAGAACAGGCCTGAGAGGAAGGCCATGCCCAGATAGACGATGTTGGCGATTGCGGCCGCGCTGGAGGCCGGGGCCCACGCGCCGATGAAGAGCCCGACGGCGCAGGCCGGGATCACCCCCAGCGACATGATCGCCGCCACGCGCACCAGGGTCATCGGCGGCAAGGTGACATGGCCGATGGTGATGCCGACGATGGTCAGCAGCGCCATGACCACGACGGCGAAAACGAACGCCATCATCAATTTGGCGGCCAGATAGGACCCGGTGGGCATCGGGAGCGCCCGCTTGAAGGTCATCAGGCCCATGTTGCGCTCGACCGCGACAAGGATGCCGAAGCCGAAGAGACCTGGGCCCATGACGCCATAGACGGTCCAGCCCACGAACAGGTTGTTGGCCAGCTGGCCGCCGCCGCCGGCGCGGCCCGCCAGCATGATGCCGAAGAAGCTGTAGAACAGGATCGGCATGGCCAGGATCGGCACGGAAAAGGCCGGAGTCCTGAGCAGGCGCAGGGATTCATATTTGGCGTCCGAGAAATAGGCGCGGACGACACGGATCAGCGGCATCGGGGGAACGACGGCGTCGGTCATTCCGCCGCCTCCTGGGTCAGTTCGGTGAAGGCCTCGGAGAGACCCGCGCGCCGGACCTCAAGGTCGGTGAGGGCGGGGTCCCCGTCCAGCAGCCGGCGCACGACGCCCTCGGCGTCCGTGGCGGTGATCGAGACGCGGATCCCCTCCCGGATCGTGGTGATGATCCCGGGCCAGGCCTCGATCACCGCCACGTCGAGCACGGTCGCGCAGTCGATGCGCTTGCGGACCACCAGGTCGCGGATATCCCGCACCGTGCCCTCGGCGATCCCCCGGCCCTTAGCCATGACGACGACCCGATCGGCCAGGGCCTCGGCCTCTTCGATGTAGTGGGTGGTGAGCACGATGGAGGCGCCGCCGGCCACGATCCGGCGCAAGGTCGCCCACATGGTTTCGCGCGCGGTGACGTCCAGGCCGGTCGTGGGCTCGTCGAGGAAGATCAGCTGCGGCCGGCCGCAGATCGCGAGCGCGAACTGGGCCTGCCGCTTCTGGCCGCCGGAGAGCTTGATGTAGGGCCGTCGCGCGAGCTTCTCGACGCCGGCCTGGGCGAGGGTCTCCTCGAGCGACAGCGGATCGGGATAGTAGGCCGACGTCATGCTGACGAGGTCACGGACCTGGAGCGCGTCGGGCAGGGCAACCTCCTGCATCATGACGCCGACGCCACGGCGGGCGGCCAGGTCGTGCGGCGAGCGACCGAAGAGTTCGACGTCGCCCGCGTCCGGCTCCTGCAGGCCGAGCAGCAGGCCGATCGCGGTGGTCTTGCCTGCGCCGTTGGGGCCGAGCACCGCCAGCAATTCGCCTCGGCGCACCTCGAGGTCGAGGCCGTCGAGCGCCACGGTGTCGCCGTAGCGCTTCTTCGCCCCGCTCAGCCGCGCCAGGACGTCGCCCGACCACTTGCCGTCATCCGCCATGGCCGCCCCCGCGTGGTTCCTGCGATCTAGTCGCCGCGACCCCGCCAATCGGATGCGCCGCCGTCTAGAGCAGGCCCAGCGCTTCCCACATGGCCATAGCCAAGCCGAAGGCGCGCATGTCGCCGACGGTGGTGCCAGCCATCTTGTTCATGGCGTAGCCGAAGGTCGTGCGGGCATCCATGTCGATGATCGCCAGCGAGCCGCCGTAGCCGCCCCAATAGATGG
>Ga0307513_10002138_pt1 | contig 27705 bp, 30 predicted proteins | sample 15_EM_MG_FD_202174 | JGI IMG/M metagenome (GOLD analysis project Ga0307513, IMG submission 202174) | Populus trichocarpa ectomycorrhiza microbial communities from riparian zone in the Pacific Northwest, United States - 15_EM | ecosystem: Host-associated > Plants > Roots > Unclassified | place... | reverse complement strand
GAAGGCTTCAGGCGCCGGCGGTCGGTAATTGAGGGAGCTGTGGGGGCGCACGCGGTTGTAGTGGCGCCGCCAGGCCTCGATCAGGACCAGGGCCTCGGCCAGGCTGAAGAAGATCTCGCCGTCGAGCAGTTCGTCGCGCAGCTTGCTGTTGAAGCTCTCGCAGTAGCCGTTCTCCCAGGGACTGCCGGGGGCGATGTAGGCGCTCTGGGATCCGACCGCGGCGATCCATTCTCGCAGGGCCAGGGCGATGAACTCCGGGCCGTTGTCCGACCGAACATAGGCCGGCGGGCCGCGCAGGATCATCACGTCGGCCAGGGTCTCCAGCACGTCGGTGGAGTTGAGCTTACGCTTCACCCTGATGGCCAAGGCCTCGTGGGTGAACTCGTCGATCAGGCAGAGCATCCGGAACTTGCGTCCATCATGGGTCCGATCCTCGACGAAGTCATAGGACCAGACGTGGTTGGGCCGCTCCTTGCCATCGTTCCATCCATCTAAAATGGTCCTTCGACCAACATAAGGGATGGATCACTTCAAGGGGGGCAGACCAACTGGGTCACCCTGCTGGAACGCCAGATAGACCAGAGCGGGAACCAGCATCCCACCAGCAGCGGCAACGCCCGGAAGGACGCGGCGTGGCCACGTAGCGAGTTCACCGTCGATGACCTCCCGTTTGATCTCCAAGCCGACGAGGAGGAAAAACACGGCCATCAGGCCGTCATTGATCCAATGGAGCAGGTCGAGGTCGCCCAGGGGCGCGTGCAGCGTCTCGAAATAAATCGCCGAGAACGGCGAGTTGGCGACGACTAGCGCGAGCGCCGCGACGCCCATCAGTATCAACCCACCGGCCGCTTCGCTTCGGAAGAAGGTCCGAATTGCGGACGCGCGGCGCTGTGGGTGTGTCATCGGCCTTCAGGCGCTGTTGGCGGTAGGCTGGCGTATCAGGACCCGTCGCCTCCGTCTTTTCCAAGCGATCTGAGGCCGGTCAACATACTGAGAGCGATGGCGATAGGCTTAACCGATCGCGTTGCAGCGGCCTGCTCGAAGCCACGTCGAGATTCTTTGTGGCTGTTCGTTGGGGAGGCCGACCGACTATGTCGCAGCCCTTTGCCTGTCTTAACTTGGCCGCCACTCCTTCAAAAGCTTGCCATTGTGCGTCTCGAAGGCGCCGCGATCTACTTCAGCCGCAGCGATGCAGACTGGCCGATCTTCTGGACCGTCAGATTGGCAGCGTATCGCACGGCCACTCGCGAAGGCGGAGAATCGGCCCTCGACTACAAGACGGTAAGGCTCTAAGGCGTCAGTGGCTTAGCAGAACGAAGCGTTCAGGGGTGCGCAGTAGATCACGCGTAACTCCGCCGAAGGCCCATTCGCCGAGCCGGGTATGACCGTAGCCCCCAGCGACGACTAGGTCGGCGCCGACCGCTCGGGCTGTGTAGTCGATCTCGTGGGAGACTCGCTCCGGCGGCGCAATCGTCGCCTTGGCGCGGGCGTCGATGCCATGACGCCTCAAGTGCTCGACCACGCTAAAGGTGTGCAGCTCAGCATCGGCAAACTCATCTTCGGCGCAAACCTCGAGGACAACGACGTCCTTGGCGGCCTTGAGAAAGGGTAGGCTGTCGGCAAGCGCCCGACGAGCCTCGCGAGTGTCTTTCCAAGCCACGACGATGCCTTCACCGGTGAATGGTCCGCCGGCAGGCGGCGCGACTAGAACCGGCCGCCCGCTCTGAAGCATCAACTCGGCAGGATCTGCGGACTTGTATGTATCGGCAGCCTTGATTGGGGCGCCGCCAGCGACGATGAGGTCGGCGCGCCGCGCGAATCTTGCGATCGCGCGCGCCGGCATATCAGTCAGCTGGACCCATTCGGCATTCAAGCCCGAGGTCTTTGCCCGGAAGACTGCTTCAGCGCGGTCCAGGTTCTCCTGCAGGATCTTGCGCATCTCTCCCAGCCATTGCGCTTCAAGCATCCCAAAGGGATCGGCCACTCCTGAAGATTGAAGCATTTCAACACCGACGCCGAGGAGGAAGGCATCCAGCTTCCTGGCGAGCGAGACGGCGACGTCCAACCTCGCCGACGCTTCTTCACCAGGCTCAACCTGGACCACAAGGCTGCGGAAGCCGCTGGGGACGGGATTATGCATCGAACTGGGCGCCGAAATCTCTTGAACCACGGTCATGACCTATTCCTTTCAAGGGGTTGGTATGCGAGCGCGGGCTCGCCGCCAGCTACTCGGCTAGGCCTTCAAGAGCCTGCCAACGCTTCACGCGGAACTGTCGGGAACCTGAGAACTCAATGATCGAATCGACCTGGAGTTGGGTCACCATTCGCGACACCGTCTCGATCGTCAGGCCGAGGTAGTCGGCCATGTCCTGCCGGCCCATCGGGAGTGCGATGTCCTCGGCTTCGCTGCGATGGGCGAAGTCCATCAGAAAGCTGGCTACCTTCTCGCAGGCTGTCTTTCGGCCGAGCACCAGCAGGTGATCTTGAGTCCTCTCGAGCTCCCGGCGCGTGGCTTCCCAGATTGCCCGATCCAGCTCGCCGTCTCCGCTGAAGGCGCGCAGCGCCGAGCGCTTGACCACCAGGATGGTGCAGTCGGTCAGCGCTTCGGCCGAGAACCGGTAAGTCGCCCCGGTTTCCAGACCGATCATGTCGTTGGGATAATAGAAGTCGCCGATCTGACGACGCCCGTCGCTCATCAGCCTGGTCGTGCGAACCGCGCCCCGAACAACGCTGTGAATGAGGTCAGCGTCCTCGTCCTGGCCGAAGATCTCTTCGCCCTTGGCGAACGTCATCCGCACGCCCAGGCGCTCCATGACGTCGATCATCTCCGGCGGAGCGGAGTGGGTGTCGGGAGCGTAAGCGAGGGTCATGGCGATCTCCATTGCCGATGACCCAAAGTCGCGCCTCCCAGCGCCGACCGAAATTCGTGGCCGTCCCCTAAGTAGTCATACGGGGGGACGAGAGGGGTGGCCGGACGAGGCCGCCAAAGTGGGCCTCGACGGAGCGCCGAACGGCCTGCAACACGTCTTCGAACGCCTCGTCAGTGATGTTGGAGACGATCCCGCCCGTATGGACATGGTCGACCATCCGCAGGCCGCACATCTCGCTGACGTGGCGGTCGAACAAGGCCTGCAGGGCCGCTAACGCGCCGGTGTCGCGGACCCAGTGATCCGGCGCGCCCGAGCTGGTGAAGCTGATCATCTGCTTGCCCGTCAGCAAGGGTTCGCTGCCCCCGAAACCGGGCTCGAACCCGAAGCCCATGCTGAACACCCGATCGACATACCCCTTGAGGATCGCAGGTGGGGCGTTGAACCACAGAGGGTAAACGAAGGCGAAGACGTCGACGTCGGCCAGCAACTTGCGTTCGGCCACCACGTCCGTCCCGAACTGGAAGCCGGAAGGCTTGGGAATCTCCGACGCCTTCAAGCATGGGTCAAAGCCCATACGGTAGAGATCGCGGACGATGACGTCTTGGCCTAATCCCTTCACGCTCTCCTCATAGGTCTTGGCGACCGCGCAGGTGAGGCTTTCAGCGATTGGATGGGCTATGATGACGGCGTGCTTCATGGCGATCTCCTCATCGCAGGGAAGCATGCCCCGACAGGCGACGGTTTGAGCGAGATCAAGGCGGAACTCCTGATCGTCGCCAAGCTCCGACAATCGAAAGCCGGAGCGTTCGGATGTCGAATTTTCAACTGGCCGTCATCGGCTACGCAATTCTCGCCGTGGGAACAGTAGTGATCGCCGTGATCGACTTCGCCATCTACGCTTGGCTGACGCGATAGACAGTCTCGGGCCGAAGATCGGCCAAACTCAGTGAGAACCCACGATGGAAATCGAAGTCTCGGCCGATCTCTGGAGATCCCTGATGTTTCCCGAAGGGATCGTCGAGCGTTGGCTGGTCGCCGACGGCGAGAATGTCCGCCTTGGCGACGACGTCGTGGAAGTCCGGGTTGGCGACACCCTGCACAAATTGACAGCACCGACCGGTGGCCGACTTATTCACGCATCCCACGATAACGACATCATCGAACCAGGGTCTCGCCTGGGGCGGATCGAGCCCTGAGCGGGCGCGGGCGCCGCCGCACCCACAGGGCAGACTAAACCAAGGCCTTGATGGCCGAGAGCAGGCCGTCGCCGAGGAGCGGCTTTTCAACCAGGACCACGCCGGCGCTCACCGCCCGCGCCCGCAGGGCGGCGGGAGGTCCGCTCGTGATCATGACCGCGGGAAGGCGCACGCTACGCCTGCGAAGATCCTCCAGCGCGTCCATGCCGCTGATCCCTGGACCAAGTTGATTGTCGACGACCAGGCAGGCGTGCCTCCGTGGAAGCTTGCCGGCGAGCAAGGCTTCACCGGTCTCGAACAACGCCACCGAGAAGCCCTCGGTCTCCAGCCAAAAGCTGAGCGCCGCCCGCAATGCCGGATCATCATCGACGAGCAATACGGTCGGACGGGGAGGAGGATGGATAGACATCTGAGGCGCACCGAACAATGAGTTCGAGGGCAGCCTAGGCGGCGCGTCGATCGCGTCATTGATCCACCGCAACTACGACATCAGGCGCGCGCCTGCAGTACCATGCGTACGAGTTCGCTCAAGCCACGCGCGCCGGTCTTCGACATCATATTGGCGCGGTAGACCTCGACTGTCCGAGGACTGATGCCCAGCTCGTAGGCGATGACCTTGTTCAACTTGCCGGCCACGACGCCGTCGAGGACCTCCCGCTCGCGTGGCGACAACTCATCGAAGATCGCCAGGATCCGCCGCTTCTCCTCCAGATTTCCCTGTGTTTGCGCGCCGTCAGCCAGGGCCGAGCGGATCGCCTGCAGGAGCGCCTCCTCCTCGAACGGCTTCTCCAGAAAGTCGGTGACGCCCGCCTTCATCGCCTCGACAGCCAGCGGGATGTCGCCATGGCCGGTGATGACGATCATCGGATGGCCGACGCCGCGCTCCTTGAGGCGGCGAACGAGCTCCAGCCCATTCATGTCGGGCATCCGCACGTCGGTGACGATGCAGCCCGGCGTCAGCTGGTCGAGCTGATCCAGGAACTGCAGCGCCGACTCATAGGTCCGGTTGGGCAGGGACGCGGCGTCCAGGAGAAACGACAGCGAATCGCGCATCGCTTCGTCGTCATCGATGACGTGGATTACGGCCTCAACCATGCTGTTCAAGCTCCTCCTGACGAACGGCGCGCAGGGTGAAACGGAAAACAGTTCCCCCGTCAGTATTGGGTTCCATCCATATTCGACCGCCGTGCGCCTCTATGATGGTGCGGGAAATAGATAGTCCCACGCCCATGCCTTCCGACTTGGTTGTGACGAATGGCTGAAAGAGCTGCTCGGCCATCTCCGGCGCGATGCCGGGGCCGGTGTCGGCGACGGCGATCTCCACCATGTCCTCCGGGAGGGGCCTTGCCGCCACGACGAGTTCGCGGCGCGACGAGTCGGTCATCGCTTCGATCGCGTTGCGCATGAGATTGAGCACGACCTGCTGGACCTGAACCTTGTCGGCGAGCACAAGGTCCACCTGCCGGTCGATGTCGAACTTCAGGCGAACGCCACGTTCCTTGGCGCCGATCATGGCCAGCGCACCGGCCTCTTCCAGAAGTTTCGACAGGTTCTCGATACGCCGGTCGGCTTCGCCCTTGCCGACGAAATCCCGTAGCCTGCGGATGATCTGTCCGGCCCGCAGCGCCTGTTCCGCGGCGCTGGAAAGTGCGCCCTTGATCTTGACGCGGTCCGGCGGCTCGACGTCGAGTAGGCGTTCGGATCCCTTCATGTAGTTGGCGATGGCCGATAGGGGCTGGTTGAGTTCGTGGGCCAATGCCGAAGCCATCTCGCCCATGGCTGTCAGGCGCGAGACGTGAACCAGCTCCGATTGCAGATCCTGCAGCCGCCGCTCGGTGGTCTCGCGGTCGGTCAGGTCGCGGACGAATCCGGTGAACCAGCGATGCTTGCCCCCCTCCATTTCACCCACGGACAGCTCCATGGGAAAGGTCGATCCGTCCTTCCGCTCGCCTACCACCACGCGGCCTATGCCAATGATGCGGCGCTCGCCCGTCTGGAAATAGCGGGCGAGGTAGCTGTCGTGCGCCGACTTGTAGGGCTCGGGCATCAGCATCGAGACATTACGTCCGACGACTTCCTCGGCGGTCCAGCCGAACTGTCGCTCGGCGGTCGCGCTGAACGACTGCATGACGCCGCGTTCGTCGATGACGACCATGGCGTCGGGCACGGTGGCGAGAATGGACTGGAGGTGGGCTTCCCGCTCTTCGAGATTTTCAAGCGCATTGTTGGTCAAGGTGTTGCGCCCCCTGAGACGCTGCCCCGCTAGGCCGATCGCAGGCCCGAGCGCGAGGAAGAGCAGGGCGTCGATGAGATTGGCCGGATCCTGCGTCAACGACGCCCCGACAAAAAGGAAGTTGGCGCTCAGGCCGAAGGCCGTAGCGATAAGCGCCGGGACCCTTCCGCCGATGGCCGCGCTGACAAGCACAAGCGGGACAAACACCACGAAAAGTGTGCGGCCGTGAAATATGGGTTCGAGGGTGAACAGCAGGAAAAGGGAGGCGAGCGCAATTGCGCTGGCGACTCCATAGGCAGTCAACTGGTTGGGGACGCGCTTCGGTGACGGTGACGGTGGCGTCGACGTTGCGTGAACCTGCATGGGTGATGGGTAAATGCCGCACGAGGCCTTTTCAAGTTTGCACCGTGAAGGTTGACTCAGGTCAAAGGGCCCGAACACCGGCCATGCTCACCTCCAGGCTCATCTTATGGAGACCAGAAATGAGCAAGTCCGCAGCCAAGAAGATTGGCTACGACGTGGACGACGCCCTCGAAGACATTCTGCACGAGCTGAAGAAGGCCGGCGAACGGCTGGCGTATCCGACGCCGAGCTCACAGGCGATCGTGAACAGCTGTATGGGCGTGGGCGCCGACATGGACCAGCCGCGGGCGGCGAAGGCCGCGCGGACGACAACGGTCGGCATGTGAGGAAGAAAGCGGCGAAAGCGTTGGCCAGCACTTCGTCCGGCTTGCTGGTGTCGTCGCGTTCGTCTTCCTGCAGCTGGTCAATGGTGGAGCCGTGGCCGAACCAATGATGACCGAGCTCGTGGGCGCAGGTGAACGCCCGGCGACCCACGGGCCGCAGCGACGAGACGAGGATGTTGGCTGGGTTCCCCTTGAAGTAAAACCCCTCCATGCTTGTGGCGGAGAAGTTGACGCGCAGCCCGAAAAACTCTGCGGCGGCATAGGGGTCGGCGGTGCGCAAGGCAGCAAGCGCGCGCAGCAGCTTGTCCAGCGATTCCGGACTCAGCTTCTGCAGCTCCCGGGCGGCCATTTCCAGATTCGGATCGTCCAGGCCCAGACTTTCCGGGGTCTCGCCGGTCAGGTAGCCGACGCTGACCTCATAGATCTCGGCCAGGCGGCTGAGCTCTTCGGCGCTGACGCGGCGGTTCCCCGCCTCGACCTCCGAAATCGATGGGCGGTGGAGGTTCATCATCTGGGCGACTTGGCCCTGGCTCAGACCAGACAGTCTCCGCGCCTCGCGAAGTCGGCCGGCGAACCGAAACGTACACTTTTGAAATGGCCCCAGAGAGAAGGCGTGAAATTCGCCGGAGAGACGGCGAAATCCGACGTCTGGAGAGCCAGCTGGCGGCTCCACATGTGGGGTAAGTCCCCGAAATGTCGGGACTATTCCGGCGACGGCTTGGAGCCGCCGTACCACGGAAGACTAGGTGGTCGGAGTGGCAGGATTCGAACCTGCGACCCCCGCGTCCCGAACGCGGTGCTCTACCAGACTGAGCCACACTCCGACTTGGAGGGGGGCTTATAGAGGAGCGGCTTTTGCGCGGCAAGGCGTTGTGCAGACGTTGCATCCCCGCAAGCCATGCGCTATCTCGACGCCCTCGCGTGAGGGGGTCCCTCCGCCGTTCCTGCTGGGGAATGGTGTAATGGTAACACTGCGGTTTTTGGTACCGTCATTCTAGGTTCGAGTCCTAGTTCCCCAGCCAAACGCTCCCGAGCGTTTGAATTGTTATAACTCCAAAAAAATAGCGCGCCGCGGCGGCGCGCATCGCCATCGGGGGCTCTGCTTTCCATTCGACGGGTGAAGAGATCCTGACGCCCCGCCTGGGCTTGGGGGGCGGTGGCGGAGCGTCAGGCGGCCTCTGGCTGCCGGGGGGGGTGCGGCGGAGCCTAGAGACCGAGCTTGTAGCGCAGGCCGACCGTCACGGCCTGGGTGCTGAAATCGCCGTCGAGCCGGCCAGGGCCATTACCGAGCTCGAGCCCGTTGACGCCGAAATAGCGATAGGCCACCTCGCCCGTCAGGCGGTCGTTGAACGGATGGGCGACGCCCACCTTGAACTGGTAGGCGAAGCCGGTGTCGTCGCCGTCGGAGGGGCCGCCGTCGACCTTCACTTGCGCGAAGCCCACGCCCGCCCCGACAAAGGGCTGCCAGGCGCCATTGCGGTTGAAGTCGTAGTAGCCGTTGAGCATGCCGGCGATTGTCTTGAGGTCGCCGGCGCCGGCGTGCTTGCCGTCGCTGTCGAGGTAGAGGACCTCGCCTTCTCCACGGAAACCGTCGCCAATCTCGCGGCCGGCCGCGCCGCTGACGGTCCACCCGCCGTCACCCTTGGCCGATGGCCGGCCGTTGACCTCGCTCTGGAAGTCGCCGCCCACGTCGCCGCGGACATACCAGCTGGCCTCCTGCGCAGCGGCCGCGGTGGCGGAGAGGGCTGTGGCGGCGATAAAGACTGCGGTGAGGGCACGGATACGCATGTTTACAACTCCTGGTCTGTCCATCGGGTCTTGTTCAGGAGCAGATGGGCCGGGCGCCGCCCGCGAGCTTTCGAACAACGCGCGGCATTTTCAAAAACGCGCGCGAAACCGCGGGTCAGCCGGCCAATCGCGCGCCCATCGCCGCGCGGTAGGCCACCGGCGCCAGGCCCGTCAGCCGCCGAAAGACGCTGGTCATGTGGGCATGACTGGAGAAGCCCGCCCGGATGGCCACGGTGGTCAGGTCGAGCGCCGGATCGCGCAGCAACTGCCGGACGCGCACGATCCGGCGGGACAGGATGTAATGATGCGGCGCCTCGCCCGTGGCCTGACGGAATGCGCGGGTGAAATGGGCGGCGCTGAGCTCCGCCAGGATGGCCAGTTCCTGCACCGTGATCTTGCTGTCGAGCCGGGCTTCAACGTGATCGAGCACCCGGCGCAACCTGAACGGCGACATCGAGGCCAGCCCCCGCCGCGGCGCGCCTTGATCCATCACCTGCAGCGCGCGGGCCAGCATGGCCCGGCCCAGAGCAGCCATGTATCCACGATCGGGGCGGGACTCTTCAACCAGCACCCGGCGAGCTTCCACGGCCAAGGTCCAGACGCCCGGATCGATCTTCCTTATCGGCAGGTGTCCTCCGGTCGCGGCAAGACCGGCGCCCAGACCGACGCGTCCGGAAAGAGCATCGGTCTCGAAGGTCAGCGTCAGGATTTCGATGGGGCTCTTGTGACGGGTGCGCATCCGCATCCCCGGGGCCAGCACCACGAAGGACCCGGGCGAGCATGAGACCCCCCGCGCAGGCTCGTCCTGGAAGGCGGCGATCGCCTGGCCGGCGTCGAAGGTGAATCGCAGCTGCGGTCGGACGCCGTCATAGCTCCAGCAGGGTTCCGCGGCGCCCAGTTCGAACTGCACCGCCTCGGCATCGAAGGCGAGCGTCGTGGCCTTCGCCGCCCGCGGCGGCGTGGCCGGGGCTTCCAGCCATGGAGCGGGCGACGGCATCAGGGGTTCTTTCACGCGGCTCATCCGGACGTCACTTTTCCACCGATCCCAGGACCGATCGCGACATGAGCATCCCGCGTGAAGCTGCAAGGGCGCTTCCTGTCTTTTTCGCGCGAACCGCGCAGACAGGCCCTCGGCGACGGCCCGTAGATCCCGCCCCGCCGCTTGCTCACTCGACGGCCGTCCCTGTCCAGCCCCCAGCCGTGGCGACGAACAGGCGCGCGCTGTCGAGATATTGCTGCGCGCGCGCGTCCACCATGCCCGAGAGCGACCGCTGATGGATGCGCTCCGCATCGAGAATCTCGAGCACGCCGGAATTCCCCGCCTGGAAGCTGCGCCGCGATAGATCCAATGATGATCCGGTCACGGCGAGCGCTTGTCGCTGGGCCTCGATCGTCTGCTGGTCGTGCGCCAAAGCCTGAAGCAGGTCGGCCACTTGCCCAAACGCGCTCAGCACCGTGTCCTGATAGATGGCGTTCGCAGCGCGTGCGTCCTCGATCGCCGCTCGACGCTCCGCCTTCAGGGTTCCGCCATTGAAGATCGGCGCGGTCAGGCCTGCGAAGACGTCGTAACCGCGAAAGGCGCTCTTGAAGACGTCGCCGGTCGATGGCGCCGCCTGGGTGAACGTGCCGCCGAGGGTGATGTCGGGATAGAGCCGCGCGGTCGCGACGCCGATCGCCGCGGTGGCCGCGTGGAGGTTCGCCTCGGCCTGGAGGATGTCGGGCCGGCGATGCACGAACGCCGACGGCAGCGAGACCGGGATATCGGTCGGCAGCTTGAGGGCGTCCAACTCCAGATCCGGGGCGTCGAAATCCGCGGGCGCCACGCCCACGAGGGTCGCCAGCAGGTGCTGCGCCTCGCTCAGCGCCTGATGGAGCGGGGGCAGGTTCGCTTGATCGGCGACGAGCTGGCTCCTCGCGTTCAGCACCTGCACCATCGTGCCCTCGCCGCCGCGCCGGCGCCGGTCAGTGAGGTCGACGTTGCGCTGGTCTTCGATGATCAGGGCCTGGGCGGCCGAAATCCTGGAGCGGATCGCAGCGATGGTGATCGTCTGGACAACCACGCGACCGGCGATTGACAGGTGTGCGGCTTCGGTCTGGCGCAGTTGCGCCTCCGCCTGAGCCCCTGCCTGTTCGATCCGCCGGCGTCGTCCGCCGAACAGGTCGAGGTCATAGGAGACGCCCCCTCCCACCGAATAGAGATTTAACTCCGGATTTTTTGAAAAACCCGGCAACGTCCCGGGCTCGAAGCCGAAGCTGGAAAGATTGACCTGCTGGCGTTCGACACGGCCATTGACGTCAAGTTCCGGCAACGCCGCGCCGCGCGCGGCGGCCAGCTCTGCTCTAGCCCGGGCAAGGGTGGCGTTGCTGGCCGCCAAGGAGCGGTTGTTGGCGATGGCGCGGTCAACCAGGGCGTCGAGCGTCGGCGAGCCATACGCCGCCCACCAACGGACCGGGGTCTCGCCGGACGTGACGACGGGACCGCCGACATCCCCGGCCGCGACCTTGGTTTCCGATGGCGGCAGATAGGCGCCGGTCGCGGGCGGCGCAGGCCGATGAAAATCGGGGCCTACGACACAGCCGGCCAGGCAAAGGGCGAGCAGAGGCATCGGAAATGCGCGAAGGGAGCGACGATGCATGGCTATTCCAGGTGAATCTTGGCGGTCGCGCCACCTCGGCTGGGGGACCGAATGAGGAGGAGCGGGACGATCGCCGCCAATGAGAACATGCCCAGCAGCCAGAAGCCGTCGACATAGGAAACCATCTGCGCCTGCCGCTCGACCTCGCCGGTGAGCGCGGCGATCCCCGCCGGATCGGTGAGACTGAAATGCGAAGGCATGGCCGCAGCCAGCGGATTGTCCGGCCGCAATCCTTCGACAAGGCGCGCATGCACGGTCTGGGCGTTGCGGTAGCTCAGCACCTGAACCACGGATATGCCGATGCTCGCGCCGAGATTACGGGTCAGCGTGAACATCGCCGCGCCGTCATTGCGGAGGCTCGGGGCCAGGGTTGCGAAGGCAAGCGTCGTGAGCGGGACGAATGCGAGCCCCGAGCCCAGCCCCTGAACCAGGCCGGAGAGCTGCGCGATAGTCCCGTTCATCTGGAGCGACATGCCGCTCAGCATGAACATCGTGATTGCGCTCAGCAGCAGGCCGCCGAACATCAGCAGCCTCCCGTCGACCCGATGCGCGATCCGGCCGACCGCGATCGTCGAGATGAGCACCCCGAGACCGCGCGGCGCCATCATCAGGCCGGTGGTGACGACGGGATAACCCATCAGTTTTTCGAACAGCTGTGGGAGGAGCGATTGCACCCCGTATGTCGACACGCCGATAAAGAAGCCAAGGAGGCAGCAGATCAGAAAATTGCGATCGGCGAAGAGCGCAGGATCGACGAATGGTCGCCGGGCGGTAAGCGTCTGGACGACGAACAGGTAGAAGAAGAGGACCGCCGTCGCCGCTTCGACGCAAATTTCCGTCGAGGAGAACCAGTCGAGCTGCTGGCCGCGGTCGAGGAATAGCTGGAGCGCTCCGATCGCAACGCCAAGCGTGGCGAAACCGATCAGGTCAAGCCTGACCGGGGTCGCCGACCGGGTCTCGGCCAGCGAGAGGGACAGGCCGGTGAAGGCGAGCACCCCGACCGGCAGATTGATATAGAAGACCCAGCGCCAGGACAGATTGTCGGTCAGCCAGCCGCCGAGCACGGGCCCAAGCATCGGCCCCAGAAGGGCCCCGAGCGTCCAGATCGCCATCGCCTGCCCATGTTTCCCGGGTGGATTGATGTCGAGCAGGATGGCCTGGCTCATCGGTATCAGGGCCGCGCCGAACACCCCCTGCAGCAACCGGAAGCCGACGATTTCACCAAGGCCGGTGGCGACGCCGCAAAGACCCGAGGCGACGGTGAACCCCACTATCGAAAAGAGCATCAGACGCTTGCGGCCGAAACGGCCGGCCACCCAGCCGGTGAGCGGGGTCATGATCGCCGCGGCGACGATATAGGAGGTCAGCACCCAGGTGATCTGGTCCGGCGCCGCCGAGATGCTGCCCTGGATATGTGGGAGGGCGACGTTGGCGATCGTCGTATCGAGCGTGGTTATGAGCGTGGCGGCCAACACCGAGGCCGTGATGAGGAGCCGCGTCGCCGCCGTCGGCAGGCTGCTTGCCTCGGTCATCGCGCGGAGACCGCAGTCTGCCCGTGAGCCGGATCCGCCCCCTCTCCGAAGAGATGACGGCGATGACCCGTATCCACGGTTACGGCGGCGCTAAGGCCGGCGTGCAGCAGGGTATTGGCGGGCGGTTGGCTGAGGGTGAACTCCACCGGCAGCCGCTGCGTCACCTTCACCCAGTTGCCCGTCGCATTTTCCGGCGGCAGCAAGGAAAACGTGTTGCCCGTGCCCGGGCTGAAACTCGCAAGCCGCGCTGTCAGATGGAGGTCGGGGAAGGCGTCGAGCTTCACCGTCGCGGGCTGGCCGACCCGCATATGATGGAGCTGGTCCTCCTTGAAGTTCGCTTCGATCCACAGACTGGCGCCCACGAGCGTAAAGACCGGCTTCGACGCATCGACATATTCACCCACCGGAAGCTGGTCGACCTTCGTGACGATCCCGTCCTGGGGCGCGCGGATGATCGTATAGCCGAGCTTGAGTTTTGCCTGGTCGAGCGCTGCCTGCGCTTCTCGAACGATCGGGTTTTCGTCGACCGGCCGCCCAGCCTCGCCGCCAAGGCTGGCGAGCACGCTGGCGTTCTGCTGAACGACGGTTTCGATCTGCTGGCGAGCGGCGACCGCGGCCAGCGCAGCTGTATCGTACTGCGCCTGGGACGAGATGCCTTCGGCGAAAAGCTCCTTCTGCCGGTCGCGTTCCCGTTCAGCGAAGTGCAGCCGATCCTGCGCCGCCTTCAGTTCGGACGCGCCCTGGCGGAGGTTGGCCTGAAGGGAGCCGATCTGCAAACGAGCAGACGCGAGCTTCGCCGCCGCTTCGTCGACCATCGCCTGGTAAGGCGCCGGGTCGAGGCTGAACAGCAGCTGACCCGCGCGCACCCGTTGGTTGTTGGTCACCCCGACCGCGACGACCCGACCGGGGACATTGGCGCTGACCTGAACCCTGACGGACTGGATGTAGGCGTCGTCCGTCGTCTCGTAGCGACCGCCGTGGAGATAGATAAACAACGCCCCAAGGATCGCGACGATCGGCGCGGCGACGAACAGGGTCAGACGATGGCGCCGGCGGCGCGACCGTGGCGCGGGTTTCGGTTGACTGCCAAGGACGTCATGGACTTCGACCGCCTCATTGGCGGGATGGGAACCGTCCATGTCAGTTTGCGCCACATGCGCGGCAGGCCCTGCAGACATTCATGATGTATCTCCACGTCCGCCTGGCCACAGCAGCCGGATAGCCGCCGCGGTGGGAGCAAGTTCGATCCTGAGACTCCTCACGGCGTCCGAGACCGCTCACGGCCGGATCAGCCGATCTGCGCCACACAACAACCAACTTGAGGGCTGATCAGTCTTTTGATAACCGCCCATATTCGGAATGAGTTGTTTGGTTTTCGAAAATAATGTCCCGCATCCAACTTACCGGACTGACAGCCTTCGTGGCGGTCGCCGAACACCGCAGTTTCACGAAGGCTGCGGCGCAGGCGGGCATGGCCCCGCCCACGATGACTCAGACCATTCGGTCTCTTGAGGAGCAACTCGGGGTTCGGCTGTTCAATCGCACCACGCGGAGTGTCGCGTTGACGGAGGCCGGGGACCGGTTTCTCGCTGAGATCCTACCGATCCTCGACGGTATTGATCATGCCGTCGAGGGTATCAATTCGCTCCGCGACAAACCGGTCGGGACCTTGCGCCTGGCTTTCGAAAGGTCGGCTTCGCAGATATTCGCCGCCCAAGGGGTTGCGCCAATCATCCAGCCGTTTCTTGCGCAATACCCGGGTATACGAGTTGAGATCGCCATCAATAACGCCAACGGCGACATCATCAGCGGCCGGTTCGACGCCGGGGCTCGTATCGGCCATAAGATCGAACGTGATATGACGATCTTCCGCATGACGGACGATTTCAAGATGCTTGCCGTCGCCGCGCCGAGCTATATGGCGCGCCATCCCAGGCCTTCGACTCCCCAAGATCTACACGTCCATGACTGCATTCAATTCAGGTCGCCCACGGACGGCGCGCTATCGCCATGGGTGTTCATCAAGGGCGACCAGCAGGCGGATATCGCCGTCCAGGGTTCGCTCGTGGTCAACGACCTGGAAGTATTGCTGAAGAGCGCCACCGACGGAACCGGGGTTGGCTACCTCCCCGAGCCGATGGTGGCATTGCACCTTGCGCAAGGCCGACTGGTAAGCTTCCTGGAGGACTGGAGCGGGACCGTTCCGGGGGTGTTCCTTTATCACCCCAGTCGTCGCCAGACGCCGATGCCGCTCACAGCCTTCATCCGGTTCATCGAAAAGCAGCGAATACTTCAACGGTAGATCCCGCCGCCAAGCCTCGCGACTAGGGCGCGGCCTTCTGCGGCGGCGGCGCAGGCGCAGGACCAGTTGCGGCGGCGAGCGGCGGCGTGGGCGGCGCCGCCAATGGCCTGACGACGATCGGTCGCGCCGGAGCCGGCCTTGGCCTCTCCAGCGCCTCGACGATGAAGCCGCTGCCGTCGGCCGCCAGGCTGACCCTCTGCGCGCCCGCCCAGCGCCCGCTGCTGCGATCCCAGATCCGTCCCAGGTAGCAGATGCGATCGTCGGTCTCGTCGGACGCCTGGCCCTCGCAAGGGGTTTCCACCAACAGCGCCGCCTGGCCGTTGACGACGCCGACGAAGGCGTCGAACCGCCGGGCGACCTCATAGCCCAGGGGATTGCTCATCAGGATGTTGGCGCCGGCCGGCAGTTCGCGGGGGCGGCAGGGGGAGTTGAACAGGTAGTCGGCCACGCCGTCGCCGTTGTAATCGCTGGGCGCCAGGAGCCCGACCCGCTTGGCGAAGGCCTTTTCGGACAGGCCATAGCAACGGTACGGCTGGGCGCGCTGCTCGCGCCGGTAGTCCAGCAGGGCTTCCTGCGCCGGCTTCGGCAGCTTCTTGAAGGCTACGGAGCCCAGGGTGAACACCGGCGCCGGGCGCATACGCTCACGAGCGTCGGCAGGCGACGGCGCGGACTGGATCAGTGCGCTGGCGCAGAGCGCCGCGATCAAAGCCGTTTTCATCGAAGCCGCCGGAAATCCAGCCCTCAATCTGCGGCGGTACGGTTAATCTCCCATGAAGGAACCCCGGCGCGACGGTGCGCGCCGGGGTTCCCATGGAACTCAGTAGCCGTTGGCGATCACATTGGCGATCAGGCCGGTCGCCACCGTCATCAGCACGAAATTGTTGTCGGCATAGACCCAGCGCTGGCCCCGCGGCGCTACGGGCAGGCCGTAGTAGTAGGGGTCCTGGACATAATAGCCGCGGTAGGCGACCGGCACATAGGCCCCGCGACGCCAGTTGTGATGGCGCGCCACCTGGCGATAGCCGTAGCCCGGCGCGTACCAGTAGCCCGGCCTTACACCGCGATAGCTGCGCCATTCGGCCCGGTCGCGCCAGGTGTCGGCGCGGCGGCGGTCATAGCGCAGTTCCCGCTGGCCCTGACGGACCTCATGGCGATCCCGATTGAGTTCGCGCCGCTCGCCGGGGGTTACGCGGCCGTCTCGATGGGCGTCACGGCGATCTTCGCGGAGTTCCCGCTGGTCCTCCCGCAATTCGCGACGATCTTCGCGCCGCTCATAGGGTTGCGCCGAAACCGTCAGGGGCGTGGCGATGGCCGCCAGGGCCGCTGCGGCGTACAAAAACTTTCGCATGGGGTCTTCCTCCTGCTTGTGTCGGTCCCTGTGTCGGCCCGATCACCTGAACGGCGGTTGAACCCGCGAGAGCCGATACGGTTCATATCGTCTCGGCCCCTGTAGACGCCCTGGCCGGCGAGGGACCCGATCAACCAGGACAGCCAACGGCTTCCGCCCCAGCGTCGTCAGAGAACCTGGCAGGCTTCCTCGAAGGCCAGGCGCGGGCTGCGGGCGAACAGCCCTTCATCCGATCCGTAGCCGAGGTTGCAGAGGAAATTGCTCTTCAGCCGCGTGCCGGCGAAGAACTCCCCATCGACGCCGGCCTGGTCGAATCCTGACATCGGGCCGCAATCCAGCCCCAGCGCCCGGGCCGCGATCATCAGATACGCCGCCTGCAACGTGCCGTTCCGAAAGGCCGTGACCTGCTCGACCTGCGGGTCGGAAAACCAGTCCTTGGCGCCCGGATTGTGCGGGAAAAGCTGCGGAATCTTCTCGGCGAAATCCAGGTCGTAGGCCGCGATGACGCAGACCGGAGCGGCCAGGGTCTTGCCGCGGTTGCCGCTGGACAGATAGGGCGCCAGCCGCGCCTTCGCCGCCTCGCTGGTCAGGAAGACGAAGCGCGCTGGCGACACGTTGGCCGAGGTCGGGCCCCATTTCGCCAGGTCGTAGATCTCGCGCAGGAGCGCCCGGCTCACCGCCTGCGGCGTCCAGCCGTTGCGGCTGCGGGCCTTACGAAACAGCACGTCCAGCGTCGCGGCGTCGAGGGATACGCTCATTTGGCGGCCTCCGGTCGCAGATCGAGCACCGCTGAACGCAGCAGGTCGGCGAGCCGCACTATGGTCGGATGCGGGTCGCGTCGGGTGTGATGCACATAGGCGACGCCGGGCAGCGCCGGCAAGGTCGCGGCCTCGGCCTCTCCCAGGGGCGACGCGCCGAAGAGCTCCGTGCGGCAACTGACGCCAAGGCCGGATTGCACCGCGGCGCGCAGCACCGACAGGCTGGGGGTTTCCAGCACGACCCGATAGGGGCGGGCGGACGCTTCCAGGGCGCTCAAGGCGGCGTCGCGGAACCGGCAGGGCCGTTCGAGCACCGCGATCGGCAAGACCTCCTCCTCCACCAGCCGGTCGTCGCCGACCCACAGGGTGGGCGCGGTGCAGATGGCTGCGGCGTCGTCGGCCGCCCCCATGCCCAGCACGATATCCAGCCGATCCGAGCCGAGCAAGTCGAGAAGGTCCTGCGATCCCCCCACCCGCATCTGCAGCTGGGTCTCAGGGTTGAGCTGGATGAAACGCGCCAGCACCCCGCTCAGCAGCGTCTCGGCGAAATCCTGCACCAGCCCGACCCGCGCCGGGCCCACCAGCCCGTCGCCGGTGACGGCGCTCACCGCCCGATCGTTGAGCGCCAGCATCTCGCGGGCGAAAACCAGCAGCTGGTCGCCGGTCGGCGTCAGGACCAGCTTGCGCCCGTCGCGGTGGAACAGCGGCGTCTGCACCATCTCCTCCAGCCGCTTCATCTGCAGGCTGAGCGCCGACTGGGTGACGAAGATACGCTCGGTCGCCCGCAGCATCGATCCGCAATCCACGATCGCGGCGAAGCTTCGCAGAAGTTCGGTCGGCAAGTTCACAGCCATGGCCGGCAATCCACCTATGAGGCCTTCTAATGAGGACGATCAACAAAACTCTATTGAGTTGATAGGAATTAGAAGGCTTTCTCGCCAAGGCAAAGGGCAAATTTCCCTTGCGCCACAATGAGCCGGAGCCCTTAGTGTCTCTCCTGTCGATCGATAGAAAAGCTATCCGCATTCGGAGTCCCGCCTTCGACCTGGCGCGGGCGCGATGGGTGTCGCCGGCCCTGTTCCTGCTGCTGTGGGAGCTTGGCTCGCGCACGGGCCTGATCCCCGGCCGTATTCTCGCCGCCCCCTCGACGGTGCTGCAGGCCCTCGGGGAGCTGACGGCCACAGGCGAACTTCCCGCCAACCTCGCCGTATCGCTTGCGCGCGTCGCCGCCGGCCTCGGGATCGGCCTGCTCGTGGGGACCATACTCGCCGTCATCGCGGGGCTGTCGCGGGCGGGAGAGACGGCGATCGACCCGCTCATGCAGATCAAGCGCACCATCCCGAGCCTGGCCCTGACGCCGCTGTTCATCGTCTGGTTCGGCATCGGCGAGGCGCCGAAGATCGCCCTGATCGCAGTGGCGACCATCTTCCCGATCTATCTGAACCTGTTCAGCGGCATCCGCAGCGTCGACGCCCGGCTGGTGGAAGCCGCCCGCAGCTATGGGCTCTCCGAGGCCGCCCTGGTCTGGCACGTCATCCTGCCGGGCGCGCTGCCAGGGTTCCTGGTGGGCCTGCGCTACGCCAGCGGCGTGGCCCTGCTGGTGCTGGTGGTGGCCGAGCAGATCAATGCGTCGGCGGGCCTCGGCCTTCTGATCAACAACGCCCGCGACTTCATGCGCACCGACATCATCGTCGTCTGCCTGCTCGTCTATGCGGCGCTCGGCCTCACCGCCGACCTCGCCGTCCGCGTCATCGAACGTCGCGCCCTGGCGTGGCGCCCGTCGTTCCTCACGTCCTGACCGCGAAAGGCGCCCCCATGCCGCAACCCTATGTTCGCCTACCCTTCCCCCCTCGCCCCGCCGCGCCGGCGGTCCGGGTCCGGGATTTCACGCGTCGTTTCGGCGCGACCACCGTCCTGGACAACCTCGACATCGACATCGCCCAGGGCGAGTTCGTCGCCCTGCTGGGGCGCAGCGGTTCGGGCAAGACCACGCTGTTGCGCACCCTGGCCGGGCTGGACAAGGCCGAGGGGCAGGACGTCCAAACGCCCGCCGCACGCGCCGTGGTCTTCCAGGACGCCCGCCTGCTGCCGTGGAAGTCGGTGTGGAAGAATGTCGCCCTTGGGCTTTCCGGCCCCGATATCCGAGGCCGCGCCGAAGCCGCGCTCGCCGAGGTCGATCTGAGCCATCGCCTTGACGCCTGGCCCGCGACACTGTCGGGCGGCGAGGCCCAGCGCGCGTCGCTGGCCCGCGCCCTTGTCCGCGAACCTGGCCTGCTGCTGCTGGACGAACCCTTCGCGGCCCTGGATGCGCTGACGCGCATCCGCATGCACGACCTCGTCCTGTCGCTATGGCGCGAGCACGCCCCGGCCATCCTGCTGGTGACCCACGACGTCGACGAGGCCATCGCCCTGGCCGACCGCGTGCTCGTCCTCGACAAGGGCCAGATCGCGGCCGAGGAACGCATCGCCCTCGCCCGCCCGCGCGAACCCGACGCGGAATTCCGCGCGATCCGCGCGCGCCTCCTGGGCCATCTCGGCGTCGAGGCCGCCTCGCCCAGGCCGGCGCCCGCCAGCGAGGGCGCCTTGATCGCCTTCCCGAGCGGCGAGATCGTGGCGTGAGCGCGCTGGCCCGTCGGCGGCGCTCCTCAAAGGACGCACTCTGACTCATGATCTCCCCGCCGAACCTCTCGCGCCTGCGCGCCTTCGTCCGGGATCTGGCCGACCTGCTCGACCAGACGAACGACGAGGCCCGCATCCTGGAGATCGGCGGGGATCTCCTGCGCGACCTTGTGGTCCACGACGACTGGCTGCCCCCGGCTTTCGCCCAGCCCGCAGCCGACCGCTACAGCCAGCACCTGCTGCATTGCGACAGCCTGGAGCGGTTCTCCGTCGTCAGCTTCGTCTGGGGGCCGGGCCAGGCGACGCCGGTCCATGACCATACGGTCTGGGGCCTGGTGGGCGTCCTGCGCGGCGCTGAAATCTCGCAGTCCTACGCCCGCACGGACGCGAGCCTCGTCCCTCACGGGCGCGCCCGCCGGCTGGAGGTCGGCGACATCGAAGCCGTCTCGCCGACCGTGGGCGACATCCACAAGGTGACCAACGCCTACGACGACCGCCCGTCTGTCAGCATCCACGTCTACGGCGCCGACATCGGCGCGGTGCGGCGGTCCACCTACGACGACGCGGGCGCCGCCAAGGCCTTCGTCTCCGGTTACTCCAACGCCCTGGTCCCCAACCTTTGGGGCGTCTCAGCAAGGCCGAGCGATGACGCCTGAAACCTCGCCCGCCGACGTCCGGCTGGACCTCGTCGCGCGGCGCGAGCTGGCGCTGATCGACCTGCGCGAGGAGGATCCCTACGCCAAGGCGCACCCGCTGTTCGCCGCCAACCTGCCGCTCGGCCGCCTGGAGCTCGAGGTCTTCGACCGCATCCCGCGGCGCGACACGCCCATCGTGCTCTATGACGACGGCGAGGGCCTGGTTCCCATCGCCGCCCAGCGCCTGGGCAGCTTGGGCTATAGTCGCGTAACCGCCCTTGCCGGCGGCCTCGAAGGCTGGCGCCGGGCCGGCTACGAACTGTTCCAGGACGTGAATTCCGCCAGCAAGGCGTTCGGCGAGCTGGTGGAGGCGCGGCGTCACACGCCTTCGATCCCCGCGCCCGAAGCCCAGGCGCTGATCGACAGCGAGCCGAACCTGGTGGTCCTCGATGCGCGCCGGTTCGAGGAATACCAGACCATGAGCATCCCGCGCGGCGTCAGCGTGCCGGGGGCCGAATTGGTGCTCCGCGCCCGGGAGATCGCGCCGGACCCGTCCACCACCATCATCGTCAACTGCGCGGGCCGAACCCGCAGCATCATCGGCGCCCAATCGCTGATCAACGCCGGGGCGCCCAACAAGGTGATGGCCCTGCGAAACGGCGCCATCGGCTGGACGCTGGCCGGCCAGGCCCTGGAGCACGGCCGCGGGGATCGTTTCCCCGAGGCCTCGATCTCCACCGAAGCCCAGGCGCGCCGCGACGCCGGGGCGGTGTCCTATCGCGCGGGCGCAAGACGTATCGACGCCAGGGAGCTGTCGATCCTGGACAGGGATGTCGGGCGCACGCTCTACCGTTTCGACGTGCGCACGCCCGAGGAGTTCGCCGCCGGGCATATCGCCGGCTTCCGGAGCGCGCCCGGCGGCCAACTGGTGCAGGAGACCGACGTCTTCGCCCCCGTGCGCGGCGCGCGCGTCGTCCTGGCCGACGACCGGGGCGTCCGCGCCGACATGAGCGCCTCCTGGCTCGCCCAGATGGGGTGGGAGGTCTATGTCCTGGAGGGCGGCTTTGAGGGTCCGCTGGAAACCGGCGCCTGGCGGCCCGCCCTGCCGCCGCGGCCCGAGGTCCGCACGCTTTCGCCCGCCGCGCTCGCCGCACGCCTGGAGGCCGGCGACGTGCTGATCGTCGACCTGTCGCCCAGCCCGACTCACCGGCGCGGCCACGTCCCCCGCGCGTGGTTCGCCGTGCGCAGCCGCCTCGGGGAGGCCGCCACGCGCCTGCTCGCAGCCGCCGATGTCGTGCTGGCCTCGCCCGACGATGGGCTCGCACGCTTCGCGGCGGCCGAGGTGGAGGCGCTTACCGGGCGTCCGCCGCTCGTGCTGGACGGCGGCGCGCAAGCCTGGATCAAGGCCGGCTACGGCCTGGAGACCGGCATCCCGCGCGCCGCCACCCGCGCCGACGACGTCTACCGCCGCCCCTACGAGGGTGCCGACAACACCGCCGAGGCCATGCAGGCCTACCTCGACTGGGAATACGGCCTGGTGGCCCAGCTCGAGGCCGACGGAACCCACGGCTTCTACGTCATCTGAGGCCCGGCTGACCCATCAGCGGCGCTGATAGGCGCCTTGAGAACTAATCGCTGCCGGTTTCTAAATCCTATAAATATAGTCTGGTTTAAAGATCACCCAGCCTTGGAGGCTCGCATGTCCGTCGAATTCATCGGTTACATCGGCGCAAACCCGTCGTCGGAAATCCATCCTGACGCAGGCCCTACGCTGGACCCGGGGTACGTCGAGACGATCGCCCGCGCCCACGACGCCGGCGGCTTCGACCGGGCCCTGGTGGCGTTCGGCTCGTCCTCCCCGGAAAGCCAACTCGTCGTCGCCCATGCCGCCAGCGTGACCAAGCGGCTGGGCTTCATGATCGCCCACAGGCCGGGCTTCACCGCCCCGACGGTGGCGGCGCGCCAGCTGGCGACGCTCGACCATTTCACCGGCGGGCGGGTCGCCGTCCACATCATCACCGGCGGCTCCGATGACGAGATGGCCAAGGACGGCGATCACCTGACCAAGGCCGAGCGCTACGCCCGCACCGACGAATACCTCGACATCGTCCGCAGGGAGTGGACCAGCGAGCAGCCCTTCGACCACGCCGGCAAGTACTACAACGTCGTCCAGGCGTTCGGCGCGGTGAAGCCGGTCCAGGCGCCGCACATCCCGATCTACTTCGGCGGCTCCTCAGCCGAGGCGATCCCCGTGGCCGGCAAGCACGCCGACATCTTCGCCCTGTGGGGAGAGACCCAGGCCCAGGTGCGCGAGACGATCGCCCAGGTGCGGGCCGCCGCGGCGCGTCACGGCCGCCAGGTGAAGTTCTCCCTCTCGCTGCGGCCGGTGATCGCCGACACCGAGGAAGCGGCCTGGAAACGCGCCGACGACATCGTGGCCCGGACCATCGCCGCGCGCGAACGGGCCGGCCTTCCCACCACTGGCCACGCCCCGCCCAACGTCGGCGCCCAGCGCCTGCTGGCCGCCGCCGCACAAGGCTCGCGCCTCGACAAGCGCCTGTGGACCGGCGTCGCCGCCGTCACCGGCGCCTCGGGCAATTCGACCGGCCTGGTGGGCACGTCCGAACAGGTGGCCGAGGGCCTGCTGGACTACTACGACCTGGGCGTCTCCACCTTCCTGATCCGCGGCTTTGATCCGCTGGAGGACGCCATCGCCTATGGCCGCGATCTCATCCCGCTCGTGCGGGAGTTGGTCGCCGAACGCGAGGCCCGCCCCCTGGCCGCCGTCGGCTGAGGAGTTCAGGCCGCCCCGATGGCGGCGGCCACAGCCGGGTGGGTGATCTTGCCGGCGGCGATGTTGAGGCCGGCGGCGAAACCCGGATCGTCGGCCAGGGCGCGCTCGACGCCCTTGTCGGCGAGCGCCAGCACGTAGGGCGTGGTGGCCGCGCTGAGCGCATAGGTGGAGGTCAGGGGCGCGGCGCCGGGCATGTTCGCCACGCAATAGTGGACGACGCCGTCGACCACGTAGGTCGGCTCCGCATGGGTCGTGGGGCGGGAGGTCTCGAAACAGCCGCCCTGGTCGATGGCGACATCCACCAGCACCGAACCGGGGCGCATCAACTTCAGGTCCTCGCGCTTGATCAACTTCGGCGCCGTGGCGCCGGTCACCAGCACGCAACCGATGACCAGGTCCGCGGTGGGCAGCAGTTCCAGCAGGGCTCCCCGCGAGGACAGCACCGTGCGGGCGCGGCCCTCGAAGTGGGCGTCGAGCATGGCGAGGCGGGAGGGGGCGATGTCCAGGATCGTGACGTCGGCGCGCATGCCCACGGCGATCTCGGCGGCGTTGAAGCCGGAGACGCCGCCGCCGAGCACCAGCACCTTGGCCGGCGCCACGCCGGGCACGCCGCCCATCAACAGGCCGCGGCCGCCGGCCGGGGCCAGCAGGTTGGCCGCACCGACCTGGGCGGCCATCCGTCCGGCCACCTGGCTCATGGGGGTGAGCAGCGGCAGGCCGCCGTGGTCGTCGAGGATGGTCTCATAGGCGATGGCGGTGCAGCCGGACGCCATCAGGCCGCGAGCCTGGCCCGGATCCGGCGCCAGGTGCAGATAGGTGAAGAGGGTGTGGTGCGGCTTGAGGCGGGCGATCTCGACGGGCTGGGGTTCCTTGACCTTGACGATCAGCTCGGCGGCGTCGAACACCGCCGCCGCGTCGGGGAGGATCCTGGCGCCCGAGGCTTCATAGACCGCGTCGGAGAGGCCGACCCCGGCGCCCGCGCCGGCCTGGACGAAGACGTCATGCCCATGGGCCGCCAGGGTCGCCGCCACCGCCGGCGTCAGGCCGACGCGTTGTTCAAGAGGCTTGATCTCAGTGACCGTGCCAACACGCATCTGACCACTCCATCGCCGGGGGTAAGGGATGTTAGGCGCGAGGCCACGGAAAATCCTTGAAAAGACGGGGAGCCAGGCACAGGGTTTCGGATAAATCGTGCGTCATGAGGTTTGAAATCGTTGAAATCCTCAGTCGTTCTGGACTCTCACGACAAGACCCTGCTGCGACACCTGCAGGAACACGGCCGCGCCACCAACGCCGAGCTTGCCCGGGCGGCCAATCTTTCGGAGTCGGCCTGCTTTCGACGGGTTCGAGCGCTCGAGGCTGAAGGCGTCATCACCGGCTATGGCGCCACGGTCGATCCGCACGCCGTCGGCCTGGGCCTGACCGTCTTCGTCTCCATCACCCTTTCGGGCCAGGCGCAGGACGTGCTGGCGGCGTTCGAGGCCGCAGTCGCCCGCGCGCCGGAGATCATCGAGTGCCACCTGATGACCGGCCAGGCCGACTACATCGTCCGCATCGTGGCCGCCGACGTCGACGACCTGGAGCGCCTGCACGCCAACCTGCTGACGCGCTTGCCGGGGGTGGCGCGGATCAATTCGTCGATCTCGCTGCGCACGGTCGTCCACCGGATGGCGATCCCGGTGCGGTGAACTACGACGCCGCTTGCGCCCGCTTGACCATGTCGAGGGCGACATCGACGATCATGTCCTCCTGGCCGCCCACCATCCGCCGTCGGCCCAGTTCCACCAGGATCTCCCGGGTGTCGACGCCGTAGTCGGCGCTGGCCTTCTCGGCATGGCGCAGGAAGCTGGAATAGACCCCGGCGTAGCCCAGGCTGAGGGTCTCGCGATCGACGCGGACCGGGCGATCCTGCAGCGGGCGGACCAGCTCCTCGGCGGCGTCCATCAGCTTGTAGAGGTCGGTCCCGTGCTTCCAGCCCTTGCGGTCGGCGGCGGCGATGAAGACCTCCAGCGGCGCATTGCCGGCGCCCGCGCCCATGCCGGCCAGGCTGGCGTCGATGCGGATGGCGCCGTGCTGGACGCCGACCATGGAGTTGGCGACGCCGAGCGAGAGGTTGTGGTGGGCGTGGATGCCGCGCTGCGTCTCCGGTTTCAGCACCCGGTCGTAGGCCTGCAGGCGGGCGACATAGCCGTCCATGTCCAGGGCCCCGCCACTGTCGGTGACATAGACGCAGGTGGCGCCGTAGCTTTCCATCAGCTTGGCCTGGGCGGCGAGGGCGTCGGGCTCGATCATGTGGCTCATCATCAGGAAGCCGACTGTGTCCATGCCCATGTTGCGGGCCGCCTCGATGTGCTGGCGCGCGACGTCGGCCTCGGTGCAGTGGGTGGCGATGCGCACCGAGGTGACGCCCAGGGCGTGGGCCTGCCTCAGGTCATGCACCGTGCCGATGCCGGGCAACAGCAGGGTGGTGAGGCGCGCGTGGCTGACCACGTCGGCCACCGCCTCGATCCACGCCCAGTCGGTGTGGGCGCCGAAGCCGTAGTTGAAGCTGGAGCCGTTCAGGCCGTCGCCGTGGGCCACCTCGATGGCGTCGACCTTGGCCTCGTCCAGGGCCTTGGCGATGGCGCGGACGTGGTCGAGGCCATAGCTGTGCCGGATGGCGTGCATGCCGTCGCGCAGGGTGACGTCCTGGATGTAGAGCTTGTCGACGGTCGGATCGAACGCCATCACGCCACCGCCTTCGCCAGCTTGCGCTGGGCGATCTTCTCGGCCGTGCGCAGGCCGGCCGAGGTCATGATGTCGAGGTTGCCGGAATAGGCCGGCAGGTAGTGGCCGGCGCCCTCCACTTCCAGGAAGACGCTGGTCTTGACGCCTTCGAACACGCCCAGGCCGGGGATCGAGACCGGGTTGTTGGAGCCGAACCGTTCGAACTGCACGCTCTGCTTGAGGCGATAGCCGGGCACATAGGCCTGGACCTTCTCCACCATCGCCTCGATCGCCGCGGCGATGGTCGGCTCGTCGGCGCCGGACGACAGCGTGAAGATGGCGTCGCGCATGATCATCGGCGGCTCGGCCGGGTTGAGCACGATGATCGCCTTGCCGCGCGTCGCGCCGCCCACCTGCTCGATAGCCTTGGCGGTCGTCTCGGTGAACTCGTCGATATTGGCCCGGGTGCCGGGGCCGGCGGACTTGGAGGCGATGGAGGCCACGATTTCCGCATAGTGGACCTTCGCCACCGAGGACACCGCCGCGACGATGGGGATGGTGGCCTGACCGCCGCAGGTGACCATGTTGACGTTGGCCGCCCCCAGGTGGTCGTCGCCGTTCACGACAGGAACGACATAGGGCCCGATGGCCGCCGGCGTCAGGTCGACCATCATCTTGCCGGCCGCGGCGCAGACCTGGGCGTGATGCTTGTGGGCGCCGGCCGAGGTGGCGTCGAAGACGATCGCGATGTCGCGCCAGACCGGCAGCTTCCGGAGGCCTTCGATCCCGTCGTGGGTGACCGCGACGCCCAGTTGCGCGGCGCGCTTGAGGCCGTCGGAGTCGGGATCGACCCCCGCCAGGGCGCCCATTTCCAGCACCTTGGAGGTGCGCATCACCTTGATCATCAGGTCCGTGCCGATATTGCCGGAGCCGATGATCGCCACCTTCACCTTGTCGCTCACGCCCGATCCTCCTCATAGGTGAACCCGACGGCGCCCAGGCCGCCGATGGTCGCGCGCACGCTCTGGCCGGGCTTCAGCACCGCCATGGGGCCGAGCGCGCCGGTGAGGACCACGTCGCCCTCGCGAAGGCCCTCGCCCACGGCGGCCAGCGCCCGCGCCAGCCAGGCCGCGGCGTTGAGCGGGTGGCCGAGGCAGGCGGCGCCGGCGCCGATGGAGACGACCTCGCCGTCGACCTCCATCGCCATGCCGCAGGTGAAGAGGTCGAGACCCGGCAAGGGCCGGGGATCGGTTCCCAGGACGTAGAAGGCCGAGGAGCCGTTGTCGGCCACCGTGTCGGCGAAGGTGATCTTCCAGTCGGCGATGCGGCTGTCGACGATCTCGATGGCCGGGACGGCATAGGCGGCGGCGGCGAAGACCTGCTCGGCCGTGGCGTTGGGATCGTCGAGATCACGCGCCATCACCAGGGCGACCTCGGCCTCGGCCTTGGGCTGGATCACCCTGGAGGCTTTCAGCACCCCGCCGTCGGGAATGGCCATGTCGGCGAAGAGCACGCCGTAGTCGGGGCGATCGACGCCCAGCTGGGCCTGCACCGCCTTGGCGGTCAGCCCGATCTTGCGGCCGGCGATCTTGCGGCCCGCCG
>Ga0307513_10002137_pt1 | contig 27708 bp, 32 predicted proteins | sample 15_EM_MG_FD_202174 | JGI IMG/M metagenome (GOLD analysis project Ga0307513, IMG submission 202174) | Populus trichocarpa ectomycorrhiza microbial communities from riparian zone in the Pacific Northwest, United States - 15_EM | ecosystem: Host-associated > Plants > Roots > Unclassified | place... | reverse complement strand
TAATCAGATTCCCTTGCGAGCTCCGCCCTCGACACCCTCTCGTGGAACAGAAACGCGCGTGAATGGCGAACACTTGCCTCGTTCACCCACTGTACGCACTGAACGTCCTCGGCCGCATTCGACCTATGGAATGCCCACGAATTCCCACGAGTCTCCGCCTCCCCCGTACCCAGAGCACGACCAAGCAGTTGTGCCCAACATCCCCGAACCTCCCTCGAGCGGCAACACCAACAACATCGCCCTGGCGTACCCACAGCCGATCGAAATGCCGTACCCGTACAACCTCCCGTTCCCGACTCACATGCTCTCCCCGCGCACGACCCGCCTCAAGATGCTGAGCTCGGAGATGCCGCCCGATTTGCGCAACGACCTTCTTTGGGAGAGAAAGACGAATCGCGTGCATGCGGTGTACCGTCCAATGGCGGGACTCCGACCGCTGACCAATGCGGCTGGAAGTGGAGACGAAGGCGCACCGAAGGAGCTGACCGAGGAGGAACGCGCTGCCGTGGCGGCTGACGAGGCTAGGCGGCGTGCGATGAGGAATCGCACGTGGGCGGGCGTGTTCCCCCGGCCTACTGCGTGGTGAGGGTAATGTCACGTGCCGGGATCCAGCAATTAATTGCCTTGAGGGCAAGGAAAGCATCTCGGAGGTTTCACCCCGCACACCGTTCGCAAAGTTTTAATCGTCGCGCACTTCAAGTTACATACTTCTTTACTCCCTTGGGCGTCGTATTTTGAATCTGTTCTCGGTTTTGTCGCTAGTGCTCCGCTGCACATTGCAACCTTTCAACGCTCTCACTGGTTTTTTTCGCAACGCAATGTCCAGTTCTCTTCTCTTTTCTGTTCACACCATTGATGACTGGTTATCCTATTGACCCGCTATGATCGTAGTGCTCGTCTAGTTGTACAATTGTTGTATCATTCTACAATTATTCCGGTTTTATTTGGTCACACAAAGGAAAATCGAAACTTAGACGGTGCCCATAAATTACCAGGTTTCCCTCGCCCTCTCTTCATGGGGCGAATTAAGGCAACACTCTGAAGCTGTGATGACTGGTCCGTGCAAGAGTGAAACCAAGAAACAGTCTATGCCCTCATCGTGTCCACTGAAAGCTCGTACTTCTCCTGTCGGGCGGCCTCTCGCACTCTTTTCATCCCAGGTCGAAGAATCCCCACAAGCACCCGGCCCCGAGAAGTGGCGCTTAGGTGAGCCTAGAATACAGCGCGTACAGTATAACGTAGGGTGACCATTGGGCCGTGCCTTATTAGATATGTCGAACTTCTCACACGGAGATAAAGCGCACCGTTCTCTGTAGTGGCAAGCATTCCGGGACGAGTGGCTATGACATACCTAAACTAGAGGATATCGCGTCTACTTTATGGATAGGGCGGCAAGTGTTGCACTCGAACCGCGAGAAGAGGACGTCGCGAGTATTGCAACACGTAAGTAAGAGCTCCTCGTCTTGCAAGTGTGCCTTATCTGTTAGTATGGGCCCTGCCCGACTCGCGACAGCCAATAAAGACGGGCATTCTCTGCCTGACCTTGGCCCCTCCCACTTTGGGCTCACAAGTCAACCTACGCTGCTCCATCACGAATCTTGGTCGTCTTCTGGTGTACAGTTTGCAATGCAACCGCTCACCGACGGTGCCGACTCACAGGGTGCGCGCTGGCTCTACTCCATGAAGCGTAGCTTATAAGCACCCATTTCAGTGTCTATCCAAGTCCACTCGGGGCATCAGCCAGCCGTTGATTTCAATAACCCGTTTGATGATCTAAATACCTCAAGTCTTGGACCATCTGGACAACCGCATATGGGATTCAGCCTATCCTTCCTCGGCTCTCCGTTGAACAGTATTGCTGGTCCACCGACTTATCGATTTCCTGATTTCAGTTTGAGCACGACTTCCGTCCCCAGTATCGACCGAAGGTCCGACCCTCAAATTCTCTCGCATGCAAACGTACAACCGAATAGTTCCCTTGGTTCTTTCGCCGATGATTATTCATTCCCACTATTCGAGCCTGTGAGTCCGTGACCTTTGCAGGTTTGGCAGGTCTAACGCAGGAGAGGCAGTTTCTAGATGTTGATGGGAGCTATCTGGATATACCCCATCTAGTTGAAACCCACTTACCAACGGAAGGGTAAGTCTCCTGAGCAATGGGATCATCCTGACACTCAGCGAAACCTGTAGGCAGGATATTCCTGCTCGACAACCTGCAACACGTGGCGCGTTTAGTAGCCCCCGCCAGCCTGATCTTCAAGCGCCACCCACAGGAGTACCCTTAGAGCAGCCCTTATCCTCCCTCGCTGAACCTCAGGTAGCCAGTTTACCTCCATCAATCCCCTCTCACACTAGACCGCCACGATCTACCATCAATGGTGATAGATCTTCAGTCACAAACTATCAAGATATCTGTATTCAACGCAATGCTCCCGTGAATGACCCGTCTAGCAGCTCAGAACCACCAATCCCTGCACCCCCTCCACAGAGTGAGGAGCCACTCAACCTGAGCGAGGACGAGAATGATGTCAGGTGTGTCCTATGTGCTGCTTCGGTACAACCCTTCTCTCAATAATGGCCAGTATGCCCGACTGGATAGGCTTAGTAAAACCGCTCCCACAAGCAGGGGAGAACGTCGTTATGTTGCGCCGTGACACTCACGTCGCGTTCGACATCATACCTGAATACCTTCCCTTGCAACCACCCCCTGGATGTGGCGGTATCAAAATTCCTGCAACTGCTTCTGTGAAGAACTATGCCGATACAACTGGTAAAATCCTCCTGGTGTTTTGTATTCGCTTGTACGGTGCGACCACCAAGCGACGCTACGAGACTGTGTGTGCAAGCTGCGAAAAGCGAGAGGGAAAGAAGAAAGGAACTCCTAGCCTGATCGATTTCAAGGCTGAGAGCGACATGGTTGAACCAAAGGCGGGCAAAATACGCGTGGAGTTTGTGTTTTGCTGCTATCCGAAGGATCATCAATCAGGCGATAGGGATTATTTGTGAGTTGTATAAGAGCAATTGTACCACCTCTTGTTAATCACTCCGTAGTCTTGAGGTAATCCTTTCTGAAGACGAAAGTCAAGAAAACATTGTCGCCCAATGCCGCCTCCCGTTCCGTTTCAATGTGGTGGCCAGACTCCCTCCAGGGATAAAGCCTCCTGCAGTACCAAAAAAGCGAGACAGGCAACAAATGGAAACAGTGCCTGACCTTGCAGAGCAACGCAACGTCCGACCACGAGCCAACCCAGACCCTCTTAACAATGGTGCTATCAGATGTCTGGCAAAAGCCCCGACGCGCCAGTGTGCTACACCACTCTGTCCGTCGAACACATCGCTTTCTCAGAACCACTCACAAAGTACCTCATCGCTGCCTGTTGGTCCAACAAGAGAGAATGCTTTAGGGTCTGATTTCACGTATAATCCAACGCCGACCACCAGTAGTTCCAGAAGTATGCACCCACCCAATGGGAGGCATCCCCGTCCTAGCTTCCAAATGAATCCTCTTGTTAGAACTTTGTTTGGATATCCAAACAATACTCTCCATTCAGTGCCGATACCTCCAGATGTTAATTTGGTTGAGGAGCACGACATCACTCTTAGAGATGTCAATCCTCTGCGCGGTCCTATTAGTGGTGGCGACAGAGTATTCCTCTTAGGATCCAATTTTCCTACATCCGAAGCTGTCTTCGCTAAATTCGGTTCCAAGGTGACTCCAGTGGTGAGTTGTTTGTCCACACTAGTTAATTATTATGATTGATAGTGTTCCTCCCTTAGTACTGTGACAACAGCACGCTTCTCATATGCAATTTACCCCCATCTGACGCCCCAGGTCTAGTCGACGTCACACTCTCTCGTTCTAGTCATGCGAACTCGCCATCCCTTGGCACCAGTACCGCGAGGTTTGATTACGTCGCTGATCCCACACTACTGTGAGCTTCCTAACCTTTATCCTCTAGCCGAATGCTAACTCCAACTCAGTCTCGATATTGTCCTCCGCATGCAAAAGCGCAGTGACCCAAGAATTGCAGAGGCCTTTCAACGATTTCACGGTTCATGCTCGAGTGCAGGCAATAGCTGTACATCTCAAGGCAATAGTCACCAACGTCATGTCACAGAGACCTTCCTCAATCAGGCCTTGACTCTTTTAAGCGAGCATCCAGGATTTGATGAGCTTATTTCAACCACCAACGACAACAACCAAACGCTTGCACATCTTGCTGTCTCCCTTGGGTTCACCTCCTTGCTCAACAGCCTTGTTGGGTGGAGTATTGACGTAGGAATTGCTGACGTCAACGGATTTACTGCCCTTCACTGTGCTTACCTGAAAGGTGATCAAGAGTGTATTGACATCTTGCTCAGTAGTGGGGCATCGGAACTGGTGAAGGATAACCAAGGCCGGCTTCCAGATGATCTGGCTTCAAATGTATTCAAATCAAAGAAAATAGACAAGGTCGCGGTGTCCAAATGCGCTGAATTGCCTTGGATGGAGGAACCGCCTTCGGTGGAGTCAACCCTGCTCACGGTACCAGAACCAACAGGTCTCTCCACATTCCCATCCAATGTACCGGATGCTCTTAACACACCGGGCCTGTTTGATGGAGATAAAGTCAAGCCAGAGGTACTGGACCAGAGGGTCGATGTCGCGTTGAAGGCCGCGTTGAAAGGCGCAACTGGGAACCAGACAAAACAGATCAAGTTAGTGTCGAGCTCGGAGCACGAGTCGGATGACGATGACGATGACGGTGACGGGGAGAGCTCGTGGTCTGATGATGGGTCGAACGAAGAGGGGCGGGAGTACCAACAGCACCAGCGACCGACGGACCCGCCCTCGACGCGGAATAACAGCCAAGCGACCGAGAGTGACTATGATTCGGACGATAACGGAGATGATGGCGAGCATCACAGTCCTTTGGCGCGGGCAGCCAAGGAGGCCGAACGGCAACCGACACCGGAACCTGCCCCGATGTCGACTGGTGCCTCCAGGGTCGCGTCCACCCCGCCCGTGCTCCTACGTAGCCTGTCGAAGAGCTCGGTGCTCAACCCTACCACTCAGGAGGTCACGGCCAGTAGTTCCAAGGAGGCACTTCCTGCTGACTCCGCCAACTCTCACGAGGCGAGCCTCTCGCCCCAAAAGGCTACCCTCAGCCCGCGCGGTGTACGACCGGGGAACCGACTCAATGCGAGGCCTGATGATGTGGAATTCAGTGATCCAGAGGATGAGGGACCTGAGCAGACCGACCCTTCCCCCAAGTCGGTGGTCGAGGATGGTGGCAGCGCAAAGGCCCAGCCCGAGGCGGTTATGAGCGGTAAACCGAAGAGTACTGTTGCATCTAGTGCTACTGCTGTTACTACAGGCCATACGCCCGTCGACGGACCGGAATCCCAAGCGTCGATCGAGTTCCCAGAGTCTGTGGTACGTGAACGCTGTCACAAAGATGGAAAGTCATTGAGTTATTTTTGGTAATCAGATTCCGTTGCCAGCTCCGCCCTCAACACCCTCTCGTGGAACAGAAACGCACGTGAATGGCGGACACTTGCCTCGTTCACCCACTGTACGCGCTGAACGTTCTCGGCCGCATTCGACCTATGGAATTCCCACGAATTCCTACGACCCTCCGCCTCCCCCGTGCCCAGAGCACGACCAGGCAGTTGAACGCCCTCCGCCGCATCAGTGTGCACCTATGCAGAGACAGGAGAGTAAGCCTTCGTATGGGAATGGACCGTGCCCGCCTCGGTATGCCGTTGCCTCGAGAAGAAGTGCGGAGAAGAGTTGCATGAAATGCGAAATAACGGAGTTCCAACTCGCTCAACTCGGTCAACGTCTCAAGCCATGCGCACGCTGTAGTGGGGACGGTTTAGACTTCTTATATTGCGTCCGAATATTCTTCTTCGCTACCGGACCTACAACTGATTCGTACACCTAGAGCGAGGTTTGTCAAACGGCTGACTGGCAGGACCACAAACGCGTATGCAAGAACAGAGAGTTATTGCCCCTGGGTGTGGACGGAAGGGTCCTACGTGCACATCTTGACTCCTGGTTTACAGTCTTTAAAACAATGCTTGTAGGTATTCCCCACCCCCCTTATCGCTATCCCGATCTCATAGTCGATAGGAGTGGGCAGTCCACCAGGTGTCTCTGACTCAGACGGGCGATTCTGACTCAAACCATCCCTACTTGGTGATGGAGTTGGATTATTTCGAAGGGGCCCCTGAATTCGGTGTCCCGCGCCTCCGCCTAACACGCTTCACGCTTCGCCCCCAAGCGGCGGAGGGGCATAGCAATCTCCTGTGTCCGTTCAAGGAGGAAGTGGCGATATTTATCGAATGCATACTGAAGGGGTGCCGCATTAGCCACAGATGTGCCAGCCGCACCCTTGATAGCCTCAGAAACGTACCACCCTGTACGAGGTGGAATTACGTTGTCGCAGATATGGTCGCACTTGGATTTCAAAATGAGGAACAAATGGAGAAGAGCCTACCTTTGGCGATCACTCGTCACAACATGTTCGAAGCGTTGGTCGGTGCAGATTCGCCCTTGAGCAGAGAGCCGTTCCCTCGTCTCTCGCACTCTTTGCCGTCTGAACTGGATGTGGGGCCGTGGATATGGATCAAAGACCAGGGGTTCACTGCCTGGTATACGATGGCGACAGGAAAGACCATCGCTGCTAGAGTGATGGAATTGGAAACACAGGCGTCTCAGGATAAATGTCTTGAGAGACTGCTCCAATGGGCTATAGACCCGGAATCACCTACTCTGGAGTACGCAGACACTACCCCTACTCTCCTGGTGCTGATAGCTAACTACTGCTGATATTAGGAGTCTTGGGACGAATATTCTGAGGAAGCCTGAACGGCAACACCCTAGTTCGGGTCATCGCAGCGCTTCCTCCTTTTGAAGCAAAGGATAGCCTGGTATTGACCTGATACCCAAGCCACCTGGGAAAGGCCGTCTGCTCAACTCGTTGACTCGGCTCGCATCAGCATTTATAGCGAAGACGGCTGCTGTGTGGAGGGCTGGCACGGATCCCCACGTACAATTGGGAATGGAACAAGTATCCAAATATGAACTACTCATGACATATGCGAATGTATAAAGCAACCAAAAGTTCCATACACTTTTCCCCTCTCGGGTGGCGACGACCAGCCTGACAGATAGATAGTAACACGTCGGACAGCAGTCGATGTGGATATCTGTTACAGATATCTCTTGTATATAAACAAAACTCCAATGGAGCAAGCCCCTACGATTACATATCGGTGGTACAACATATCCGGGAGATAGGCAGACGATAGGCATAATTAAAGAAGGGCCGATTGCGCCAGAGACACAACACCTGCTACGGTTCCAGCAGCAAGCACAGAAGGCGCCGCCTTCCGCACAAAACCAGTAGCTTCAGGCCAATCGAACTGCCTACTTTACCATTGCTTCCTTTACCGTCAGGATTGAACGCGCGCGTCGTGTTCGATGCAAGGACCCACTTGATGCCACCGAAAACGTGTGCGAGAAAGGTCTCGTCCTGATCGGTGGGTGTTAACACGTTGCTGCATACATACGTGGGACAAGACAGGGGGATCGCTACTTCAAACGGTACGCGCCTTTTCTCTGCCACACTTCCTGCACACGCTATATGACTTGGTGGTACAGAGTATGACAAACTGGCACACCTGGTTGAGAAGCAGACCAACGCCTCTGAACCTCATCTAGTGCTATTACTGTTACTACAGAGGGCCTCGAAGCCGAGGCACCGACTGAGTTCTCAGTCTCTGTGGTACGCCTCTTGTTCATGTCATGTGGATGGGAAGCTCATTGGCTTTTCTTATTAACAGGTTCCTTACGAGCTCTGGTCGTCTGCGCGCGGACGCTACCTCTACGTCTTACCAGCAATGCATTCAACAATTCGCAGATAAGCACAACTATGTTGTGTACACAAACTATCACGATGCGGGTCCAATCCACGCTCAAGCCTGACGCGCGCAGGTTAAGCTCACCCAAAACCTGCGTGGTGGGTACGAAGTCACTCTAATCGACCACACTAGTGTCCATTGATATAATAAACAGGCGGATGCCAAGGAGGCTGCTTCTGCCGAGGTGTGGACCATGCTCTCGAGAGGTAACTACCACCAAAGTCGTAATCATCGCGCACTCCCAGTTCCTTACCTCTTCCCTTCCTTGGGATTAATACCTTGACTCTGTCCTCCGTTTCGTCGCTGGTGCTCACCGCATAACACAACCTCACTGGTTTTCCCGAACGCAATGTCCAGTTCTTTGCTTTTCTGTTCGTACCATCGATGGTTGGATGTCACCGGTTATCCTATCGACCTCTGATTATAGTGCTCGTCTAGTTGGAGAATTGTTGTATAATTCTGCATTCATTCCCGTTTTATTTGGTCACAAAGGAAGTTTCAAACTTAGACGACGCCCATAATTACCGGTTTTCCCTCACCCTGTTCGTGGGGTGAAGGCGACTCTCTGAAGCTGTGGATGACTGGTCCAGACAAGCGTCAAGAGTGAAGCCACAGGTACACGTAAAACAGTCTGTGCCGACCGCCCCTCCCTACTGGTCGAGGGGTTATGAAGCCGGACTACCTAGTGCTACCTACAATATCTTGATCTTCTCTTTTCTCTTTGTACCTTAGCATTGCCTGTGGCGGAGCAGAATATGTGAGTTTCCTTTTCTCGTTCCAATTTTTTCCTGGGGAAACCACGTGAGCGATGTGTGTCGATGAAGAAAACTCTGGTAAGCAGAACGTACCCGCGTCCATCTAAAGGATTCTCAACCTATGAGGCGTTGACCCCTCGCCACGATCCTCGGGACCGAGCAGGTCTGTGCGCGATACCGACGGTCGGGTATGGATGGGGAGTATTAAGGCGAGTCTGAGGCACGATAGAATCGCTCCAATGGCTCATCCTCGATCTTAAAATGATATTTCTAAGCATTGACGAAAAGATTTTTGCATTTCAGTGATAGGAACCTGTACTAGAGGTTGAACTCGATTTACTATATACAGTAATTGATAAACAAGGAGATGCCTGATTGCGAAAAATTGCTACAGATGAGGTCTATCTTTGCGCCCAAAAGGCGGGGAGGATTGCATGTTGGAAAAAGCCGTAGATCATAAGGTAAGTAGTCCATAATTGCTCTTGACGTGGCATGTGTTTAATAAGTCATTTTAGGGTGTTGTCAGTTGATGTCATTGAGGTTGCATGAACGCGTTCACCGGAACGCGCGAGTTCCCGCATGAAGCGACGTTCCGAGTAGTAGTCCGGACGCTGGATCGTCCCAGAGCTCAAATGCATTGTCAGTGTTTTCGTGAGTAAACATTTCGATGTCTTCGTCGTGTTGGAACAAGACATTTTTTGTCTCCGGATGGACCACAGTGACTCGAATGAAGTACTGCAAATCGACCGTGTCAACAGCAATGAGACTTTCAATGTGGCACCAATGGAAAGAACCTACTTTGACCTCTGCGATTCCACCAAGTTTCCAGCTATATTCACCGTGAAGGACTCCCGCCTTGGTGCCCGCCCGGATGATGCGGGTGTTTTCATCGACGAGCTCTGACTCGATCTGCTGGACCTTGCCGCGGCCGATGCCACATGTATGTGCACTCTTCTTGCCCTCCGCGCTTAGCACCACGCTCCGGACAACCTGAATCGTGGTATTATCGACCAACGACTGCAGCATCTGCGTGCGCGGCGTCCTTAGTGTCACATTAACGGGGAAGCAGTGCGCCGCCACTGCTTGCGCTGTCTTAGGGATAGACACCTATTCGAGGGAGTCGATCTTAGCACTGATAGGAAGGGACAGAGACATACAAACACCCGTATTCCTGTATCTACCTCTGATTTTTGCCGCGCCTCTGTCGTCTTCCAGTTTCCGTTGCATTCGAGACCGAACCGCTTTGCGTCCATCAATGAAATACGCGGCCATAAGAGGGCGCATGCGCTGGGTTGGGACTTGGGCAGGTAATGGATAACCCTGCTAAAGCTGTTCAAGGAGGTTAGCTGACACCAACCCCTTTGAAAGGATGGTGCTTACTTTTCATTTGGCCACAAGCTGGATTTGACGACTTGCACGAGGATCTGATATCGCACATTGGACTCCATGAGGGGCTGTACAGCACGGAACGTGGGTGGAAGGGGCTCATCGCTGCCTGGAGTCTTGTCTGGGAAGACGAATTCGAAGGGATAGCTCTGTGGAGCGGTGGGTCTTGGCTGGTGCTTTTCTTTTACATAAAGCTTTTGGCTAAGGTTGAGAACGTGCATAAATGACCTGGCGAGAGGCATTCCATGCTGGGTCACGGCGGTCTGCGCGATAGCCTCGAGCTGGAGGCACAGTGAGTCTGGAGTCTGGACGACCTCTTATACAACCGGATGGGATGGGCGTACGTTGACAACAACACGCTCAACCCAGTTGTGCTTCTTGAGGGTGACGGTACCCCGCACGACGCTGGCCTTGCCATAGCTTGCGATTTCGAAACCGGGGACCTTTGGGCCAAGAGAGATTTCGATATTACCACTGCGATACCGGTAGTCGGCGGCACCGCCAGTCTGGGATACATTGGAATGCGACGCGGTCGTGCTGTTCGTGGTCGTGCGGGTAATGTTTACATTTGGATAGGGTGGGGGAGGTTGGGAGGCTTCAACGAGGACCTCTGAGCTCGCTGCGTCCTGTGAGTAGACGGGAAGACCCAATAACGAAGGCCCCGGTGCATAGTCCGGAGGAAAAGGAGGTAGGGGAGAGGAGCTCATTGGGTGGGAAGATCGGAGGGAAGGGTCGAGAGGCGAACGAATCAATTAAATAGGAATGCGGTTTCTGGGACCGAGTCAGAGGGTTAAAGTTAGAGCGTTCTGGGCCTGGGTTTGGGCAGCTGACCGCAGCTGACCTCACTAACCTGTCTCTTACTCAGCCCGAGGAGGTTAGGCACGCGTACCGCAAACGCCGAGCAACCAGTGCTAGATAGATTCAGAACCTGGACACAGTCGAACGAAGAAGCAACCAGCCAGCTAATAAATTGTTATCGTTATCGGACTCCCGCCTATCCATCTACAAACGTCTCACACACGTCATCCTCTGAGGATGCCAAGGCTTTTTGACACACGAAATCAGGCAAAAGCGTTGCGCAAACCGAGGTGTCGGGTGCTATTGTTTGTTGTCGACGAGGGCGAGAACAATGGAGGTCACATAGGTCAGGTCGAAATATTAGGATGAAGCTTGAGACTCCCTCTGCGGTGCCACCACGCGCAGTCGATCGTTATCCCCGTCTCTCGCGCATAATTCATCACGGTGAGATAAAGCCGCGCTCAGCCGATCCAGTGCACCCGTCACTTGTACAGTTGTTTTGCACACGTCCGGGCAATGCCCGATCGTCCAGTTTTTGGCGATGTTATCATCCCTACCGGGACCACATACACCTTGTCTTCGATCCATACTGTAGATGCGATACTGGAAAGCGAAAGGCGGACGCACCACAATCCGATGCATCTTCAATATCCACTTGGAGTTCGGGCAGCCAAACGACCCTCAAACGATACAGGCAGACCGTCAAATGTGCACCCTCAAGGATTCTAACATATAGGAATGCTGAAGATGCTTCAGAAATCCGTCCAAATATCCTTCCCTCATCCTTCCATGGATCCATTTCTTCACTCTGCCACCCTCAATTTCAATTACGACATCAATACATACTACTGCCTCCACCTTACTACAATGCTGGTTCAGTTCCATCTCCCAAAGGCCAACTCTCAAGGCATGCACGCTCTATATGCACTAACACTGATTATAGCCCCTATTCTCTGATATCTCACCTCAGAAGTAGCTAACCTCTATATTCAACACCACCTAGCATTACTCACAAGCCATTCTACATCATACCCAAATATGGTGATTCTCACTCAACAGGCACGGGATTTACAGGTACTTGGCCAACCTGCCGCGCCTGCTTGACCAGCCTAGTCACACCCATTGACATGGGTCTGGTACTCACTCCTAATCCCTAGTAAACCCAGGCCTCTCATAGCAGTTCTCTTGTTATTCCCTGCTTCAAGTAAAATCCTAACAAGGAATCACTGAAGGTAAATATGCCTTTTGATCAATCAAAACATTCAAAAAAGCAATAACCACCCACTGGAGAGCCAACCTCGGCCTGTACAGCTGGCACAGGCTCACACCTTGTCAGGGCCAGAGGGGGTCACGATTCGCTGGTATCCTGAGAGATGCTATCCCGCTCACTAAACCATCAAGGTACTCCAGCAACCATTCCATATCCTCCTGTAGATCTTGCTTTCCACCCACTCTCCATTCCTTTCCCAGGTGACGAGCCCATGCTTAACCTATGTAATTTGCTTTCCATGTCCCAATAGTCCTGGCATTTCTGTTTCCCCTAGCCATTCCTATGATGGGTTATGCCTGCAGTGCCTGTTCCACCTTTATCACCATCTGCTCCTCTTCTTCATGTCCAACATGGTCCTTTACCAGTGTTAACACTTGGAAGATTGGACAAGTGATAGCACCATGGTTGTCTGAAGCATCAGTACCACACATTAACAAGATTACAAGTGAGTACATATCAGCCCAGCTGTGGATTCATTGAGGCTGGAACCATTTGCTCGCCTGCTTTGGTGGGTCCTCAGTGTTTTTAGGTACTTATTTTGTATTACAGTTACTTGATTTAAAGGTGAAGCATTTCTCAGCAAATACCAAGTCCTCATTCGGCCCCATCTGAATTTATCCCCTATTTCTTGGTTCCATGTTGGCTACTTAGAATCTTCCAGCACTCCACACTGATTATTGGACATACTCATAGCCATTGTAATGTGCTGGCGCACTGATAGTGCAACATTCATGGAGCGTTCCCCTATTTCATCTCTGATTACCCTCCATTCTGCCACTTGAAATATACGCTCTAGGTCATCCTCTGCCTATCCACTCTTGGTCCCATTCCTTTCTATCCAATCCCCGAGCCACAAATGATAGAAAAAATAGAGGTGCATGCTTTGGCGCCACCATTAGCAAGCACATCATAGTGCTTCGCATCATTCAGAGTGTTGCCCTCTCACGAAAGGTTTGTTTCACTGTCTTGGGGAGTATAATATTGCAGCCGAGGGGTGTCTTGATGCTGAAGGCCAATATTGGGAGTTGACTCTACGGGGGACAAGTGCACCTCCGGATAATTGGGTAAGGGCACTTGTTCGATTCAGGAGCAAATCCGAAAGAAGCATCAAAGAAAAGGGTATTCGAGAAGATTTATATTGGAAACACTATTCGCATGGTTCGGTCGTCACAGCGTGTACAAACAGTAACACATGAACACAATATAGAAGACATCCCACAAACGGGGATACATAGAGCGTCGAGTGAATAGGCATGACGATGCATCGATGAGACTGATTGGGGTGAGATGCTGTAACAACGCGACGACACGAAAGGCATGCGATAAGCTATGAGCGAGTCAAGGGTCAAAAGTCCGGAGTCCAAATGGAATGGAACCATGGTCGTTATAAGCGTACTGAAGCACGTGGGAGCAAGAGGATTGACATCAGGATGGATGGTGATAAGTGTCGGATACAGTCGATGAAGCAGCATAACCATGAGTGCATGTGGGTTAGGATGGAAAGCCGGAGAGTAGAGACGATTTGCGAGGTAAAAAATTATGTGCGAGTCACGACCCTCGTAGCGCCGAGGACAAGCCTCTCAAGCACATGCCACACGGCCGTGACAGAGGCAGGCGGTGAACCGCCGCCGAAACCCTCCCCAACCACGCCAACCATAGCATTCGCACTAGTCCAGAGTGCTCTATCGGCATAAATAGGAGATCCTGGAGCGACGAGAGGCTCTGTCATGGCACCATTACCGAGGTGCATAAGCACAACAGCAGAGCATGCGCCAAGCGCAGCGAATCCGACGCTGTAGATAACATTGCCCATGGAATCAAGCGACCTGCCACCGGCGCCTCCTGGACGACCAGCAGAACCACTGGTATCTCCGCCTAACACATAGGTGTTGTAGATATTATAAAATTTGCGCTTGCCGCCCTCGACATAACGTCGCGCATAATCGCGGCGGCTGAGACGACCATGCTTCGTCGACTGCTCTATAATCTTATCGATGACAGCACACTCCACTCCTAGCTCTCTCTTGAGTGCCACCCAATCCTCCACGGTATCCTGAGAGATGCCATTTGGTAATCCCCCGAGCACTTTGACACCGTGCCACTTGCGAAGGACATCTAAAGCAGCACGATCTTCGCGAGTGGTCGATTGTTCGAGCTCAGAGAGCGCATAAGAAGGTGGCTCATCCCAAGGGTGGAGACACTGATGGAAAAGTCGCGGATGAGCGGTGGACGTTGATGCAGCAAGACGCTCTTCCAGTTCGCTAAGACCACTCTTGTGCCTTGACCTATCCTCCTCGGGGTCAGTTTGGACTTCGACAGACACGCGCAAGACTCTCTCTGGTGGATCAGTCTGGGCGAACGCATCGGAGTGAGGTTCCGAGTCGTACTGAGTCATAGCATCGACATAATCCAGGAAAGAGGTTTGCTGCACTACTTCCCCTTTCTTGGCTCTTCCGCCGGGAACCTGCATTGAAAGATTAGCAGACGAATGAAATAAAAAGGAACGACGCACTCGTTTTTTAATGATGGTAGTGTGGTATATCTCCTCACCATCATCATCATCATTGGCGTTTACCCTGTCCCCGTCTTCCTGGCCAGGACCTTCGCGGATGATGGCTTCCCTGAGCATTCCGCGGTGGAACTCGGATCCGAGACTGCGACTGAGAGTGACAGGTCGGCTGCTCGGGGCGGAACTTCCAGAGAGCGAAGCCATCTCTAGCGCATGGCTTGCTCGTAATTCGTCGAGTTCGAAGCGCAAGCGGTCGATTGTCTCCTTCAGCATAACATTGTCTTGCTTCTGAGTGTCCAGCTCCTCCTCAGCCGCCCGAGCACGTTGCAACGATTGTTCGAGGAGGTTAATCTGATTCTCGAGGACTTCACGATCTCGTGCGGCCTACCAACGGGATTAGTATTGAAACTGTCCAGTTCACTGCATCACTGACCCTCTCGAGTTCATGGGCATTACTGAATTCACGAGCTTCAGCCTCTCGGAGCTCATTGTCACGAAGCCGAAGTTGAAGTCGGTACTTGTCTGATTCGGTGATTTGGTCGGCGTACTGCTTCTTAAGAGTTTCGTAGGAGCTACGAACACTCTCTAGAGCACGCTGCAACTTGTTGACTTCAGCCTCGAGGTTGTTGATTGCGGTGATATGGTTGCGCTAATTGCCCAAGGTATCAGTATTTGGAAATCGCGGCGAAGGCGCCAGTAGTACCTCTTTTACGCGTAACTCCTTCTCCTCACGAGTTTTGATTGCCAAATCCTCGGAGCGGCGGTCGAGCTTCGCCTGCAAGTCAACGATTTCCTGTTCGCGAGCGGCGAGATCGTCCTGCAACTGCCTCTCCACCTCGGCGTTGCGACGTTGCGTTTCGTTGAGGTGCTTTTGCAGTGCTGCTAGGCGCTCATCTGGGTCAGTGAGCGAGGCGAGGGACGCAACCGACAGCCGGTCTGGCACGATGTGGGCGTCATCTTCATTTTCCTCGTCCTCGTCATCACCGTCTGGGTCGTGGTCCGGAGCCAACCTTTGGCGAGGCCAGAGCAGTCCAGCTTTATTGTCATGAGGTGATAATGAGTGAGACATTGCATGGCTCGATGAAAACAGGGACGACTCGTCGATTGTAGCACGACCGGGCGGAGAGCCATAGTGGTGACTGTCCAACGACTGGTGGCGTCCATGGATAGGAACAGGTCTCGATCCTTGACGGCTAGACGGTCGACTCCTGGTGCCCGGGAGCTCGGCATTAGACTCCTTCGGCGAGACCGAATTAGAGGGAGCACGGCTGCGGCGTCCACTGTGTGGTGGATTGCTCTGAAGGACATATTTGGATGAGTTGCATGACCTGCTTCGGGTTGAGATGACGTACCTCGGTGTCACTACCAGCCTGGGAATGCGCGTCGCTGCGTCTTCGCTTGGACGCAGGGACGGGGCGTTTCTGGTTCCAGCTGGACGGGGGATCAATAGGCTTGGCACGGCGCCGATTCTTGCCGTCGAACGCTGAGGGCGGGTGGCTGCTGTCGCCATTATTGCGCTGGTACGAAGTAACTGCGGAGTCACGGCTTGATGAACGTGAATCGGAGTGATTGTAGTCTCTGCTCTGGTCTCGCCCCCTTTGTTGGAGCGCCAGGTCTTCGTCATCCTCGTCTCCATACCACTCCGCCGACGAGGGGTCCTTCGGGGGTGGACGAGGAGAGCGAGGAGGAGAGCAAGGGGGAGAACGGGCTGCCTCAAAGTGGTTTGCATTCTTTCCGGTCACATGTAGGAGCGTTTGAAAGAGTACTTCAGGTGTGAGTCGGAGTTGAGGCGCAGCATCGGCGAACTTGTGAACTTCTTCGATCTGCTCAGGGGTGAGAGCAGGCATCCCAATCTCCCCCAAGAAGGTATGGAAAACTGGCAGTACTTCTTGGATGGCGATGGTGGGGATGTTGTTCTCGTCGTACTGACAGCCTGGCTGCTGTTCGAAGAGTTCGAAGAGGCGCTCATGAAGCTCTGCTATCGAGTCTCTATCGTTTCTATCTGTCATTGCGTCCTGTTGATAGGGCCAAGGCGTTAGAAATGGGGCGGTGGCATGAGCGAACGGACGGCATGAAAAGTCCACGTGTTGGGGTGGTGAGGACGAAAAGGACGTACCGTGGTTATTTATGATCGTTTGGTATTGGTCTTATCGCGTTGGGTTGGGAGAAAATGGGTGAGTGGTTGCTGGGGTGATTCTGTCGTCTTCGAGGCGCGGCCAGACGGACGAAGAGTGGTCAAGGAGCGCGTCGTCGTTGCTGATTTCGGTTCTGATAGCCCGTTGGGAGAGAGAGTCGTGAGAGGGAGAACACGCAGCGTGGTCAGGGAGAAACCGTTGAAACTCCGACTGTCAAACGGTTTGGCACGCACCAAACCAAACCTTTGTCCCCGTGCATGCTCCGGCCAGCCGTAAATCATTTCAGATTTACACCGCTGGTCTTATTTCGTACCATGGCTTCGTCTTCAGTCCCAGCACCCAGCCCAGAGCGGGCCACTGATCTCGCTGCGAACCTAGCCGACGTCAATGCAAAAATTGCACAAACTAAGGCACTCTTGGAGGTTCCTAGGCCTGCCACTTTGCTTGCCGTGTCCAAACGCAAGCCCGCATCCGATGTCCTGGCTTGTTATCATGCAGGTCATCGTGATTTCGGAGAAAATTATGTCAACGAACTTATAGAGAAGGCCTCTCAGGTATTGATTGAGCTGAAAACTCATCCCTATGGCCCTAATCCGCCTCTTTCTAGCTCCCCAAGGATATCCGTTGGCACTTCATTGGGAACCTGCAATCGAATAAGGCCAAGGCGCTTTCAGGTATATTTGATCGGGACAGGATCGCTTCATACTAACCTCGTTTACCTCCCAGGGTTGCCCAATCTCTACGCCATCCAAACATTGACCTCCAAATCAACGGCTACGGCACTCAATAAAGCACTTCCTGCTACACGCACAGAACCTCTCAATGTATTACTTCAGGTCAATACGTCCGGAGAAGCCTCCAAATCGGGTCTGCCTCTACTCGATGTAGATCGTAGCGACCCAGACGTCGCAGAGCTAGACTCAACAGAACTCCTCTCTCTCGCTACTCATCTTCTCACATCATGCCCACGGCTCCACCTCCTCGGACTGATGACTATTGGATCTTGGGGGGCCTCCCACTCTAACGTGGAGATCAACCCTGATTTTGAGAGGCTGCGAGCGACCCGGGACTTGTTGGAGAGCGAACTCAAATCCTCATATGCAGAGAGTAAATGGGGGGAAGGAGGAAGATTATTGCTCAGTATGGGAATGAGTGCCGACTTTGAAGCGGCCCTCAAAGCAGGCAGCGATGTTGTGCGAGTTGGGACCACGATCTTCGGCGAGAGACCTGAAAAACAATGATAATATCCCTCCTGAACTCCGCAGCGAACCTCTGTTCCAACTAATTGCCCTCTCGGAGCATCGGCCTAACCAAATTCTCCTAATGTGACCGGCAAAGGAAGTCCGAATGGCCGGATGACTCGACTCTTGCTGAGTAAACCTTACGGAAGGGACTAAATGCTCGAAGTTGGATGAAGCAGCTACGGTGGTTATCGTCAGACCCACAGGCAGTCCTAGCGCGGGAGACCGTCAAGGGGTGAAAAGGCATCTTGCCATCCAACCATCTCCAGGAACTGAGCAAGACGCAATGCCCTCCAACGACAACGAGAACGTGAAAAGTGTGGGTGGACTTCATCGATCTCCTCCTCAACTACCCAATATCCCATTTTGTAGACCACCACGCATACCGATGGACTCCCAGTAGTCGAATATGAACGGAAGAGCGCGATCGCCGTTTCAGAAGCATTCCCTACCTCCTTCTATGACGACTTCCTCACGGCCCAATCGAAAGCGAGGGTCCCTAGTCCCAGTTAGTGGCATCCCCTCGCTACTTCTCCAATGTATACTGATGTTTACCAGTTCGTCGCCTGATGCCACTGGAGTCTACCCCAGGCATCATCTCCCTGCTCGCGGGCAAACCCAATCCAGAAACGTTCCCCATAACCTCCCTCTCCTTCACGGTTCGCACCCCGAGCGCAGATGGTGCAGACTCTGAACGCGAGATTACGCTTAAACACCAGGATCTAGAGGAGGCATTACAATATGGCCCTACGGCTGGCCTTCCTAAGCTGATAAAATGGTTACTTGGCCTGCAGGAGAAAGTGCATGAGAGGGTGCTGGGGGAGGATTGGTCCTTGACTTGTGGTGCTGGTGGACAAGATTTATTGTACAAGGTGGGTTCCTTTCTCTTGCGAAGGGTTAGGAGCCTCATATGCAACATAGGCGATATCCGCTTTGGCAGGACCTGGAGACTCCGTCTTAGTCGAAGCTCCAGTCTATGGGTAGGCGCCCAATCCGTTTAGCAGTGCAATTCCACTGATTTCGTATGGCAGGGGAGTTATTCCGTTGTTCTTGAACCAGAGGTGTATTCCTATCGGTATGTCCAGTTGAGGTGCTGATGTTTGGATTTTGACTGGGCTCCAGAGGTTCCAACTGACGCACAGGGTTGTTCCTCCTCGTCCCTTCGCGAGATCCTCGAAACCTGGCCCTCAGAAAAGCCAAAACCAAAGCTTCTGTATATAGTGCCTGTACGTTTGATTTATTCCTGCAGCAGCTCTACCTCATGGCGATATGACAGTATGGCTGCAATCCGACCGGTATGACCCATACACTCGAGAGACGGAGAGAAATTCTTGCACTAGCCCATGAACACAACTTCCTCATTCTTGAAGGTTGCGCAATTCACCCGTAGAAACGCCGTTTTACGATGCAGGTGCTGACCTCCTGGTAGATGACCCTTACTTCTACCTGTACTTCTCGGATCAACCACGCCCTCCGTCGTACTTCAAGTTGGACGGCCAAGGACCTTCTCCACGTGGCCGAGTCCTCCGCTTCGATTCACTATCTAAAGTTCTTTCTGCGGGGCTGCGCTTTGGCTTTGCAACCGGACCTGTACGTTTGATCGAGCGCATCAACGTTCATGTGGGTTACTATCTTAGCGCTGAGCTTGGAGTAATTCTGACGCTGAAAAAAAAGACTGCCTCTTCCAATTTGCAAGGATCTTCCACTGTCCAAGCCATTGTCCAAGCATTATTTAACGCCTGGGGTTATGACACCTTCCTAGAGCATGGGCGTCGAGTGGCAAGCCTCTACAGGGCGAAGCGAGATGTTTTTGAGAGCGCTATGCAGAAACACCTCACTGGACTAGCGGAATGGGTACCCCCCGAAGCTGGAATGTTCTACTGGTATGTTTACTTCTATTTGAGTACTCCGTGCTTGTATCTGATTAAGGTGCATACGAATCGCTATTTAAGGTTCAAGCTACTTCTCCCACCGTCTGAAGGAGCTCCAGAAGGCAATTCGGAGGCTCTCATCCGCAGGAAAGCTATGGAAGCTGGTGTCCTCGCACTCCCGGGAACCTCATTCTTCATATCTGGTAAGCCGACGCCTTATGTACGGGCCTCGTTTAGCTTGCTTCCTGAGAAAGATGTGGACGAAGCACTGAGGAGGCTGGCCGAGGTTGTACGCTCGGCACAGCAAGGAGAGTGATTGGCACATGTGGTACATGAGTCATACAGGACGGAATGCAAGGTGTTTCTTGATTAGGAAGTGTTTTAGCACTACCTGCGCTTCTACGCTTGATTGCAGGACTGATTGCAAGGTTATAATGGCGCAGCAAGGCCGAAAATCGATAAATTGGGGAATGACCTTGGTAGAATGTCTTACGTGGGACTCACGGATCGTCTCCACGACTTACACTATGACTGGCTATTTGAACAGATATAACTAAGCGCCTGATCGCGCCCCTCTGAGGGGACCCATTTCACAAAAGGATATCCAGGAAGAAATAAGAATCAGGGCAGGTTTGCCTTTTGGGTTCTTGGCTGATGCCAAGGTCTTAGAGGCTGGAACAAACTCCACTAACTCGCATTTCAGGTTCTCCATGCATACAAGGACTTTATAGCCAGTGAGACCGTGTCCGATCCTCTTGCTAAAAAAAAATAGGTGGGACATGGCCAATATCTAAATTCAAGTTGACGGACATGCCTTCGCACGCCTATTTCACGCCCTTCCGGAAGCTGGCAAATCATAAAAGTGAAAGAGTGACACTCCCATCACTGGGCGGCAATTACCATAAGCAAACCTCGAGCCCCCTACAATAATTTCACTATATTCAGACAGACAAGTACTAGTGGTGTATTGTATAGACCAGGACCCACTACGAATAGAGAGATCATAGATCCGAATACTGTACACCCTTGGGATTGAGCTCATGGGTTTCAACCTCTACGTGTGAAGGACAGAGGAATTCTTTCTGGTTGCAGATTGAGACCCTTGCGAGCTTGTAAAACTCGCGCTTTCGTCTCCTCCGGAGTTTCGTGGGCGAACTGAGCTTCCTTCAAGACGGTCACTTTGTACCGAAGAACAATCAGGGCAACTGCGGTTACGAGCTCCACCTCTGCGAAACTATAGGGGGATCAGACACGGCTGAATATCACAGCAACTCCTAGCCACGAACCGACGACCAATACACGCGCGCAAACCAGCTGAAAAAGACATGAAAGCTCCAGTGTTATGAATTTTGTCTCCGTCCAAGAACCGTGATGGTTTAAACTCATATGGATCGGGCCAATAACGGGCTGAAAGTTGCGCGTGAGATATACATCAGCACCGATAGAGTCAAAATAACACACGGTTCGTATGAATTGCATCGAGACTCAGAAGGAGGACTGTCCCCCGTTCAACCGGGATCTCCACTGGACTGCCATCACGACTTCTTGTCTGAAGAACACAAGACTCTGACGCAATTTTAGGAACGAAGGAGGCGATAGAATATAGCCTTGAAGCTTCATATATGACGGCTAAGCAGAACTTGAATTTCAAGCAATCCTCATATTTCTAGAAGAAGTCAGACGAGGAGTAGAGAGATAAGGGCACTCACAGGAATTTCTCGGTCCTCTATCACACTTTTCAGCTCTTCATAAAGCCTTTCTTGTTCCTCCGGGTGCGTTGCTAAGAGGGCCATCACGAAGGATAGTGTTGCGGCCGTACTGTCATAGCCTGCCAAAAACAGAAAAAAAAGAGAGGCTAACATTTCTCAGACATAGAACAGCGCAGGATGAAACAAAAGCTCACCGACGAGGTCAGACTCCGAAAACCCCCCTTGACCATTGAGGAGGTCGTCGTCCGCAGCAGCTACAAGGTTTGACAATAGATCGCTTGGCTTCTCGTGCAATGAAGATGCCCTCCGATCTTCCGCTGTCTCCAATATATACTGGCGCATTTCCGCAAAACCCTCCACAACCACTCGACCATGATGAAACCGATTGAGAATCCAGGTTGGGAGAAGCGTGTAGAGGGGTACGTTGGTTGTTACAATTTCCAATGCTTCGCGGAAAGACTTCAAAGTCTCAGCTAATGAGGACCCACCCACCAACAAGGAGGACTTACTCTGTTGTGACCAGCGGGAACTTGGTCGTGACTATTCCAGTCAACGAATTGACCGAATCCTGGGACGAAGGGTTCAATACGAAGGGTACTCCCAGCGACTAAATATGGTTACCTGCGCGACACAGGACCAGGAGAGCTATCTCCATAGCTGTTTCCAAGAAGGAGTGATCAGAGATATTGGGTGAAGATGTCTCTGCCTCCCACTTGCTAAATAATTCAAGCATAACATCTGACGTTGTGTGCGAGACTGTTGCGTTCATGCCCTCATTGAATGCAGGTCCGACAATCCTGCGATGGCGGTGCCACTCCTCGCCCTCAGTGTTGACTATACTGTTTCCAAATACGCTGAAGACCCGCAGGAAGGCTGCTGGTTTGGGGAACTTGACTCTTTGTCGGATTATTTCCTGTGTTCGTGTAAGCAGCAGGCGGGGTTATGGATATGACTTACGTACTCTTGCTACGTCGTTATCTGCAATGAGCAGTATTGTGCTAGGTGTCGGGAGAAGAGAGCGGACAGCGATCACATCACAACCAACTTCGTGAAAAACTGGAGAAGCTTTTAGGAACCTCGCTAAAGAGGACGAATAATGATTTTACGTTGGTAGTTGAGCCTCCAAGACCAGTTCGCCCCGAGGGAGACGAAAGGGAGCCTCGGGAAAAGGCCATTGAAAGAGGAAAGGGGAGAAAGAAGGGTTATCAATCCAGGTGTAGATCTTGGGGTTGGTCCAACTCGAGTTTGCGCACGGTAGAGCTCGCGCCCGAGAAGTAACAGGGCAAGGGCAATGAGACCGAACCAGAGAGCACTCATGGCGAGGAGTTTGGGGTACGGGGCCTTTACTAAGCAGTACGGACATAGAATAATCAGACCCAGAGCAGAGATCGATCCAGGAGCCGCTCATTCCTGACAAACTGTCGACGATTCAACACGGCCACAACGCCATGACCCAAGAGTTGGACACTTCTGGTGATGCCACTAGCCCCCGACCCAACGCAGTCGTCTAGTTGAGAGCGTCCAGTCCAGCGAATAGCGGAGGTTTTCTGATTCGCGGGGGCTTGCTGCGCCGCGGGGAGACGTGGGAGATCGAACGGCCTTCTGTGAAAACACGTTTCAAGCACTATTCTAGTAACGCAATGTGCGTGAATTGGCGTGGAATACGCTTTGAATACGCTTTCCCACAATGTAATACCTTCAACTCTGAACCCCTATAGCTTGGATATTTCCAGCAAGCCGACGGGGGCTAGATCAGATGGTTGAGTCCGTCGCTTCTTTTGAGCTGTGCTGGACATGTTTCCCGCGATCTGTCTTGCCACTGTCTGCGGTACCATGTCCAGCGACGACGGAACCGCCTTGCACCGTACGATATGAAACCATAATTTATTTAGCTCCCCTCGCAGTACGTCCGAGAAACGCCTTCGGCCCTTTCACCAAGAAGTCAACATACATAATACAGGATACGGGCAACGAGATCCCCCTACGCGCGTCTCTTCGTCGGTGGGGTATTCATGCCTTCGTCTTCCGCTTTCCGCTTCAGACTGATGGCCGCCTTGAAGCCGCCTCCAGCGGGTGATCCGCCTCCACTGCTCACAGGTACGGCAGCAGCGGGTACGAATGATCCGACTTTTGTAAACCTTGCGCGAGGCGCAGGCGATGCATTGGAGGAAGTGTTGGGTTGACCAGGTGCTGTGACAAAGTCCGTCATATCAATGAGGGCAGCGGAGTCCCCATTTTTCTCCGCGTCTTTCCCCTTCTTTGTCGTCTTTTTCTCTGCTTTGGCCTTGGTAAGCGGTTGGTCATCAAGGTACTGTGAAACGGCGGGTGCAGCCCTATATGAGATAGAAGGGTCTTAAGTTCGAATTGTACAAGTGATAGTCACGAACAACTCACCCCCGATTGCCCACAGACAGAACCATGTGAGCTTGACCGACTTTCTCTTGTCGCATTTGGAATGCGCGAGTCATGCTCAGAGGGGTGTCGCCAGCAGCCATGGCAGCCATCTTCTGCTCGTCTGCGATACGCTTTAAGCGCTTTTCTGTCTTCATTTTCCCACTTCCTTTGCCGTGGAACCGATGTGAGAGCGCCTTCCACGCCTCCTTCGGTGTAAGCACGCGGCCAAACTCGTCATGGTAGACGATGTTTACATCCGGTTTATAATCCTTGAATAATTCGGATGCCTCGCGGGCCTCTTGTTGTTCACGTAGTCGGTTCTCGTATTCGCGTTGTTGCTGATCCTTGTTAGCGCCTCTCGCCTTGGCACGTTCCAGCTCCCTTTTTGCGATCTTCGTGCGATGTTCGGCTAGCCAGAGGTCCCGCCGGTGTTGGGTGGTTTCTCGGTCACGTTGCTCCTCCGATCGGGTCTCCAATGCACCTTGTTGCTTTAGGATGCTGAGAGTGCTCGCTAGGCCACCGGAAGTGTGGACTTTTTCGAGAGCAGTGCCGACCTGTATATAGACGAGGTAAATCGAGCGAACCGAGAAGCCTAAGTTTCATGCTTACCTCAAAGTCATCCTCAGGCTCCTGCTTAATATCTTGGTCTTCGTTACTATAGACATTCTCCAATGCCATCAAGGCAGCCTGCATTTCTTCTTCCTCTTTGATGCTGATCTCGCCTGTCTCAAGCTCCCCTGGTTGATCTTCATCTATTGCGTCTGCTTCTGGGGACTCGCGTACAATCGAGGTAGCACGAGCAGTTGGAATGACAATGACGCGAGGCTCCGGCTTGGCCTCTAAGATGATGCCTCGCACGAATTCCGAGGTGTCATCAATAGTTAATCCTCCCTCTTCATCGAACGCTTCTATCATAGTCTCGTCTCCTCCGGCCTTCTCCTCCGCAACTAAGACGACCCGAAATGAGAGAGCAGTGGGTACACGAGATATGACCACGTACCTCGCCTGGCAATTTCCTCTGGAGAGAGTTTTGAGACCTTCTTCATCTTCGCTTTTCGCGATCGAGCGAGAGCAGCCTGCAGTTCGTCGTCATCAACAAAGTTGGTATTGAGGTTCCGAGACGAAGCGGCTGGTCGGTCAAGGTCCATTTCATCTTTGGTGTCAGCATCTGGAGTGATATCCGACTCCTCAACTTTGCGTGTAGCATGCTTCTTCTTTTTCTTGGGCTTCTTGAAACCAATGTCCCCTTCCTGAAGGTAGTCGGAAATCTCCTGGTTCTCTGTTGACGCAAGGATTAGAGGACGTGGTATCACCGAAGAGCGAACAGTCGTACTGGCATAATCGATCGAGAGTAAAGATTTGCTGACAGCAGTAGCAGCCTCTTCCTTCTGTTCTCGAACAACCTTGCGAGTGTTTACTGAAGCCCCAAGTCGGAACCCCTGTGAAGAAATGAGTCACGAAATCGTCACTGAGATATATCCACGCACTTGCTCTTGGGCCCCAGTGATATCTTCGTCGTACTTTGATAGCACGCTCCGTTTCATGCCTTCCCTGCCATTTGTGAATTCCTCGTCGTCATAGCCTGTGTAACCCTTGTTCTTTGTTTTCAGTTCAATACGATTTTGTGTTCTCTCATGTTCAGCGAGAAGGACGTTTTGGAGCTCATCCTCTGCAATCGCGTTAGAGAGCAGACAGTAAGCATTTAGACCGCTATACCTACCATTATCGTCCAGTATTCGACTATCCTTGAGCGTCAAAATTTGCTCGTCGCCCTCTGCCATCTCTTCCAAGTCGTGGGCCACTTTCAAGCCATGCAGATCCTCTAGAAAGTAATGTTACATCAGAGAGCGTGAGCGTCTGACGTGGTATTTCCACGTACTCTCAGTGTACTCCTCCTGGAACATTTTGTCCATCTCCTCCAGTTCCTTTTGACGACGTTTGGCGAGCTCTTTCTCGCGTTTCTTGCTCTTCTTTATCCATGACAGCGTGTCGCTAGTATCATCTTGCTCGCCTAATGTCGCGCCTTTAAGCCTCGCGTTGAGCCCTTGCTTATTGCGGATCCTAACAGAGTGTGAATGGCCGTGAGTCTTGCCATCCTCTAGCGTCTAGAAACGAAAAGAGTCGGAGAGATTTGCATATGTGTAGGCACGAGAAAAGTGCACTCACTTCGCAATCTTGTCACGAAGCGCCCTGCAACCACGAGAGAGGTTCGCGTCAGTTCTCCCATCAAGGTAGGAATTACATAGAAGGACGAGGAAGCACCTGTCGGCCCGCTCCTTTGCAGCCTGTTCACGGACACGGGCGTAGTTCTGCTCGGCCTCCTTCTCCTTGTCAGCCGGCGCTGCCTTGTCATCAGTCAAAGGTTTTAAACCTAGCGATATCCGGATTTTGTTCGTCTCCTCGAGAGAGAGTTCTTCTACAGCAGGCATATTTCGAGAAACTCAAGAAAGGGTGGATGGCAAGCCAAACCAAAACAAAGACAGCCAACAATGACCAAACCGCCTCCGCCTCTGCATATTCTCAGACTCAATAAGGCCCAAGTGTCGGCTCTGTCATTCTCAGAAGATAATGAAATACTATATACGGCCGATCAACAGGGATACGTCGCGATGGTGTCGACCAGAACTATGCGTCCAGTTGCCTTCTGGCGCGCGCACACAGACGCGCTACTGGGAGTGGAAGAATGGGACCAATTCATAGTAACGCACGTATGCTTGTTCCTTGACTAATTCTCTAGGATCGCTCATGTATTACTGAGCAGGCATGGACGCGACAATAAGTTGCACGTATGGGAGAGACCCGTGCCGCCCGTCGAGGTCGTGAACTCCGTGGAGCAAGCATTCGGCACACCCCAATCACCTAATTTGAAGTATTCGATGGATGTTAATGCCCTCAACTTCTGCCGATTTAGCCTCTTCAAAGGACCACCGGATGAACACTGTTTAGTGGCGGTCCCTAATCTCGTGGATTCTGCGTTCGTACGTCTTCGCTTCCCTCAGTCAGATTTTCCGACTGGATATGAGCAGGTTGACATCTGGAACTTGACGACTCAAGACCGCTTGCACGCTGCAATCGGCAAGCAGCATCTTAGAGGGAGCGAGTCTTCGGCAGAGGCGGATCTCCCGAAGCTCGGTAAGAGGTGGTATCATACCCATTGCGAAGGATTGACCCCCGCCTAAGGTATTTGCATGTCGACTCATCTTTTTGGGAACTCAGAGTCGATTCGTGTACTCGTATCTTATGAAGATGGTAGCGTGGCGCTATATGCCAGAAAACAAGATCAATCGATGGACAAGACCATCGAGGGCACTGGTTGGGAACGAGTTTGGCGTTGTCGCCATCACACCGAATCTGGTACGACATAAACGAATTGGATCGGGTATGGTCTGACTGGTAATCTAGTTATGGCGTTGGCCGTGGCATTCGATGGTTCCTTTGCGATATCTGTCTCTGCAGATCACCTACTCGCCAGATACGAGACCAAGGTACGTAATGGCTTTTCGACGGAGTCGTTGCTCACCCACTGCATAGTCGGGTGCCAGCACTGTCTGTCAAAGCAAATATCCAGGAAACGGTTCTGTGGCTATTCGAAAAGATGGCCGTGTATGCGCTATTGGTGGATGGGATGGAAGGTGCGCTCTCCGCCCCTATATTCACCTTACGCAGCCTAGTCACCTGCTCCCTAGCATCCGACTCTATGGTACAAAGAATTTCAAGGCCCTTGGTACTCTC
>Ga0307513_10002136_pt1 | contig 27724 bp, 20 predicted proteins | sample 15_EM_MG_FD_202174 | JGI IMG/M metagenome (GOLD analysis project Ga0307513, IMG submission 202174) | Populus trichocarpa ectomycorrhiza microbial communities from riparian zone in the Pacific Northwest, United States - 15_EM | ecosystem: Host-associated > Plants > Roots > Unclassified | place... | reverse complement strand
TATATATGAGAGACAAAAATATATTTTATTAAAAAGATAAATATATTGATATAAAATAAATATATATTTATTATAGTTTTTAAATAAATATTTTTATTTTTAGAAAATGAAGTACAAGAAAAATAACATATCCTTGTTATTTTTGTTTTTTCTTGTTCTAAAATAGTATAATCACTTTATTACTCATGATAGTGCACTTTTTTTAATTTCTTTCATAGTTTTAGATTTTACTTTTATTTTGTATCTATAAATTTAGATTTTATATTTTAGATTTATGTGGTTAGGTTATGGAAATGCTCTTTGTTCTTCTCTAAATTAAAAATTTAATAGTTGTTTTTTAAGTTGCAAGGAGAAGCTTATACCATAATGATTTCGGATTCATCAATTAGATTTGTTAGTATAAGTTTTCTCATTGATTCTTGACGATTTAGATTCTATTTGGTATTATAATAGTTGTTACTTTTCAAAGTATTTTTAGAATGTAAATGCATTAAAATATAATTTTTTTTATTTTTTAAATTTTATTTTTGACATCAACATATCAAAACGATCTAAAAACACGAAAAAATAATTTAAAGTAAAAAAAAAATTCATTTTTTTTAAAAATACTTTTAAAACATAAAAAAATACTCTTAACCTTGTATGCACGTATAACATATATTTAAAAACTTTATAGAATTTTCTTCATCGATAGAATTATTAAAAAGTGATTGCTATATTAAAAATCAATTTTTAATTATATTATTAGCATTGCCAATTATCATTTAAAGCAAGCTATGATTATTTTTTTTATGTAGTATGAAAATATTAATTTACTTTTCTTAGTAAACAATACACAATTATTAAAAGAAATCAAAATCACATAAATTGGAATTTATTTCATAGAAGAAAATTCTTGGATAATCAACAATTGACAAACCGTCCCGCATCTTGTGGTCCTCTATGGAATCTATGCCACGTGCCAAACGTTGTTGGTTTGGAAAGGAAGGGCCAGTATAACTGTTTAAAGCGTAGGCAGCGTCACATGGCCGCGCCTCCGCTTGAAAAATAAGAAAAAGACGGGAATATAATTAAATTAAATTAAATCATGATTTGTATCAAAGTTATTCAATAAATTCGGTTTATGACCCAGCTCCATATTTAGTTTATGAATTAAATAAATTAATTCAAAATAATGTTCCAATATTATTTGATAAAAAAAATGTTTAAACCAATGTTGTTTTTTTTTTTTTTAAATCAAACCGAGTATTAACTAGATTATATATTAATTTAAATGGGTGATTGGATCAACTTTCACCCGATTCATAAAAATAGATAAATAATTTTTTTTTTAAAAGAAATCAATATGTTTTTTAATTAAAAATATATTAAAATAATATTTTTTCATATCTTTTTTAATTTTTAATATCTGCATATTAAGACAATAAAAAAACATCAATTTAATATTTTTTCAAATAAAAAAATAATTTTAAATAAAAATTAACCACAAAATCAAATACAAACTAATTAATCTAAGCTCATAAATTAACCGATGAAAAATCTGGAATTGCCCATGAATTATAACCTATAGATTTTATACCCTTTCACCAAGTATCAAGAAGCATGTGTAATTAAAATGATTTTAGGACAAATTGAAGACAAGATCCTTTCTTCAATTTATTTTATTGATGTGGTCATCATTTAGGTTGGGTATAGATTTTTTACCATTCAATAATTGGAACAGAAAATCATTTCTAGGTCAATCTTTAGGTTTTTTCATGCATGCATGATGATGATTGGATGAAGTTACTATCACTTTGCTTGAATATATATATATATGTTAATAATATGACCTTTCAAGATATTAAATGTTTTTAAAAAATTAAAAATCATGCAATTAGGTTGAAGTCTTATATTAAAACCAGAAATTGATTGGTGTTTATTGGTCGGGTCGGTGATGTATCAACCTAGATTTTGACATATATCATATTTTAATTTAAATATTTTATAGCAATACTATTTTGGATTGATTTAGGTTAATTATTTAATCCGTAATCTGAATCTTGTACCGAGTTATGAATTAGATAATTTTTAATAACTTTGAATTTAAAAGTATTAAAATTATTTTTTGTATTGTTGTTGTTATTATTATTTATAACTTGTACATTTTCTAATTTCAAATATAATTGTGCAATACTTTTGAAGTGATATAATTTCAATAGTTCATTATCATTTAGTTTTCTTAAAATAAAATTCTATTGATTCTTTTTTTTAAGAAGAATGGCCAAAACAAATAAAATTTTTTATTTTTATATTAATAAATTACTTTTCAAAGTGTTTTTCACTTGAAAATATATTAAAATAATATTTTTTTATTTTTAAAAAATTATTTTTAACATTAGAACATCAAAACAATTTGAAAATACTAAAAAAAATATTAATTTAAAATAAAAAAACTTAAAATTTTTTAATTATTTTTTAAAATATTTTTAAAATATAAAAGCAGGATAGTATATAAAAAGTCAGAAAACATGGCGTGGAGCATCATCAACAGCCGGTCATTGCAGCTGTCAAACGTGGCTGGTCAAATGCTAATTATTGAGAGGCCTGGCTTTCCATGCTAAAAAACAGAGTATATTTTTTGTACAACATCCATGTATAAATTAGTAAATCACTCATATTAATTTCAATGGATTTATATGATGATTAAAAGAATATATTTATTTTTAGATTTAAATATTGAAGTCAGCATTAAATTTCTTTCATTAAATCCATCTTAGTACATTAATTAAATAACATCGACATTATTTCTTTCCTATGTTATACATTACATTAGAACCCTACCTACAATATTCGTATGGCACATGAGATGATTTTTATATTAAAAATTAATTTAAAATTTTATTTATAATACAACATGGATCATAGTTTTTAAACCCAGCCTGATCTAAGACCCGGGTTCCGGGTTTTGACCGGGTCATCGGGTCGGCCGGGTCAATTCCTATTTTAAAAAATATTCAAAACAACGTCGTTTTAGTAAAAAAAAGTTCAACGAGTTGCAACCGGGTTTTTGACCGGGTTTTGCCGGGTAACCGGTCAACCTGCCGGGTCGATCGGTCACACCGAGTCATGACTTTTTCTATTTTTTATCAATCCGGCCCGATTCTAGTCCCGAATTGACCCGCCGGTCCGAATCAGATTTCAAAACTATGGCATGGATAAATACACTTGTTGACGTATATTTATACAACCATACACGAGATGATTTTTTTAAAATAAAAAAGGGACAATCATGCATTATTAATTATTATACATGAGAACGAAAAATAATGGAGGAGTCAGAGTGTATAACATAAAGTATGTATGGATATAAAATATAATTATCATAGATTCAGTCTCCCTCTAAATTAAAAAATAAAGAGATTATAATCATATTATAAATTATACATGCATACATCGAAGTGTCATGCACCCAAATAATAATGAAATAATAATAATAATAATAATAAAATAAAGAGAGAAGGAGCAGCAGAAGATAATATATTGAGGTCAGAATCAGAAGGGAGAAGAGGCTGTTGAACATTGTCAGGTAACTGTCAAACAATCAATTTTTTTTTTTTAAAAAGGAAATCGAAAATCCAAAACCCATAAACCCAAAATCACTAATTAATATACTTTGAGTAAAAAGCACTACTTATTATATTAATAAATATTTGTTTCATCAATCAATCGAAGAACATTTTTTTTTTTGTTTTTACTTCCACTTGGAGTCTGAAATGCAAGAAGTTTCCTCTCTCCTGAAGCATTTCCAGGTTAGTATGATCATTATTTGTTGAGTCTTTGATTTATTATATCATGATCTGTGTTGAATCTGTTGAAGAGTTGGTGTAATTATGGTTTAATCAAATGTTTTTTTTTTCGGGTTTTTTGAGGTACAATTTTGGGTCTAGATCTGAGTATTCTTGTCCAAGTTTGTTTCAGTGTTTGATGTTTTTCCTTTTCATCTTCTTAGCGTCGTTTAAATTGTGGGTTTTGTTTTTTATTGCTAGATCACGACAAGAAACATTGATTTCCAGTTAAAGTTACAATCTTTGAGTTTTTGTTGGTTCATAGTTTTGATAGAAGCAGAGTAATTTCAAGCAACTGGGCTGTTTTTATTTGTGGTGCTGCATATAATTCTGGGTTGATTTTATCGTTTAAGTAGTTGTAGCATGGATATTGAGCATTTATTTGATGGGATTTATGCAGTTTCAAGCTTACATAAAGAACCCTCGATTGCTTTTATTGGTTATGTTAACTTTTCAAGTTGTTTGTAGATTATATGATGTGAAATTTAGCGTGAATAATTATTTGAGTTGATTGATAAATTATGTTATGTGAAATTAACTCTCCTCTAGCATCTTTTTTTTTTTTTAATGTTTAGTTTCCGTGTCTGACTTGTAATTTTGTAATTCTATTAGGAAGATAAGTGCTTGGATTGGGTGGATTGCAGACCTGCAAAGTGTCATGAGGGTAGGAAATACTAGCAAGTGCAATACTTGTTGCGTGTACTCATGTCGTCTGCCAGCTTAGGAAATGGGGGAGTTGGAAGTTCCAGGTCCGTTAATGGTTTCAAAAGTTCGTCTAGTTCTGTGGATTGGCTGGGCAGGGAGATGCTTGAGATGAGATTGAGGGACAAGGTGGACCATGACGAGGACAGAGTAAGTTGCCATGTTGTAGAAGATTCTGTTTTAAATTATTCTGAGTTGTCCCTTTTCTGTTGTTGTTAGATATCAAATGACTGGCTTCTTCCTTTGAGTATCTTCTGTAATTGAAACACTGGCAAATTGTTTGCGTGGTGATTTGATCTTCATGTGGGAGGTTCACTCATTCTAGAAACCAATGCTCAATTTCCATAATCGATTGAGCTTACCTGGCTTCACTAATGTTTTCTGTATCTACTGAAGTCCTCCTTTCTCTTCCATTGCAGGATAGTGAACCCGATATAATTGATGGTGTGGGTGCAGAAGCAGGGCATGTTATCAGGACCACTATTGGTGGTCGAAATGGTCAATCTAGGCAGGTTGGAAACTTATTAATGCAGTACAGAAACCTCATTCTGTATATGATCCTAGTTGATGAAAATTTTACATCTAAGTAACTTCTGCTTTGTTTGGGTTGACAGACTATCAGTTATATAGCAGAACATGTGGTTGGAACTGGTTCCTTTGGTGTTGTTGTTCAAGTAAGTATAGCTGTACATTGAATTGATTGCTCCCTGTTTTCTATTAAATTACATTTTTTAAAAAACTTTATCTGAACTACTTTTGGCAGGCGAAATGTAGGGAAACTGGAGAGATTGTTGCCATCAAGAAAGTTCTCCAAGACAAACGCTACAAGAACAGGGAGTTACAGATTATGCAAATGCTGGATCATCCAAATATCGTTGCCCTTAAACACAGCTTCTTTTCTACTACAGACAAGGAAGAGCTCTACCTAAATCTTGTTCTTGAATACGTTCCTGACACTGTTAATCGTATTGCTAGGAACTACAGCAGGAACAGCCAACGAATGCCTTTAATATATGTTAAACTCTACACCTACCAGGTAAAATAGCAATTTGGCTTGTTCCTTCTTATGTCCTATTTTGGCTAGTTCGCAATTTGGCTAGTTCCTTCTTATGTCCTATTTTGGCATCTTACCTTTTTAGTCTCTAGTTTATGACTATTTTCAGTCCCATGTATCTTGCTTTCATGAATTGAGTGGGGGGAATAAAGCAATCGTACTCTTACAAACAGTGATTTGAATTCAATCCACAAGGGTTAGCACAAGTGGTTAAAGACTTGCCCTAGGATATGGGGAGGTTCCAGGTTCAAGTCTTACCTTCGGATATCTTGTGATTTTCTAGTTCTTGTGGGCTACCAAGCATGAGGCCTGTTTCCAAAACATCAAGGTGGATGTATCCCAATCCAACTGCTTGTGAAATATAAAAAAGAAATAAAAAAAGTTATAGGAATTCTGTAGAAACTAGAGGTTTTTTTTTTTTTTTCTAACTACGGTATTTGAAAGGTGCAAGGGATTTTCTGGTGCCATCTTAGACATGCTCAAAACATGTAATTTGAACTGATGAAATGCTACATCTTGCCAAGTGGCTATATGGTGGGAAGTGGTGTTAACTAAAAGCTACTCTTTTCTCATAATTTCATTGCTTTTATTTTTGTGACAATGTTCTTACTATTTTATATACTGGAGATTAAGATGTCAACCCAATTTTTGTTCTTCCATGTTAGGTTAAGGTCTAAACCTTTCTTCATACCTTGTCATTCTTCATGTTGGATGGTGTTTGCAAAATTGTATGTAAAGGGCTTATAGCTGGCAGGTGGCTTGATGAATGATACGGTGGCTTATTGCTGGCCACTGATATGTTATGAATGACATGGTTTATGGTGGTGCTTTTGGAAGGTTAAATGATCTAATCACCAATTTCAGAAATAGGGTTGAGTTCTCAGGATGCAGGTTAATATTAGGGTTTAGTTTGGTTTGAGAGAGTAAGAAGAGAAATAAAGGGAAAAAAGTGAGTTTTGGAATTCCATTTCAGGTTTATGAGAATCAGGTACTGACCGCTGACCGCTGTTCTGTTACACATGGCTAGGCTAGAAAGAGGTATGGAGATGCATGGCTCTTCAGTAATTTGTCTCTTTCTAACACTGAGGGTAAAGTCCTTGGTACAGGCAAATGATCTACTGATTAGCGACTTCTTTCTGGATTTTTGTAATAGCTGGAATGATCAAAATTCTCCTACTAGTGGCTATTTTATGATATAAGATGATTATCTCTGAATTTTGGAGCAATTCTTCCTAGGTCATAAGATCCTCCTGCCTAGTGGCATTAAGGGATGCCATTAAAATCATTTACCTGTTTTATTCTAATTTTTGGTTTGCTAGGAGAAAGTCAAGACCAGCATTTTGAAGCCCTCAATTACAGTCAATTTACCTTTAACTTCGAATTCGTTATAAACTGCCAGTGTTATCTGTGTGCATACACTTGTATATGAGATATTTTGAAACTTTAAGACAAAAGCAGCTGAGAAACTGAAATGGAACTGATGAACGCTACCTTTACTTGGCTGCAAAGTTTCAAACCTTCATCTAACATGTTGATTGTAAAGCCATGTTGGCATAATTCCTGTTGTTGACAAGAGCTGAGAAAATTTCTGAAGCACAGCCTGCCAATAACATGAAACTTTTTAAAATGCAAGACTTAATCCTGACATCAAAGCCTAGGTGTTTATGGAGATAGAACACAGCTTCTGTGTTAATCTTGACACTGTCTGCTTGGCATGAGTTGTCAAGCAACTCATCACCCTGCGCTTTGTTTTGTTGTTTTTAATTTTTTTTGTCTCCCTGGGAGTGGAGAGGTGGTAAGGGAACGGTGCTTCATCAGAGAGAGGACTACATGACACAGATGGACAAGCAAATTTTTCTAGGAGCGAATAATTTTGGGTTCAACCATTAGTTATGTTTTCCACTTATAAAATGGTTTGCATTATCATATCTATCATAGCATCCTATATGCTAGTGCTAAATTACTACAGCTGTATGATGAAAACACCAAAAAGTAGTGTAGGTCATCCATAGATTAAATATGCTAAAGTTACCAAGGCTTAAATCCTGGTAAATGGTAATGTGTGTATAAATCTTCACCAATTCTTATTGTGTTTTTCCTCTTCCTTTTTCGAGTGCAGATATGTCGGGCACTTGCCTATATACACAATTGCATTGGTATTTGTCACCGTGACATCAAGCCTCAAAACTTATTGGTAAGATGTTCTGTTTAAGGATTTAGGTTTTGTTTGGTGAAACCCATGTGCATGTAGAATGAGATTTATATGTATAAGTAACATCTAGTATGCAAATTAGTGGTTGCCTAGCCAATTCAGTTACACACATGGTGGTCCATGTTTTCATGATTGATGTAACATTTTGATGGGAAAATTCCTTTTCAAAATATGTATTGAGAACTGAATAGTTTAAAATTTATAAACAACTAAACTTTCCTATACTCTGTATATGTATAGATGCCGTGTGGCTTTTCTGGAACAAATTGAAGAAATATATGAAAAAACCTTTCTTTATTGGTGGCCAAGAGCTTGCAGTTTAAGTTGTTTAGCACAGCTCACTTTTAGTTGCATCTAGTTGTGGTCAATGTGGCTTAAACAGGATAGGGTCATCCTCATTTTATGCCAACTCATAATTTGTATTTGCTTTGATTTTGATTGGATAGAAGTAGTTTTTCTATTTGATACTGGCATTCATTTCATAATTATTCAAATGTCTCCTTTTTCTGTTAGTTTTAATAGTAAATTGTCCATTGCTTAGGTGAATCCATCCACACATCAGCTGAAACTATGTGATTTTGGGAGTGCTAAAGTGCTGGTAAGCTTTCATACGACAGTGAATATTTATGCTTGCCTCTCCTTCCTTTGCTTGAGCTTGTTTCCTTTGTCATTTTAACAGGTGAAAGGTGAGCCAAATGTCTCATACATCTGTTCAAGATACTATCGTGCTCCAGAACTGATATTTGGTGCTACCGAGTACACAACTGCTATTGATATATGGTCTACTGGTTGTGTGATGGCTGAGTTGCTACTTGGGCAGGTAGGTTTATACTCTGCTTACTATAGTTGTTACCATTTCCCTTTATTTCTTCAGATTAATTGATTCTTTCTGACTTACTGTACAGCCTTTGTTTCCTGGTGAAAGTGGAGTTGACCAACTAGTTGAGATCATTAAGGTAGACAAAGCTATTGATTCTCACATGTTTTTTCAGAATATCTTTCCTCTTAAGATGTGATTGCTGAATTAGATTTAACTAGTTCCCTTTGCTGAACAAGGCAGCCCAAGTTTTATAATGGCACAAAAGTGAAGCTCAATGTTTTGGAACGGGGAAGATACTTATTGGACTATTTTTTCTTAAATCCCATTACCCTGGAAAGAATTCAATTCTGAAAATCTTTTCTAGATGACTATATTGGATAGGAAATGGGTAAATGTTGAAGAATGACATTGGATTTTGTAATCTTAGCTTATTGTCTCGGTTGCCAATTTGTGGCAAACAGAAACATCAAAGAGCTAGAAGAAAAACTTCAATTTTATAGAAACATACAATTTATTCGGAGATTAAGAATGGAATTGAAGACAGAAAACTTACGTTTCTCACATGCCTTCATTTGTGTTTCTGATTGCACTAAGTTGAAATTGTCAACTCCCAAGAAGAAAGTCAATTTTATAGAAACATACAATTTAAACTTCGGAGATTAAGAATGGAATTGAAGACAGAAAACTTACCTTTCTCACATGCCTTCATTTGTGTTTCTGATTGCACTAAGTTGAAAATGTCAACTCCCAAGAAGAAAGTGCTAACAATTCCATGTTTTTTCAGGTTCTGGGAACACCAACCAGGGAGGAGATAAAGTGCATGAACCCAAACTATACAGAATTTAAGTTCCCACAGATAAAGCCTCATCCATGGCACAAAGTATGCATTATTCCTCCTCTATACTGATTTTAATGAGTTGCTCATTAGTTTATAAATTTGGCTAGCTTAGTTAAGCAAATTTTCTATCTTTGATACATATAGAACCCAACAAATGAGTAAGCTTGTGGAATTACTTTGGGCTAGCTAACTTGGGTTGTGGTGATCTTGAGAAGCAGTAAATTGTATATAGTTAATATACCATTAGTTTAAATTTCTTTTGTTGGGAAAGGCGTGATTTAACTGTCACAGAAGTCTTAGAATCTCACATGTTATCTTTAGATGATTCATTTAAGAGCTACATATTCTTTTAGCATATAAGTTCAAACCTTTGATACTGCATCCATGCTATGGCTGTATGAATATCTCCTCTTTGGAGGCCAACTGATCTAATGGCAGGTCAGGATACAAACCTAATCCCCCTTTATAGTCAACCACTGATAATTTTGTGGAAGTCATCACAGACAGTCTTTTAATTCTTTCTTCTTCTGTTCTTTTTTTTTTTTACAGAAATTGTTTTGAGAATTAGTCTGGAAGAGTCGAGTTTAGAGTGTAACTTATTTATGATTTACATTAGTTTCAGAAAATTTAGTATCTTCTAGTGTTTTTTTCATGGTGATTTGCTTGGCTTTGTTTTTATGGTGGCCATACAGCTGCTATGGGAAAAAGAAGTCCTCTGTTACTTTTCTCTCTCCCAACATCAGTTTTTACCTTTGTTAAAATGTCACTGCAGGGTAAGTAGTAATTTTAAATACAGTAGTTGCCACAAGGTGGCCCAAAAGTTACTGAGCAAGCCCGGGTAGCCACTAGATTTTAAGAAAGTGGGACATAGGTTGGTTGGTATGAAATCACTTAATTATATAGTAGAAAGTGACAGGATTATAGTTCTCTCTTAGTAGGCAGGCTCTATATCAATTGTCACAGGGTCAACTTTCTCGTCAAAATTTTCAGCCCCTATGTGGCAGTCTAGTCCTGCTAGACTTGGCCCTTTCGCCCACCGATTCACTCGTGTTTGCCTACAACTAATTTGTCCCACAAACCCAAAAGGTTTCCCACGCTCTTTCAATGTTGTAAATAAACGGAATACACAAATGAATATGAACAACATAATGCATAAACTCAAACATGGCAGATTACAGGAAAACTCCCAACCTTTTATTAACTCTCAACAAAAGGAATACACAATGTCCATCTTGTGTGCTATGCACATTCTGATTGCATGCTACAGTAATATTTACAGCCTACATATTACAAAACATAGTGGAAGTTACAATAGGAAACTGTCCCTAAGTTCCAGCACCATTCAAGACACATGTCCCTCTGTTCTGGCCATTTCTCCCCACACAAGAAACTGCTGAAAATTGCCACCAACTGTCCCAAACTGCCATAACTCCCTTGGCTTGCCCCCCACAAACCAACTGCCCAACTGTCAACACCCATGCTGCCAGTCCTACTGTGTCTCAGCATGCCTTGGACTGTCCGCTGTCCAAGTCTCCACTCTTGTCAGCCCACTGTGCCAATAAGCCAATGCTGCCAAATCGCTGCTGCAACCCTACAAAGTTGTTTCATGGTGAAGAACTTCCACTGATTCAGTGGCAGTATGTGCAGAATACTTTTTTGGGTGTCATACTAGCAGGATAGTTGTGGCTTTGATCCTATTCTACTTGGTGGCATGGAGTGAGAGATGAGAGTAACTGAAATACGAAAATAATCATCCAAACTTTGAAATAAATAACTCAAATTGTAGTCTTTGAAACTAAAATTTGTGAATGCATTCAATAACAAGTCAAATGATGCACATAATCATATCTTAAACAATAAAAGTCTCTTGCAAGTCCAAAACATGGGAAAATAAATCTCATCTGTGGCCATTATGAGAAAATACAAGAATGGTGTGCTATCCAAATTATATCTTTATATGTCTAAGGTACCAAAACAGCTTAGAATATTGTTTATCAATTCACGTTCTTTTATGTTCTTTCTTAACAAAAAAACAAATGAATTAAGTACAAATTTGAGACTTATAGTTAGATTTTAATGCAGTACATGGGAAATTAGGTTATTATTACTAGTGGAATTTTCTTAACCTATTGACTCGAGAGAGTGTAGAGCAGCTAGTGGAATTATCTTGTCTAATTGGCTGAGAATGAGAGAGGAGACATAAATGTGAACTAGAGTTAATGATGTTTCTGGCTTCTATTCTACATCTTTTTTTTGGTTTCAGTTGGCTGAAAATTTGCAGTATAATATAGTGGTTACTACATTCAAGTCTTTTCTCTCTCTTAAAGATGGATTCCATATTGTTAAAACTAATAAAGGGTCCTCCAAGTCACTGTCCATGTTTTCATCCTGGGCAAGCTGTTCCTGCTCTAGTTGCTTAAATCTTGGAAATGTTTGCAGCTAAACATAGAAAATTTAGTAAAAATCTCAAAGCATCCTATCTACATGTAATGTCCTTTCATAAGAGATTAACACGCTGCCAAAACATATATTAGTTGCTCAACTTTCTTCTCAGATAGACTGTTCTTTTGTTGAACGGTCTTATCATATCTGAATGCCTGCATCTTGATGCATCTCCTATCTTTAACACTAGCTTCTTGTATCGGCACTGCGATTGCAAGCATTAGTAATCAATATTTTCTGTTACAAGAATTCATTTTACTATTGAGATCTTGTCTGATATTCTCATTCACCAGGTCTTCCAAAAGCGTTTACCCCCAGAAGCGGTAGACCTCGTCTGTAGGTTTTTCCAGTACTCTCCTAATTTGCGATGCACTGCTGTAAGTTTATCATGTTTTTAAGTTGTTTGCTCGAGTGATGAGCTTCATTTATTAATCAATTTGGTTTGTTGTTTGGTGGTACTGCAGTTGGAAGCCTGTGTTCACCCTTTCTTTGATGAATTGAGAGATCCAACTACCCGCCTCCCAAATGGTCGCCCTCTTCCTCCACTATTTAATTTTAAATCCCAGGGTAAGTTTCCTTCAGTGCATCATGGTGCTGCTATGTTTATTTGGAGACATATTCAAGAAGCTAAACCTAGTCCTTGAATGAACGTCTTCCAACTTCCACAACAGCTTTCCTTGCCACAAAAAAAAGTAGCCTCAATTTTGTGGTTTTCTCACCTGAATTCTATTTGGAATTGTTTTTCACTTTGTTCTGCCTCAGTTTTCTTGCCACTGATAATTTATAAATCTGTTTCGTTTCGGCAGAGCTCTCAGGCATACCGACCGATATTGTCAACAGGCTCATTCCAGAGTATGCTCGTAAACAGAACTTATTCATGGCGTTGCACACCTAGGAATTGTTGCAGGAACCTTGTTCTACTCATCTTACATGCCGTTGTCTTGTATCAAAACTTGTAAAAATTTCCTCCTCTGATCATCCTCTACCTGATATGAGAAAGAGTGCTGCGAAAGGAGTTGGGATAAATTGTGAAACCTGAGGCTTTAAAGTTTGCTTGTTGGTGAAGGTGTATTTTTGTTGTTACTTGAAGACAACTGTAACTCGTGATGTATATTTATGGTATGCCCATCATTATAGCTTGTCATTTACTTAGAATTAATTTGTTTTGCAGGTGTATTATTTTGGTAATTAATATATCTACAAATATATAATATATTTTATTTAAATTATTGATGAGTGGATAAATGGAAAAATAATGAATTAAAATGTTTCAAGTTTGACAATTTACAGTTAAATTAGTTAATTTGTATTTGTATATGTAATTTTAATTTAAATTCATGTGAAAAGGACTGCTTAAAATAAAAAAAAAAGATTGGTTTATAATAATATAATAATATGATGTTTAATAAATTGTTTTTAATAATTATCGTTCTTGAAAGAGTTTGGAAAGATATTTCAATTTATGTCCCTTTTATATGGTTCAGAAATTAAGAGCTTTAGTATATTGTATTCATAACAGTAAAGAAATTAAAATCGGTACTACTATTATTTGAGTTAATTAAGATTTAGTCTCTATAGTTTAACAAAATTAAATAAATTAGTCTATCGGGTATAAAAATTATGAAACAATCCCTGATCAGTTGATTATAGTTAATATAGCCTTGTTTTTTTTTTTTTTTTTTTTATCCCCAAACAAATGTCTTCTTTTCTCACCAATTTTTATATCCTATCAGCTTTTTTTTTTTCCTTTTTATAAATCTTAAAATAAAAAAATCACAATGAATTGGAATAAAAAAGAAATGGACGAAAACTATATTAAAAACACTTAAACGAAGACATTTTATTTGTATTAAACAAAAACTATGCTAAAGCTTTGTTATGTTGTACAAATAGCATCCCTAGCCTTGATAGGTTCAGCTATTTTATCACTAAGCTTCCTAGCTTCTTACTAAAAGTGTTCACATTAATGTTTGCAAGTACATGTCACCTTCATCTTGCAAGAGTTGCATCATATTATTTACTAATAATTTCTTGTATTGATTGTGGAAATATTTTATATGTATTTTGAATGTTTATTTCTCTATTTATTTTGGGTAAAATCTCACTTACTTGTTATTGATAATAAAATTATTGATGTGGCGTGTATAAGAGCAGCTCTATCCATTATCGTTGCAGGGGTTATTATGCTTGAACGAGAAAAAAATAGAATTTATATATAGCAGCTAAAAGAAAATTCTATATGGCTACATCGACTTGGAAGAGAACGTTAAAGTGCAATTTACTTATATTGAAAATGATGGTTCATATGAAGAAATTTCAAAAGAATAAGATATTTTTCTCTAGTGCATAAAAAAGGCAACACATGAAGAGAAACCATATTCATAAGATGATGATGATGTTGAAAAGTTATCTGGAAAAGTTAGAGAGGTAGCATTTACATTTCAAAACCTAAGGTTTTGATGAGAGTACTCTTGGTGATGCTTTTAATAATTTAGTCCAAAATAAAGTGTTCGCAAAAATATTTATGGAATAAAATGTTACGTTGATAAAAATTTGGGTTCAAAATTTCATAAATCAACACTAGTATAAGTCTATCTGCTAAGATGATTTTACTAGGATAAAAGAATCAATGTTTTTTATTTAACAAGTATATTTATGTTTGTTATTTAGTGAAAAATATTTATGTTTCTTAATTTGAATTTATATATATGGCTATGACATCAAGACTTAATATTTATGCATAACCATGTTTGATGTAAAGTGTTTATATTATTTACATAAGCTTAAAGTGTTTAATATATATATATATATATATATATATATATATTAAAGGGATAATTGCCTAAACCCTCTTGAAAAAAATAAAAAACCTATCAAAATAATTTTGTATTTATTTACCCCCAATACAAAATCTTTATACCAATAAAATCGAAATATCTAACCCTTACTTACCATTAACTAATTTGGCTTTTTCAAAATGAAAAAAAAAATTATTTTGAAATTTTAAAAATAAAAAATATCAATAGATTTTACTTGAGAAATATTTAACAAGTTTATATATCTATAATATTTTATTTAAAATATGTATATTATTTGTATTTTATAAAATAAATTTTATGTAAATATATGATATAATAATTTTTTTCCCATCATTTCTCCTTTCATATCTCATTTTTTTATTGTAAATTGTTAAATAGTTACATTTGATATAATGTTATATATATGTTAGATAAACTAGGAAAAAAATTAAAACATTAATAAATTATTTTTTAATTTATTTTTTATAACATAATTAAATACTAAAAAGTATTTTTAAATTTATTTTCTATAATATTGTCAAACATATAAAAATAATCTATTTTCCAGGATATTTAACTTTTTCATTAAAATCTCTTTTTATATTCTCTTCAAAATTTTCTACTTCTCAATTTTTCTCTCCTTTTATACTAAATTTTTCTTCTCTGTATTTTTTGACTTGATTTTTCTCTTTTTTCTTGTTTAATACTCCCTAAAAACATATAAAAAATAGCAAAAAATAAAAAAAATATTCTAAAATGACTAACATTTAGAAAAATAATGATTTTTTATGGGGAAAACTCTTTAATGATTCTTATGAAAATTTTTATAAAAAAAAATAAAAGTTAAAAACTTAAAAATGAGTTATGAAAAAACTGATCCTCTAAGGCCAGCCAAATACCAGGAGCAGGAGGAAACAATGTCTTGTTCACTCTCATACTCAAACCAGTTGCCTTTCTTCTCTAAAAGGGCATCCACCAATCTCCTATTTCCCAATTTCACTACGTCTTCCCTTCAACTTGATAGTGATAAGCCATGCCGAAGAAGATTAAGGGCTCTGTTATCCATTCAAGAAATCCCCCCCAATGCCCTTCGCCGGAAGAATGACCCACTGTGGAGAGGAGGGTTTAGTCTAGGGGTCGACTTGGGACTGTCTCGCTCTGGTGTTGCCCTTAGCAAAGGCTTTACCGTTCGCCCTCTCACGGTATTACTACCATATATTCTTAGTATTTTTTTTTTTGAAGATTTAGAGTTTTATTAATGTTATGTTTAGGTTTTGGAATTGCGAGGACAAAAGCTTGAGCTTCGACTTCTTGAAATTGCAGAAAACGAGGTAGAAATCTCTTGTTTTCTTGTCTTACGAAAAACAAAAGGCCCATGTATTAGTTTTTGATGATAGTGTAAGGAAATGATGGTTTGTATATAGGAGGTAGATGAGTTCATAATTGGGCTTCCAAAATCTTGGGATGGTAAGGAAACTCCACAATCCAACAAAGTTCGTAGTGTTGCTGGAAGGTTTGCTGTTCTAGCTGCTCACAGGTGAAACTGTACCTGTCTTTATGCTTGTTCTGCTTCTGTTCATTTAGATATGGATTATAATTGTTATTCATAGTTTTAAAATTCAGGGGTTGGAGAGTGTACCTACAAGATGAACACGGTACATCAACGGAAGCCACTAACCGAATGATTGACATGTAATTGTTCCTTTAAACAATTTTATTTTAGTGCTACTTTTTTGATAGATTTTTGCGGTTATGTAGCATTGTGCTATCTGCCCTAGTTAAATTCACTCGTCTTTGTGAAATTGTTCTATATCTTTGAATAGCTTGCAAGTTTGGATTTTCTTGGGAGTCGCATGTGTTATGAATTGGTTTGTTACATGTTGACCGGTATCTAAATGCGCAGGGTAGGTTTCCTAAGGTGGTATCACCGCGATCATCGATAGGAAAGGGTCATTTTTTGGTGGATGTTAGACTTCTCTGCTGTATATAATGATATATTAGGTTCTTTATTTTTTAAGTTACAGATGAGATGCTTGGTGTGTTGCTTCTTTTCTTCTTCTTTTATATCATCACTTTGTGTTAATCTATTTGGATTATTAAGCATCAAGAAAAAATAATAATTGTGTAGAAGATCTAATTTATTTCTTGAACTGATCTCAAGTTTGACATGCAAATTGAGGTTTTATTGTTGTGATTGGGATTGCACTTTATAACACCTTATTGTGCTTGTTTTTGTTTTAACATTTGAAGGGAGATGCTTCGTCTTACCTTGCAGAAATACAGGTTGATAAATTAAAGGTTGCATTATTACACTGAAATGCAAAAATTGCACAAGCATTTATAAATAATGGTACCTACTTGTTGGATACTTGTATGCCAAACAAATGTTTCTACAGCTGACAGAAATTTCTCAGTAGTTATGACCTGTATCTGTGACAACTATTTCTCAACTATTTCAGGGGCCTCAACAAGTCTACTCGGCAAAAGAAAGTCGATGCCTATGCTGCCGTGGTGCGCTATCACATTTTATTTCAATTTCATGTCAAGGATATCTGATGTATTCATATTGTGATGTTCTCACTATTTTTCTGCTAACTCTATCTTCTTTTTTCTCATGTACTGCCCCTTTCTGGTTGCAGATGGTTTTAGAGAGATATTTTTCCACGTTTGGCGAGGGAACTGAGCTTGTACTACCAAAACAATCAGATCTACAAGAAAAACTTCAAAGAGGTCCACCAGCGGACATAGATTTTTATCCAGAATAATTTGATGGTTCACAATTATTTTCTAATGAAGGGGATGATTCAATTCCTGCAATCTGTAATGCATGAGTCTCACTTAGCATATGTAGAGGAGAAGATTTTGTTGCAGTGAAAAAGTTGCTATGCCCTTGACATTTGAGAATGCTTCAAGGCTTTTCTGTGTATATTTCTATATGAGAGATTTTGATTTTCCATTTTCAAGTTCTTTCTTTTAGCCTTGTTGGTACTAGTAGTTATCATGTATTTTTTTTTATCAGAAATATATTTTCATTAAAATCACAATAAATATGAAAGTTGAATCTGTGAAAAAACAATCGGCATATTAAACAATGAATATCGATTCTCCTTGTTGCATCTCTTCCTTTCCACTTTGCTGACTTGAACTTCCTCTTTCCAAGCTCCTTCTGTATCTCGTGAGTATAAGAATAACCTATCATCACAAAATAATGAGGGGATGAGGGCTGCGTTGCAAGGCCCTGTTGAAGGAAAAATAAGTTGTCAATCAATGCAGCATATTTTTCTAACAACAAAAATGACAAATTCATTTACTAGTATCCGTTTTGTTTTTGTGTTTTAAAAGTATTTTTAAAAAAAATTGATTTTTTTTTATTTTTTATTTTACTTCAAATTAATATTTTTTTGATGTTTTCAAATCATTTTTATATACTGATATCAAAAATAATTTTTAAAAAATAATAAAAAAATATTATTTTGATATATTTTTTTAACAAAAAACATTTTAAAAAACAACCGCAACCACTCCCAAATAACTTTTAAAGGATTCATAAGCGATGACATTTTTTCGGTTTGTAGTGCTTGTCATTTTGAAATGAAGAGGAACAGCAGCAACTCCTCTGTTAGCAATGAAGGACAATGGTGGAACTTTGTATTGAAATTGAACTTTGTTAGCAATTAGAACATGTCTAGATGCCTTCCCCATGAAATGCAACCTTGAAAGAAAGGAGTACGTCCAGGTTTCTACCATATCTGCCAGATGTCTTTGGAATGTCCTTGGGCAGTGAAGGTTTGGAAGGTTGCCCACTACAAAGAAGTGGCTGCAGGATATGGCCAAAGAGGTAGATGGTGAAAAGATGCTGGTTTGTATTGTCTGGTATATTTGGGAAGAGAGAAATCTCCTTGTCTTCGAGAATCACTCCTCAGAAGCTGCAGATTGCATGGCCTGGTATCTAGCATGGTTCCAGGAATATGATTCTGAAAACCGAAATATGGCTCGTGCTCCCTAGACAGTTGAGAAAAGCTGACACCCTCCTCCATTGGGAGTGATTATTCGTAATGAAAAAGGAGAAGTCATGCTAGCTGCTTCAAAAGCCTTGCAGAAACCAGTCTCTGTGGAAGTTGGTGAAGCCTTGGCACTTTGGCAGGTTTACATGGTCTGAACTTACTCAGATGTTACGCTGGAAATAGATAGTTTGATGCTAGTGCATGCCCTGAAATCTCCTAGCCTCTGTTGCAATGAGCTTGGACAGTTAGCGGAAGACATCCTTCACGCTGTATGTTCCTGGAGGCTCAAACCAGGGTTGCCCATGCCTTTAGTAAAATGGCAAGAAATCCCAGTTTTTGAGAGAATTGAAAAAAATTGATTAATTTTTTTGTTGCTGTAATTTTAGATAATTAAGATTTTTCATTAACAAGGCATAGTAGTATGTCCCGTTCCTCGTCGATTTATAATAGTGCTAGGCTCAATTATTTGTAATATATATATAAAATCCATCCTGCTTAATTCTTGTTAAAATATTTTTGTGAATTTTTGACAATGTTCATAAAGCTTTGATTAAAGATGAAATTTAAAGTTAATTTTGTTTAATAAAAAGACCAAGAAAAAAAATAAAAAATCAAAAGAATAAGAAAAAAAATAAAAAAATATGTGAGAAATTGTAATTGAATAACTAAATTGAATAAAATAAAAGTTCTACAAAAAAAATAAAAATAAAATAAGAAATAAAAAAGAATGAGAAATGAAATTAAAAAAAAACAAAGAGAAAAATTGTGCCCTTTATCTAGTAGGAGAAAGAAAAGAAAGAAAAAAAATGATAACCAGTGATAATCCAACCATCATATACTGTTGCGCGCTATACCATGTTAAAGAGAACATGTTGACGCATCTAAAGAGACGATGGAGAATTAGGTTTGGCCATTGGGTGGTGTCGAATGTGTTGTCAAAATAGCACAGACGCTATCCACTTGTTGGTGTGTGCTTAGTATGCAGCAACAACTTTTTTGATTAAAAAATTAAAAAGCAAATGTGAAAAATATCAAAACACTCTCCATAGCCATCGTAATTACCCAAAAAAACTCATGTAAAAGTAAAAATATACCCCTGAACACAAACCTTATTTTTTGTTTTTTCTAAGGTAAAATTCATACTTTGCCACACATGAAGAATAGAAAAATCCAAAAAACCCTTGCTTAGCAGCCTAATATGTTTTTAATCATAGAATAAAGAATTGTTTTTACCATTTAAAAGTTAATGAAAAGTAAAAAACCTTCTTCGTCAACAACTTTAGATTTTGTTAATTTCAATGGTAAAAACATATTTTTACTGTGTAAAAATAAAAATACTTAAATACTCTTAAATAATTTTTTAATGATCAAAGATCTAGTAGTAAAGACCAAAGCACCCCATTTAAACATAAAATAATATTTTTCCTGTAACAATCCATAATAATTTATATTTATTATTACAATGAAACAATTACTCCCTTTATGTATACTTATTGATTAAGAGGTTGGAGAGTATGATCAAAATAAATTATATTGGGAAATGAAAAATTAAGGGCTTCGATTTAGCATAAAGTGTATTTGGTATTGTTATTTTTACTCAAAAATATTTTTAATTTTTTTTTTGATATTAATAAATCAAACCCATTATAAAAATACAAAAACATATATATATCCCCCGCCACCCAATGCAAACGCAATTTTAAAACCTAACAAAGGTAAAAACGAAATGCGAAACAGCCTCGTAGTTACTCCACAAATTCTAACCCAAATTTCGCCGCTATTTATATTTTGGCAGGACTGTGAGTCACTGACTTGTTACTACACAAACACAAACACAACGACACAACACATAAACCCTCAAGTGTCTTTGGGGTTCTGTCTCAGCTCCGTAAAATCTGCTGACTCCCCATCCCCGTCCACTCCACCCTCTTCTCCCCCCCTACAAGTCTATTTTCCCTTCGATTTCAAGAGGTAAAAAGCTGTCCCACTTGTTAACTTTTGATTTATTCTAACATGGATTCGCCTTTTCCTTTCCTTTCCTTCTTTTTACAGTTTTCTTCTCTGCTGCTGCATAGCATCTGCTTTTGTGTTAATGGGGTTTATTAGCTTCTTCTTTTAATACCAGTAATTAACGTTTTAGTTCAGTTCCTTACATTATTGCTATTTATTTCTTCATATCAGATTCTGGGTTGCTCTGGTATGCCATTTTTGTCCATGTGCTGTTTTTGTTTTCAATTGGTTTGCTCTAGCTATTTACTTCAGGGCTGCCCTTGATTGCGGTTGTTTCTGGGAAAATCAAAACGTGGTACTTTTTAGCATAGCATCTGTTCTCTTCCATGTCTTGACTTAACAACTTTAGGATGTAAATGCTATCAAATTGTCCAGCTCGCGAAAGATGTAACAAGCAATGGTGTCACTGTACTTGTTTATATCAATCTCTTTTGGGAAATGAAGTACGAAAAACAATTCTTAGGTTTTTGGTAACCCAAAATCTAATTGGGGAATACCACCCCCTCGTTTTATTTATTTTTCTGCCAAGCATCTAAACATATGCTCATCTTTTTTTTTTTTTTTGCAGTTTTACGTCAATGACCAAGCCCTTAATCCCATACTAGCTGGGGGTAGGGGAAATTGAGTTTAAACAAAACCTGCATGATTTAGAATCCAGAGGGCTAGAAGCATGTCTTGTGCTACCTTAAGCCTACCACCTTCTCTCAAACTTCTCAATAGCTGCTTTCAGCCTTCAAACAAGAAATCTTGTTTCCTCAGCAGCTCGTTTTCTTCGGTAAGCTTTGTGGGACCCTTGACTTCCTATGGTAACAAAAGCACTTGGGACTCATGCCATGTAATTAAGGGCTTAAGATCGTTTCCCATCGTCTTCAAATGTGTTGCTCAGAAATCAGAGCTGTCGGTTTCAGTTGGTGCTGGCAGCAATATTGCTTCTGGTAAGAACTGATGATTTTAGTTTTGTTATTCCTGTTCATCTATTTGTTCACATGGTCTTTGGTTTTGTATTCCTATGTTTCATTTCATAGTATCGTTGGGTTTTCTTTTTAAAAAGAGTTTAAGATGGTAAATAAATGACCCACTGTTGCAACTTTTGTTGGTTTTTGTTGTTTTTATGCTTAAATTATCTTTGGATTTTTAGTATACTTATAGAATGAAGAATATACATCATCACTTTCTCAAGTTGTACTTGCCTTTGCCTTTGGTATGAGTTGGAGTTCCATAATTTTCTACATTTAGGATGTGCAGCTGCAACTTCCACTGCCTCTTCTTGCTCTTTTTTTTTTTTTTCCTGTTGGTTTCTTTGATCATCCAGTTAGCTTTTTTTTTACCCATTATTTTTGTCTGGGTAGCTGAGCTTGCCTAGGTGGCTATTGTTCACAAGATGAGAGGATGTTGTGAGCAGAAATTAACAATCAATGGACTTTGAGATGATATTCCATTGCATTTTTTTAATTGAAGTTTGTACTTAAGAGTAGGAACTTTGATACTTTGAGGTCAGATTGAGTAAGTGGTTAAAACCTGAGAAGTGGGGATTTTAAGTTCCTATTTGTTGATCTTCTGAGCACCGATTTTTATGTCATCTTCAAATTTGCAAAGTTTATCGGGTAATCCTAGGAAGTTAACTCCATTGTGAAAGCAGTCGCCGATACCTGTCATAAACTATGCATGCAGTTCCTTTTTCCTACCATGGTACTAGTTTTTTCTTGTGAATCATTTCCATGGTGGTCTATCTATTTTTGAGGCACTTGCGTGAAAATGTATCAGTTTCTTCTTTTGTTTAGCAATAAGTTATAAATGAGATGAAATAGTTTGTCATTAAGTAGTGAAGTTTTTTACTGCTGCAATGATGGTTATTTTTCCATTCTTACATAGTTGAGACTGCCTCTTTATTTGTACATGGAGTCATTTAAATCTTACTGATTTTTGCATACACTTCCATGATATTTTGCTACAGGTTTTTGTTTTTGTTTTTGTTTTTGTTTTCTCTATTGAGATGGGAGACAAAGAATTGGGTTAAAATAGTTGTTAAATTTTTAGTCTTACTGTTTTCTTGTTTATTGATCCTCCTTCACCTACAAATTTTGCAGAAAAGAGGTTGGTTGTGTTGGTTATTGGTGGAGGGGGAAGAGAACATGCACTTTGCTATGCCTTGCAGCGATCTCCCTCCTGTGATGCAGTCTTCTGTGCTCCTGGCAATGCAGGGATTTCTAACTCTGGAAATGCTACCTGTATTCCAGAACTTGACATCTCTGATAGCTCAGCAGTGATCTCCTTTTGCCGCAAATGGGGTGTTGGACTGGTTGTTGTGGGACCAGAGGCACCTTTGGTTTCTGGCCTTGCAAATGATTTAGTAAAAGCTGGAATCCCTACTTTTGGGCCATCAGCAGAAGCAGCTGCTTTAGAAGGTTCAAAGAACTTCATGAAAAATTTGTGCGACAAATATAAAATTCCTACTGCTAAGGTTTATTCCTTTTACCCCTTTAGGTTTTAGTTACCAGGCAGACTCAAAACCTTCTTGCTTCTCCTGAACATTTCCAATTGCCATTTCTTTTCTTTTAGTCTTAGTTTCATCAGTAATTCTTTTCTTGGAAAATGAAAAAAATTGAAACAAAATAGTGTGCCTGGAATCCTCTCATTCTTACCTGACTAAAAGTTTCAAGGCACTCTCTTTGCTTTCCCAGTTCTTTGTTGCTGGAACCCTGTTATTAAAGCTTTCTTTATTGTTGCAGTACCAAACATTTACAGATCCATCTTCTGCAAAGCAATACATTGAGGACCAGGGAGCACCTATTGTCATAAAAGCAGATGGCTTGGCTGCTGGAAAAGGAGTTATTGTTGCCATGACACTAGAGGAGGCATATGAAGCTGTTGATTCAATGCTCGTGAAGAGTGTTTTTGGTTCTGCAGGTTGTTGCGTAGTTGTTGAAGAATTTCTGGAAGGAGAAGAAGCGTCTTTCTTTGCCCTGGTGGATGGAGAGAATGCTATTCCTCTAGAATCTGCTCAGGACCATAAAAGAGTTGGTGATGGAGACACAGGTCCCAATACTGGTGGGATGGGGGCATACTCTCCAGCACCAGTATTGACAAAAGAACTTCAGTCAGTGGTCATGCAAACTATAATTCACCCAACAGTCAAGGGAATGGCAGCCGAGGGTTGCAAGTTTGTAGGTGTTTTGTATGCTGGGCTGATGATTGAGAAGAAGACTGGCTTACCTAAGCTAATTGAGTACAATGTACGCTTTGGCGACCCTGAGTGTCAGGTTAGATACAGGCTGTAATATGCATTCAAAATTATAAACCCAGTTCTTGCATGAGAAACTGAATTATTATTTGCAATGTTGATTTATATTTTTTGGAAGAGCGATCATTAGACCCTTGTATTTATTGGGTTATTTATGTCTTGTTAGTTTACAGTATCTACTACTCACAGAGTGGGCTTAGGATATATGTGTAAGAGTAAATGGTGAAAGGGAAAACCCAGAAGGCTTGTCCTTATTTCCCTGGCCATTTAGCTTTCTTTTAGTTTCTCTCACCATATTCTTGTCTCTTTTTCGTTGTTATTCTTGTGTCTTTGGAATTAGTGTTGTGCCGATGTGGTCTTATGCAGCATTTGCTGCTTGATTAAAGTGAAATACCCATGGAGAAGCTGTATTTTGATTGAGATCCTGCCCTATACCACTTTTATGCTACTAATGATGGGGAAAAGAGTTTTTATTGAAACTGTTGGTTTGGGAAAATATATGTTTCCGTCAGGGCTCAAGTATCAAAGTTTAGAGTTTGGTCATTTTTAGCTTGTTGGTAGTTTGTTGCTTCCTGGTGAAAACCTTCTATCATTTGTCTTATTATTCGTTTAACAGTGACTGACTGCATAAACTTTTAGATTTTAGGTGATCATTAAAGGACGTGGTTTTTGGTTTTTTCCCTAACAGGTTTGTGATGTGATTGGGTCAACCTGAATACTTGTTTCAAATTATCAATAAACAGCATGATGTAATTCAGATATGGTTTCTTCATACCTTCAAATTATGACTGTATGCATAAACTAAAGCAATATCCAGTTGGGTTATCTATATTGGCGATGATGAGTGGGGAGGTTGCGCTGATTTTCTTTTATGTGCATGTGCATGTGCATGTGCATGTGCATGATTGAACACACTATAAATTGGCCATCAGATTTTAGCTGTCATGATTATCCCACAAAAGTTGCTGGAAGTGTGGTATATCAATAGTTGCGACATAAAACTAATGGGGGATTCTCTTGCATTAATGTGCAGGTGTTGATGGTTCGCTTGGAATCGGATCTAGCACAAGTCCTGCTTGCAGCTAGTAGAGGAGAGCTAAGTGGAGTGTCCCTGAAATGGTCTCCAGGGTCTGCCATGGTGGTGGTTATGGCAAGCAAGGGGTACCCTGGGTCCTATGAAAAGGGGACTGTGATTCAAAACCTTGAGGAGGCTGAGAATGTTGCTCCAACAGTTAAGATATTTCATGCCGGAACTGCCTTGAACTCAGACGGCAACTTCATTGCTACTGGGGGCCGAGTTCTTGGGGTCACTGCCACTGGAAGAGATCTTGAAGAGGCCCGGGACAGAGCTTATCAGGCAGTTGAGGAAATCAACTGGCCAGGAGGGTTCTACCGGCGAGATATTGGGTGGAGAGCGCTTCCTCAGAAGCAATTGGCTCCAAAAAAATAAACTGACATAAAAAAATTGAATAGCCAAATTCAAGAACACAAATATTGTATTCTGAAGAATTCCAAAATAGTTGATGACATGAAGGTGGCTTACAATCAACCATAAAAAGATTCCAAAAAACGGTTTGTGTAATTGATCTTGAAGGTATGGGAATACTGTTGAGGTAATTTATGTTTTCTTTTTCGCTATATTCTTGAAACAGTATATTCTGCTCTTTCCATTAAAAACATAGCATGCAACAAGCGAACAAGAGAGTTGAAAATGGTCGGTAAGGTTGCAAGTGACTTCTTGAGTAAAGGAAGTGTTTTCTGATTGAACTCCCATTGCACCTCCACCAATTCTTAAACCAATTGAAATCCTCCCGTGTTATTAAGAACACGACTGGTTGTTGTTCTAGACTGTCTTTTCCTCTCAAATATTGAAGGGGTGTTTGAGAGTGGAATTTAACATGTGTTTTTGTTATTTTTTTTACTTCAAATTAATTCCTTTAATGTTTATGGATTGTTTTAACATGTTAGTGTTATCCAAGTGAAAAACACTTTGAAAAACTATGGCTACCACATTTCTAACACCCTTTAAGTCTGTCTCTACTTTCACCTTCTTAGGATTCCACCATCCAATGTAGCTCGCGACGAAAGTTTGACATTTATTGAAAAAATAGAGCCAAACCATGTTCTGAGCAAGTAGGACTTATTTAATCAGCCTTGCATATATTTTCTCTATTGATTTGAAGTTTACAAGTAACTTTTGGAAGAGCTTATGGGGTAAGATGAGAATTCAACTGAATTTTAGTAGTATATATCATCCTTACAAAGATGGGCAGGCAGAGATGGTTAACTGAAGCCTTGGTAACTTACCGTGGAGTTTAATAGGAGACAAGTTGAAACAATGGGATTTGGCTTTACCGCAAGCAGAGTTTGCTTATAACAGGTCTTGGAATTGAATTATCTAACTAAGTCCATTCAAGATTGTCTATGGATAGAACCCTTTTGGAGTGCTGGAGTTGATGCCTATCCCTCGTATTGGATAACTGAGTGTTCAAGCTGATGGTACGACTTATTACTTGTATGGTATTTATGAGCATATCAAGAAGACAATTCAATGACAACAAATTGAAGTATAAAGCCCTGTATCAGAAGGGTTGGGTTTGGAGTTGGTGATTTAGTATGAGCAGTGCTTACTTGTGATAAGTTTCTAGTGGATTCTCTTTGCCTTCATAGCCATCTGAAAACTTCTGATGTCCTTAATGTTTATCACTTGACACCTTATTTGAAAAAAAATAATAGAACTCGAGGATGAGTTCTTTTCAACCTGGGGAGAATGATACAACCAAACTTGGAGAAACTAAAGGTTCTGAGTATTTGAGTGAGGATCTGACACTACTAAATAAGGGTCTGATCCAAACAGACTATATGGGTGGCCAGTGGGATAGGTTTGAGCCCAAGAGAAAGCTTGGTCGTGCCAAACTTTGTTAGATCCTTGAAACTGAGATAACAACAAATTTGATTGTTGGATTATACTTAAATTTTTCCAGGTGATTTTACAAGAAGTTATCTTATAGGAAGTCACTATGTTGCTTATCGGACTATTGGATCTTCTAGAATTAGGCACAAAAGGTGCTATTTGGGCTAATTTTGTTTTTGTTTTTCTAGGATTTCTAGGATTTATTATTTTTATTTTGGGTTTTGTTTTAATTTCCCTAATATTTTTGGATTTTAGGTTGTTTTCTAGTAAAGACAGGTTTTCCTGACCTATTTAAAGATCTTGTAAACCTCTTAAAAAAACATCGACCATATATCTAAATTTCAAAGAATGAACCTACGAATTTAGGGTTCATATCTGCAACTCTTTTCGCTTATTAAATTTTTGTGTTTTCTATGCTATTGCTGTTCAATTTAGCTTCTGCCTGCATCACTATTTATTATTTAAATCTTGTTTGGAGTTGCTGTTGATGTTACTAAGTATTAAGACAATATGATTGTGATTGATTTTGATAAAATAAGGTAGTTTTAGATTCTCTTAAAAGGTGGCCGTCGATGTTTGATGCCTTTTCTGTTTTATTAGTGTATGTTCTTGATTCTTAAGCATGATTTTGGTTCCAAATATTCAGAGAGTTAGTTGAGAGTCGAAATTTTATATTTTTATTGTCTGTCATTAGAGTTTCAATTATGAAGTTATATGAAAGAAAGTGTTTTGATCAAAACATATAAGAATCATGAAAATAAACAAATTATATAGAAAGGAAACCAAGATACAAGAAGCAAGAACATGTATTTCGAATCATCTTGAATAATACTTGAACTATATATATGTCAAGCATTGCATT
>Ga0307513_10002135_pt1 | contig 27726 bp, 31 predicted proteins | sample 15_EM_MG_FD_202174 | JGI IMG/M metagenome (GOLD analysis project Ga0307513, IMG submission 202174) | Populus trichocarpa ectomycorrhiza microbial communities from riparian zone in the Pacific Northwest, United States - 15_EM | ecosystem: Host-associated > Plants > Roots > Unclassified | place... | reverse complement strand
AAATTAAAACGTTTGGGGTCTTCGGTTTTTTTTCGCCCCCCCCCCCCCCCCCCTCTCACTCGTTCACTAACTCACTCACTTAACTCAAGCTAGGTGCGGGGTGGGAAGGGATCATCGATTGGAGAGCGTGTGTAGTAAGCGCGTTTAGTCTGCTGTGGGTTGTCTATCGCTTTTTTGACGAATTGACTACCGGTCACTGCACTCGTGGTGGTTAGCTAGCTAGCTAGCTGGGAAAAATTATTAGATATGCAGGAAGATGACATCCCGATCCCCCCCGTACTTCCGGGAACTTGTGCTGCATCATATAGGTGTGCTGGATGGAACGCTGACGGTAACTTTAGGTAACCAGCTATCATAGCTAGCTATTAGCAAGCACGGAGCTGCAGTGCCATGCCACCCCCGGAATATTATCAGGCGTTTGGAACGGCACAACACACTTAACTTACCAACAACCTTCCATCTCAACTTTTCATACTTCTAATAATGTGCAACTGTAATACCGGCGGCCGGTGAGGTTTATCTATTACGTACAAGAAATCAACCCCCCCTTTCCGCCTAATGATGATGGTAACGGCATTCATCCTAGGTACCAGACCTTACTCTGCGTGGGTCATGGCCTTTTCTATCGTTTTTTTTTTACGCCCTGTGCTTTGAAATGTGTAGTTGAGTCTGGGGGGGCTACAAATATCTAGGCATGTAACGTGAATTGAGTCGATTAAATACGGGAGAAGAGAGAGATAGAGAGGTCAATTGAAAGAAGAGAGAAAAAAGAAAGAGGAAGAAATACATCAAATATGCTTACAAAGACTTTACTTTTAACTGCTTTGGTGGGGTTGGGTAGAGAGGTAGTTTGGGGTCACGAGCATTCCGGGAGCTTGCAGGAACACTTGAATGCCCAAGGGCCGCATAAAGAGAGGTTGTGGTATAACGTCCTGCCGGGGGATGGGGGGACGCAGGTATTCTTCTTCTTCTCCTTCTTCCATTGCCCCCTTCCCACGACTCAATTGCGGCAGTGACGAAGCTGATAATGACGGAATGCTATAGGCAGACAGCGTCTTCAGTGGCATCTCAACGTTCGGAAGAATACCCTACTTTCCGTGTCTATCCTCCGATGAGGAGAAGTTTGATATAGCCTTCCTAGGTGCTTCCTCTCTCCGATCGGTAGTGGTGGTGGTGGCAATGATTAACGATCCCAGGCGCTCCCTTCGACACCGGAACCTCCTACCGCCCCGGCGCACGTTTCGGCCCTTCTGGAATCCGTCAAGGTTCCCGCCGTCTAAATCTCTAGTACCTCTTCCCCTCCCCCTTCTTCCAACTGACAAAATCTTCACTCCCAGGCTCACACAAACTCTCCTTCAGCGGCGGCTACAACACCCTCCTCTCCGTGAACCCCTTCAACTCCTGGGCGCGAGTCCTGGACTGCGGCGATATCCCCGTCACGTCCTACGATAACGCATACGCCATCAAGCAGATTGAGCAGGGGCACTACAGCCTCCTGTCCAGGACGCCAGCGTACGGAGCGGACGAGAAGAGAAAGGGCCCGGCCAAAGGTGGGAAAGTATTGCCTAGGATTATCACGCTTGGTGGTGACCATACCATTGTGTTACCGATCCTCAGGAGCGTGAAGAAGGCCTATGGACCGGTTTCTGTTATTCATTTTGATAGTCATTTGGATGTGGGTTCCCTTGTTAAAAAGTGGCGAAGGGGGAGAAAGCGAAAGCTGATGATGGAGAGTGAATAGACCTGGGTTCCAAAAGTATTCGGGGGTGCACCGACTGAACAGGCTTCCGTTAATCACGGGACTTACTTCGTATGTTCCCTTCCTCCACACTCCTCCATCTTCCTACATGCTAATGGTACCAAAAGTGGCACGCGTACAAGGAGGGCCTCCTAAAAAACAACACAAACATCCGTACTTTCCCCTCCCCCTCCTCCACTCCCCATCTGTGCAAAACTAATGCCCACCAGACGCCGGAATAAGAACTACGCTATCCGGCCCCAGCGACTACGAAAATGACGCCGTTGTCGGCTTCGACCTCATCGAGGCGCACGAGATCGATGAGATCGGCGTCCGTGGAATAATCAAGAAGATCCGGGAGAGAGTTGGCGACGGACTGGTTTACCTCTCGATCGATAGTATCTCTCCCCCTCCTTCCCTTCTCCGCTGCGTGCGGGAGTGGTTGCTAATAGGTGGAGGTAAATAGTCGACTCTTTGGATCCGGCATTTGCACCGGCAACCGGAACACCCGAGACCGGGGGGTGGAGCACGCGCGAGTTGAGGGCTATCATTCGCGGCTTGGATGGGCTGCAATTGGTTGGCGCGGATATTGTGGAGGTTGCGCCGGCTTATGATACAAATGCTGAGTTGACAACTATGGCTGCTGCGGTGAGATTTCCTTCTTTCTTCGGGCTGGTGGTGGATAGGGATTGCAGGTGCTGATTCGCATTAGGACGTGCTATTCGAGGTCATGAGTGTCATGGTCAAGACGCCTTTGAAGAGCGTTTGATAGATTTGGTTGATGTCGGAAGGGCAGGCAGATATCTATGATTGAAGAATAAATGATAATGACATCACGGAAGCTCACTCGTGTCAAAATCTTCTGTATAATCATTTCCTAGAAACAAAATTCCTCTCAATTCCAATACATTAGAGCCCAACATGTGATGGCGTGATAAAACGAAGCAAATTTACCCATAAGCCACAACCACAATCTCCCTCCTTATCCCCCCATTCACCCTCTTGGCCAGTCTCTTCACGCCCAGCCCGAAACCCACCTAACCCACTTCTTCCCGAACAGGTATGGGACCGCGAGAAGCAATAACGTGAGCATGTACATGAATATGAACCTCGGCAAAGACCATCCGATGGTATACATGGCTCCACCCAGTGTTTCACCAGCAACCACATGTTCAAGAACGTGATGTCGACATTGAACAGTGAAGAGAGCACATATGCGGTCAATGCTGCCAACAAGGACAACTTCGTCGCGATGATGGCGATGAACACGAAGACGGTGAGAAGGTCGTAAGTCCTCCAAGTCAAGCGCGAGACAGTAGCCCAATTGTAGTGCGTGTCATCATCGTGTGCTCGTTTCGCGTGGGGGCGAAGGTGTGGGCAGGCAAGCCTAGCACCCAGGGTCGGATTTCGAAGAGGTGAACACCCTCTCCTTCGTTTTGTCCTGGTTTCCAAGAAACAACTCCATCGCGTCGCCTAGCGTTAAGGGCAGCGGGCCCATCCGCGATCCTTTATCCATGGACTAGAAAAGCGTTTCCTAGATTATCATTGCGAGGAGCATGACTCCCGCGGTAGTGACAAGAAATATTGGTCTCTAAAACCCGATTTTGCGTATTGGCTCCTCGGCCACTGAGAGGTTCTCTGCGAGACAGTGGTCTATCTTGTACTGTACCCCCACCAACCCAGTCTCCAACCGCTCCCAGATAACCGCCGTAGATTGCATCCCCCATCCTCATCGCAAGGCCATGCAGTGTGCTCGTGCACTCTACACATCCAGGTAGTCCCGCGCCCAAATTTCCACTACCTCATTACCCCTAGTTCCAAGATCCCGCCAGAACCACCCTCTGCGCCGGGGCCTTTTTTGGTCGTAGCGAGGAGGTGTCCGTATTTCGTCCTGCAGTCATCTGCATAAGCGGTGATACACTGATCTGGAGATAACGCTTCCCAAGCCCCCTTTCGCTTAGAGAATAGTTCGTAGAGATCTAGCGTTATCTTCATTGGTGTATCCGTGGAATGGCAGGTATAGGGGGGGGGGGGCAGGCGTCGTAGTGCTTCTTCACGTTATTGAAGCCCAGGCTGAGTGTAGAAAAGGCTCTCTTACCACAGCAACACCGCAGTCCACCGCTATATGCACCTTAAAGAACGCGACGAAAGCGAGCACTGGGAGAACGACCCCCAGCGCCGGCCTAGAAACAATCGAACACTGCCTGCGGAGAGGCAAGCTCCGCAGATTTCGCCGGGAGATGAGTTGAGATCAGCATACTCGTATGTTGCGTGCGACATGTCCACTTCATTCCCCATCAGCGCATTGATTATCTGCGCAGTCTAAGTTATCGCCGTTAATACACCTATTAACAAAACCGCCAGTAATGCACGATGTACAGTGTCGGTACCATCGACATACCTGCAATCACCGGAATACACATTCCCAACAAAGCCAAGGTCCGCTTGCTCTTCACTGGGCAATAGAAGGGCCCCAAAGCACGCAAGTACCATCTAAGTCCCAAACAACCCAAAGAATAATTCCCTGCACGCCAGCCAGCGAGGATCCGTGCTCGGGGAGTAGACCCTCTGTGCATCAAGGCGGCACTTAACAGTCCACTTTCGTGGCCCGCAGTGCCCGCGCTCAGAGGAATATTGTGCTTCGTCTTCATCAAAGAAGTATCCGGCTTATTCGCCTGAAGGTGTAGGTGGGATGGGTGCCTGACGGCGGGGTACGCGGGTGGTGGGCGTATGCGGATAGTGGATCGGTGTGTTAGTGACTCCGGCGGAGGAGAGAGTGGAAGGGAAGGGGTTGCCGGCGAGGATCCGGTAAAAGGGACCAACAGGGTGGCCGGCCGCATGTCATCGGCTCACCTCGTTCCTCCTCCTCTTTTACTCGAGTAATTGACTGGGCCTCAACCGTTGTGTGGATAGCTCAGTGGAATACGGTAGCAAAGCCCCTTTTTGGTGGTGCGGCTCTGCTGGCCGTGGCGGTGGGAAGGGCGTTTTATGGAAGAACGGGCAGGGATCATTCCTAGTGGTGAATTGAGTGAGCAGGGATGTTGGATTACCGAATTGCACCACACTTACTCTTAGCGTCCTAGCCAAGCCACGAGTGAGGCTCTATGAATTCGCAACCTCAAACCTTGCTCGCGCACATCACTCAAGTCCAACTCCATCTTTTAGTGGTGTTCCATACCGCACCATACCAGTTTGCCCTCGGAATGCAATAACAAGGGATAACCCCCCCTTCTCTGACAGCCCTTCTATTATCGTTCATTTCATACCGATACCCCTCGGCTGCTATTGTATACCGGACCGTGACTTACCGGGAGCGCACCAAGCGGGTGGAGGGAGGTTCGGTGGCTACAGTTTTAGGATAGGCACGCACCCAGTACGGCTCAGACTCCTTAGTATCAGATCAAGTCTCTCGCCTTGGATAGCTAGCCAGTACGCATCATTACCATATCGGACATGACTACTCTTACACTACCCCACTCCTGGATGTTGCCTCCTCATTCTGACCCTCTGATAAGCAAGGGCACCTCTCCTCCGCTCTGGAAAACCGGCCGTTGGTAAATTAATACAAGTATATTATTTATCATACAGTCGTTGTTTGTCAGTAAGGAATTTCGGTCGCGAAAGGCACCCCCCCCGGACCCCCCACACTTAGTCCCCTTGTTGTGCGCATACCGACGACTGATGGCACTTGCCAGTTAATTTAGCACAGCAGCGAAAGGTATCATGGTTAGAGAGGAGCTGTAAAGCATGGTAAAGCGTAGGCCTAGCTCCGGGGTGAGCGCGGTCGAGGTAGAGAAGGGGGATCGGTAAAGGTTTATCTCATACTGATTATTCTTCCCCCTCGGTCACGAGGAGGCCTAGTTCCTGTAGAGTAATGCTAGATAAGATGCTGGTTATAATTGTTATGGCGACTGCTTGGGACTAAGATTGAATAGGGTACATTGCAAGCTATACTAGGGGTTCCAGAGCTTAGGTGATAACAATACGCACACTACGTAAGTTGTCCATATAAGAAAACCTAAGCATCCAAGCAGGCTGGATACATCCGGCGATTCTACTATAAAAAAATCTCGGTGGTGATTGTTGGATGAAACTTACTGTATTTCCCGCCTTCCATTACACCCCCCGGTGTAGTCAAAAAAAACCCCCCTCTAAACGCAAGTAAAACTGGGCATAACAAAGCTTTTTTTCTCCCAGGTATTCTAATCTGATCAAAAAAACCCGGTATGCAGCAGCCATCTGCGAGCATTATATGAAGCCCACCTTCTAACGCCGCCCAAGAACTCTCTTTCTCCTTTCCTACATCCATCTACCCATCCACCCACCACTCTCTAATTCACTCATTCACTCGCATAGGAAGGAAGGGACTTGAAGTTTCCTTGCGATAGTTTTTTCTTTTCGCTTCTTTTTGTTGTAGTAAAGCGCCGGCCGCGTCGTCTTCTCGACCTTATCTATTCTTCTCCTCTCATTTGTGACTATCGATAGTCTTTTATTCCTCTCTGGAAGAAATCAACATCTCACTGTGCCTATTTCAGATTATCCCTCGGCGGTCCTTTCCCTTTATACACAACCGTGTAGACCTTTCATTCTCATTTTTATTTATTTTCGGAAAAGTTTGATACAATGGGTCCGGAACTTTTGATTCAGACGCTTGCGTCTTTGTTATGCCTGCCTGGTAAGTGACTTTCCATCTTTTCCTTCTTCTCATCTAGTAGTGCGAAGGACTAATGAGTGATGTTACAGCGCTGAACCTGGCCGCACCATTGCCTAATCCCATTCCACAAGTGATGGACTTTGGCATGCAGGGGCACGGGGATGGTGGGTTTGGAAATGGTGGAGGGTATGGCGAAGTCAACGGCGGTGGTGGCAATGGTGCTGACAATCGAGCCGGCGTCGGCTTGACGTATGAGAGTGCGGATACGACTGCGGATGTGGCGGCGGATATTGATATTGATGCCGACGCCGACGCCGACGCCGATGCTGATGCTGATGCTGATGCCGACGCTGATGCTGATGCTGATGCTGATGCCGATGTGGAAGCTGATGCCGATGTGGACGCTGATGCCGATGCCGATGCTGATGCCGACGCTGATGCTGATACTGATGCTGATGCTGATGCTGATGCTGATGCTGATGCTGATGCTGATGCTGATGCTGATGCTGATGCCGATGCCGATGCCGATGCCGATGCCGATGCCGATGCTGATGTCGACGGTGATGCCGACGCTGATGCCGACTCTGATGCCGATGCCGATGCCGATGCTGATGCCGACTCTGATGCTGATGCCGATGCTGATGCTGATGCTGATGCCGACGCCGATATGGAGTAGATGAAGACCGATATGGATATGGATATGGATATGGACGGGGACTACTATTACGACAAAAAATAAACAACAGTAGCACCAAAAATCCTCCCCCCCCCCTTCCCCCACCTTCATCCCGCTCATTCCCCTTCCTTCGTTCAGACGCTTATCCACTTTTCCTTCACACCCACAATCACTCAAAAAGAAACCAGACATAGCTTAAGCGTGGGCCAAAGCCTCATTTCCATTTCCATTATATTCACTTTCATTGCGTGTATAGTTCATCTCTTTCTCATCTTTCTCTTTTCCAATTTGTTGGCACTGTATCTTATTATAGATGATAGGTGGGGGTGGAATAGGAGGAGTGGGAGAGAAATTAGCAGTCATAAACAATCACTCGATCCATCCTTGACGTCATTCCCCCCAGCGTGGTTCCCCAAGTGAAGTTTCCTAGCATAACTTAATAGAACTAGGATTTGTGACAGACCGCGATCTGCCATTCCCAATCCAACAAAAATATCTGTTACCAATGTTAGCGCCCGTATGTAGACGGCGGGTTCATGGCCGTTTGTGTGATTCTGTTCCTCTCTCGCCAGCAGACGCTAGATCAGTATAGCTTGGATAAAGCTTATGATGATGTTGAACAGAGCCGCCCCGCGCCGCCGCGGCTGCCAACATTAGCCTACTTCACTAAACCCCCCTTGTGGGAAAAATCGTAGCCCTAGAACCATTATTCTCTCACAAATCCTCCGCCCCCAGATGATCCAAGTGAGGGGAATCCCTATTAGTCTTTTCAACTCGCCGTTATCCACGGGTGTAAGTGTGAAATCGTTCATCCAGGCCTCCTTAACGCGATCTCAATCCCCCCAGCCATCTCGGTTGGCTGTCACCGCCACAGCAGGAATAGTTCCGCACGGGCCCATCAAGAGTTGAGGTACTGATCCTCCCTTGGAGAAGTGTCACGAACTGCGTGCTTTAGCGCGAAATGCCGAAAGGAGAGAGCAGAAGATCTACGCTTTTTGCGATATTTAGACTGAAACTAGAGTCAACGCGTCCGGCTGATATATCACCACTTTTTTTGGACGGAAGGGAGATTCGGCTAATCCAGCCCATATAATATCAAATTCAACTGAATCTTAAAACTCGAGTTCCAAAGAACCCCTCTAAGATTCGCGTAGAAACCTCCATTAGGACCCAAAAGTAAACGTGAAGGACTAGCAGATAAGGCACATACATCTGCCTTCCTGCATGAGGGAGATTCATATTTGACAAAATACTGACCACAGCCCTTCGAATCCTGCCATCTTCTGTATCAAGTAACAGTTTAGTCCCCCGCCAAAGCCACCCGGTGTAATCTCTAAAGTCTTAACGACAAAACTGATGCCCCCCCTCAGCCATGCTTTAATAAACAAGATATTTATACCCGCCACCAAGTCCCGAAGCACAAAAACATGGGTCGACTGTATTTTCCCAGGCGCTAATTTTGTTGGAGTATATGAGGTCTCCAATCGCGGGAATTGGGTAGTTACAGTAGTATCCCCAATGATCACTATGACCCAGAATTTAGCCGGAGGATTAGCGCCGCTAATATTGCCTTCACTCCAACTGCTATGGAGTTCTGTCGTGTATGATAATGACATCGTATTTCAGCTTAAATGGCTTCTCCTTAGAACTTGAGCTGTGCATAAGTGTAAAGGCTCGCCCTGTGCAAGTGCAAACTATGAAGAGAAGGGACTAGTTAATAAAGCCCGCAACTGTGGAAGGGATCGATGTTTACCATTTGCTGAGCGGCGGTTTTTGTCAGTGTATATCGGTTGCGAAGGTCATTAAATTCTGTGTGTTTATAGTCACCATCTGCGATATAAATGTCACTATTGAATATTGTTGTGCTAGGCGGGCTAGAAGATTTTCCGGCGCTCTATTAAAATTAGCAAACGTAAACCTTAGCTATGGAAGGAAATTCCTCACAGAAAGGGCAGGCGGTGCATCTACCTGTTGCATACCGTGCTTCGCTTGGATCTGGCCCTTGATACCGGCGGCTGCAGCTGCTGCTCGATGTCAGTTAGCAAAATTAGAGAAGGGAGGGGTGGTAGAGAGTGGACAATGGGCTGACCTGCTGCGGCCGCTGGGTCGGGTGGTACAGAGTTGACAATGGGCTTACCAGCTGTGGCTGCTGGGTTGTCCCTCGGCTCTTTCGCTGATTCGAGAGGGGGGGTCTCCGTCGATCTGATTGCCCATGCGGGACTCCGGCTTCTCCGGCAATCGTCTCGATGGGAGGAGAATTGGTGCGAGAGCGACGGTCATTCCAGCGGGTGGCGCCGTAACTGCTAACTTGTTTCCCTCTCTCGGACTCCCGATCGCCGTACCCCCCAACATGATCTCGGCCATGGGAAGTGCTTCTTTGAAGTTCATCCCTCCTGTCTCGCTTCCCACTCCCCGAGGGGTCATCAGCAATTCCAAATCAGTTTGCTATGGGAAGTGGTAGAGGAAGGAATATGAGGCGGGATCTGGATAAGTGCTGGTATGAATTGGGAGCGAAAGGTGGTCGAGTTTGAGGAAGGAAGGAAGGTTGATGGAAAGAGCAGGGGAGGACTATTAACAAGCTCGGTGTGGACACACGAGCATTCGGGTCGGAGGCGAGTGAATTCGTGGTTAGGTGTCAGGGTGTGGTTTGCGCTATATATTTGTGAATCCGGTAAGGGGAACAACGAACAGAGGGGGACGACGAACGATACACCAACAACCTAGTACGATAGCAAAACCTCGGATTTGGTAAGGCTGCCCGGTGTACCCTCCTATTCGCTGTCTCCCCATTACCAGTGGGATGGGGGCCTGAAAAAGCCCCCCTTGCTCAGCCCTGTCATGTGGAGCGATTCCAAAATCGCAATGATTCCTGCAACAGGTCTATACTATCGTTAGCCCTACCCCCACAAGCAAAGAGCGAGTGAGATTTATGACTCGCGCCCTCAATCTCCTGGACTGGCCAATCATAAACACTTTTTTTACCTCACTCCAAGAAATTTTTCTTTCGCTGTGCTCTCGTTCGTTCAGCCTGCTACTGTAAATGCAGCAGCCAGCTCATCCCTTGTGTCTAGAGTTTCAAATGACGGGGCTCCCTTAATGTCTAGAACGACTCTCTTGCTATTGAACCACATTCCGATTGTTTGCTGAACTAGCCTCTTCTTAGAAATGATCTTTTTTAAAGCCCATTCGTTGACAGTAACTGCTCCAAAAAGGTTGCACGCCAGGCATCTAAGTGAGGTATCTACTCAAACCCCCCGCTTAACGAATCACTCTAGGCCCTAATGTAGCCAGCAATGGGGGTACCCGACACCCGTCCCAAGTGTTTCTGCACCAGGCATATCCTGGATGGCCCCGCCCGCGATAACAAATGTCCCCATCAGGCATTAAACACATGGAGACAAACTACATCTCGTCAAGGATCAAATCCTTCAACCTTGCTGCCGGACCAATAACATCTTCCCCCCTTCTCATCAGTCTTTGTGATATCCCCCAAACCGACCCATCCCCTCGCACCCCGCAACTCAAGATATGCCTATAGGCTTGCATCGAACTCGCTAGTGCCCGGTACAATCGAGAGAGCAACTTAAATAGCAAAACCCGCACATCACAAATCCTCCGTCGAGCGTAATGGCCACGATAGGAATAGCTTCCCTAGGTTGACCGGCCACCTCCTGATGAGAGCCATCGTGCCCGTGGTAACCACCTGTCTCTTGTCCCTCTGAGTGAAAAAAAAACCGTCGTAGGCGTTCGGGTCATAGCCCATCCTTGCTCATTCATTCGTTTTCCTCAGAGCATTCTCGACGTGTTTGAAGGGCATCCGTTCTCGCATATCTGTTCGGACGAGTTCAACGGGTAAACCACCGGGTGTTGGCCCTCAAGGTCATTCGTAATCGGGAGTAAGAGGTAAATCCGGCAGTACGGGGGCACCAGTTGACCCCTCTCCATCTTCGAAAGTTGCTTGGCCAGGAGGTTAGCAGCAGCTCTGTTTGCGCCAATTATCCTACCACATTCTGACACCAGGATCTGCAGTGCTGGTGAGTAGTCTAGTAGGAGCACGGGATTGATCCTAGCAAGAAGACTGATTAAATTTAACTCCTTGCGGACCGGCCCAGGACCAAGCATAGATCTCTAGCAAGAAGCCGATGACGTAGGGTTGTTGAACCCGCAGTTCGGACATAATGCGAACTGGTCTCCCAGATAATCACCAAAGCATATGCACTTCTGCACAATTGGGGTTAAGCAGGTTGGGGAATTCTAGCAGTAAAGGGAAAGTTAACACCCTGAGCAGTTGAGACATGATGACTATTGAGGAAAGATTAGATGGAGTGGGAATGATCAATACCAGTAGGAAGATGAAAAGTTGGTTAAGATATGGAAGTGAGCATAAGATAAAATATAATGCCGTACGATCATGGCCCAAGGCCACTATACTCGAGTGGGGCGGATGCAGAAAAGCCCCAGCCATGATGGGACACAAACCTGAGGACCACAATTGGCTATCTCAGCCACAGTAGAACAAGCAACATTACAGGATGGCGCGCAAGCACTGGTATTATTTAAAATGTGCATCAATTATCTTTCTGTCATTAACCCCACGCCCACTCCAGTGTTCAAATATTGTTTTGGTTAGAGCTAGAAGGGCCACGGAGAAATGAGAAGCGATACAGTACCGCCTATCACACGCCAGCAACCTTCGCAAGTCCGCTAAGCAAATCTCCTAATCCATCAAGCCAAAGCAGAGAGCAGAAGAAAAAACGGTTAAAAAGGACACCATCCCTTAAAGATCAAAGAAAAAAAAAGTTTAAACGTTAAAAAGCAATAAAATCATAAACTCCCTAGTAAAAAATATATGGCAAGAAAAGTTTTATCTCCAAGACCGGCTAGAACGCCTTCAGCCGTCTCGTCCAGTCTTCCTCAGCGGCTCTCGCCTTCAACTTTGATGGTTGTCCATCAGGACATCCCTCTCTCTCTAACCGCATGGGGAGAACTAGCTTGATTTCCGGGCACCATTTCCAGATTTTGTCTCTATGTTCCTTATCATCCCAGACTCCTTCAGGCAGACGTTGTCCACTCCATCCGAGATGATAACCCATGGGCTCTTCGTGCCAGACTTGTTCCACAGAAAACCTCTGTTCGGTCGTACCATTAGCCATCTTGGCACCCGGAAGATTCTGAAGACGCTGAACCAGCCAGAGATCCTCAAGGGCACCATCGTTTTCAGGACGGTGGTCGTTTTCAAGAACTTGGATAATACGGCTGATACGACGGATCGAAAGTCCACCGTTACCACCTAAACCATCGCCAGGTCCCCTAATTAATGTTAGTAACTACTTGGAAGATGGATTGGGTTCTGTTGGGCTTACCAAGGAGCCCCAACATAATCGTAATCGAGCCAGGAGTTAAGCGAAACGCCACTATTTGCGCACATAATACTATCTGTTTGGAAAACCAAGACCCATTCGACTTGAGTACGTTTGATCTCCGTTCCATCAGGGCCCGTGATCATTTGATCAGTGTAGGGATCAGTCCAATCCCAGCTAGATTTCCCACCAACCCACTTCCAGAATTCGATGTCGGTCATAGTCCTAGAAAGCGGCTCTTGTCCTTTGACGGACCAGGTGTTGGGAAGAACAACCATCTCGAGCTTTCCCCTAGCCTCGTGTCGCTGCACGCCCAACGACTTGTTCAAAAACTGGATAGAAGCCTCAGAACCGACAAACTGGAATTTCCAATCCTCGGGTACGACGGAGATCATGTGAAGGAGAAGAGGGGCAAGGTGAGGGATAGGACGATCCTCGATAAGCAAAGCAACCTTAGATTCATTGAACTTTGGGGCAGGGGGCTCTTCATGAGGCTTTTGGACCTCTGCTATCGGCTCGGGGTTGCATGTAACATTAGGGAGAAGGTCGGGCGAAACACCATTCGCCGAGCCTGGAAGATTAATGCTCGAGACGGTCTTTGCTGCAGACGGTCCGAAAAGGAACAGGAACCATCTAGAAAAGTTATCCGTTAGACCCAAAGCAAATGACGACCGACCAAAAAGCTGGGGAAGAACTTACAAGGCAAAAACAGATGCAGTACCGATGACTAAAATCTTCTTTCCAGCTGTCTTAAACGGAAGATGGTTTGAAAGCCAGTTGTATTTCTCGTGTGCATGATCCATCGTGGTGGGGAGGGAGGAGCAACCCTCGAGCAAAGATTAGCGAAAAGATCCGTTGGGCCTTGAAGTTGGATCTCGGGGAGAAAAAGGGTCACGACGACAAGATATTCGGCAGCGGAGGACAGGAATGAAAAGTGAAGGCGTTAGTTAGAGGAAAAAGGAGAGTTCGCTCTCAGAGTAGGCAGCCTGGGGTTTGTTCAAATTCCGACGTTCAGGACTGGGGAAGGAAAAAGGGGGTGTTGGAGGAATAAGGGGCTTTCTTCGGGCGCAAATAGCGACAGTAGGACAGAGTAGAGTAGTGACACGAACGAGAGACCGGGGGCAAAAAGACCTGCTGTATGATACCCAGAGCCATGCCTGTAGAGAAAAAACGCTCCAGTAAAACCTGTGTGTGAAGGGAGAAAAAAGACAAGATAGAAAAGGAAAGAAAAAAGCAAGAAAGGTTAGGATAAGTGGATATCACACCAACACGACCACCAGCATTTTTCCAAAACCTCAAATGAGAAGAAAGGAACGGCTGCCAGGCTGATTCTTGATACAGCAGGGGGTGGGAAATCATCGAAATCCTTGCGGCTGATGATCGTTCCAAATCGGGGGGAGAAGGGACGGAAATAGTATTAGTGCTTGAAAGAAATCTGCTGGGGGGCAAGAACAATGGAAGCGTTCCCTGGGGGCCATACTGAGGGCTACGCGCTGAAGAACCAGATATACTGTGTATTCTAGAGTTTGATTGCTTGCCAATCTCTGATTTCAAGCAAACGGGGGAGCCTGAGGAGAAAGGGATCCTGAACCTCTTGCCCAGCAAGTTTTTTCGCAATATGATACATGTCTGGTAATTCCCCAGAAAACCTACCGTACTCGAGTAGAGTTTAACTGCCCACCCGCATCTACCAGTACTTGTACTCTTGCAACGACAATCAGGGCTTGGATGCTTGTAGTATGTTCGTCTTGATACATACAGCTCCCAGGCGCTTCGGCCCTCCCGACTCTCATAATCATCAAGGCAATGCCCTTTTCGTCTTTCTCATATTTGGCTTAGAGTACTGGTATCATACTAGACTGCTATTGAAACCCCTGGGCAAAATTAGGGTACTGTACAAGTACGGGTACTAGGGTATGATATGATAATGCCTTTGATGGATCCAGAAACCCTAACGATACTCGAGTAGCGGGGCATAAAAGGACGACAATCAGCAACGTTTCACATTCACCTTCACAATCACAGCTGGCCAGCGCCATCGGAGGGGCTGTGGAACCACCCCGTTTATTCCTGAAAATTCCCACGGAAAAAAGTTTCGGTGTGTCGGTGTCTGACTATAGGATAAGGGTAAGACAATAGCGTAACCTGCTTTACAGTACTTGTACAGTAAGTTCACCGAATTCAAAAAATCTACGAGGGACGGGAAGGGTCCTGTCGCTCGGATAACGGTGGTTGATCTAACTTGACCATCGTGCTCTTCCTTCCTCCTTCTGCCGTACGATAGGTGTGAGCAGAGCCAGATTCCCCCCCCCCCCCAGAATTTCACTCCCGTGCCCAATGCTGGGCCGCGAAGGGCCTGATAAAAAGAGCGAAGAAATCCTCAAAGCACACTGGCCGAAGTATATCGGGCACAGTACCGTATGAGTATGAGCTGGTCAGCACTGCCTTCGCCGCCTTGAAGGAGGGGGAGCAGTCGCGCGGGAATGCGAGCTTCCAGTTGCAAACTCTAATTGTGGAAACACACCTCCAAAAATCATCCTCACAGAGCCGGGTCACGCGATTTTTGTGACATGGCCCTGTGCACCCGAGGGCCCCACCTGTCGCTCCTCAGACCTGATGCCCGTAGACAATACCGGCGGTCCACCAGTATGCCAGGGAGGGTCGGTTAAGAATGTTATAATGGAGGATATATTACCGGGTGCATCACGCTAATAATAAAGTTAAGTGTTCACCCGGATTTTTCTCTCTGACTGCTGTGGATGGGCTGCTGCCTGTTCACTGGTAACACAGAAGTTCACGCATTCGCGCTTAGATAATTGACATCATTTCCTGGCACGATTTGTCTCTCGATTTGCGCCCCAGACTGAGACCGCTCCCGGTCTATCGATAAGAAACCTTATTCAATCTCACGAGGCAAGCCCCAGCGAATCCAGCATATATTCACAAACTCCCTCCTATGGTAAATATATAACCACTACCACTTCTCTACATAAGGCCTGACATCCAACTCCCAGGTGAACGTCGTCCTGGGCTGTGTGTGGAGATGCCAGTAAACATCCGCAATCTTTCAATGGCCGGCCGTTAGCTCTCCTCCTCTACCGTGTATATTTGACAAGACTAAACTCACAGAATCAGGGCTAATCTTGGCATCCTCAGCATCAAAAGTCCACTCCTTCGTCCTTGGAACATCGATAACTCCGTCAATGATAGCATGAGAAACGTGCACGCCCTGAGGGCCGAACTCCTTTGCGAGACTCTGACTAAGTGCTCTGGTAGCCCACTTCCCCGCTGCAAAGGCGGAGAAATTAGCCGAAGCTTTTATCGAAGCCGTTGCTCCGGTGAATATGAGCGTAGGCGGATACTCCAGATGCTTCGAAGCGAGGAGAAGTGGAATGGTAGCCTTTGAAAACAAGAATGCTCCCCGGCTACCATGCGTTATAGGGCCCGGTGTCAGCATTCTGATAAAGACAAAAAACGCGCAATCACGTCGTGGTTTGACACACCCTTGAATCCCCAAGATCTTCTCCCAGTCCTCCAGTGCTGTCTCAAGGAATGGTGCTCGGTTCCAGGAGCCTGCATTAAACACTGCGGCGGCCGTCGGAGACCCTGGGTACCTCGCTTTGATAGCGTCGAATGCTGCCATTACGCTCGCCTCTGAGGATACGTCTGTTGGGATACCGTGTGCTGTCCCTCCGCTAGCTTCCACAGCTGAGATCACAGGGTCAATGGAAGCGGACGACCTGGAGAGAATTATGACGTTGTAGGCTTGGGCGAAGCGGCGGGCGATAGACAGACCGGTTCCGGTGCCAACACCGGCTATGACCGCGAGAGGTTTGGTAGACATTGGAGTTGGAACCGGAATTGGTATTGAGGTTAAGATTGGGAAGATGTAGTTAGATGTGACAAGAGCTGAGAGTTTTTGATAACCCCACTCTAATTCTGGAGTTCGGTCGGCTTATATTTTGAAGATATCTATACCAAGTGCTTAGAAATGGCAGTGCATGACGCAATAAGCTCGGTGGATGGTTAGCTGATTACAAACCCATATCATCAACGATCCTGCCTTCTCGGCCGGGACAGTCGTTCATCAGCAGGACTACTAGTAGTACAGCACAGTAAAGTAGATGATCAATTGGTCCGAATTTCCCTTTTTCCGGGCAAGTGTCGGGTTGCATTCGCCATCTATAGATTGCAATCGAATCAAAGGGTTGTGATTTTTGGTGTGTTCGAACATATTGATGGGGTTCGCCAAGGCTCTTATCAATTGGTAATCTAACTTAGCCACGGTACCAAACAGTTGAGACACGATGATAACTAATCTGGAAACGGTGAGGACTGCTTGCAAAGGCGCATCTTGAGGTATCATATCTTGAGTGGAATTGTCAGAGTTATGGATCTGGGTGTACTCGAGTACTCGCGCCTGCTTTTTTGGCACTTCTATGTTTGTGTAGAGCCATTGCTCGTTTGGTGTTCTGGGTAGCAGGGCACTTCGCTATAATGGACGGGTGCCCCAGGGTATGCTATCTACTGCGGTAGAGTGGAATCGGAAAACGTGGCAAGGGATTCTAGAGCTCTAATCACAGGTACTAGTAAGGCGATTAGTGGCCCGATCTAATCGACTTCTGTGTTTCCAACCCTACTTTCCGGTTTTTTTCTCTCTCGTAGTCTATAAGTGGGCAAGTGGGAGGTGGACTACCGTAGTGCTCGAGCGCAATGGTCCGGCATTGCTTGGTGGGTATTTGGCACCGGAGAGAATAGTTACTCAAGGGTGTCGTTATTGTTGTCTGCCATTCTACCTATAATGGATGGTGTCCCCTTGAGGGTAGGAGCATTTGGACTTGCCCGGGTGAGAACAGCGGACGAGTGGTATGGTTGGAATTCAAGTCAAAGAATAAATTCATCCCTCAACTGGCTTTGATAATTGATGTGTGAAGAGAGGAGAAAGGTAGAGAAGGAAAACAATAAAGTTTAAGGACAACAAGGGCACCCTATCACGGGTATTCTTCCTTGCTCATTCTGGATATCCCTCTTGTCTAGTCTTTGACAATCTTCACCTCTTTTTCTCTTTTCGCCTGGTGGGTCCCATCACCCCTTGTAATCTCATAATGTCCACAAATTGGTTACGAAGGAGTGACACGGCATGACCGTGAAGTTCCTCGTATGTTACTATGCGTCCTGCGAGACGCCTCACAGTACGTGTAGGGTAGGGGTGGTTCGAGTTGATTTTAGACAAAATTCTGGGATGGTCCGCTGGGACTGAGATAGCGTCTCAATAGAGACAGTATTCCTTGTGGTACGCCAGCATATTTACACCGGATAATGAAGTTACCAGAAACTTGAATAGTACAGATCCTTTGAGCGAGGTTTAGGCCCACCGATGGCTCAAGCAGCGCTCAAAATGGGATTAGGTTTTGGGAAGTTGCTTACCACACTCCAATGCGCGTTTGGGGGTGTTTGGTTTGGTGGGGGTGTAAAGTTATCAACGTTTAACTTTATCATAATGTTCCTTCATTTATCTTGGTGCAAGGAGAAACAGCAACCCTTGAGACGTTCGTACCACGCCTACCTATTTCGCAGTCTGAACTGCGTATCTGACCTTCCGACGTTCCCGCTAAAACGAACATACCGATATCCCCTCGACGGGATCTTGTGAAGAGGGGTATAGTATGATACTTGCGCCTTGCAAAAGTTTCCAAAAATGTGGACTTTGGCTTGGCGCGAACTTACGTGAGGCTTGCCTAATAAAAAGTGCCAAGCCTGGTCTCTACATTTCCAGAAACTTTTGCAATGCACAAGTACTAGTACTGTAGAGGGCTAGCCGCGAGGGTTAGATAATTTTGCCGTTCTAGTGCCTACCAGGCTTTTGGCTCAAACAGCGATCTAGGCAGAACGATCTCGCTCACTGGCAAATTACTTGCCCAAATGTTACAATCCCGGCTTTGTTCGGCACTGAAATACACTTAACACTGAGGTACAATCTTTCCCTACGTTGGGAGCACCCAGCAAACCGAGAAGGGGGATGCCCGATACTCCATTTGGGTTTAGCAAGGCGGGCTAGAGATGAATAAACTTCCTGTCTATGAGAGAATGGAGTTTAGTTGAATGGTGTAATACTGGAAAAGCTGAGTCGGTGAATGGCGGAGAAATACATGCTTTGGACTTTTGATGTGATGAGAAATATTCAAGCCCTTTTTACTTAAACCGGGATACAGCGTGTCTTCGAAGCCGTATTCAATCAAGCCTACGATGTTATATGAGGACAGTATTTTGCTCGCGATTGAGCGATGTGAGGAATACTGACTATTGTTGACTGAGCCTGAGCCTTCTAATCTAAGTTGTTTAAGTGCTACCCTCCTGCTGGCTTTGCCGGGTGGAAAGATTGTAGCTCTAAGCCTGAACTAATACGGTAACACAATAACCCTATCTAAAACAGGATTGGTAGTAATGCACCTAACTACCTAATCATCTGCAATTGCTCCCGGAACGCGTCGCACCTCATGGCCCCGTCCCGCGGGGTGTCCAACACCAACCCCCAAGGTTCCACCGTCAGCGGGTGCATAACATGTTTTCTCAGGAGTTCATGGCTATAACCTACTACCTAGGTTAACCGGACCTTTTTTTATTTTTAACTTCCCTTCCCTCATTCGGATCTTCACTCTCGTAATCGGACGAGAACCTTTTTGCAAGCAGTCTAGTGTCGCCCTCCCGAAGAAATCGAGCAACTCTTACCTCACACACGCGAAGGTCTTAACAAACGCTCGGGTGGGTGTTTTTATACGTCATGCAACTCTCAGCGCTCTTATTCACCCATCTCCCGCAATACTTACTCAACCTCACCAATCCCTCTGCTACTCCCCTCCCCACCTCTATCACCAATCCGAGTTCGTCGATTTTACCTGAGGATATGGCCGGGGCAAAATTTACTCTTCCGGCATTGCCGTATGCTTATGATGTGAGCTTCACCCCTCATTTTATTTTAATATGGGGTCTTGCAACAGGATGAGGGGTCTCTCGGATGGCTCCATGAGGCTGGGCTTGTTTTCGAGACCTTGCGGGAGCTGGTTTGAGTGATCGTATTCAATCGTGCGGTCGACGGGTATAATTTTCCGCAACTTGAGTAGTTTTATCAATGTCTTTGGGGTTTGGGAAGCAGGACTCAAGGAATCCTTGTGGCTCACACCGCTCTGCAGGCGCTGGAACCTTACATCTCCGGCCAAATTATGCAAATCCATCATTCCAAACATCACCAAACCTATGTCAACAACCTCAACGCCGCCACTGCGAACCACGTCAAGGCGCTTCAGGAAAATGACGTTCGCGCCCAAATCAATCTCCAGCAAGCTATGTAATTTCTCCCTCTTGCGTCACTTATTTGTTTGTGGGAGGTTTTTTATGCTAACTGTGTGCATAGTAAGTTTAATGGAGGCGGACATATCAACCATTCTTTATTCTGGGCTAATCTTGCACCGGCCAACCTCTCTCGGACCAATCTAGAATCGGCACCAAAGCTTGCAGGAGCGATTTCCGCCAAGTATGGAAGCTACGATGAGTTTAAGGGTGAATTCACGAGTGTGCTTCTAGGGCTACAAGGCAGCGGGTTCGTGCGCAAAAACTCAAGTTTAGTACTAACATCTGTTGGATCAGAGTTCTGACCTCCTAACGCACAGATGGGGTTGGCTCGTGAAAAACAAGAAGACCGAGCAACTCGACATAGTCACCACTAAGGTTAGCCCCTATATACTTAGATATTGATGATCGCTAATGGATTTTGGGCATAGGATCAAGACCCTGTCGTTGGCGATCTCACACCTATCTTTGGTGTTGATATGTGGGAGCATGCGTACTATCTTCAGGTAACTACCTCTTCTGCTAAGGGTGTCTGAAACTAATGAAAGCAGTACTTCAATGATAAAGCTTCTTATGTCAACGGGATCTGGAATATCATCAATTGGGATACCGCCGAGGAAAGGTTCTTGGGCCGTAACGGAGCATTGAAGTTGTAGGTAATAGTAGACCTTTCTTGAGAACCGCAGAAGTTTTTATCCGCATTTTTCAGTCGTGCTCTTAGTTGTGGCTTGATGCAATGAGGACAATTTGGAAATTTTCTCTGTTTCGAAAGCTCCAGAATAAAGCGTCCCGTAATTTCGTAGCCAGATTTGCTATTCCAGCAGTAAAAAAAATTAGGTCTGTCGAGTGATCACTCGTGAATCTCCTGAGAGAGAGGGGCGCTCGAGCGCAAGAGGTCAGGTTAATTCTCCTAGCTAAGCAGGCAATCTTTTCCATATCATTCAGAGAACCGAGCAGTCTTAGCACGGACATGCTATGATTGCCAATGAGCGCGCACCCCACTTGTTCCCATCTACGACGTCTCTGGCGCATACCTTGGGCATTCACCTAGGGTTGAATTTCCCTCTCAGGGCTTCGGGAATATTCCACCCTTGAGGACTAATGTTCTTTGTGCCGGTAAGTATATAGCCTTGAGGGATCGCGGTTTTCTCTACAAATCTTCCTGATATCAGTTCTCTTGAGAGGCCGCTTTTCCAATTCGCTCTCTCTCGCAACCCAGCTGTCCATCAAGAACCTGAATTGTACTCTGCTAACTGACGTGCGCATCCTGTAGCCCTGGGATTACGCACGCAATCGCGTTCCTCCCTTTCTCGTGGGTCGTGACTCATTTCGTTTGTTTGCCCTCTCTTGCTTCCTCTTGTTTCCCTCTCTCCTCTCTCTCCCTCTTGTTTCCCTCTCTCCTCCCTCTCCCTCTCTCCTCTCCCTCTCCCTCTCTCCCTCCCTCCCTCTCTCCCTCTCCCCCTTCCCTTCCTTCCGCCCCTCCTCTCTCACCCTTCCCTCCCCTTCCCTCCCTAGAAACTTTTCTGCTTAACATCTCCCCTTCATAACACCTTACTTTTATCTATCATTATCTAACGAAACCCCCGAGCGGTTTCTTCACAGTTACTGCTCAACCATAAACTCTCCCCCAAAAGATAGCTGGTTTAAAAATGTCTAAACGTCGCTCTCGTTCTCCAGAGGGAGATGACGGCCACAGAAGGTCCCGTCAGAGAGACTATGGTTCTAGGGATCACCTTGACAATAGCGGCAGCTCTCGTGATGATCGTGATCGCTATTCTAGCTCTGGTCGAGATAATCGGTATGCTATTAACCCTCCTCCCCGTTTGATCCACTTACTATTATCCACTCCAAATAGCCCTTGCTTTAGCGCTTTGTGAGGCTCAGTAAATTTTGGCAATTGACTAACATTTTTTTCATTTTTCAGCGGAGCGCGAGATGCCCCATCTGCTTATAGCGACGACCGCCGCCGCCAGAGAGATTCTGGTACCAATTATGGAGATGATCGCCGCTTTAATCGTGGCGATGACCGTCCTCAGTAAGTTAAGATTCTCTCACTTATATCGTAAATTCTGTGCAAACTCGACCCACTGTCATATGTCTTGGGGCAGCCACTGTTTCTCTTAAGGCATAATCCTGGGGCGGGCGCTCCCGTTAGTCTCCCATACAGATAATAGCAGTGGGTCGGGTTCACCCAGGATTTCCGGTTGCTGTGGGAATACTCTTTTTTAATTTTCGCACACCATTAATTTTTGGGCAAATACAGTGATCGTTCAGGTTATGTCGATGACCGCAGAGGCTACTCTGGCCGTGTTACCGGGACTAACGATGTCCCTGTTGGCAGCCGTGATGGCCGTTCGCCTCCTCGTGACTCCGATCGTGAGCCTGCTCATGGTGGTCATTCTGGCTACGGTAGACCCGGAGGCGGCGGTGGCGGAGGAGGCTATGGTCGAGACCAAGGCTCTGATCAGGGCCGCAGTGGTGCGTTTAGCCTTCCACCCGTGTCATGATGTCCCATCACTCGTTGGGTGTAAATGTTAATTGAGCACCTATAGGTACCGACTATGGCCGCGGTCAGAGTGACTATGGAGGTCGTGGGGGTCGTGGCCATGACAATTATGGTGGAGGCGGTGGCGGTGGCTATGGCGGTGGAGGCTATGGGGGCGGCGGTCGGGATTACGGCGGCGGGCGTGGGGATTATGGAGGTCGCGGCGGTCGTGGGGATTATGGAGGTCGCGGTGGTCGCGGTGGTCGCGGTGGTTATGGAGGTGGTGAGTATCCTCTCTTTCGCTCCGCCTCCTCCAATCGTCTACTTACTATAGTTAAACAGATCGTGGTGGGGGTGGTGGCCGCGGTGGCTATGGAGGCGGATACGCCGCTCCCTCTGGCCCCCCTCTACCAACTGAGATTCCAATCCCTGCCAGTGGGGAAGAGATCCGCCTTGTAAGTTGTAATTTTTGGCGCTCGGCTGCTACGATTGACTAATTATTTTTTCGATAGCCCGCTCGTGAGGTCCAGGGCTCCGGAGAGCCATACAGAGTTTGGGCAAACCACTTCGTGATCCAGTCCTTGCCAAAGCTGCAACTTTATATGTACGATGTACGTTCTCCGCTTTACCCTCTGAGGGATCTGCTCAGCTAATTTCATGACTCCTAGATTCGCGTCACTGCTGCTGGAAAGAAAGAAGATTCCAATGAAGAGGTCAAGCAGTGCCCTCCAGCCATGGTCGGTCGTATTTTGCAAACTCCACAGGCCAAGGAAATCCTAGGCGATGGGTTTGTATTTGATGGTAATTATACTGACCCCCTCGCTACCGGATGGTTGTCTAACATGTCTTAATCTAGGTGTTTCTATTGGATGGGCTACCAAGAAACTCCCAATCGAGGGTGATACTGCTACGTTTGGCTTGGAGCTCCCAGGTTCTCGTCCTGGAAGAACCTTCGGATGCACCATCGGAGTTCAGTATGATGGTCCATTCAATTGCGACGCCTTGACCAACTGGGTTTTAAGGGAGCAACAGAAGGGGATTACTGTTGAAGCCCTTGTAAACTATGAGCAGGACCAGGAAGTACTTCTCTGTCTTAAGTTCATCAACTCGCTTTTGCGCAAAGAGTGTACCGAGAGGTTCGTCAGTGGTCAAGGGGCCAAGTCGACTACGTTCTTTGATAAATCTCGCGATGGCAATACCTCCTTGACCCTCAACTCCACTCAAGGCGTGATCGAGGCCTGGCGTGGATTTTACCAGACCGCCTCTGCCCGCTTTGGGCAAATTACAGTGAACGTCGACACCGCTACTGCCACTTTTATTAAGCCTGGGATAAATTTCATTGATGCAATCTCTAAGTTTTCCGGGGTTCGGCAGGAGGACCTTGAACGCGGGTTTGACGGTAATCGTGAAAGAATCTTGGAGGCTGCGAAGAAGTTTAGCGGCGTCGGATTCAGGGTCAAGCACCTCAAGAAAGGCTCAAAGGGCGAGGTTTCCAGGCGTGGGTTCAGACTTACGCGTTTGAGTGCTGAGGAAGATACCTTCCAGATTAGAATCTGGAGCACGGATGACGAGGGGAATAAGACTTTCACCCTGGAGGATATCAGTATCGCTGAGGTACCTCTTACCCCCTCTACATCAGATACCATCTTGCTGACATTCAGGCTAGTACTATTCCCGCCAATACGACATCAAATTGAGGTATCCGAAGCTTCCCACAGTCGAAACTAGAAAGGGGGACAAATATCCCCTTGAGTTGTGCTTTGTTGACGATGTATCATCCCCCAACCCCTCTTCTAGTATTCTTTTGTGGAATACGTTCTGACATTGAGTCACAGGCCGAACGCTGGAAAGAGCTGCTCCAGGGAGCCGAGACTGCAGAGTTTATAAAGTTTGCTGCGGCTCCGGCATTTGCCCGCCGGAGCCAGATCGAGGAGAGCTTGAAAAAGCTAGGCTGGCACAATATGAAGTCGCTCGAGGAATTTGGTGTCTCCGTTAAACCACAATTCGTTGAACTGGAAGCGAAAATCCTACCTTCCCCGAGGGTAGTCTTCGGCCAGGGAACTGAGAACTCCGGCCCGAAGAATGGCCGTTGGAACCTTAGGGGAAAGAAATTCTATAAAGTGAGACAAGCTAACCCCATCATCCAAACTAGAGGGTTTTGTTAATAATTTTATTGGTTTTGTAGCCCGCGACTCTCAGTGGTTATGGTTTGCTATACGTTCCTGGCGGCCATGGTATGCGTGTTGACGAAAGAGGCATTGACACTTTCACCAAGACCTGTGGGCAACAATTTTCCAACTACGGACTCGCTACGAACCCTAGATGCTCCTCTCTGTGGTCCATGGCCAATCCACAAGGAGATTTTGAGCGTCAGATTCATGAGCTGATATCAAAGCTTCAGACGAGCAATGGTGTTAGGCCTAATCTCCTAATTTTCATCCTTCCAAATGTTGCAGTCGAGCCGTATTGCACTATTAAGAAAATTTGCGACACAACCTTCGGAATTGCCTCGCAGTGCATGGTTTTGGAGAAATGCTTCAACCCGAAGGGTCAGCTTCAGTACTTGGGGAATATTGCCCTCAAGGTCAATGTTAAGCTTGGTGGATCTAATGCGGTTATTGAAGATCCCTTCCTCATCAAACAGCCAACAATGATTATGGGCTGCGATGCCTCACATCCGAGCCCCTCGCAGCGCAGAATGGATCCCCCACCACCAACCTTTACTGCGATATCTGCAAGCTATGACCGCCGTTGCGCCAAGTACTCGGCGGTTACAAGCTGTCAAGATGCTGGGCAGGAGGTTATTCAAGACTTTGGTGCAATGACTCAGGAATTGTTGAAGCGCTTCCATGAACAAGCTAAACGTGATCCTTCTGCTATCATTTACTTCCGCGATGGGCTCTCTGAGAGCGAGTTTGATAAGGTTGTTCGTCATGAGCTTGCGGAGCTCAAAAGTAAGTTGTTTCTCCTCCCTGCACTTGATTTTTTATGACTAATAGATCGGTAGAGGTTACCAAGGCCAAGGTTTCGGTGATTGTTTGTGTGAAGCGCCACCACACTCGTTTCTTTCCCCTTGATAAGGGCGACAAGAACGGGAACATTGCTGTCGGTACCGTAGTTGAAAACGGACATGGCAAAGATATCTTCATGGTTTCGCACGCTGGCCTTCAGGGAACCGTTCGCCCTACCCATTACATGATGTTACACGATGAGAACAACCTCACTGCTGTGGACTTTCAACGCATTTGTAACAATGTTTGCTATGCATACGGACGTGCCACTGTCTCTGTTAGCATTGGTTGGTTATCTTGCCCTCGTATCATTAATATTTTTCTAACAAAGTCACAATCTACAGCTCCGCCGGTCTACTATGCTAACCTCGCATGCGATCGCGCCCGCTCGCACGTTGTGCATACTAACCAAGGGCAAAGTGAGCTTTTACAAGTCCACGACCTTCTCAAGTACTCTATGGTAATCCTTTATCCATTTTCCTCATTGCGATACTTGTGATTGGATCACTGACGTTTTCGTGGCATAGTGGTGGCAGTAGTTGATGGATACCTTCCCGCCTGTCCCGGTGTTTGAGTCTTCAATTCACCTTCGGCCAAAGGGTTGCCTGTATCATTTTTTTTCCATTTCATAACCAAGCGGCCTAGTGTTTTTCTTGTCTCTCATCTTGCCTGTGCTCTAGAGCATCTCTAGAGGTTATAGGCTGAGTGTCATCTATCAAGTAGTACATTGGAATCGCTTAATAAAACTACTTTAAAAACTTATTAACGTGGTCGTAATTCTGTGGTTCCTATTGTGAGTGATAGGTTATCTATGGAGTTCCGTCGTGCTCCACCTGAAGTCTTAGAAAACTGTGTATATTGGAGAGTATCCGTCGAATACAGTTGAGGACTTCCGGCAGGAATTCAGAGAAATCTAGACCATCCCAGTAGGCTACCCGCGAGGAAAAACGGTTGTCCATATCTCTAGATTACGGCCATCGCGGTGAAATGAAATTACACATACGAATCCAAATAAATACTAATTGGAAATGCCTTTTCAGAATCGCATCCTGCAGTAGTTTATCGGTTCTCTATTTTGTGTATCGAGAAATAAGGCTTCATGTATCAAGAATTCTGGCCTTGGGGTTGATTGACGAATTGTGACCTTTCAACTCTCAGCCGAGGGTCTAACTTGGTTCAGATTTTGGAAACTGGGGATTTAAAAGTCGATTTTCTAGATTTTAGCGTGAGGATATATTATATATTATATATACAAGGACCACTTCTAAACCCCTTCCAGATTCCCACGGGAAGTCCCCCAGCACGTCAGATCTTAGAGAAAGCCACCGTCATCCCAGTGTAGTACAGTACACAGAATGAGAGCTATGAAGAGTTCATTCTGCACCATCTGATCCGTAAATCCGATCTTCCGCGGCTGCATGCCTATCTCCTTTCTCCATCGCAAGTTGTTGGGGGGGCTTCCTCCTCCTCCTCCTCCTCCTCCTCCTACTCAGGAACCTCGCTTCACTTCAATGGGCGTCTATGTATATGACCGACTCACTAGATCTTTATCATCCCCCCAGTAGAAAAGACAATAAAAACCGAAGCAATCACCCGCCTCCGCTGATGCGTGCAGTACTCTACGCCAGAGAAGCTTGGAGCTCCCCCGTCTCTATTCTCCGTCTGTTTTGTCGTTCAGCTAGCCCCACCAGCAGTTTGAATTAATCAAGATCTTCGTGAACACAGGGTCGGTGCTATAATGCTTACAAGTAATGAGGTTCCGCAACGCCATTCCGAAGCCTTTAAGGTTCCGAGCTCTGCCTTAATCTATGGTATATATAGTACTCTATAGCACTGGTAGGGCGCCTACCCGTATAATATAAGAGCCTAAATTCAGCGAAAAAAAAACAACTCTATCCGTACCGCTACGAGCAGCGAAACCTTTGGCGCGCTAGTTCCAAAGATGGAGAGCAGGTGGTTCCGAGGCTGATTTTCTCGTGCACGGTCCAGTTGTAGTTTACCGGGGATGTTCAAGCCAATATCCCGATGATATAGGCGTGTTGGTGTGGGTACGTGGGACGTTTGTGTGGTGGGCCGGTACGGTAGAGGGGTTCCTAGTCTGGTACGGGAGGAGGATTGAGGTTGTGCAGAGTGCTGATCGCCGAACACATAGTGGATATTTGAGATTAATTTTGGAATGTTCAGTAGGGAGAATTGATAGGGCTGTAACTATTCCTCCTTTCGCTCACTTATCATATTCGCCAACTTTGCTTGCTCCCGCCCACCTCGAAGGTCTCCATACTATACAAATAAGCAGAAAGCTACAGGAATGAATTGAGCTTCAATGCTTTTTATTTATAACTAAACTAGCTAATGGAGCGACTACCTATCCGGGCTTGCACAACCATACGGCAGTACGTTCCAAGGAGTACGCCAGTCCCAACCCCGCCTAGCCCGCAGTACATCTGGAAAAGTA